>Ga0153915_10004661_pt1 | contig 12667 bp, 10 predicted proteins | sample Opewatmetagenome_2_FD_107003 | JGI IMG/M metagenome (GOLD analysis project Ga0153915, IMG submission 107003) | Freshwater wetland microbial communities from Ohio, USA - Open water 3 Core 3 Depth 3 metaG | ecosystem: Environmental > Aquatic > Freshwater > Wetlands | place: USA: Ohio, Lake Erie... | reverse complement strand
GTAAGCGACCGGTAGGTCGGTGACCGGCGCGGCGCCGATGCACCAGCGGATGGCGTTGATCATATGGACCGGGTCGGCGATGCCCTTGCCGGCGATGTCGTGCGCGCTGCCGTGCGCGACGGACGAAAACAGCACCGGCGATCCGATCGAGAACGCGGCGCTGCCGTGCTCGAGCTTCGCCGGGATATGGCCCTGATCGTGGATCATGACCACGTAGCCATCGTGCTTGCCCTGCGCCAGCATGACGTCGGCGCCGAACGGACCCTCGACCTCGATGCCCTCGCCGCGCGCAGCGGCGATCGCCGGCGCAATCTCGTCGATCTCCTCGCGACCCCACAGCCCGTGCTCGCCGGCATGCGGGTTGACGCCCGAGACGCCGATCCGCGGCCGCGCGATGCCCATCCGCTTGAGCGCGGCGTCGAGCGCCCGGATGGTCTTCGCGACGCGCTCGCGGCGCACGAGATCCAGCGCCTGACGCAGCGAGACGTGCAGCGTGACGTGAGCGATGCGAAACCGCTCCGACGCGATCATGAGGAACACGTCGTCTTCCGGCACGCCGGAGACCCGCGCGAGGAAGCCGGGATAGCCGTCGAACGCGATGCCGGCCTCGTGCACCGACGATTGGTTCTGCGGCGCCGCGACGACGCAATCGACCGCGCCGGAAAGGCCGAGACGGATCGCGGCTTCCGCGTAGGACAACAGCGCGCGGCCGTTCGCCGCCGAAACCGTGCCAAACCGGAAATCGTTCATGTCGAGGCCCGGCACGTGCAGGACCTCGACAACCTCACCGGTGAACGCGAGCTCGCGCGGCGTCCCGACGATCCTGAGCGGCGCATTGATGCCGAACTGGGCGTTGCACCGCTCGACCAATCCGGCATCGCCGACCACGACGGCGGCGCAGCGACGCGCCACGACTGGGTCCCGCACCGCCTTGAGCGAGACCTCGCCGCCGATGCCCGCGGGATCGCCGATCGCGATCGCAACCCGGCTGCGGCGCGGTTCTGCTTCGGCGTTCAAGGATTGACGATCCCTGGCGGCGCCCATTCCGGCGCTGCCTCGGCGGCGAAGGCGCGACTTCGCAGCTGCGCACCGCGCACCTTGTTGCGCGCGTTGGCAAGCGGGCGTTCCACGCACAGATGCAGCGCGCCGGCGGCGAGCACGGAGGCGACCAGTACAATAAGAAAATCCTGCGGTTTCCGGATGACGTCGAAATACGCGAGCGCGCTGATCACCGGCAGGTGGCACAGATACAGGGGATAGGTGAGGTCCCCGAGCCTGCGGTCGATCGCGCGCCAGCGGCCGGCCGGCAGCGGTCCGGTCAGCAGCACTAGCACCAGGATGAGAACCAATAGCGCCGCGGTCGCAATCCAGGGATCGGACTCCTGGACGTACACCGATCCGAAATGGTGCACGATCAGCGCGACCATCAGCGCCATTGCACCAAGCCCGATCCGCGACGGCAGAATCCGCTTCCGCCATACGAACAACGCCGTGCCGAGGCCGAAATACGGCGCCCATTGCAGCGCGCCGAAGAACCGCTTGTTGCCGCCGGTGACGACGACGAACGCGTACCCGACCGCACAGGCAAGCAGGAACAGGAATAACGCGCGCGGAACCTTGAGACCGGCCGCGATCACGCCGAACAGCACGAAATACGCGAAGTAGTAGTTGAACTCGACGAACACGGTCCAGATGGGCGAGGTTCCGGGCGGCCACATCACATTGAAGTACGGGCCCATCATCGCCACGTTGATCGCGACATCGCGGAGCGAAACCGGCCCGCCGGTGAGGATGGCAACGATCGCGAACACGACGAGCCACGGCGGGACCAGCCGAACGAACCGGTTCAGGAGGAACCGGCCGGGCGCACCCTGATAGAACGACCACCACGCCGACGGCATCACGAACCCGGAAACGACGAAGAACAGCACCACCCCGACCTGTTCCGGCGCGATGGAAAAGAAGGCTCCGTTGCCGGGGAACAAGAACCGCGCGTGCGCAACCAGCACGAACAGCGCCAGCATCACCCGGAACGAGCCGAGCGGCGTGTATTGCGGCGTGCCGGCCGGCTGTGTCATCGGCGCGGGCTGCTTCCGTTCCCCCGCTGGTTGCCGTGGATCGCCTGCCAGACGCGCTCCGGCGTCGCCGGCATCTCGAAATGCGTCACGCCGTATTCCGCGAGCGCATCGACGATCGCATTCACCACGACCGCGAGCGCCGGCGTCGTGCCGCTTTCACCGCCGGCGCGCACGCCGAGGGGATTGGTCGGCGTCGGCGTCTCCATGATGTCGGTCTGGAACGACGGCAGCGTGTCGGCGCGGGGGATCGCGTAATCCATCAACGAGCCCGCAAGCATCTGACCGCTCGATGGCTCGTAATACGCGTGCTCCATGATCGCCTGGCCAAAGCCCTGCGCGATGCCGCCGTGCGCCTGACCGTGCAGGATCATCGGATTCACCGCACGGCCGACGTCGTCGACCATCGTCACGCGCGCAACCTCGAGCTCGCCGGTGTCGGGGTCGATCTCCACCTCGCACACCTGGCAGCCGTACGGGAAACCCGGAAATTTCATCATCTCCTGGTACTCGGCGCCGAGCTTGCCCTGCAGCTCCTTCGGCAGATCGTTCCGCGTCTCTGCGGCCTTGGCGACATCGAAGATGCCGATGCGGCGATCCGTGCCCTTGATGGTGAACACGCCCTTCGAGAACTCGACGTCGGCGGGCGCGGCTTCGAGCACGTGCGCGGCGATCTGGGTCGCCTTCTCGATGATCATCTTCGTGGCCTGGCCCATGACGATGCCCGCCATGCGCATCGAGCGCGCGGAATGCGAGCCGCCGCCCTCCTTCACCGTGTCGGTGTCGCCGGTGATCAGCCGGATAGCCTCGAACGGGACACCCAGCCAGTCGCTCACGCATTGCGCGAAGCTGGTTTCGTGCCCCTGCCCGCTCGACGTGGTGCCGATCACGACGTCGACGCGCTTGTCGTCTGGCAGCAGCGATATCTCGGTGCGCTCGAGCGGGAAGCCCGACGTGATCTCGATGAAATTGGAGAGCCCGATGCCGCGCAGCTTGCCGCGCTTCTTCGCCTCCGCTTTCCGCGCCGGGAATCCGGCCCAGTCGGAGGCCTTCACGACCTTCTCCATTGCGCGGCCGAACGTGCCCGAGTCGTAGGTGAGTCCAAGCGCGGTCTTGTACGGCATCGCGTTGTCGCGAACGATGTTGCGGCGGCGCAGCTCTATCCGGTCGAAGCCGCATTTGCGCGCGGCGATGTCGATCAGCCGCTCCATGATGAACATGGCCTCCGGCCGGCCAGCGCTGCGGTAGGGTGCGGTGGGCGAGGTGTTGCTCACCACGGCGCGGCCGCGCACGAACGCGGCGGGCAGGTCATAGACCGTGGTGAGGAGCTCGCTCGTCTTCATGAGCGACACGAAAACGACCGTGTAGGCGCCGACATTGCTGATCAGCGATGCGCGCAGCCCGAGGAAGTTGCCGGCCTTGTCGAGCGCGAGATCGGCCTCGGCGTAGAGATCGCGCGCCTGGTAATCGGCGAGGAACGCCTCCGAGCGCAATTGCGTCCATTTCACCGGCCGGCCGAGCTTCCTCGCCGCCCACGCGGCGATCCCGTACTCCGGATAGAACCAGTTGCGCGTGCCGAAATTGCCGCCGACATCGCGCGCGATGAAGCGGACGCGATCCGGCTCGACGTTCATCACCTTGGCAAGATCCCGCTTCTGGCGCACCGAATTGTCGCCGCCGCAGTAGACCGTGAAGCGGCCGTCCTTGGCGTCGTATTGGCAAACCACCGAGCGCGGCTCGAGCGGCACGCCGGTGACGCGGTTGACCTGGGTCTTCAAGCTCACCACGTGGTCGGCGCGCTTGAACGCGGCTTCGGTCGCGGCGGAATCGCCCATGTGGGCGTCGACGCACAGGTTGGTCGGTCCAATGGCCTCCCAAACGATCGGTGCGCCGTTTTTTAGCGTCGCAGTCGTCTCCGTCACGGCCGGCAGCGGCTCGTAATCGACCTCGACCGCATCGGCGCCTTCCTGCGCCGCAGCCAGCGTATCGCCGATCACCGCGGCAACCGCGTCGCCGACGAGCCGGGCCTTGTCGGTTGTCAGCAGGGGAAGCGGCGATACCTTCTTGGGCGAGCCGTCGGTGTTGTTCAGCGGCACGTCGACCAGGCCGGGAATCGTCGCGTAGCAGGGAATCGGTGCGATGTTGTCCGTCGCCGTGTCGGCGCCGGTGAGCACCGCGAGCACGCCCGGCACATTGCGCGCCCGCGCGGTGTCGATCGCGCGAATGCGCGCGTGCGCATGCGGCGAGCGGACGATCACGGCATAAGCCTGGCCCGGCAGATTGACATCGTCGGTATAGCGGCCCTGGCCGGTCAAAAGCCGCAGATCTTCCTTGCGCAGTACCGGCTGCCCAATTCCGCCCGTCGTCACCGCAGTTACCGTCATCGCGCGTCCCTCGTATCGGCTTTTTGATCGTTCGCCGCACCACGCCGGCATCCGGCGTGTGCACGGCCGGACTCCGTTCGGTCCCGTCCGACTTATTATACCAACCGAACCCTAAGGTCGCGGACTCTCGGAGCGACGGAAATCTCGCGCGATCACGCCGCGACGGCCTGTCGCCGCCCGGTGGTCCGCACGAGGACCAGCGTCACCAGGAATAGCGCGACGGCGCTGATCGCAAGCGACCGGTGGATGCCGATGAGACCGCCGGCGAAGCCGACGGTAACGCCGCTCACGGCGCGCAGACCCAGGCTCGACATGTTGTAAAGCCCGAGGACGCGCCCGCGAATCTCGCCTGGCGCGTTGAGCTGCACCAGGGTTTGCGCCATCGCCTGGAACGCAAGACTGAGGAAGCCCGCCACGAACAGGCAAACCATCGCGAGCCCATAGAACGGCGCCACCGCGAATCCGGTTATGGCCGCGCACCAGAGCAGCACCAGCGCGAACGCCGTCGCCGCGCGCGGCCTCAAAAGGCCAGTGCCTTCCAGCACGAAACCGGCGATCAGCGCGCCCAAGGCGTCGGCGAACAGCAATACGCTGTAGGAGTGAGGATCGCCGCGGCCGAGATCCTGCGCGAATGCCGGCATCTGCGGCTGGTAGGCGTTGCTGACGAACAGCGACACGCTGCCCGCAAGCAGCGTCATCGACATGATGATGCGGTTGCCGGCGATCAGCCGGATACTCGCGACGATGTCGCGGAGACCGCCACCGCGCATCGCTCCGATCGGTCCGGATTCGCGCGCGCCGTATTTGGTGAGTTGCAGCCACACGATGACCGGGACGTAAATCAGCGCGTTGAACAGGATGCCATAGGACGGTCCCAGCACCGCCATGATGATGCCCCCGGCGGCGGGTCCGGCCAGGAGCCCGAGCTGGCGCGATATCGCCATCAACCGGATGCCGCTTTGCAGCTGCGCCGGCCCCAGGATGTCGTGGATCAGGATCTGGCCGGCCGGTGCCCAGAACACGCCGGCAAAGCCGTGAATGACGAGCAGCAGGCAGGCGTTCCACACCTCGAGCGTGCCGGTGACGAACAGGAGACCCCAGCCAAGCGACGCGACGACGAACATGAGCATGCCGAGCTGCGTGAGCCGCCGCACGTCGAACCGGTCGGCGAGCGCGCCGGCGAGCACCGAGAAGAACAGGAACGGCAGCCAATGCGACAGCATGGCGAAACCGCCGAGGGCCGCCGAATGAAACTTCTCGTAAATCATCCAGTAGCTGATCACGTGCTCGATCGAGTCGGCCATCATCGCGATGGCCGAAGTGAGGAAAAAGCCGCGATAGCCCGGATGGCGGAGCGCGGCGAATGAGCGCCTCGTTCCGGCAGGCGCGGGGGACGCTTGTGTGTCGTTCAAGCTGGACCTTCTGGAACTACTGCGGACCGGTTGGAGCTGATCAACGCCGGAACATAACGCATTTGATTTGAATCAAGACGGCGTAAGCTGGGTCGATGAACATACCGCGTGCCGCCCCGACGACGGCATCCGATTAAAGGACCATGCCATGCGCGCCAAGAATGTGATGACGACCGGTTGCATCACTGTATCGCCCGAAACCCCTGTTTCCGAGATTGCCGCGACCCTGATCAAGCATCACATCAGCGGCGTGCCCGTCGTCGACAACGCCGGTCAGGTGGTTGGCATCGTCAGCGAAGGCGATTTGATCCGGCGGGTCGAGAGCGGCACGGAAAAGAAACCCCGGTCGTGGTGGCTGCGCCCGTTCGTCGACCGCGATGTGCTCGCCGGCGAGTACATCAAATCGCACGCAAAGAAGGCGCGCGACGTGATGACCAGCCCTGCGGTGACGGTGACCGAAGAGACCGCGCTCGCGGACATTGCAACCAAGCTCGAATCGCAGCACATCAAGCGTGTGCCGGTGGTCAAGAATGGGAAGCTGGTCGGCATCGTGAGCCGCGCCAATCTCGTGCAATGCTTGGCGGCCGCCAGGGACATTCCTCTCGAACTTCCGGCACCAAGCGATCAGGAGATCCGGCGGCAGCTGACGGCGAAGCTTCAGGCCGCGCCATGGGCAACCTCGATCATGACGAACGTCACGGTATCGAAAGGGGTCGTCGAGCTATGGGGCATCGCCGGCTCGGCGAAGGAGATACAGGGGGCCCGCGTGGCGGCCGAAGAGATTTCCGGGGTCGTGCAGGTTGTCGATCATCGGGCGCTGCGAAGCGAGTTACCGATCGGCGACTGATCCAGCAGCAACAATCATCGGTCCGGACACGCGAATTCGGCGATCACCGGCGCGTGAAACGAGTCGCAAATCTGCGCCTCCGGTCGTGCGTCGAAAACCTCGTCTTTCAGAAACTGGTTCGCGATCCTGGTCGCGACATGGCACGCGGCAAGCGCGCGCGACGCCAGGATGTGATCGAGCATGACGCGGCGCCCGGCATGCAGCACGGAATATCTTCGCTCGGCCGGTACGCTCGATTCGACCGGCGCCATCGCTCGCGCCGCGAGGCCGGGATTTCCGGTATCGTCCGGGTCGCCCAAAATGATGCGCACCGGCACCTCGTGCGCTTCGGCATTGCAGTCGCCGCACACCGCAATGAGCGCGTCGGCATCGGCATCGAGCAGCTGCTCCACCGTGAGCCGCACTTCGAGCGCCTGAGCCGATCGCCGGAGCGAGGCCAAATAGAAGCCTTCCGCCCAGCCGCCGATCGATTTCCAGACCGATGCCGACGCCTTCTGGCCGGGTATCGCCACGGCAATCGGCGCCTTGAGGTGCAGGTTCAGCACATGGAGCTTGCGTCTGTCGGACAGCGCAAGCTCCGCATATAGAAATGGCCGATCGAAACGGTTCTCGATCGGCGGCGCGGATTTCCCGGCCGCCGTCACCGGCGCATAGCTCAACGGCGGCAGCAGCTCATGCCGGATCTGACGGTGCGCGATCACGGGAAAGCGGCTGAGGATCACGAGGTTATGGCGATCGGCGAGCCGTTTGCCGCTTTCGCTTTCGGTGGCGACGCGTTGATATGATGCGTATGGCGTGTTCTCCAGGATGCGATCGAGTGTCGCAAGCGCGCGTTGGTGATGCGCGCCCACAGTTTGCGGATTCACCTCTTGGAGACAGAGGATGTCCGCATCGAGCTCCAAAAGCTTGGGCTGCAATGCGGCAATGCGCGCGACGATCATGCGTTCGTCGTCAGCGGTGCGGCTGCCGAGATTTTCGAGATTGAAGGTGGCAATCCGGAGACTGGGCATGAAGGCGAGACGATAAATACCACGCGATTGCGGAAGGACCCTGCCTGACGTTCGCAGGGCCCCACCGCATACGGGCAACGGCCGGAAGCGCGGCTATTTGCCGGGCTTTATCTCGATCTTCTTGGCCTTGGTCTGAGCACCCGCAAGCTTCGGCAAGGTCACCTTGAGGACGCCTTTGGCGCAATTCGCCGAAATCTTGTCGGCGTCGATGCCCGCAGGCAATTCGAGCGATCGGAAGAACGAACCGTAGCTCCGCTCCGACACGTGATATCCTGCCTTGGTCTCTTCCTTCTCGGTTTTCTTCTCTCCCTGGATCGTGAGAACGCCGTCGTCGAACGTCACCTGCACGTCCTTTTCATCGACTCCCGGAAGCTCCGCCTCGACCTCGATGGTCTTGTCGGTTTCCTTTACGTCCATCGATGGGGTGACTACCATTTTCCCGTTCTTGGAAAGCACCGGATAGCCGCGGAATGCATCGTCGATCAGCTGGTTGATTTCCCGCTGCAACGACGAGAATGGCTCGTCGAAGCTCGCAAGCGAGCCGCGACGCGTAGCTGGCAACAGCGAACGAAACATGGTGCATCTCCATGGCAAGTGAAAAGACCCGAAAAATTTATGCGGGGCCCATCGACCAGCATTGATGTGGATCAAGCCGCTTTGAACCGGTTGCACTAGAAGCCTAAGTTCCGTGACGCCCTGCTTCGTAGATCGGAAAGGAAAAACCATGCGTAGCGCTTTGTTGATGGCAATGCTGCTGTTCTCGATCGCGCCCGCCGCGGCCCAGAACAATCGGGGCGACCCGGAAGCCGGAAAAACGCTTGCGCTCAGGACATGTTCGACCTGTCACGCGGTTGCCGAGCAGCAGACGCGTCCCGCGATGGACAGCGCCCCATCGTTTCCCATGATCGCACGCGATCCGGCAGTCACGGAAGCCGGGCTGCATGCGTTTCTGCAAACGCCGCACTCGGTGATGCCGGACCTCATCCTGTCGCGCGACGAGATTAGGGATGTCATCGCCTACATCATGAGCCTGAAGCGCGCGACGCCCCCGAGCGGTACACAAAATCCAAGCCGCTGACTTCGGCGCGGCGCATAATTTGATATGTTTAACGGCTCGCACGATTCGCGAGCGTAGGAAGCCGCTCGTCACGCTCGGGTGCGAGGGCCTTGGAGGAGCTGACGATGGCCTACAAAGATATCCTCGTGTATGCGGACGCGGACGACCACGCGGCTTCTTATCTTGACGTCGCGACGTCGCTTGCCGGCGCGCATGGCGCGCATCTCGTCGCGCTGCACGTGCTGCCCCCTCCGGTGGTCCCTGCCGACATCACGACAGCCGTGCCGGTGGAATTCATCGAATGGCAGGAGGAGTACGCGAAGCAGCAAGCCGAGAAGGCGCGGCAGCAGGTCAGCGCCGCACAGCAACGCAGCGGCGTGAATATCGAATGGCGTGCGGTCGACGGAATCGTGTTATCGACCGTGTTGTTGCACAGCCACTACGCCGACCTGGTCGTCCTGAGCCAGGGCGAGAGCGGATCCATCGGCGCTCTGCCCGAGACGGTCGTCATGGGGTCGGGTCGCCCGGCGCTGGTCGTGCCGAGCCGCGGCAGATTTCCCACAGTCGCAAAGCGGGTGTTGGTCGCGTGGAACCGCACCCGCGAAGCGACACGGGCGCTTCACGACTCGTTGCCGCTCCTCGAGCGCGCAACGTCCGTCACGATCATGGAAGTCAATCCGGAAGGCGGCAGGCACCGTCACATCGCCGGAGCCGACATAGCGGCCCATCTCGCACGTTATGGCGTCAAGGTCGATGTCGCATCGACGACTGCTCCGGATATCGGCGTGGGTGACGCCATTCTGTCGCGCATTGCCGATCTTGGCGCCGACTGCCTGGTCATGGGGGCGTACGGCCACTCCCGCCTGCGCGAATTCGCGTTCGGCGGCGCCACCCGACACGTGCTCGAATCCATGACCGTTCCGGTGTTGATGTCGCACTAGCGCACGGCCGATCCGCGGAGAACCGCGATGCAAGACGTGTTCCGACTCGACGACCCGCAGGGGCCATACAAGGTCATCTACATCCATCGCCCGACCGTCGGCCTGAAGGCGGTGGTCGCGATCGACAACATTGCCTGCGGCCCGGCGATCGGCGGCGCACGCATGGCGGCCGACGTGACAGCGGAAGAGGCGATCCGCCTCGCCCGCGCGATGACGCTCAAGAATGCCGCCGCGGGACTCGCTCATGGCGGCGGAAAGTCGGTCATCGTCGGCAACCCGCGCATGCCGCTGCCCGAGAAGGAGCGCCTCATCCGCGCCTTCGCCTGCGCCATCGAAAATCTCGAGGAGTACATCGTGGGCCCCGATATGGGGACCGACGAGCTGTGCATGGGCTGGATCAAGGACGAGATCGGCCGCGCCGCCGGGCTGCCGCGCGAAATCGGCGGCATCCCGCTCGACGAGATCGGCGCGACCGGGTTAGGTCTCGTTGCCGCGATCGAGGCGGCGAAGGATTACGCAGGTATCGATCTCAAGGGTGCGCGGATTGCCGTGCAAGGCTTCGGAGCGGTGGGCAAGCACGCCGCACGGTTTCTTGCCGAACGTGGCGCCGTGCTGGTCGCCGCGAGCGACTCGCGGGGCACACTGGCCGATCCGCAGGGCCTCGACGTCGCGGCGCTGATCGCGCTCAAGGCCGACGGTCAGCCGCTTACCGAGCATCCGCGGGGCCGCAAGCTCGAGCCGAATGCGATCATCGACATCGAGTGCGATATTTGGATTCCCGCGGCGCGGCCCGACGTAATTCGCGCCGATAATGTCGGCCGCCTGCGCACCCGCCTCGTCGCCGAGGGCGCCAATATCCCCATCACCGACGAGGCGGAGCGCGCGCTGCACGACCGTGGCGTGCTGGTGCTGCCCGATTTCATCGCGAACGCGGGCGGCGTGATCTGCGCCGCCGTGGAATATCAAGGCGGAACCGAATCGACCGCGCGACAGGTGATCGTCGAGAAAATCACCGCCAACACCCGGGCAGTGCTCGATGGAGCCCGGAAGTCCGGCATGCCGCCGCGCCAGGCCGCCGTCGCATTGGCGCAACGCAGGATCGAAGCCGCCGCCGCGACCCGGCGCTGGCGTTAGCGCCGAGCCACCATCGTCGTACCGCTGACAGCGGGCCTCGTGTGCTAGAATCCGCCGCGTCTATCGGCCGAAAATTCGCTCGCGCAACTCCGGTTTCCACGCAAACGATTCGTCATGGCGCCGCACAATCGCGTTCTCATTTTCTCGGCGGTAATCGCTGCACTCGGCGTCGTCATGTCGGTGGCCGCGTATCTTACCGTTGCGCAACAGAGCCGCGATGCCTGGCCATGGCTGGTTGCGGGCGTCGTGATGACTTTGTGCATGGTCGTTGCGCTAGGGCTCATTTATCGCGATGTCCTTTTTGCCGAGCGGCAGGTGAGCGAAAGAACGGCGGTGCTGCGCGATGAGTCCGCCGCGCGCGAGCGGACCGAATTGTCGGCGCAGGATGCCGCCGAGCGGTTCCAAGCGGTGATCGACAACGCGCACGACGCGATCATCGCGATCGATGCCCGCGGCCGGATGGAGACGTTCAACAAAGCCGCGCAGCGGATGTTCGGCTATACGCCGGATGAGGTGCTGGGCCAGAACGTCAGCATGTTGATGCCGCAACCGTACCGCAGCGCGCACGACGGCTATATGCAGAATTATCTGACGACCGGCGTGGCGAAAATCATCGGAACCGGCCGTGAAGTGGAGGCGCAACGGAAGGACGGCACCGTGTTTCCGATCGATCTGTCGGTCGGCGAGATGCGGGTCGGCGATCAGCGCGGTTTTATCGGCGTGATCCGCGACATGACCGCGAGACACAAGGCCGAGCGCCAAATCCGGGAGCTTACCGCGGAGATGCTGCATATCTCGCGGCTGAGCGCTATGGGTCAGCTCTCGTCCTCGATCGCGCACGAGCTGAACCAGCCGCTCACGGCGGTCATGAATTACGTCGAGGCCGCGCGTCAGATGTTGGCATCGACGCCGGCGCCGCCACGCGCGATAGAGTTCATGGAGCGAGCGACCGGCCAGGCCGAGCGCGCCGGGCAGATCATCCGCCGCTTGCGCGGCTTCGTCGAAAAAGGCGTCGTCGAACGGTCGGAAGAGGAGCTGAGCAAGGTCATCGAGGAGGCAAGCGCGCTGGCCGCGGTCGGCACCAAGGTTGATGGGATCAGGCTGATCTTCGAATTGGACAAAAGCCTGCCGCCGATCCGCATCGACAAGGTGCAAATCCAGCAGGTGACGGTGAACCTGGTCCGCAATGCGATCGAAGTGCTCCGGGAGACCGACAATCGCATCCTAACGATTCGGACCAAGCTCGCGGACGCGGTGGGCGAAGTCGATGGCGGCACGCAGCAAGTCGAGATCGGCGATACCGGCCCCGGCATTTCACCCGACATAGCCGACCAGCTTTTCAAGCCGTTCGTGTCCACCAAGAAGGACGGGATGGGCATCGGGCTCTCGATCAGCTTGTCCATCATCGAGGCGCATGGCGGCAAGCTGTGGCACGAGCCTAATCCGGCAGGCGGCGCGGTCTTCAAGTTCACCCTGCCGGCGGTTGCCGGCAAGGCAAACCCATGACGACCGATGCGCGGATTTTCATCGTTGACGACGATGAGGCGGTGCGCGATTCGCTGGCTGCGCTCCTCGAAGCGCGGGGCTATTCGGTCAGCACATCGCCGTCGGCCGAGGATTTCCTAGCGTCGTTTCTGCCGCCCGCCGCGGGCTGCGCTCTGGTCGACATGCGCATGCCGGGCATGGATGGGCTTGCGCTCCTCGCCCGCTTCAAGGCCCAAGGCGCGACGTTGCCGATGGTCATGGTAACCGGTCATGGCGATGTGCCGCTCGCGGTAAGCGCGATGAAGGCCGGCGCGTTCGATTT
>Ga0153915_10004660_pt1 | contig 12668 bp, 8 predicted proteins | sample Opewatmetagenome_2_FD_107003 | JGI IMG/M metagenome (GOLD analysis project Ga0153915, IMG submission 107003) | Freshwater wetland microbial communities from Ohio, USA - Open water 3 Core 3 Depth 3 metaG | ecosystem: Environmental > Aquatic > Freshwater > Wetlands | place: USA: Ohio, Lake Erie... | reverse complement strand
TAACCTTTTTGGTGCCCATCCTATTTCTGGGATTTCTGATAGGCATGTCCAGGTACGGTCGGACAAAAAAATTTTTGACCCGGTGTCCAATGTGTGGAAGCCCCACCTACCGATTTTATTTAGGCACCTCCGACCAAGAATTCTTCTGTTTTAATTGCTATCGGATTTTCATCCAGCAGGAGAAACTTCATCCCAAAATTGCGGAAAAGAAATCTCTTCAGGTGCGCCAGTTCCAAAAGCAGAATCAGTTTGTGGGGAGGTTTCTTTCTTTCTTTCTTGTCGGATTCGACTACCTGTGGAGGGAAAACCTTTTCAAGGGGCTCCTCTTGATTTTCTTATTTTTTATTTTTATTTTAAGGTTTATCCATTGGAACGGATTGATCGTCTCCTCCTTTGCCCAACCGTATCCAACCCTTTGGAGGGTAATCTTTTGGGGAGGCCTGTGCATCCTTTTTTATCTCCTCTCCATTCGGCAGATCCTTCGACTCAAACCGAGATTCGAGACCGCAAAATGAAGACCGGACCGATATATTTTAAAAAATACCTTCTCCGGAAGAAGAATCCTTTTTAAATGGAAATTTGAGAATTGGCAGTGTGAATTGACAGGGGAAGCCTATGGCATTACAGGGGACTTTAAAAGACTTTAGCATTACGGAGATCATCCAGCTGATCGGCCAACAACTTAAAACAGGAATTCTGAAAATCCGCAGAGGCAAGAATGTGGTCGAGATCTATTTTGTCGATGGGATGATCGTCCATGTCTACTCGAATTATCGAGGGAAAAAGGATCTCATCGGTGAAATCCTTGTGAAGGCTCAATTGATTACCGAAGAACAGCTGGAGAGGGTGCTGAGGCTTCAAAAAGAGACGCTCAAGTATTTAGGAGAAATTCTTGTGGAACTCCAATTGCTGACCAAAGACGATGTTTTAAAGGTGATTTCAACACAGATTTATGAAACCATCTATGATCTCTTTTGGTGGGAAGATGGTATTTTTAATTTTGATCTTAAATTAGTGGAAAGTTATAGGAAGATTCCGTTTGCCCTAAGCACGGAACAGGTTCTGCTCAATATCCTCCGAATGGTGGACGAGTGGTCAGAAATCGAAAAGAAAATATTTTCGCCCCATTTGGTATTTAAAAAGACTCTTGGGCTTGGGGATAAATCTATAGATGCCCTATCTCCTCAAAGTTATTTGAAAGAGAAACTGACCTCTGAGCAGGAGTTGATTTACAATCTCTTGGATGGGACCCGGACCGTTCAAGAGGTCATTGACCGGAGTCTCTTGGGGAAATTCAATGCGAGCGAAATTTTATCGGACCTCTTGGAAATGGGGCTGATTGAAATCGTTGGAATAAGGACCCCAAGTCTCATCAAGAAAGTGAGCATGATCAATTTTCGAGAGGCTTTCGCCTTCGTCTACTTCGGAGCCTTTTTATTTTTTGTCTTTCTCCTCCTCGTCTATTTTAAACCAAATTTTTTAGACCATGTTTTGAATTCGAGGATAGAAAGGGTCGATATTGAAACTCCTACCCATTTCGTCCTCAAAGCACAACTGGATCGAATCAAAAATGCGTTAGAAATTTATTATCTCGAGAGAGGAAAATATCCTCAACAACTTGAAGAATTGATCTCAGCCCAACTGCTTCGAAAGGATGACCTCTTTTATCGTAAGGGTGCACCCTATCAATACGAATTGAAAGATGGAAAATATTTTTTGAAACATTGACATTTCCTTTAACCGCTTTCCCTTTCATTTACTGCCCTGAATGTGAAAAAACATGAAGAGACAAGCCCCCTTTGATAAAATTCTCATTCTCGATTTTGGTTCACAGTATACCCAGCTGATCGCAAGGAGGATAAGGGAATGTCAGATTTATAGTGAAATTCACCCCTTTAATCTTCCTGTGGAGAAAGTGAGATCCCTATCCCCAAAGGGGATCATTCTATCTGGAGGGCCTGCCAGCGTCTATGAGAGGGATGCTCCCCAGTGCGATCCTACACTTCTGAGGATGGGCATTCCGATTTTAGGGATTTGTTATGGAATGCAATTGATCGGACATCTATTAGGAGGGGAGGTCACTCATTCTGAAAAAAGGGAGTATGGAAAAGCGAAAGTGATTATTGATCGAGCAGGGAAATTATTCAAAAACCTCGGGAGAAAAGGGGGGCAACTCGATGTTTGGATGAGCCATGGAGATCAGATCAGGAGATTGCCCCGTGGATTTCAGGCCCTCGCCCATTCGAAGAGCACTCCTTTTGCTGCCATTGAAGATTCCCAGAGAAGGATCTATGGGCTCCAGTTCCATCCAGAGGTTGTCCATACCCCTAAAGGCCTCGATCTCATCAAGAATTTTCTCTTCCGTGTCTGCGACTGCTCCAACCTTTGGACGATGCGGTCCTTTTTGGATCAGACGCTCAGGGATCTGAGAAAAAGAATTGGAAAGGGTCAAGTGATTTGTGCCTTAAGCGGTGGGGTCGATTCTGCGGTCGTCGCCCTTCTCCTTCACAGGGTGGTCGGGGATCGCCTAAAATGTGTTTTTGTGAATAACGGTTTATTGAGGAGAAATGAAGCTCTTCAGGTGGTGAATTTATTCCAATATCATTTTAAAATACCATTAGTCTACGTCGATGCGGAAGACCTCTTTCTTAAAAAATTGAAAGCAGTGATTGACCCCGAAGAGAAAAGGAAGAGGATTGGAAGGGAGTTTATTTCCATCTTCGAAAGAGAGGCAAAAAGAATTGGAGGGGCGAGATACTTAGCCCAGGGGACTCTCTATCCCGATGTGATCGAAAGCGTTTCATTCAAAGGCCCCTCTGCCACCATCAAAAGCCACCACAATGTAGGAGGATTACCTGAAAAGATGAGATTGGAGTTGGTGGAACCTCTCCGAGAATTGTTTAAGGATGAAGTGAGGCAATTGGGAAGGGTATTGGGGCTTCCAGATGAAATGATAAAACGTCAACCCTTTCCAGGTCCAGGGCTCGCCATCCGGATCATCGGAGAGGTGAATTCAGAAAGGCTGGAGGTCTTAAGAACTGCCGATGAGATCGTTATAGAGGAGATGAGGAAGAGCCATTTATTGGACCAGGTTTGGCAGTCCTTTGCCGTTTTGCTTCCGGTGAAGACCGTTGGCGTGATGGGGGATGAGAGGACTTATGAAAATGTGATTGCCCTTAGGATCGTAGGGAGCAAAGATGGGATGACGGCCGATTGGGCCAGACTGCCGTATGGAATCTTAGAGCAGATGTCCAATCGGATTATTAATGAAGTAAGAGGAGTTAATCGGGTCGTTTATGATGTAAGTTCTAAGCCACCCAGCACCATCGAATGGGAATAAAGATGTTTGAGACAGGAGGCTAAAGGTTGGAGGCGAAAAGATTCTGGCCTTAAGTCCTGCGAACGCAGGACGATCCTCAACCCTTAAACCTCGGACAGGTATCCAAAACGATGCAACATGCAAATTTTGTTCATCTCCATGTCCATAGCCAATATAGTTTGTTAGACGGAGCCATTCGATTCGAAGAGGTCTTCGATTTAGCCAAACAATATAAAATGGGGGCCCTCGCATTGACCGATCACGGAAACATGTTTGGAGTGATCGAGTTTTATCAGATGGCCATCAGGCATGGGATCAAACCCATTGTGGGCTGTGAAGTCTATGTTTCCCCGGGGAGCCGATTTGAAAAAAAGGCTATCGAAGGAACGGAGGGGGCTTACCATTTGACCCTTCTGGTCAAGAATCGGATTGGCTATTTCAATCTCATCAAACTGGTCAGCCTCGGTCACCTCGAGGGGTTTTATTATAAACCCAGGGTCGATCAAGAACTTTTGAGCAAATATAATGAAGGATTGATCGCCCTCAGCGGCTGCCTGAAGGGAGAGATCGCTGTCCATGCCGCTCGAGGGGAGATGAAGAGGGCTTTTCAATCGGCAGAGGAGTATAGAAGAATATTTGACCAACGCCGGTTTTTTATTGAGATTCAAAACAATGGCGTGGAAAACCAGATGCTTTTGAACGATCGACTCCTCGAAATCAGTCATCAACTCTCCCTTCCCATCGTGGCGACGAACGACTGTCATTACCTCCAACGGAAGGACGCCAAGGCCCATGAAGTCCTCCTATGTATCCAGACGGGAAAGACGCTCTCGGGAAGCGATCGCATGAGATTTCCATCCGAGGAATTTTATTTTAAATCACCTCAAGAGATGGCGGATCTTTTTAAAAATAATCCAGAGGCCATCACCCATACGATGGAGATCGCGGAGCAATGCAACCTGGAGTTAAAATTTGAAGAGAAACATATTCCCAAAATTTCTGTTCCCCCAGGGGAATCCTTGGAAAGTCATTTAGAAAGACTTTCTCGAGAAGGATTAGAGAAGAGGCTGATGCCCTATAGGGAGAGAGAAGGTTTTAAGGAAAAATCTTCTCAATATTGGACGCGCTTGTCAGAGGAACTGAAAGTTATTAAATCCATGGGTTACTCAGGGTATTTCCTCATCGTGGCAGATTTTATCAATTTTGCAAAAAATAGAAGAATCCCTGTCGGTCCTGGGAGGGGGTCAGCGGCTGGAAGCCTGGTGGCCTATGCTCTGAACATTACAGACCTGGATCCGATTGAATACGACTTGATTTTTGAAAGGTTTTTAAATCCAGGCAGAAAGAGCAGCATGCCGGATGTAGATGTTGATTTCTGTATGGAAGGAAGAGACGATGTGATCCGGTATGTGATGGATAAATATGGGAAGGAAAATGTGGCACAGATCATCACCTTTGGTAAGATGCAGGCGAGAGCGGTCATCCGAGATGTAGGTCGTGTAATAGACATCCCTTATGCGGAAGTGGACCGGATTGCCAAACTCATCCCCAACACCTTAAACATCACCCTTGACCAGGCCCTGAAACAAGAGCCGAGATTGGAGGAGGCGGTTAAGAAAGATCCGAAAGTGGAATCACTGTTCAGCGTTGCAAAATCATTGGAGGGCCTGAACCGCCATGCCTCCACCCATGCAGCGGGGGTGGTCATTTCGAACAAGTCTCTGATGGAATACCTTCCCCTCTATCGTGGCCAGAACGGTGAAGTGATGACCCAGTACCCGATGAAGGAAGTTGAGGCAATCGGGCTGGTGAAATTCGATTTCTTGGGATTGAAGACTCTCACCGTGGTCAATCATGCGCTTCAACTCATCGAAAAGAACCATGGAGTGAAGATTGAACTTTCTCAGATCCCTTTGGATGATCCTAAGGCCTTCGCCCTCCTCAGCATGGGTTCGACTCTCGGAATCTTCCAATTGGAAAGTTCAGGGATGAAGGATTTATTGGCTAAATTAAAACCGGAGAATTTCAGAGAGATTATTGCATTAGTGGCATTATACCGGCCGGGTCCTCTTCGGAGCGGGATGGTGGATGAATTTATCAAACGGAAACACGGGAAGGAAACCATTCGCTATGAGATCAAGGAACTGGAGGAGATATTAAAGGACACGTATGGCGTCATTGTCTACCAGGAGCAGGTAATGAGAATTGCAAGTATCCTGGCCAATTTCAGTTTGGAAGATGCAGATATTCTCCGCAGGGCGATGTCGAAAAAAGATCCCAAAGAGATGGAAATGCAAAAAGAGAAATTTCTGGGAGGGGCACGAAAGAATCGAATCAATCCAACCAAGGCCGGGAAGATATTCGATTTGATGGCTAAATTTGCAGAATACGGTTTCAACAAATCCCATAGTGCCGCCTATGCACTCATCGCCTATCAAACCGCCTATTTAAAAGCCCGCTATCCTATTGAATTTATGGCCGCCCTGCTCACCAGTGAGGTTCAGAATGCGGATAAAATTGTAAAATATATTGCGGAGTGCCGTGAGATGGGTATTGATATTTTACCACCGGATATCAATGAAAGTTATAAAGATTTTACAGTGATCGGAAATCAAATTCGGTTTGGATTAGCAGCGGTGAAGAATGTTGGAGATGCTGCCATTGAATCGATCCTTTTGGAAAGGGAGGAGGGGGATAGATTCCAATCCCTTCCCGATTTTTGTAAAAGGGTCGATTCAAGAAAGGTGAATCGACGGGTGGTCGAAAGTCTGATCAAATGCGGCGCCTTTGATTTTTCAAAGGCTTATCGATCTCAGATGTTGACGGTTCTGGATGATACCCTTGACCATACCCAATCGGCCCAACGAAAGAAAGGGGAAGCTCAGATGAGTATGTTAATGTCCGTCCGCGAGGAAGGGAACGAAGGGTATCCTGAGATCGACGAATTCCCAGAGAATCAATTGATCACTTTTGAAAAGGAGACGATCGGATTCTATATCTCCAGACATCCCCTGTCACGCTATCAAGATGAAATAAAAAAGTATACCCGTGAGGATACTTCCACTCTTTCAGGACTTCCCAACGGGATGGAGGTCAAAATCTGCGGCCTCGTCAGCGGCTTGAAGGAGATTCATACCAAGAAAGGGGATCGAATGGCCTTTTTGAATTTGGAGGACATGAAAGGATTTGTGGAGGTCATCCTTTTCCCAGAGGTCTTTAAAGCCGCCCTACCCAGCCTAAGAGAAGGAGACCCTATCCTTGTCAGAGGAACACTCGATCTGGCTGAAGACCGAGTGAAGATAAAAGGTTTGGAAGTTAATTCTCTTTCGAAGTCGTCATTGACTCAGATGAAGACCCTCCATTTAACAATTCCACTTTCCTCGCTTTCTCCACCTCAACTCGTCGATTTAAGGGAGATTATTTTAGCGAACAAAGGAATCTACAAGGTCCTCCTCCATTTTATTGATGGAAAGGACAGGGAGACTGTGGTTGCTTTATCAGACCATTACAGGGTCGATCCCTCTCAGCATTTTCAAAACCACATCAAAAATCTCTTTAAATCTTCTCTCCTCTCCTTGGAATGAAGGGATTTTGGAATGGCAAAACATTATTTGGAATTTGAGAAACCCCTTGTTGAGCTGGAAAGAGAGATTGAACATTTAAGAAGGTTTTCAAAGGGTAGGCCGTCTCATTTCAATGAGCAATTAAGTCATTTGGAAGATAAACTTAACCGGTTAAAAAGAGAGATTTTTTCAAATCTAACCGGTTGGCAAATTACTCAATTGGCGAGGCATATCGACCGGCCTAAGACGTCCCATTATATCAAATGGATGTTCGAAAATTTTACTGAACTGCACGGAGACCGAAACTATGGGGACGATCCAGCCATTGTAGGAGGGATTTCCAAGTTTAACGGAAGATCTGTGGTCCTCATCGGCCATCAGAAAGGAGCAGACGCTAAGGAGATGGCCCGCCGGAACTTTGGAATGCCCCATCCGGAGGGTTATCGAAAGGCACTGAGGCTGATGAAGTTGGCGGAGACGTTTGGGAAACCCATCCTGACAATGATCGACACCCCCGGCGCATTTCCCGGGGTAGGCGCTGAAGAAAGAGGACAAGCCGAAGCCATTGCCAACAATCTCAGAACGATGATCACACTCCGGACCCCTATCATCGCCACGGTGATCGGAGAAGGGGGCAGTGGTGGGGCTTTGGCCATTGGGATTGGGGATCGAGTTTTGATGTTAGAGTATTCGATCTATTCCGTGATTTCTCCAGAGGGATGTGCTGCGATTCTTTGGAAAGATGGGCGGAAGGGAGAGGTGGCAGCTGAATCATTAAAATTGACAGCCCATGACTTGCACCAATTGGGGGTGATCGATGAGATTGTAAAGGAACCCTTGGGAGGAGCCCATCGAGACCCCGAGACCATGGCTGAGCGTTTAAAAGGGACGGTCGAGCATCATTTAAGGGGATTAGAGAGCATGGAAATAGAAGAATTGTTAAGATTGAGATATGAAAAGTTTAGAAGGATGGGGACTTTTATCGAGAATGGAGGGTAGAGATGGAGTATTGAGATTATCATGCCAAGCAAAATTCAAATTTTACCTGATCACATTTCCCAAACCATTGCAGCAGGAGAGGTGATTGAAAGACCTGCTTCTGTGGTTAAAGAATTGTTAGAAAACGCCATTGATGCAGGAAGCTCCGAGATCCTCGTGGAATTAAAAGCGGGCGGACTCCAACTCATCCGCGTGGTGGATAATGGAGAGGGCATCGATTCCGAAGATGTTGCAGTTGCTCTTCAGCGATATGCAACGAGTAAAATTAAAACCTTGGAGGATCTCTATACCATTCAAACGTTGGGGTTTAGGGGAGAAGCCTTGCCCAGTATCGCCTCTGTCTCACATATGACCATTACGACACGGGTTCCGCACTCTTTGAGTGGAACGAGAGTGATCTGCGAAGGGGGTGAAATAAAGAGTATTTCTGAAGTGGGTTGTCCCATTGGAACAGAAGTGGAGGTCAAAAATATTTTCTATAATATCCCTGTGAAAAGGAAGTTCTTAAAATCGATTCGTTCAGAACTTCGTCATGCTCTCCACCATTTTGTCAGACTGAGTCTTTCTCATCCCTCCATTTCGTTCAAATTGATTCATGAGGGCCGGATGGCTCATGAAAATTTGAAAACGGATTTTCCATTAGTGCGAATCGAATCCATTTTGGGGAAGGAGATCTACGATCATCTTAAGAAGCTCGAATTTGAAGACGGGGAGGTCAGAATTTCAGGTTTTACAAGTCTCCCTGTCATTTCAAAAGGGAATAGCGATGGGATTTATTTATACGTCAACCGACGATTTGTAAAAGATCGGATGATCTATAAAGCGATCACCGAAGCCTACCGCCATGTCATCCCCGCTGGTAAATTTCCCATTGTCATTCTTTTCTTTACCATCCCTCCTTTCGCCTTGGATGTGAATGTCCATCCGACCAAGACAGAGGTGAAATTTAAGGATCCTGAAAAAATCTATCAAGCTGTTTCGACTGCCATCCAGATGGTGTTGGAAGAAAGTCCCTCTCGCCTGGAAGAGGTTGTTGGGCAGACCGGAAAGAAGGAAGTGCCCCCTTCAGAAAAGGTTCAATCGTCTTTTCCTTTTAGGGAGCCTTGGGATCCTTACCCCCTATTAGATTCTGGGATGAAAGAGGAGGAGATTCCGATGGTTCGGGATGGCGGGGAGCCTCCCCCTCTCCACATCCTCGGCCAAATTCGAGGAACCTACATTCTCTGCGAAGGGGGAGGGAACTTAATCTTTATCGACCAACATGCAGCCCATGAGCGAATTCTTTTTGAAAAATTTAAAAAGGGATACGAGACCCAATCGGTGACTTCAGAGAGATTACTCGTGCCTATCCTGATCGAATTATCTGTGGAGGAGTCATTTATTCTCGACTCTGCAGGGAAGGCATTTCAGGTGATCGGATTTGAAATCGAGCCGGTTGGAGATAAGCTGTATGCCATTCGCTCCATCCCTTCGTTCCTTAGTCAGGAGGATCCGAAAGAAGTAATCAGAGAGATATTGGATGAATTATCTTTCTTAAATAGGAAAGGGAAGAGTACAGAAACCATCGATGGAATTTTGGTTACCCTGGCTTGCCATTCTGCTATAAGAGGGAATTTCATCTTAAGGAAAGAGGAGATGGAGGAGTTGGTGGAAAACCTCACCCCTTTCAACACCTCCGCCACCTGTCCTCATGGGAGACCTTTCTTTTTTATCCTTCCTTTGGATGATTTAAAGAAACAATTTAAAAGGAAATGATCCTCTTATTTGTAATGCCCCCACCCACCCTTCCCCCGGACATCCCGTTTCAAACCATAGCTGCAGGGGATAGTATTTTAAAATAACTTTCTGTATAATAATTTCACGAGAACAGTGTGGATATGAGACCCATACTTATTATTGAGGACGAAAAGGACATTGTCGATTTGATCGAATATCATTTGAAGCAGTCTGGTTTTCCCGTGATGAAGGCTCTGGATGGTCCTTCAGGATTGGAAAGGGCAAGAGGAGAACACCCCAGCTTAATCATTTTAGATCTGATGCTTCCTGGAATGGATGGGAAGGATATCTGCAGGGCGCTTAAATCCAACCCACTCACCCAATCGATTCCAGTTCTCATGCTGACCGCAAAGGCAGAGGAAATGGATCGGGTAATCGGGTTTGAACTGGGTGCAGATGATTATGTAACCAAACCCTTCAGCCCACGTGAACTGGTATTAAGAGTGAAGGCCATCCTCCGCAGAAAGGAAGTTCCTCAAGAGGGTGAGAAAACAATTCGGATCGGTGACCTCACGATCGATATCGACCGGCATCGTGTGACCACCCAAGGAACCCCTATTCGGTTGACGTCCACAGAATTTAAACTCCTTGTTGAACTGGCATCGAAAAGAGGAAGAGTTCAAACCCGGGAGCGCCTTCTCGATAAAGTCTGGGGATACACCTACGAAGGATATGCCAGAACCGTGGATACCCATATTCGGCGATTAAGGGAAAAACTCGGCCCTTCAGGGGATTATATCGAGACCATCCGGGGAACGGGATACCGATTTCGAGAGGAGGAGGAATGAGACTGCGACTCCAAAGCAAGTGGATGGCCCTCTTTATCTTCGTCCTTTTCCTTTTTTTTATCATTCAATGGTATCTGTTTTATTCTTTCAAAATATCCTTGATCTCTTCTACTCTCCTCAGTCTCGTCTTTGTCATCCCTTTGGCTTATCTCTTTGTTAGAATTCTCACAGGACCGATTCTCCAAATGACCGATGCAGCGATGCAACTCGCCTCTGATAGCTCGGACCGTGAGACCTATGCCCATTCTGATGACGAAATCGGAAAACTCTCAAGAGCGATAAGGGATATAGGTGTGCGACTGAGGGCAAAGATAGAAGAAATCTCCAAAGAAAAAGAGTATCTTCAAGCCATCTTGAAAGGAATGGGCGAAGGTGTTCTCGTCGTTGATGAAAGGGGCCGAATCCTGATGATCAATGACGCCTTTCGGGAGCTTCTCTCCATATCCTCCGATGTTTCCGGTAAAACATCCCTTGAAATTGTCCGGAATACGAATATGGAAAGGGCGATCCGAGAAGTGATTCAAGATGGAAAAGGAAGGGCCTTCGAATTGATTCTTCCATCTTCCGGTGGGAGAACATTCGAGGTGAATGTGGTGAGCATTCATTCTTCCCCCGGAGAGGCGGGCGAGGATAGTGAAAGAATAAGAGGGGCAATTGCAGTCTTTCACGACATCTCTCGATTAAAGGAATTAGAAAAAATTCGGCAGGATTTCGTAGCCAATGTTTCCCACGAATTGCGGACCCCTCTTACCACCATCAAAGGATACACGGAGACGCTTTTGGAGGGAGGCTTGAAAGAGGAGATTGCCTCTCAGTTCGTTCAAGTCATTAAAAAGCACACCGATCGCTTAACAAAAATTGTTGAAGATCTTTTAATGCTATCCAAAATCGAATCCAGAGAATTCCAATTGAACCTGGAACCCATAACACTGCCTGATCTATTCGAAGATGTACTCGGTTTTATCAGAGAGGCGGCTGGAAGGAAGATTATCACCATCATCCAAAATAAGATTCCTTCTTCTCTTGTCATACAGGCTGACCGAAATTATTTAGAACAGGTCCTGATCAATCTTTTGGATAATGCCATAAAGTACACTTCTTCAGGAGGGAGGATTACGATTTCCGCTCTGGAAACTGATCAGAAAGAGATTCAGATTTCCGTACAAGATAATGGCATTGGGATTCCGAGGGAGGACCTACCCAGAGTCTTTGAGCGTTTTTACAGAGTAGACAAAGGGAGGTCTCAGGAAATGGGTGGCACCGGTCTCGGACTTTCCATTGTCAAGCATATCATCCAGGCTCATGGCGGAAGAGTCTGGGTCGAGAGCCAGTTCGGCAAAGGATCCACCTTTCACTTTACCCTTCCAAGGCATAGAATGAACATTTCTTCCATCTGTAAGGATTAGAAATCTCACAGATTCCCACTCATTTTCCCTGCATTCTTCAGCATCAATAAAAAATCAGGTTGTCACAAAAATTTCACATTCTTGACGTTGTCCTGTCACATTCAAAGGCTAAATTGGAAGCATGGAAAAATGGTTAATGCAATCCGCAAAAGAAGGAGGTGAAACTTTGTTTAACTGAAAAGTAATAGAACTGTAACACGATTGTAACAAAAGTAAACTAAATTTAATTAGGAGGTCAAAAATGAAGAGAAAAGTATTTGTGTTACGAATGAATCGAGTCTTCTGGTTCATCACAATCCTGTCAATTCTTTTAGCTCTTGGGAATAAAGGAATGGCAAAAGAACCGGAACTCATTGGAGCGGGGGCCACGTTCCCGTATCCGCTCTATTCGAAGATGTTTGATGTCTATTACAACGAAAACAAGGTAAAAGTGAACTATCAGGCAATCGGCTCGGGTGGAGGGATAAGGCAGCTGATGAATAAAACGGTGGATTTCGGAGGGTCTGATGCAATTATGAGCGACAAAGACGTATCAGAGGCATCGGCTCCGGTCCTTCACATTCCAACCTGCGCTGGTTCAGTAGTTGTAACTTATAATCTTGTAGGGAACCCGGGATTGAGATTGACGCCGGATGTCATTGCTGAAATCTTCCTCGGAAAGATAAGCAAATGGAATGATCGTCGTATCTCGACAATCAATCCGGGAGTAAAGCTCCCTGATATGAACCTCACGGTTGTCCACCGGTCTGACGGCAGCGGCACGACATTCATATTCAGCGACTATTTGAGCAAAGTCAGCCCTGAATGGAAAGAAAAG
>Ga0153915_10004658_pt1 | contig 12673 bp, 13 predicted proteins | sample Opewatmetagenome_2_FD_107003 | JGI IMG/M metagenome (GOLD analysis project Ga0153915, IMG submission 107003) | Freshwater wetland microbial communities from Ohio, USA - Open water 3 Core 3 Depth 3 metaG | ecosystem: Environmental > Aquatic > Freshwater > Wetlands | place: USA: Ohio, Lake Erie... | reverse complement strand
CCGAGGGAAGGGGGCAGGGGGATGGGCCGCTGAAGTGGAAGCCGGTCGGTCAGACAGTTCCGTCGTTCGAGGCGGCTGGGTCCTCGCATCGCCGGAAGGGATTGACTTGAGGCTCGGCCTACGACTGGCCGTAGATGTAGAGCGGCTGAGTATCGGTGATGAGCCGGGTCTGCCGCTCTAGCTCTTGGCGCAGCGGGCGTGACAGCGAGAACATGCCCTGGTGGGTCAGACCGTCGTAGTACTTGAGGTTCAGACGGCGGGCGGCGATCCGTTCGTCGATCTCCACCGGCGATAGCTTTGCGTCCTCGCGCGCCGCCAGGCAGAAGCCCCACGGACCGCCGAACGACGGCACGTCCACCTGGTACGGCTTGACCACCGGAAACACGCTCCGCAGCGTCTGGTAGACCGCCGAGAAGTTGAGCAGCTCGCTAAGGCTGGCGCACCCCGCCTGGACGGACATCAGACCGCCCGGCGCCAGCCGCTCGTTCACCAACTGGTAGAACTCCTGTGTGTAAAGCAGATAGGCCGGCCCCTCTTCGATCGGTTCGGTGAGGTCGATGATGATCGCGTCGAACCGCTGCCGGGAGTCGGCCAGGTACTGGCGGGCGTCGACGTGCTTCAGCTCGGTGCGCGCATCGTCAAAGGCGCCCTGCGAATACTCGGGCAGGTACTGTTTGCAGATGGCGATCACGTCCGGGTCAATGTCGATCATTACCGCGCGTGTCACCGACTTATGTCGGAGCACCTCGCGCAGGGTGGCCCCCTCGCCGCCGCCGGCGATGAACACTCTCTCCGGGTGCGGATGGGCGATCAGCGCCGGCTGCACCAGCGCCTCGTGATAGACGAACTCGTCAAGGTCGCTCGATTGTATCTTGTTGTCCAGCACCAGGCACTTGCCGAAAGCGCTGGTGCGCATGATCTCGATCGACTGGTATTTGGTGCGGCCGCTGTAGACCACCCCGTCGATGGCGTGCAATTGCATCAGGTGCGGACTGATGCGGTCAAAGAACCACTTTGCCGGCTCGTTGCTCATGCGCTAGAGAATACCTCTCTGTATCTCGATGACAGAATGGTTCTTCGACTCGAGCGCCTTAATAATGGCTTGGGCGGCGACATCGGTATCCACGCGCGTCCCACAGCTAAAGATGTCGACGGCGGCATAGCCGTGCTCGGGCCAGGTGTGAATGGAGATGTGCGATTCAGCAATGACGACGACGCCGCTGACCCCGTGGGGATTGAACTTGTGGAACGACTCGCCGAGGACGGTGGCCCCGGCCCTGGTGGCGGACTCCGACAGCAAGTCCTTGATGAAGCTGAGGTCGTTGAGGATTTCCCGGTTGCAGTCCTTCAGTTCGAGCAGCACGTGCTTTCCTAGTGCATTCAACCACCTGCCCCCCTTAGAAGATTTCGTTGCCCTGTCTGGCCCCCTAAGTCGAGCCAGACAGCAAACGTGATTCTATACCAAAGCGCGGGCCAGTTCAATACGTGTGGACACCAGTTATTGTACTCACCGGACGGGCGAGCGTGCTCCGAAAAAACAAGGGCCGCGTTCTCCGGGAGGATCCGGAGGAACGCAGCGCCTTAACAATGATCGCTTGAGAGTCCGTCGGGGAGGGGATTAAGCTTTTTGGCCAGGAAAGCTAGACCATTCGTTTCCGTAGGTCCGCCGGCTCGTTCCACTTCTCCCTCATTCCGGCTACCATCGCCGGAGTGGCTGCCCCAAACCTTGTGAGCTTGATAGGCCACCGAACACTTTTCCCAAGGGAGCTTGGGAACCTTCGAGGTACATCTCTCGATGTATCATCGGTCGCCTGGCTCTTGCTTACCCCCTTCCTTTCGGATTCATCTAATTACACCATAGCAGGCACAGCCGTTCTGTGACCCTGGTCTCATTTTGAAGCGGCGCCCGCCTGCGATCGGCGGTACTCATCCTGCAACACGCGCAGCATGTCCTCGTCCTCGACCGGGTAGAAGCGCTCGTAGAACTGGCCGACGGCGGCGAAAAGAGGCGGTGTGCGCAGGCAGACCATCTCGTCAACGTCCCCGGCGAGCCGCCCGATGGTATCCTCCGGCCCGACCGGGATGGCCGCGACGAGGTAAGCCGGCCTCTCCAGCCGGACCGCCCACAGTGCCGCCTGCGTGGTGGCCCCGGTGGCCACGCCATCATCGGTCACAATCACCGTCTTGCCCTTCAGCGCGACCTTGGGCCTTACCTTGCGGATCATGGTGATGCGCCGCTGGAGCTGTGCCAGTTGGCGCGCCTTTTCCTGCTGGACGTAATCGTCACTCACGCCCAGGTCCCGCACGACGGCATCGTTCAGGAAGAGCTTGCCGTCTTCGGCGACCGCGCCGACGGCGAGCTCCGCCTGTCCGGGCGCGCCGAGCTTGTGCGCAAGCACGACGTCCAGCTCGCCCTCAAGGCCGCGCGCCAGCTCGCGGGCGACGATGATGCCGCCGCGCGGTATTCCGAGCACCACTACCTTCTGGCCGCGCCTCTCGGCCAGCTCGGCGGCCAGCAGGCGACCGGCCTCGGCACGATCCGCAAAAGGCTCGCCGCTACGGGACGCGATGCGCAGTTTTGCCATCCTTCGGTCATCCTCCCTGAGTCGTTTTCTTGCCATGGAACAGCTCGCTGCCGGCGCCGGGGTACACGATGCGCATCTCGGCGGGCGTCCGCTTGGTCACTTCGGGCCAGACACCCGGCCTAGGATCGGCGCCCTCGCTCGCGAGCTTGGTCGCCGCGCGGTCTCTCATCTGGGGGCGCCGGCGGATGTCAACGCCCTCGACGTTGTGCGAGAACTCGATGGGAATCCCGTTCGGGTCCCAGCTATAGATCGAGTGGATGAAGCCGTGGTCGATCATGTCCGAAACGTCACAGCCGGCCGCCTCCAGCCGGTCCTTGAGCGCCCACAGGTCGTCCTCCGTCTCCACTCCGAACGAGACATGGTCGAAGATGTACGGGCCGCTGACCGGCCGCCCGTGGTCCTTCCGGGGCACCGGCTTCACCCCGGGCCACTCGAAAAAGGCGACCAGGTCGGTCTCAGACAGCTCGAAGAAATAGTGGCGGTAGCCCGGCTGGCCGAGTCCGGCAACCAGCCTCATTCCGAGGAGGTCCCGCCAGAAGCGGATTGTCCGGTCCATGTCCCCGGTAGCCATCGCCAGGTGGTTCACCCCGTTGAATTGTACCATAACCTTTGAACCCCCTAAATCCCCCAGTCTTGGGGGACTTGAGTTCCTGACTGGGGACACCACAGACCCCGGCAAAGTGGCTCCGCCCCTCTGCACTCCCTGCGCTAACGGACGGACAACGCCCCAATCCGTCCCCTAGTAACATCCTTCAGACCTTCTCAGAAAGGGCCGGACACTTCCGAACGAGCATCACCCTGCCAGATGCTCGAAGGGGCGCCAGCCCCTTCGAAAACTACTTCACCCCCTTCCCCATCAAGGGAAGGGGGCAGCGGGATGGGTTTCCTCTCTAGTACGTCCCCGGCGCCGGTTCCTGCCCCGGATGGAAGGCACGCCACTTGGCCAGCAGGGCCTCCTTAGTCTCCGGCCTCTCAGGGTCGGGGTGCGGAGCGTCCACCGGGCACACCTCGGCGCAGCGCGACGACGGGTACGCGCCGACACACTCGCTGCAACGAGCGGGATTGATGACGAACTGGCTCTGGCCTTCCGTAATAGCCTGGTTGGGACACTCGGGCTCGCAGGCCCCGCAGCAGATGCAGTCAGTCGTGATATGGTAGGCCACCTTTCCCTCTTCCGGCGGCTACAGCAGGGGGTGCTCGTGCATCGCCTTCAAGCGCCGCCACCTTCGCTCGACCTCGTCTTCGAATGCCTTCAGCACCCCGGCGTACTCCGGCCCAAGCAGGTGTTTGCTTTTGCCCATCATGCCGAGCCACTGCGTCACCGGGATCCGCTTCTGCCGCTGCTCGGGGTCGTAGCTGATCGTCGTCTTGTGGTTCTCCACCTCGTAGACGGGGAAGAAGCAGCAATCGACGGCCGCCTTGGCTACCTCAGTGCCCAGTCTCTCATCGTACCGCCAGCTCAGCGGGCACACGCTGAGGACCTTGCCGTAGACGAAGTGCCCCTGTCTGACGTGCCACTGGGCTTTGGCCGCTTTTCGGGTGAGGTCCGTGCCGAGGCCTTCGACGCTGGTAAAGACGTACGGTATGTGTGTGGCCGCCATGATCTGCGCCGTGTCCTTGTGCTGAAAACCCTTGCCGGACTGCGCCGGGCCAACGTGGCTCGTCGACGAGGCGTGGCCGAGCGGTGTGGCGTAGCTGAGCTGGTTGCCCGTGTTCATGTAGCCTTCGTTATCATATTCGAGGACAATCATGGGGTGGCCGCGGAGGGCGGCGCCAATGGTCGGCCCCATGCCGATGTCCATGCCGCCATCGCCGCTGATCATGATGAAGGTAATCTCGTCCGGGGGTATCTCCTGCCGCCGCAGCCGCTCGCGGTACATCTCCACTACGCCGGAAAGCGTGGCCGCGCCGTTCTGGAAAAGGTTATGGATGTAGGTCACCCGATGGGAGCTGTAGGGATAGGGCGTGGTGGTGATCTCGGCGCAGCCGGTGTGGAAAAGGAGGACGACATGGCCCTCGACGCCGGCAAGGAACTGTTTCAGCGACGGGAAGATGCCGCAGCCCGGGCAGGCGCCGTGCCCGGGGGCGATGCGGTCAGGCACGGCGGTGAGCTGGCGCGGGCCGCCCACGTTCACCTTGAGGCTCCGGCTCGCCTCGTCCCACTCGGCATGCGCGACGCCGGGCGACATCTCTTCTTTGGTCAACGGCTTGGCCGGCTCCATCGTCGCTGAAAGGTCGCCCGCCGTTACGCCGTGATAGTCGAACGGAACGTCAACGTGGCCGGCGTTGACCGCTTCGAGGGCCTCGCCGAGCATCTCTTCGGCATCGGCGGTGTAAAAGTCTTTCCCGCCGAGGCCGTACACCCGGGAGAGGCAGTAGGCGCGGTTGTCCGGGTCATCCTTGAGCGCCGCCCGGACCTCGAGACTCATGTTGCCGCCGTGGGCGCCGTAGCTGTCGGCACGGTCGGCAATGATGACGGCTTTGGCGCTCTTGAGGGCTTCGCGGACCAGCGCCGCCGGGAAAGGCCGGATGACGTTCGGGCTGACCAGGCCCACCTTCTTCCCCTGCGCCCGCAGGCGGTCGACGGCGTCCTTGGCCGTCTCCGCCGCCGAGTTGAGAATGAACAAGGCCGCCTCGGCGTCTTCCATGCGGTAGCAGTCCATGACCGGATAGCGGCGGCCGCTCAGCTCGGCGTACTCGGCGAACACTTCCGGGATGATGCGCTCAGCGGCGTCCATCGCCAGCTTGAGCTGGTACTTGTTGTTGATCAGATCGGGGTCGTTCATGTAGGCGCCGATGGTTACCGGATGATGGGCGTCCAGGGCGTTCACCGGCGTGTTCGGCCGGCCGACGAACTGCTTCACCACCCCCGCGTCTTCGAAGTAGCGCACGCGGCGCTTCTGATGGCTGGTGAAGAAGCCGTCCATGGCCACGATCACCGGCAGCCTGACCTCCGGGTGCTCCCCGATGCGCACCGCCATGATGTTCATGTCGTAGGCGGCCTGCGGGTCGCGGGCGAGCAGAATGATCCAACCGGTGCTCAGGGCCATCATCAGGTCCGAGTGGTCCCCGCGGATGTCGAGCGGCGCGCTTACCGAGCGGGTAACTACGTTGAGCACCATGGGAAAGCGCGTGCCGGACTGCACCGGAAGCTGCTCCAGCGCATAGAGCAGGCCGTTGGCGCTGGTGGCGTTCAGCACGCGTCCGCCGGCCACGGCCGCCCCGTAGCAGATGCCGGCCGCGCCATGCTCGCCGTCGGCGGGGACCATCTTGGTGCTGTGCTCGCCCCGGGAGTACATCTCATCGAGCTCTTCGGCGATCTCCGTCGATGGCGTGATCGGGTAGTAGCCCATAACGTGATAGTCCACCTGGCGGGCGGCCAGCGCGGCCATCTCGTTGCCCTTCTTGAAGTCCGTCACCTGAACGGCCGGTCTGCGTGCCGTGGTGGTCATCATTGCACCTCCGTGAGGTTAGCTGACGCGGTGCCAGTAGTTGCCCTCGTCGGCGGCCCACTTGGCCGGGTCGCCCTCGCGGCTCATCGTGATCAGAGCGTCCGGTGGGCCCCATAGCTGGGCGTCAGCCGTGTACTTGAACTCGGGCTTCTCGCACTCCTCGGTGAGGGCGTTGACCGGGCAGATCCGGACGCACTTGAGGCAGCCCTTGCAGTACTGCAGGTTGGGGCCGGTCAGCACCATCGCCGGCTGGCTCCTCTTGTCGCGGCCCTTCTCCCAGACGAAGACGTAGTCCGGGCACGTCTGCGTGCACAGGCCACAGTCAATGCAGCGGTCCCGGTGGAAGAGCGGGAAGATACCCTGGCGGGAAGCACTAAGGTCCTTGTGCGCCGTGTTGCCCGGGTTCAGGATGATGCCGCCAACGGGTGCATTGGCATAGCCGAGGGCGTGGTAGTAGCTGACGTGGGGCTCGGCGGGCGCCCCGGCGAAGCGCGCGTCCGCCGCCAGCTCCTTCACCTGCACCTTCTCATAGGCACGATCGAAGGTCTTCAGGTTGGCGTCGACCAGCTTGGGGTATTTCGACTGGAACGAGCCGGCGATGGCGTCCTTGACGGCGGCGGCATCGATGAAGCCGGCCACGCGGCAGACTGCCCCCAGCATGGCGGCGTTGATGCGGGTATTGAACTCAACAGCGATGCCGGTGGCGTCGACCACTCCCAGCGTGCCGGAGACGAGCCGGGCCCGGTAGCGGACCTGGTCGATGGGGTCGGTGCTGTTGACCAGGACGATGCTGTCAGGGAAGAGGCCGGCAGTGACGCCCTCAGTCTTGAGCAGGCACTGGTGGAAAATGGCCAGCAAATGGGGGCGCTCGATGGGGCTATTTGAGCGCACCTCCCGGTCCGGCGCGCACAGGCGAATGTAGGACTTGACCGGCGAGCCTTTCTTCTCCGACCCGTACGAGGAGAAATGGGCGCCATTGAGGCCCTGTTTCAGGACGAGCGCTTCGGCCAGGATTTGTCCGGCGAGATTGGCGCCGAGCCCGCCGACGGACTCAAAGCGCATCTCATAGAAACCAAGGTCGTTCGTCTTCGGCAGTGCGGGTGAGGTTGTCATGGGCTACCTCCGCGAGGCCCGGTACAGCCCTCGCAGGACGCCCGGCGGCAAGGGGAAGCCTAGCGCCAGCCGACTGCTTCCGCCCGCTGGCGAAGCTCGGAGAGAGCGTTGCGCTCGATCTGGCGAATCCGCTCTTTGCTGATCCCGAACTCCTCGCCGACCTCGTGGCGGGAGCGCGGCCGCCCATCCTGGAGACCGAACCTGAGCACGATCACTTCCCGCTCCCGGTCGGGGAGCGAGGCCAGAGCATCGAATATCCATTCACGCAGCAGGGCGCCGGTCGCCTGCTCCTCAGAGGAAGGCTCGCGGGTGTCCGGGATGATATCGGCCAGCTCGGTGGCTTCCTGGTCATCGCCGATGCGCGTCTCGAGGAGGACCGGCTCACGCCCTTCCGCCTCGAGCAACTCGGTCACCTTGTCCGTGGGGATGCCGGCGGTGACCGCCAGTTCTTCACCAGTCGGCAGCCGGCCGTACTGCTGAATGAAATCGTGGTTGGCCCGGTGCAGCTTGGCCAGCCCCTGCAAGGTGCAGATGGGCAGGCGGACGATGCGGCACTGGTTGGTGATAGCGCGGGTAATGCGCTGCCGGATCCACCACGTAGCGTACGTGCTGAAGCGGAAACCCCGCTCGTAGTCGAACTTGTTGACCGCCCGCATCAGGCCGAGGTTGCCTTCCTGGATGAGGTCCATCAGCGGCAGGCCGTGGCCCATGTACTTGCGGGCGATGCTGACGACAAGCCGCAGGTTAGCCGTGATAAGCTGGCGGCGCGCCTCGTCCGCTTCGTCCGGGTCCCCGTACTTGATGTGGCTGCCCAGCCGGCGTTCGTCTCCCGCCGTGAGCAGCGGGATCGAGGCGATCTCACCCAGGTAGTCGCCCGCCGTCTCGGCGATTTCGGTCTGGACTCCGTCTCGTAGCATAATCGCCATTGCCATTTCCTTTCTACCCGTGTCCGCCGGCGTCAGCTTTACCGGCCTTCTGGCGGCCCGGACGCCGCCGCTGCGCAGGCAGCATCTCGAGACCGTCGAACATCGTCTCCACCGAGGCCAACGCTCTCATCATCGTTCGGGCCAGCCGGGGCCGGTCCGGTCCTTCGACGACGAGGACAATGTCCAGCGGGCCCTCCACCTCGTCAACGGTCACCACGCCGGGCTGTTTCAGGAGCGTCTGCACCAGACGGGGCCGTGCCCCCGGGACGGCCCGCAGCAGAACATAGGCCCTCGCCACCGATCGCGCCTGAGGATCATCTCCATTGACCACGGTTGTCCCGCCAATAGTGGCCGCTGCCTGCATCGTGCTCCGACGTGTGGATGCGGTTTCGTTATTGCTCACTGATTCTATCGACCGGCAAATGGAATAGTCATAAAATCGCCCGCCGAAAAGTTACAAAACTATGACATTTATGTAAGGTGAGAAGGAGAGCTCAGAAGTCAGAAGTCAAAGGTCAAAGATCAAGAGGCCGGACCCGGCGGCCCGATCGAGTCCGTGCGACCGCGTTGCCATCACTCGTTCACACGCGGCCATCTATAATCTAAAGAGAGAGCTAGGCAAGCGTGAGGCGAATGGAACGGTCAATCCTGCTTGTGTTCGCCCACCCAGACGATGAGAGCTTCGGCGCGGGCGGAACGGCCTGCCGCTACTCGGGCCAGGGCATTCCCGTTGACCTGATCACCGCGACCCGCGGCGAAAAGGGCGCTCGCGTAGACGTGCCGGACGGCGTGGACACCGGCGTCGCCCGGGAGGCGGAGTTGAAGGAGGCCGCCAGTATCATGGGCATCCGCGGACTCTACATCCTTGGCTTCCCTGATGGCGGACTGGCTGACATTCCCGCCGCCAAGGTGATCGAACGCGTCGCCGGCCTGATGCGCACACTGGGTCCGGCAGTGGTCATCACCTTCGGCCCGGATGGCATCACCGGCCACCCGGACCACGTCGCCATCGGCCAGGCGGCCACGGCTGCTTACTGTGAGGTCTCCGCTGCCACCGGCGGGCCGCAGAAGCTCTATTGGAGCACGCTGCCGGAGGGCAGGGCGAAAGAGGCCGGCTGGGAAGTCGCCACCCGGCCCGATGACGAGGTGACCACGGTCATCGACGTCAGCGCGTGCGTCGACCGGAAGCGGCGCGCCATTGCCGCCCACCGCTCGCAGCCGGATGCCCGCGACTTCCTCCTGTCGTTCGAGGACGGCTCGGCGACGGAGGCCGATCGCGAGCTGCTCGCCCATGAGTATTTCTACCTGGTTAACGGCCCGGCCGGACTGAAGGAAGCCGACCTCTTCCAGCCCGCATCCGCTCGGACGGCCGGCAAAGGGGGTGCGCGTGAAAGAGTATGACGTCATCGTCATCGGCTCCGGCGTGGGGATGAACATCGTCGAGGAGACGCTGGAGCACGGCATGGACGTCGCCCTCGTTGACAAAGGCCCGCTCGGCGGCACCTGTCCCAACCTCGGCTGCATCCCCTCGAAGATGCTGATCGCCTCGGCGGACCGCATCGTCGAGGCGCAGGAGGCCAAGCGCATCGGCGTCACGCTCAAGGTGGAGGACATCGACTTTCTGGCCATCATGGAGCGCCAGCGCCAGTGGGTGCGCGAGAACCAGCGCCACATGCGGGAAGGCATCAAAGCCGCCGAGAACCTTGACTTCTACGAAGGCGAGGGACACTTCGTCGACGAGTACACGCTGGAGGTCAACGGCGAGCGGATCAAGGGCGGGAAGGTCTTCATTGCCTCCGGCTCGCGAACGCTAGTCCCGCCGATCAAGGGGCTCGACACGGTCGAATACCTCACCAACGAGTCGGTCCTCCAGCTCACGAAGCGGCCCGATAGTCTCATCATCATGGGCGGCGGGTACATCGCCGCCGAGTACGGCCATTTCTTCGCCGCCATGGGAACGAAGGTGACCATCGTCGAGATGGCGGAGCGGCTCGTTCTCTCCGAAGACATCGAGGTCTCCCATCTGCTTCAGGAGGAGTTGCTCAGTCGCATGGCCGTCTACACGAGCGCACCGGTGCTGGAGGTGAAGAAGGCGCCGGAAGGGGTCACGGTGGTCACCGGCGAGGGGAAGTCGCGGCGGGAACACACCGGGCAGTCGGTCCTGCTCGCCGTCGGCCGGCGGTCGAACGCCGATGTCCTGAAGGCTGACAAGACCGGCGTGGCGCTGGACAGCCGGGGGTACATCAAGGTCAATGAGCACATGGAAACGACCAAGAAGAACGTCTATGCCGTTGGCGATGCGGACGGCGTGCAGATGTTCACCCACGTCGGCAACCGGGAAGCAGTGCTCGCCGCCGACGTGGCCATCCACGGCGCCCGCTTCAAGATGGACTACTCGGCGGCGCCGCATGCGGTCTACTCACACCCGCAGATCGCCTCGGTGGGGCTGACTGAAGAAGCCGCCCGCAAGCTCAACAAGAAGCTGCTGGTAGGGCGGGTGAAGTACTTCGACGTGGCCAAGGGCGAGGCGATCATGGAGACGAAAGGCTTCGCCAAGGCCATCGTCGAGGAAGGCACGGACAAGATCCTCGGCTTCCACGTCATCGGGCCGTACGCACCGATCATCATCCAGGAAGTAACCAACGCGATGGCCTCGGGCAGCCACATTGACGCCATCCGAGCCGGCATGCACATCCACCCCGAGATCACCGAGCTGGTGCCGTGGGCGTTCTCGAGACTGAGCTAGGCAGCCCGAGCCCGTCTGATCACGGGCCTGTATCAAATGTCATTCTGAGGAGTCCCCATGCATCGGGACGACGAAGAGTCTCGTCTCTTTGGCGGAGGCAAACGAGATCCTTCGCTACGCTCAGGATGACAGGAGGAAACCCACGCTTGACACAAGACCATCTGATCACGGTCGTCGGGCCCCTTGAGGGAGCCCGTTTGCTGGCTGGCAAGGGAACCGGGAAACCGCCGTGGGGTGGAGCCGGGATCAGAACGCACCGGTCGGTTCCGTCGGGGCGGCCATGGTAGCGACGGAACCAGGCTTCGGACGTTACCCGTCGGGTTCCCCTAGGGAAGCCCGCCACGGCTGGGGAGGAAGTTGAGAGGGGCGCAGCCCCTCTCAACACTCTCTCCCCCTCTCCTTTGGCCAAAGGAGAGGGGGCAGGGGGTGAGAATTCGTGACATCTCCCAAGACCCGGGGGAACAGGGGGCTTGATGGCCATCTCTGAGAATCACCATTTCCACCTGCCGGCTCACGATCCGGACCGGCGGCAGCGCGAAGACCCGGAAGCGATTCTCCGAGGGCTTGGGCTGCGCACAGGACAGACGTTCGTTGACGTCGGCTGCGGCGGCGGGTACTACACTATCCCGGCGTCCCGCATTGTCGGCCCGGGCGGACGCGTCTTCGGCATCGACGTCAACCAGGAGTCTCTCGACGAGCTAAGAGAAGCCGCCGAGCGGGCCGGCCTGACCAACATTAGCCGCATCCTCGGCCGGGGCGAGGAGACCGTGGTCTGCGAGCAATGCGCCGATCTCGTCTTCTTAGCCTCCGTCCTACACGATTTCGATGACCCGGCCGCCGTCCTGCGCAATGCTAATGTGATGCTCAAAGAGGCTGGGCAACTGCTTGACCTGGACTGGAAGAAGAAGTCGGCGTCGATCGGCCCGCCGCTCTGGAAGCGTCTCAGCCAGGCCGCCGCAAGCAAGCTGATCAGGGACGCGGGATTCACCGTCCTCCGCAGCGAGGACCGCGGCTACAGCTACCTGATCGTAGGTACCCCGAAGCGGTGACGTGGCAACGGTTCGGATGCCCTATTGACGGAGGAAGGCCCGCAGGAAAGAGGCCAGGTTCTCCGGGTTTTGCAGCCCATTGCGGCCGCGCCTGAGCTCCTGGGCGAACTCACTCTGCCCGGCGTCTTCGTAGAGATTGGCCAGGCGCCGGAGCAGGTCCTGCGTCTTGACCTGCAGCATCCCCTCAATCTCAGCCAGCGCCGAGGACAGCTCCTCCTTGCGCCGCTCAAGATCACTGACCTCGTCACCCAGTCGCTGACCGGCCTGAGCCGGCTGGTGGACCGTGTCCTTGCCCGGAGCCGCCGCATTCAGCCGGGCGGCCAGGGCGTCCCGCTCGGTCTTAAGCCGGTCAAGCTCCGCCTGCTGCTTGCGCGCCTGTTCCTTGTACGAGGCGATCTCCTTCTGGAGACGGGCGATCGTTACGTCCGGACCGGCCTTCTTCGCCATCGGGGCCTCGACCGGCTTCGCCTCGACCCGCGTCTCAGAGAGCAGGCCACGGATGTCGCTCAGGACCTGCATCCCGGCAACGTTTCGGGACGGCCTATCCGGCTTGTCGGCTTTCACGCGTGAGAAGCTCCTCGGCCAGACTGCGGTATTCGGCCGCGGCGGCCGAACGGGCGGCGTACAGCGACACCGGCAGCTCATGGACCGGCCCTTCGGCGAACTTCACGTGCCGGTAGATTATCGTCGCAAAGACAAGGTCTCCGAAGGTCGAGACAATGCTCTCGGAGACTTCCCGGCTCATCTTGGTGCGGCGGTCAAACATGGTCCTCAGGACGCCCTCGATCTTGAGTCCCGGGTT
>Ga0153915_10004657_pt1 | contig 12673 bp, 11 predicted proteins | sample Opewatmetagenome_2_FD_107003 | JGI IMG/M metagenome (GOLD analysis project Ga0153915, IMG submission 107003) | Freshwater wetland microbial communities from Ohio, USA - Open water 3 Core 3 Depth 3 metaG | ecosystem: Environmental > Aquatic > Freshwater > Wetlands | place: USA: Ohio, Lake Erie... | reverse complement strand
GGCCCCACGTCATTGGTGATCGCGGCCGCGTGCTCAGCGACGAGAATCAGCGCGGGGTGGCAAGTGAAACCCTGCCCGAGGGAACGGGGAACGGGGAGCGGCGAGCGGAGCAGTAAGGGGGGCGTCCCTAGTGCCCCAGCGGCACAGACGACGATCTTCGCCGCTACCTGGTAATCGCCCGCCGGCCACTCGGACGGCTTGCCCTTCCCCCCGGCGGGCCGTTCGTGCACCCGGACCGTGAGCGTGCGGTCCGCCGTAACGCGCACCACTTCCGCGCGCGTAACCACCTCTACGCCGCCGCGCTCGGCGGCGGGGAGTTGCACGCGGTTCGTCCCCTGCTTGGCCTGGTTGGGACAGCCCAGGTTGCACAGGGACGAGCCCCGGCACCCCTGGACGTTCACCGGGAACTGCTCGACCGCATAACCCGCCGCGCGGGCGCCGGTCTCGAACAGCCGGTTGTTGTCGTTCACCTCCTCCGGCGGCAGGCGGTGTACGTGGTTCTCGCCGAGGTAGCGGTGCGAGCGCCGCAGCAGGTCGGCGTGGTCGAGCCCCGGCACGGCCCAGCGCGCGATCACGCGCGCCGGCGCGGTAAGCGAGGTGCCGGTGTACACGATGGTGGAGCCGCCGTACCCGTGCGCGAACGCGAGGGTCATCGTGCCGTCGGCGCTCAGGAATCCTCCGCCGTCATGGTACAACGCACTTGCCATCTCGAGCTCGCGCCCGCTGAATTCGTCGTCGGCGAAGCGCGGTCCCTGCTCGAGCACCAGGATCCGGCGGCCGGCCTGGGCCAGCGGCACGAGCCCCTGGGCGACCGCGCCGCCGCCCGCTCCCGAGCCGATGATGACGACATCGTAGGACCGGGCGGTCACGGATCCACCCGCCGCGCATCCCAGCCACGGGGATCGGCACGGTAGCCGATCTCGCGTGCCGCCGCCGGACGGCCGTAATAGCCCATGAGGAGCAGCGTGCGGAGACCCCACGCCCCGCGCCGCACCAGTAACAGCGGCGCGTCCTGCAGGCTCGTCAGGAACCGCATGCGTCGCGGGGGATCGAGCCGCGTAAACCGCCGTCCGTAGCGCAGCGTCGGCAACCACTCGACGAGGCGGAGGAAGAGGAGGAACTGCCGTTGCAGCGCGGCGGGGCGGGCGGCGAGGGCGCCGGCGACGGTCTCCTCGATCGCCGACCATTCCGCGTCGTCGAGGCGCGTCGCCTCCGGTACGACGGTGGTGCCGATCGCGCGCACGATCGAGCGGACGGAGGCCAGCACAGGCAGAACATACCATTCAGGTGCGTCGGGCGTCAGGATTCGGTCAGAGGTAGCGGGGGGCGACTGGACCCCGGTGGCGATTCACTCCACCATCAAGTGCAACCTTCCCCGCACGGCATGCGTCTAGAAGCACGACCCGACACTGCGCGAGGCAAGCGATGACCGTACGTTCGAATCTCCCCGTCCTGGTGGCGGCCGCTGTCCTCGTGGGCTGCGGTGGATCTCAAGCCCCGGTGCCCGTGGTCGGCCGGGAGGCCGACGTCTCACAGCTCGCCGGGGAATGGTACGGTGAGTACTCGAGCGTGGAGTCGGGCCGCAGCGGCAGCATCGTGTTCAAGCTCGTCGCCGGAGCCGACAGCGCGACCGGCAATGTCGTCATGACGCCGCAGTGGGTCACGCGCCAGGGCAACATCCCGACGCAGCCCAGCGCGTCGGCGCAGCCCATCTCCCAACCGCTCAGCATCCGGTTCGTGCGGGTCTCGGGCGGGCAGGTGAGCGGTGCGTTGGACCCCTATCCCGATCCAAACTGCGGCTGCACGCTGCACACGACCTTCATCGGGCGGCTGCGCAGCGACACCCTGGAAGGCACCTACACTTCTCTGCACGAGCAGACCCGGGACGTTCAGAAGGGGCGCTGGCGGGTGGTGCGCAAGCAGCCCTGAGCGGCTGCGCTCGTTGGTCGCTCGCCCTTCTCGTCACGCTCACCGGGCGGGGCGTGGCGGCGCAGGCCCTGCCGGCTCCGCGTCCGTACGCCGGACCGCCCCACAAGCAGGCGATGGCCGTGCGCGTGCCGCCCGGGGCGGTGCACATGGACGGCCGCCTCGACGATGCGGCGTGGGGCAGCGCGCGGTGGATCGCCGACTTCGTGGAAAAGATGCCGGTCGAAGGCGGCACGCCGACCGACAGTATGCGCATCGCCATCCTCTACGACGACCACGCGCTCTACGTCGGCGCGCGCCTGTACGCCCGCGATCCCGCCCACATCCAGGCACCGCTCAGCCGGCGCGACAACACCGCCCAGGCGGAGCATCTCTGGGTGTCGCTCGACACCTACCATGATCGGCGCACCGCCTACTCGTTCGGCGTCACCGCGACCGGCGTGCGGATGGACTGGTACCATCCCCGCGACAACGAATACGACATCGATCCCACGTTCGATCCCGTCTGGGAGGCGAAGGCGGTCATCGACAGCCTCGGCTGGACGACCGAAATGCGGATCCCGTTCTCTCAGCTGCGCTTCAACCGCTCCGACGTGCAGGTCTGGGGATTCAACGCCGACCATTGGATCCCGTCCCGCAACGAGGATGTGTTCTGGATCCCCGTGCCCCAGAATCGGACCGGCTGGAGCTCGTGGATGGGCGAGCTGGTGGGGATCCGGGGCATTGCGCCGTCGCGCCGCCTCGAGCTGCTGCCGTACGTAGCGGGGAGCGCCACGGTCACCGGCAACCGCAACCCAGCGAATCCGTTCGACGACGGGCGCAATCTCGAGGCGCGCGCCGGCACGGATCTCAAGATGGGGTTCGGCCCGAATCTCACGCTCGATGCCACCGTCAATCCGGACTTCGGCCAGGTCGAAGCCGATCCGGCGGTCGTCAATCTCTCGGCGTTCGAAGTGTTCTTCGACGAAAAGCGCCCGTTCTTCCTGGAAGGGGACCAGCTGCTGCGGGGGAACGGTCCGAACTACTTCTACTCCCGTCGTATCGGGGCCGCGCCTCCGGCGAGCGCCACGGCGGACTTCGTCCACTATCCCGCCAATTCTACGATCCTCGCCGCGGGCAAGGTGACGGGACGCCTCGCCTCCGGGCTCTCGGTCGGGACCCTCGCCGCGGTCACCGCCCGGGAGTTCGCCCGGACCTACGACACGGCGGGCGCGGCCTTTGGCCGGACGGAGGTCGCCCCGCCGACGGCGTACGGCGTCGTGCGGCTGCAGCAGCAGTTCGGCGCCAATGCCTCGACCCTCGGGGCGTCGCTGACCGCGGTGCGACGCGACGAGGCGTCAGGATCGGGATTGGCCGCGTTGCTCGATCGTCAAGCGGTGACGGGCGGTCTCGACGGGGTCGTGCGCTGGGGAGGCGGCGTGTACCACCTCAGCGGGTATGTGGGGTTCAGCGCGGTGAGTGGCGACGCCGCGGCGCTGGACGGCATCCAGACGAGTCCGGCCCACTTCTATCAGCGCCCCGATGCCGGATATCTGCGGGTGGACTCCGCTCGCACATCGCTCGGTGGTTACACCGGCGGGCTCGGGCTCTCGAAGACCGGCGGGCACTTGCTCTACGACGTTGGCTTCGGCATCGAGTCGCCCGGTCTGGAGCTGAACGACGCCGGCCGCCTGTTCAACGCCGACGGCCAGAACGGCTATGCCAGTGTCCGGTATCGCGAAACGCGGCCTGGCCGTTGGTACCAGAGCTACGGGTTCGGCGTCTTCACGAGCGCCGAATGGGACTTCGGCGGCATCCGGCAGTACGCGCTCTCCGAGCAGACCGCCGACGTGACGTTCAAGAACTACTGGGTCTTGAGCGGCTATGTCGACCAGTCGTGGCCATCCCTGGACCACGCGTTGACGCGCGGCGGCCCGTTGATGGCGACGCCGCGTTCCTGGGAAGGCGGGGTGCGACTCGCGAGCAGTTTCGGTGCGAAGACTGCATGGAGCATCCGCACGAGCCATGGACGGGATGCGTTAGGCGGAGAAGCGACGCGGGTGAGCGGCAGACTCTCGATCCGCCCCACGAGCCGGATCGAGCTGTCCGCGACGCCGAGCTACGCCCGCGAGATCGGGTCGCGGCAGTACGTCACGACGCTCGACTCCGGCGGGCCGGCCACCTACGGACAGCGCTACGTGTTCGGCACCATCGACCGGAGCACAGTGTCGACACAGCTGCGGATGACCTACACCCTTTCGCCCGAGCTGACGATCGAGCTGTATGCCGAGCCGTTTGCCGCGAGCGGGCGCTACTATGGGATCGGTGAGCTCTCCCGCGGCCGCTCCACCGACCTCACCGTGTACGCGCGGGACACCACGCTTGCGCCCAGCCTGATCCGTGACGCCGTCGGGAACTACACGCTGAAGGACGCGAACGGGTATCGCCGTCCGATCGACAACCCCGACTTCAACGTGCTGTCGTTCCGCAGCAATCTGGTGTTGCGCTGGGAATGGCGGCCGGGGAGCACGTTGTTCCTGGTCTGGCAACAGAACCGCTTCACGTCCGACACGCGGGGCGCGCTCGTGGGTCCGGCGGATCTGTGGGACAGCTTCCGGGCGGCGGGCGACAATTTTCTCACCCTGAAGGTCAGCTACTGGATGGCGCCTTAGGCGGTGACCTTGGCCGGCTCCAGCGCGGGAGCGACCGCGACCTGGACATCGATCCCCTCGCGCACACTCTGGGTGACCACGCAGAAGTCCTCGAACAGCTCGAGACAGCGCGCGACCCGCTCGGGGGAGCCTGACGCCAGCACCGGCTCGAGCTGGACCCGCAGCGTCCCGATCCGCAATCGGCCGGTGGCGTTGCGGGTGAATGTCCCGGACACCGTCGTCCGCAATGACTGCACGTCGATGCGCGCGCGGCGCATGCAGAAGAGGTAGCTCGCGCTGAGACAATCGCCCACCGCGGCGGCCAGCACCCGGGCTGCGTTGGGTCCCGCGCCATCGCCCAGCGGTTTGGGCTCGTCGCACACCAAGTCCGGGACGCCGGGCTGGCCGAAGGCCGCCGAGAACCGGTAGTTCTGCTGCAGCGTGAGCTCGACGGAGAAGCCGTTCTCGTCCATGCGGCATCATGCCGCGGGCGGGACGGGCTCACCATGAAACGCGGGTGAAGTCCCCTTCAGGCCGACGCGAGGTCGCGCTCGCGATCGAGCAGCGCGCGCTTCCGCTCCACACCCCAGCGGTACCCACCCAACGCGCCATCTTCGCGGACCACCCGGTGACACGGGATGGCGAGACAGACCGGGTTCGTGGCACACGCGCGGGCCACGGCCCGCGTCGCCCGGGGGCGCCCGATGGCGCGGGCCACAGCCCGGTAGGAGCGTGTGGCGCCGTAGGGAATCCGGCGCAGCTCGGTCCATACGCGCAGCTGGAACGCCGTCGCCCGGATGTCGAGTGGCAGATCGAGGTGCGGCGCTCGACCCTCGAGATGCCGCAGGATCCGCTGGACCCAGGTCGTCAGCGCTCCCGCGCCAGCGTCCCGTTGAATCGTGGCGGCGGGAAACTCGGCCCGCAGGTCGCGCTCGAGGGGCGTCGCGGCGTCGCCCAGGCTGATGCGGCACACGCCACGCTCGGTGGCCGCGACGAGCAGGTTGCCCAGCGGGGACGGTGCGACGGTGTATCGGATCGTCGCGCCCCGACCGCCGCGGCGGTAGGTCGCCGGGGTCATGCCGAGGGCGCCAGCCGCCCGCTCGTACACGCGGCTCGAGGAGCCATAGCCAGCATCGTAAATGGCGGGACTGACGTGCCGATGCCGTTTGAGCGACTCCTTGAGCCGCGCGACCCGGCGCGCATCGCCGTACGCCTTCGGACTCACGCCCAGCACGCGACGGAACGCGCGCAGCAGCTGGTGTGGCGACAGGCCGGCGCGCCGCGCGAGCGTGGCGAGGTCGGCCGGGGCGTCGGGGTGCGCCTCGATGGCGCGGCACAGCTCGCGCACCACCGGCACCGCCGGGTCGGCGGCCGGCACTTGCGTCGGACGGCAGCGCCGGCAGGCGCGGAAGCCGGCCGCCTCTGCCGCTTCCGGAATGGGATAGAACTGCACGACGGCGCGCCGCGGCCGGCGGCTGGGGCACGATGGCCGGCAGTAGATCCCGGTGGAGCGGACGGCGTACACGAACGCGCCGTCGAAGCGGCGGTCCCGGGCGAGGACGATGCGCCATTGGCGCGTGGCGTCCGAGGTCGAAACGGCGGCGGCACGGGTCACGCTGACAACATAGCGCCGGCCCGTGCCGCGATCTATCCGATTCTGGCGGGGGAATTGCGCGCGATCAATCCCAGGGCTCATCCCCGCTGGGGCCGTAGATCGAGGGGACCTTGCCGTCCGCCATGCGGAGGTATACCGACAGTTGTCCGCGGTGGTGGATCATGTCCATCAGGAGGAACCACAACAGGTCCATGCGACGGATGTCGCCCATCTGTTTGGGGGCGACGAAGAACTGCACGGTCTTGTTGAGGTCCGCCTCACTCGTCTTGCGGACCTTGTCCCCCAGCTTGCGGAAGGCGCCTTCGACCGCGCCGACGACTCCGTCCCAGCTCGCCGGCTGCTCCGGCATGCCTTTGGGTGGGAACGGGAAGATCCCATCCAGTCCCTGCACGCCGGCGAACGACTCGAAGACGAAATTCCACGCCAGATCCTTGGTGGACTTGCAGCGCGCGTGCGGCTTCAGGTCGGCCTTGGCGGCCGGATAGGCCCGCAGCACGTTGAGGGTCACCGGGTACTCCTTCTCGAATGTCGTCAAGTACTGTTCCTTCTCGGTCATGTGATCTCCGTGCGAGTCTAGGTGAGCCGCGGACGCCTGGTCGACGTGTAGCTATCCATACAGGGTTGAAGGTATTGCGTGGCCCCGTCCACGCTCCTGCGTGCAGGGCAGTCGCCGGCCCCGATGCATCGCATTACCTTCGCGACCGACATGGCCACGATGGAAACGTACGAGGCCGAGTTCCGACGGCGACTTGGGCAAGCCCTCGGGGAAGGATATCGCCTCGGCGAGCGGCTGGGGCGGGGCGGATTCGCGGTCGTATACGCGGTCACCGACGAACAGTTGAAGCGCCGGATCGCTGTCAAGGTCCTCCGCCGAGAGCTCGCCGACGTCCCCGGGGCGCTGGAACGGTTTCGTCGGGAGGCCGAGGCCGTCGCTCGCTTACGCCACCCCAACATCATCCCGATCTATGCGGTCGGGGCACGGGAGGATCTCGCGTATTTCCTCATGCCCCTGATCGAGGGGGGGAGTCTGGCCGACGAGCTCGTCCGCACGCCGCGACTCGCCGTGACCGAGGTGCGGCGCGTGTTACGCGAGTCGGCGGCTGGGCTGGCCGCCGCGCACCGCGCTGGCATCGTGCATCGGGACATCAAACCAGACAACATGCTGCTCGAAGGTCCGGAGCATCGGGTCGTGCTGACCGACTTCGGCATCGCAAAGGCGCTGGGTGGCGACACCGGCGCACTGACCCAGACGGGGGCCGTGATCGGCACGCCGCATTACATGAGCCCGGAGCAGGCGAGCGGCGAGCGCGCCATCGACCACCGCGCGGACATCTATTCGCTGGGCGTGGTCGCGTACCAGATGCTCACCGGCCGGGTGCCCTTCAACGGGGCGACGATGGCGGCCGTGCTGGTACAGCATCTGACCACGGACCCTCCACCAATCTCCCGGAGCCGGCCCGACTGCCCGCCAGCGCTCGCCGCCGCGGTAGCACGGTGCCTCGCAAAAACGCCCGAAGAGCGTTGGGCCTCGGCGGAGGATTTCGCGCACGTTCTCGAAACAGCGGAAGCGACCACGACGGCCGCTCCACCGGCCCATCGTCCGTCTGGGGCCCGGACGGTCGAGGTCACGCCGATCCGGCGTTTTCGGCGGATGCTGGCGATCTGCGGGGGGGTGGTCCTGCTCCTTGTGGTGGTGGACGTGGCGACGCACCGGGTGCTGCTCGGGCCCCTCGGCGCGATCGTCGGCGGGTTTCTTGTCGCGGCGGCATATGGGCGTGTGTGGACTGCCGGGTTCTCGTGGCGCGACATCGTAGCGCGTGGTGGGATCAGTCCCGCTCGGGCGGTGTCACCACTCCCCCTCGACTCCGCGGAGCTCGGGTCGCACCGCGACTCGGTCCACCAGGCGCGCACGGACCGGGCTGCCATGCTCGCTTCGATTCAGCCGTTGCCCCGCGCGGAGCGGCTGCGCCTCGGCCCGGTCGTGGCGGCCGTGGATGCGCTGATCGCACGTGTCGCCGAGGATGCCCGGGGGTTGGTCGCTCTCGAGCGACAGCTCGAGCCGGGGATCGAGGAAATCAGTCGGCGGCTGCTAGATACGCGAGGGGAACCCCTTTCTCCCGGGAGAGAGCAGCGCGTGGCCGTGCTCGAGCGGCGCTTGCAGGCGATCCGGTCGTTGTCAGAGCAGCGGCAAGCGCTCACCGAGCGCCTCACGACTCGACTGACGGCCGTTACGAGCCTCCGCTTCGCACTCGACGCCGTACTCGCGACCGGCTTCGCCGACGGAGGGCGCGCGCTCACCGCGGCGACCGAGGCCGCTGCCGCGCTGGCAAAGGAGGCCGTAGCGGAGTGATCAGGCCACCTGTCGGCGCCCAGCGAGCACGAGCGCCACGAAGGCGGCGAGACCCGCCATGAGCACTCCGAGGATCCACGTCGCGGTTGGCACGCCAGGCCCGAAGCGCGTGCGCGAGTAGCGGCTCCGCAGCCAGTCGCTGGTCCACCGATCCAACGGCATCCCCATCGCGTCGGCGAAGGCGCTGTCCAGCGGCAACGGCGACCGCCAGAACCGAGCGAACCGCTCGCCTCCGGCCCAACGCACGGCGTCCGCCAGAAACCACCGCGGCTCGATCCAGGTGGGCTGCCAGTCGCCGGTCGCCGCCACGCTGTAGTCCGGCCCCAGCGGGGGCGCGGCCATCACTGCCGGATGGAGCACGAAGTCAGCGCAGCGCCCAAGGTCGCCGTGGGCGCAGGCGCGCTGCCGGATGGTCGCGCGGTCCGGCGGGCCCTGCAGTCCCGCCGACAGCGCGACCAGGAAGTCCCCAATCGATAGGGTCGTTCTCCCGGTGGCATCGCGGATGTACTCGGGGCGCAATGCGTCGATCGGCGGGCGGCCGCGCTCCCAGTTCGCCTCTTGGGCCGACAAGAAGTTCTGCTCTCGGAGCCAACGCTCGACGTTCGGTCCAGCCGGCCCGAATGCGGCGTAAAACGAGCACAGGCCGATGAGCTGCCGCATCCCATCACGGTTCTCCAGGCGAGATCGCCGCGCGGCTGCGGCGACGCTGCCGAACGCGAACACGTCCACGTAGCGCAGGACGAGACACGTGCGACCGTCGGTCGCCGCTGGCGAGAGGTACCATATGCCGCCGGGGTCGTCTACCGCACGTCTGGCCGAGTCGGCGATCACCACGACTCGGACGACTACGTTGGCTGACCGCGGTTGGATCTCCACCAGGACCGAATCGAACGCCTCCGCCAGCGCCTGTTGCGCAGCGACGGGCAGGTGACCGTGGAAGGTGATGGATGAGCCAGACGCCCGACCATGTAGCGACGCATCGCGTTGCTGCAGGACGGTGAGCGCCCGCGTGGCGAGGGTGAGCTTCCGGTCCGCCCGGTCAATGATCCGGCGACTCAGGATGGCGGGCGTCGGTTCTCCAAATCGGGTTCCGGTCCGTGGCGTGGGCCAGGCGGCCACTGCGAGTGTGGCACCGCCCAAGACGAACAGAGTCCCCCAACGCTGCGTCGTCAGCGCCATCGTGAGCTCCGCAACGCGAGAACGGCGAGCAGAAGGCACCAGCCGACGGCGACCCACGCGCTGCTCGGTGATACTGCGACCGGCAGCGGCTGGGCGGAGAGGACGCGGCTGCGCCAGGTTGCGAAGACGCTGTCCGCAGATACTCCGGCGGCTGCCGCCAGTCGCGTGTCGATCGGTTGTCCCCGCGTGGCGAGCAATCGATCGTACGCACCAGTGCCGCCTCGCCGCAGGACGACATCGAGGAGCGCGAGCCGGGCACCGGCGCCCAGCGGCGTCGATACCAGGGTGGGCTCCAAGCGTCGCAACGCTTGGCGACAGGCCGCGTCTTGTCCCTGGAGGCAGCGTGTGGTGACTCCATTCATCTCCGAAGGAAGCCAACCGGCGACCATGCGGCGGCGGTCCGATGCGTCGTACCAGCGGTCCGTGGGATCGTCCCGGCCGTCGACGCCGAGGGCGAGTCTGCAGGAGGCGAGATCGCCCCGCCGGCAATCCTGGACGCGGTGCCAGGGGGAGATCGTGAGCTCCAGATAGAGCGGTCCATAGAATCCCGAGTCGGTGGGCGTCGGGAGGAGCACTCCGCCGACCCAGTGAGCCAGGCCGGAGTCCATCCCTTGCTGGATCTGCGTCGCGAGCGCCTGCCGCAGGGTTATGGCCACGTCGCTGGGGCGCGCGCTTGCGGACGCGAGGATCTCGATCGATCGGGGTTGGGGCGGCACGGGGCCCTCTGGGGCGTCGAGGGCCTGCAATACCAGTGCGGTGTTCCCAAGAACCGCGATCGCGTGACCGTACGTGTGCTCGATCGCGGGCCACGTGCTGTCGAGCGCCGCCGCCGCTATCGCCTCCACCGATGGGCCGACGACCAGGATGAGCGGTCCGCGGCGCAGCGTATCGAGGACCATGCCCCGAGTACGGGCCTCCGCCGCTGCTTCGAGTGTTTCGTGGACCCGGCGTGACGTCCGCTGCAGCTCCTCCACGCGGCGGCGGAACTCAGAGGTGGTCTGGGCGTGCGTACCGCCCGCCAGGCAGGCGCTACCCAGGACGAGGAGCGCCATGACGCTCCGCAGCTCAGACATCGAACAACGACCATCGCCCCACGAAGATCTCGAGCGGCCCCGGCCAGATGTAGATCTGGTAGAGAATCGTCTCGAGGATCTGGAGCTTGAGATCGAACAACCCGACGGCGATCTGGGCGACCACGAGCACACCGATCGCGCCTAGGACGTAGCCGGCCGTGCGGCTCGTCCCGGCGGAGACGGCGAAGAACAACGTGAGGGCGATGAATCCTGCGAGGGCGAATCGCAGTGCCAGGGTCGTCGGGTACGCATGCAGTCCGGGGGGCAGGGTGGTCACGGTAGCGGCGATGAGCGCCCCGAGCCACATGGCGATCGCCGGAACCACGAGCAGCAGGGCCGCGGCGCCCAGTCGCAACAACACGTAGTGCCACCGGGGCAGGGGGAGCGAGAGCGCGTATACGTGCCGTCCCCGGTGATCGGCGGCCCAAGCCGCGGCTGCCAGGATCAGACCCGCCGTAGCGGCCAGCAAGGGATAGAAAGCTCCCAAGGCCTCGAGACTTTGCAGCAAGCCCTGCGCGTCCCAGTACTCGGCGTCAGGGGTCATTTGCCGGGCGGAGACCAAGGGCAATGCGAACGCGGCCAGGGCGAGGATCAGCAACGGCAGTCGCGTCCACTTCCATTGTGTGTACAACACGGCCTTGAACACGATCCGGCTCCTAGCTTCGGGGGACACGAAAGGTGCGCAGCAGCTCGACGAACCCTTCTTCGAGGTCCAGGTCCACGACATCGCGCAGGTTCGCCCCGACACCCTCGAAGTATTGGGTCATCGGCGCCTGCCAGCCACGCACGACCCATGTCTCGACGCCACTCCCCCCCGGCTCCCGAGACAACAGCACGAACGGCGTATCTCCCGCGGGAGTGGGAGCATTGGCGACGCGCAGGCGCTTGATCCCGCTCTTGAAGCTGTGCATCGGCAGCTCGGCAACGAGGCGACCTCGGTCCATCACGCCAACCCAATCGCAGATGCGCTCCAGCTCGTGGACCAGATGGCTGGAGATGAACACGGTCGCGTTTTGCTGCGACACATATTCGAGTAGGGCAGTGAGCACGTCGCGCCGCACCACGGGATCGAGGCCGTCGGTCGGCTCATCGAGCACGAGGAGCTCGGGTCGCTGCGCGAGCACAAGTAACACTTCGAGCTTGCCCATTTCTCCTTTGGAGAGCCGTCCGAGCAGGCTCGTCCGATCGAGGTGGAAGCTCCCCAGGAGCTCGTCGGCCCATTTCCAATCCCACGTCGTGTAGAACGCGGAGTGATAGCGCAGTGCCTCGTCGACGGTGAGCGACAGATACAAGTGCGGTTGCTCGGGCACGTAGCCGGTGCGCGATAGCACGCGCGGGGATTCGCGTGGCATTTCCCCGCCCAGCACCGTGATGCGCCCCGATCGGGGGCGGAGCAATCCGAGCATCAGTCGGATGGTCGTCGTCTTGCCGGCCCCATTGGGACCGAGGAAGCCGTACATCGAACCCGTCGGGACATTGAGTGCGAGGTCGCGAATCTCGAAGTTCTTGCCCGCGCGGTAGTACAGATCGCGGATTTCGACGGTGTGACTCATACGACCCGGACCTCCATCTCCTTGGCGATCGCGGCGACGAGCTCGTCGGTGGAAACGCCGAGGCGACCCGCGTCCGCCACCATGCGGCGTACCAGAGCCACTGCTTGTTGAGCACGCTCGCCGGCGCGCTTCTCGTCCTGCACATCGCGCACGTACGTGCCGGCCCCCTGGCGCATTTCCACGAACCCCTCCGTTTCCAGGTCACGATACGCTTGCACCACGGTTGCCGGGTTGACCCGTAGGCGTGCGGCCAACGCACGCACGGATGGCAGCACCTCTCCCGGACGCAGCTCACCTGCCGCCACCGCCAGTCGAAGGCGGGAGGCGATCTGGGCGTAGAGCGGAGT
>Ga0153915_10004656_pt1 | contig 12674 bp, 11 predicted proteins | sample Opewatmetagenome_2_FD_107003 | JGI IMG/M metagenome (GOLD analysis project Ga0153915, IMG submission 107003) | Freshwater wetland microbial communities from Ohio, USA - Open water 3 Core 3 Depth 3 metaG | ecosystem: Environmental > Aquatic > Freshwater > Wetlands | place: USA: Ohio, Lake Erie... | reverse complement strand
GATGGCGGCGAGCGCCCCGAGGGCCGACAGCGCGGCATCGGGAAACGAGTCCGCAGCGGCGCCCTTGTAGGCCGTGACGAGGATCGGGATGTCGGTCAGGTCGGCTCCGCGGGACAGGACGTCAGCGGCCACGGTGCGGACTCCCGCGTCGCCGTAGGCGAGAAGCTTTCGGCCTGCCGCAAGGAGTGCCGGATCAGGACCGGTCACCCGGTCGGCCCAGGCACGGAGCGCCATAGCGACGACTCGCGGATCCCGGTCGCTCAGGAATCGGGTCCGGTCCGAGGCCAACCGGGACCACCCTTCGGCCGCGGCGGCGCGCTCGCGCCAGTCCGCGCTGGACTCGTACCCGGACACGGCGGCGACAAATGCCACGGAGTCGAGGCGGGCCAGCGAAAGCAGCGCGCTCCGCCGCCGGGCGAAGCTCCCCTTGGTCCCAGTGGCGACCCGGCCCAGCTCCACCAGCGCGCCCTGCCCCGGCAACTCTCCGAGGGTCTCCGCGGCCTGCACCTGGACGTTGTTCGCCGGGTCTTCGAGGCTGGGGAGGATCTTCGGAATCGCGCGAGACGCATGAAAGGTGGCGAGGCTGCGCAGCGCCTGCACCCGGACCCCGGGGTCCGGATCGCCGGTCGCGCGCACCAGCACATCCGCCACCGCATCCGGACCAAGGCCGCTTGAATCGGCATAGGCCCGGGTGAGGGTCCGTGCCGCTACCGCACGGACCTGTGGCGAGGTGCGGTCCGACAGGGCGTCGAGCATCCGCGGGGCCGCCGCCCGGGCCCGAATCCGCCCCAGCGAGTAGACGGCGGCGTACCGGGTGTCCTCCTTCGAATCCCCCACCAGGCCGAGGAGAGCATCCACCGGGGCCTGGGGGCCAAGCCGCCAGGCCTCGAGCGCAGCCCGACGCGCCAGATAGATCTGGTCATCCCGCGACGGCAATCCGCTCCCCTGGATGACGCTGCGGAGGAATCCCGCTGCCGCGTCGCCGCCCAGCCGCGCCACCGCGGTGATCAGTTCGAGCGCCGCCGCCCCGCTCAACCGGGCGGAGCTCCGGGCGCGGTCGAGAAGAGGGGTGAGGCCCGCGCTGTCGCCCAGGATGCCGATCGCGAAGATGGCGTTGGCCTGAACGGTAGAGTCCTGATCCAGCAGCAGCGGGACGAGGAGCGCGAGACCGCGGCGGTCGCGCAGACGCCCGATCGCCATCGCCGCCGCGCTCCGGACTGAGCTGTCCGGCTGGGCGAGGGCCGCGCGGAACACCGGCTCGTTGAACTGGCGGGAGTCCTCCGCCGCAAGGAGGGAGGCCAGCACCTCGACGTTCGCCTCCTGGGCCACCATGCGGCCGGCCAGCACCGCCTGGAGTCCGATCAGCACGGCGGCCAGGCGGCCGAGCGGGGCTCGCCGCATCATCGCGCCCACCCTTCGTCGGCGCGCGGGCCGGGTTGAAGGGCCGTCACCACCGCCTCCGGCAGCCGACTGAGTCTGTGGGCCTGGTCCAGACACATGAGGGTCGTTTCACCGTGTGCGATCGGGGTGCCTGTGTTCGCCACATCGAGGCGGTAATCGAAGATCACCCGACGCGAACGCGCTTCACGCACCCGGCAGCGAATGTGGACGATGTCGTCATACCGGGCGGGGGCGAGGTACCTGAGCTTGAGATCGGTCACGACGAGTCGGACTCCCCTGGCTTCGAGGTCCCGGTAGCTGAAGCCGGCCTGTCGGAGGTGTTCGGTGCGGGCGATGTCGAGCCAGACCACATGGCGGGCGTGGTAGACAACGCCCATCTGGTCGGTCTCGGAGTAATTCACCCGGACCGTGGTGACGGATTCGGCGATAGGTGGGTGCACAGCGCGCTGGGTTGGGGGGCAATACGCGGACCGGCGGACAGGCGGGCCGGCGGACCGTACCACTACCAGAAGATAAGCGGTCTGCCGGGCGTTCCACCGGCCTAGTGAGCGGCTTTCGCCGCTTCAACCGTCCCGCCTACCGGCTTCCCGCCCTCCCGCGATTGCTTGCGGCTCATACCCGGCCCGCCGTATCTTCGCGGCGTGCTCTGCCAGCGCCTCGTGCTCGTGGGCGATGCCCACCTCGGCCGTGGTTCCCCGGAGGCCGAACTGGCGTTCCTGGCCTTTCTGGACACCGTCCCTTCCCTCGGAGACGGTCTCGTCGTCACCGGCGACCTGTTCGAGTTCTGGTTCAGCTATCATCGCGTCGTGCCGCGGCGCAACCTCGCAGTGGTAGCCGCGCTCGCGACTCTCGGACGCAAGCTGCCGATTCTCATGGTCGGCGGAAATCATGATCGCTGGGGCGGGTCCTTCTGGCAGGAACAGCTCGGAATCGAGTTCGCCGCCGGAGAAGCCCGGTTCGAGCTGGGAGGGCGATCCGCGATGGTGGTGCACGGCGACGGCATCACGGAGAGCCACTGGTCGGGCCGTCTCCTGCAGCGGATCACCCGGCACCCGGCAACGATCGCCCTGTTCCGGGCGATTCATCCCGACCCGGGACTCTGGCTGGTGGACCGTCTGAGCGGGGTGTTGGGCGACCGGCCACGCACCGAAGCGCAGATTCTCGCGGCCGCCGCTCATCAGCAGGCATGGGCGCTCCGCAGGATGCAAGGAGAGCCGAGTCTCGCGCTCCTCGCCATGGGGCACACCCACCGGGCGGCCGTGGTGCCTGCGGGGTCCGGTGGGTTGTACGTGAACCCCGGCGCGTGGTTCGACGGCTATCGCTACGCGCTGGTGGGCGAGGGCAAGGCGGAGCTGCGGCAGTTTCCGGCGGCCCCATGACACAGCGGGGACCGGAAGCGAGGCGCGCCAGGGCCCTGCGGGCCGCCGCGCCAGCGGTGCCTCTGCCGGCCAGCCCGCCGTCACTCCGTCCTCATCTACCTGGGCCCCATTCCCCCGACCCATGACCAATCCCGGCGCTGTCGACGATCCCATCGTACGGGAGCTCGAGCAGGCGATCGCGGGGCGCTACGCGATCGAACGTGAGCTGGGCCGGGGCGGCATGGGCGCCGTCTTCCTTGCCCGAGACCTCCGGCTGGACCGGCTGGTGGCCATCAAGGTACTCCCCCCCGAGCTCGCGGTCAGACCGGAACTGCGGGAGCGCTTCCTCCGGGAGACGCGCACCGCCGCCTCGTTTTCCCATCCGAACATCGTCTCGGTTCACTCGGTGGAGGAGACCCCGGGCCTGCTGTTCTTCGTCATGAGTTACATCGAAGGGGAAACCTTGAGTCAGCGGGTGAAGCGCCAGGGTCCCCTCCCGGTGCCCGAGGCGATTCGACTGTTGCAGGAGGTCGCCTGGGCATTGTCGTATGCCCACGGCCGCGGGGTCGTGCATCGCGATATCAAGCCCGACAACGTCCTGCTCGAGCGCGCGACCGGCCGGGCGCTGGTGATGGACTTCGGCATCGCCCGGTCAATGGCGGCATCCGGCCTCACCCAGATGGGCGAGACCGTCGGCACACCGCACTTCATGAGCCCGGAGCAGGCCGCGGGAGACAAGGTGGACGGCCGGAGCGACCTCTACTCGCTGGGTGTGGTGGGCTATTTCGCACTGACCGGAGGGCTCCCGTTCGATGCCGACTCGGCCCAGGCCGTGATGGTGGCGCACATCAGCCAGCCCGCCCCCCAGGTTTCCCGTCTCCGTCCCGATCTTCCCGCCCCGCTCGCCGCGGCGATCGACCGCTGCCTGGCCAAGAATCCGGATGAACGCTATTCAAGCGGCGAGGGACTGGTCGAGGCGCTGGAGCAGGTCCGGGGCCGTCAGGTCGATATCCACCCCGCGATCCGGGTATGGACGGTGCGGTCCGACCAGTTCTTCCGCAACGGCCTCATCCTCGCACTGGTCCTGCCGCAGTTCGTCCGCTTTGGCGCCAGGTCGGCGCAGTTGGTCTTCGCAACGGTCATCTTCGTCGTCGTGGTCCCTGCCCTCTGGTCGCAGATCGTGCTTGGGATGCGTGAACTCGCGCGCCAGGGCTTCGGATACGGCGATCTGCGGAACGGCGTTCTCGCGATCGATGCCGAACGCCAGGCCGTCGTCGCCGCGATGCGGGCGGATCCGCGCTATGCAAGGAGTCGACGGGGACGGTGGCTTGTCCTGCTGGCGGGGTTCATCACCTCGATACTCACCTTGGTGATCGCCTTCTCGGGGAGGCAGCAGAAAGCCCCCGGGTCGTACACCGTTTCGGCCGCGGCGCTCGTGGCCCTGTTCCTGGGCCTCTGCCTGTTCATGATCTGCGTGGTGTCCACGGCCGCGACCCTGGCGTCCTCCGGCGGGTTCGACCGGCGCGTGCACCGGCTCTGGACCGGCCGCCTCGGCAAACTCCTGTTCCGGCTCGCATCCTCGCGTCTCCCGGATTTGCCGGCCACCGCCGCCGTCTCGCCCCCCAGCCGCGGGGCGGCCACGCTGCTCGACGCCCTTCCGGCCGATGCAAGGCGGCGGCTGGGCAAGGCGCGGGTGACACTGGAGCGGCTGGAGGGCGAAGTCGAGCGGCTCGAGCGGCGCGAACGGGAATTGGAGGAGGCTGCGACCGAGGCCCGCGCGAATGCCCCTGCCCTGCCCGGAGACACCGCGGACCGCCAGCGCTCCCTGCTGGATGACCTTGACAAGGCGCGACACGACGCGTCAGGCCGAAGGGTCGCAGTGCTCGGCGCGCTGGAGAATGTCCGTCTCTCCCTTGTGCGGCTCAAGAGCCGCATCGGCACGCCGGAGGACGTGGCCCGTGAGCTGGCGGACGCGGAGGGCCTGCTCGCAGTGAGCGGTGAGCGGTGAGCGGTGAGCGGTGAGCGGTGAACGGTGAACGGTGGCTGGGCGCTTCATCGCATGCCGTTCACTGTTCACCGTTCACCGTTCACCCTCACCCTCATACTCACCCCCGTCCTGTGCAACCATCAGCCCAGCGCGACCACCTCTGCGCTCGCCAGTCTCTCCCCGATGAAGCGCGAGCCGACCTGCTGGAAACGGGGCTCATCGTCGCTCACCGCGAACCGATGGTACACCGCTGCGCCGCCGGGGGCCTCGAGACCCCGCTCGGCCAGGCTTTGTGCGACCGCGCGCGCCGTCTCCTCCGCGCTGTCGATGAGCCGGACTCCGGGACCCATGACCCGGCTCAGCAGAGGCTTGAGCAGCGGGTAATGGGTGCATCCCAGCACCAGGACATCCACGCCGGCCGCCCGGAGCGGCGCGAGGTAGTCCTCGGCGATAAGCTCCGCAGCGGGGTGCTCGAACCATCCCTCCTCCACCAGCGGCACGAAGAGCGGGCACGCCCGTTGCTCCACCTTGAGCGCCGGCGCGAGGGCATGAATGGCACGGGCGTAGGCGTTGCTCGCGATCGTGCCCGCGGTGCCGATCACACCTACCGGGCCGCCGCGGGTCGCCGCCACAGCCGCCCGGGCCCCCGGCTCGATCACCCCGATGACCGGCACGGGCGATTCCGCCTGCAGAGTGCCCAGCGCGTGCGCTGTACTGGTGTTGCAGGCGATGACCACCAGCTTGACGCCCCGCCCGACCAGCCACTGCAGGATCTCCCGGCTGTACCGCCGAACGGTCTCGGGACTCTTGGGCCCGTACGGCACGCGGGCGGTATCCCCGAAGTAGATGGTCGATTCGCCGGGCAAGCGCTCATAGATCGCGCGGGCCACGGTCAGGCCTCCGATACCGCTGTCGAAGATGCCGATGGGGGCGGAGTTCACGGCACGCGAAACGGCAGGCGGACGCTCGCGCCCACTCCGCCCGGGATGGGCGTGGCGCGGATTTCCAGGTCCCTCGGGAAGTCCCAGAGATGGGCCGAGACGTAGGCCTCGATCGCGGCGAAGAGGTGGTTGAAGGCCAGGAGCACGAGCCAGTCCTGTTTCTCTTTCTTCTTGGAACTGATGGCGGCCGAGTTGGTCCGACGGAGATACCGGAGCTCGTGCGAGGCCTTGATGCTCATCCCCAGGGTCACACCCTCCCAGGTCACGAACAGCGCCCCCGTCAGCTTGCGGTTGAGCTTGGCCTGGCCCCAGCCCGGCAACAGAATGGAACGCCACAAGGCGCCCATTGGAGACACCGGTGGCTTCGAGCCGCCGGCGGAGTCGGCGCCGGGTGAGGCGGGTACGGCAGGAAAGGCAGGACCGGCCGAGTCGGGCTTGACCCTGGTCGTGTCCTGGCCGAGGAGTCCGCCCCTTGCCGTCCCTCCGACCATTCCCGCCGCGACAAGGAACCCGACCCGGAGCCAGAATCCGAGCCTCACCGCACGATCTCCCGCGCCGCGGCGGCGAACTGCTCCACGTCCTCCTCGGTGGTATCCCAGGACATCATCCAGCGAACCTCCGCGATAGCCGGGGTCCAGACGTAGAAGAACGCGCGCTCCTGCAGGGCAGGAATATGCTCGGGAGGGACCCTGGCAAACACCCCGTTGGCCTCGACCGCCTGCGTGATGGTGATGCCGGACACACCACGGAGGCGCTCCGCCAGCAGCCGGGCCATGCGATTGGCATGCTCCGCGTTGCGCCGCCAGAGGTCGCCGCCGAGCAGCGCGACGAACTGCGCCGCCAGGAAGCGCATCTTGGACGCGAGCTGCATCCCCTGCTTCCGGATATACCGAAAGTCACCCTGGTCGGGTCCGCCGAGGAACAGCACCGCCTCCGCCCCCATCAGGCCGTTCTTGGTGCCGCCGAAGGACACGACGTCGACGCCGACGTCGGTCGTGATCTGCCGGAGCGCCAGTCCCAGTCCGGCAGCCGCGTTCGCCAGCCGTGCGCCATCCACGTGCAGCAGCATTCCATTGGCATGGGCGGTCTCCGCAAGGGCCCGGACCTCATCCGGGGTGTACACCGTTCCGAGCTCTGTCGCCTGGCTGAGGGACACCACCCGGGGCTGCACCCGGTGTTCATCCCCGATGCCGGTGAGGCGCGAGGTGATGTCTCCCGGGCGGAGCTTGCCATCCGTGGTCGGACACAGGAGCAGCTTGCAGCCGCTGAACCGCTCCGGCGCGCCGCATTCGTCCACCTGGATGTGCGCCCCTTCCGCACAGATCACCGCGTTGAACGGACGGGTGACGGCCTGGATCCCCAGCACGTTTGCCGCAGTGCCGTTGAAGACCAGGTAGGCGCGTGTCGCGGGACCGAATTGCTCTCGGAACACCGATTGGGCCCGTTCGGTCCAGCGGTCGTGGCCGTAGCTCGGGGCATGGCCGACGTTGGCGTCGACGAGGGCCTGCAGCACCTCGGGATGTACTCCGGCGTAGTTGTCGCTGGCGAAGTGTCTACGGGCGATCATGAGCCGGCCACGAGCACAGGGAGGGCACCGGGCGCGATGCGGATCTCCATCCGGCCGGAGACTTCGCGGGTCTCGCCGTCGAACTGGGCGTGCAGGCGACCGGCCGGCGATTCGACCGCGAGGCGGGTCGTCCGGAAACTCCGGACCTGTTTGAGCTTGGTGTGTCGGCCGAGCATCGCGAGAGGAAGCTTGGTGAGAATCCCGGGAACCGAGAGTCGCTGAACCGCGCAGATATCCAGCAGGCCGTCGTCGGGCCGGGCAAAAGGTGTCAGCCGGAATCCGCCGCCGACCGAAGGGCCGATGCCGACCTCGAGCAGCAGCATGCTGTCGGTGAAACTGCGGTCGTCCGCCTGAACGTGCGCATCGAACGACTTGAACCGACCGATCACCTTCACCACCGCGGCCAGGTAGGCAAGGAGCCCGCCTCCCCGCCGCGAGCCATTGATCTCCCTGGCGACCTCGGCGTCGAATCCGATTCCTATCGAATTGATGAAGTACTCTCCCCACGCCTCTCCCGCGTCGAACCACCGGACCTGCCCGCCCTGGAGCCGTCGTATCGCCTCGGTCGGCCGGCAGCCGGCCGTGCCGGCCATCTTGGCGTAGTCGTTCCCGGTGCCGGCGGCAATGATCGCGATCGGCGGGCGCGGAGCCACGCGAGCCCGGAGCAGACCGTTGGCGGCTTCGTGCAGGGTGCCATCGCCCCCGACCACGAGGATCCGCTCGGCGCCTTCTTCCGCAGCCCGGCAGGTGATGCCCACGGCCTCACCGGGCCGGGAGGTGTCGACCCGATTCACCGCGCCCCAGCTCTCGCGCGCGGCGCGCTCGGCCTCGGGCGCCACCCGAAGAGCATGGCCCCGGCCAGCAATCGGGTTGATGAGCAGCAGCGTGGTCAAGTATGGGAGCCAGGCGTCGGAGAGGTGGCGTCGGGCATCGGGATGCAGGATACAACTCCCGGCGCGGGACGCCAGCCCTTGTCGTTGCCAGGGGAATGCGAACCCGCGACACGGGCCAGGGGACGGTCGGGTCACTCCACCTGGCGTCGGTCCTGCCTACGGGAGCGTGTGGGAATCGAACCCACCGGAGCCGCCAAGGGCACCTCCGTCGCGGTTTTGAAGACCGGCCGAGCCACCAGGCCCGATCCACCCCCAAACACAACCCGGGCACTCAGTCATAGGGCCGACGCAGGCGTTGGCCCTGGCCGGTGCCCGGGCGGGCATCACACCGTCGCGACCACGTCGATCTCGACCCGCACCCCGCGTGGCAGCGCGGACACGGCCACAGTCGAGCGTGCGGGCTTATGGCTGCCGAAAGCGCTGGCGTACACCTCGTTCATGGCGGTGAAGTCGGCCATGTCCACCAGGAAGACCGTGGTCTTCACCACCTTCGACAGGTCGGACCCGGCCGCCTGGAGCACCGTCTTCAGATTCTCCAGCACCCGTTCGGTCTGCTCCTTGATACCCCCGTGCACGACTTCCATCGTCTGCGGGTTGAGGGCGATCTGCCCCGCAGTGTACACGAAGCCGTTGGCAATGGTGGCCTGGCTGTATGGGCCGATGGCCCTGGGGGCGTTGTCGCTGGCGACGAATTGAATGGGCATGGCGCGGGGTGGATGGCTATGGGCTATGGGCTATGGGCTGTCGCTATAAGCTAAGAGCTATGAGCTGTGAGGCGTCATGTGCCATGGCGGAGCCTCACAACTCATAGCTTGCAGCTCACAGCTCACAGCCTAGAACAGTCCTTCGATGCGGCCATCGGCGTGCACCCGGATCGCCTCGGCCGACGGCGTCTTCGACAACCCCGGCATGGTCATGATCTCGCCGGCCAGAGCCACGACGAATCCGGCCCCGGCGGAAGCATAGACGTCCCGGACATTGATCTTGTAGCCCTTGGGACGGCCGAGCTTGGAGGCGTCGTCGCTGAAGGAGTACTGCGTCTTCGCCATGCACACCGGCGTCCCGCCGAGGCCCATCTCCTCACATTGCACCATGGCCTTCTCCGCGACCGGGGAGAAGGTCACCCCATCCGCGCCGTAGATCTGGGTGGCGATGGTCTCCACCTTCTGCTTGATCGGCAGAGAGGTGTCGTACAATGGCTTGAAGTTCGCCCTGCCCTCGGCCAAGGTGGCCAGCACCTCGTTCGCGACCCCGACACCGCCTTCTCCACCGCGGGCCCAGACGTCGGAAAGGGCCGCCCGCGCTCCCCAGCTGCGGGCGGCGGATAACACCGCCTCGTGCTCCTCGCCGGTATCCGACAGGAACCGGTTGAGCGCCACCACCACCGGGACCCCGAATTTCTGCACGTTCTTCACGTGGGCTTCGAGATTCACCATCCCGCGCTGGAGGGCGGGCACGTCGGGGGTACTCAGGTTCTCCTTCTTCACGCCGCCGTGCATCTTGAGCGCCCGCACGGTGGCCACCACGATTGCGGCCTCCGGCTTGAGCCCGCCGAAGCGGCACTTGATGTCGAAGAACTTCTCCGCCCCCAGGTCGGCGCCGAAGCCGGCCTCGGTCAGCACGATGTCGCTCAGCGAGAGCCCCAGCTTGGTGGCGACGATCGAGTTGCAGCCGTGGGCGATGTTGCCGAACGGCCCTCCGTGGACCAGCACCGGCCCGCCCTCGAGCGTCTGCACCAGGTTGGGCAGAATCGCGTCCTTGAGGAGCAGGGTCATCGCCCCGGTGGCCTTGAGGTCCCCGGCGCGGACCGGCTTCCTGTCGCGGGTGAGGCCGACAATGATCCGTGCCAACCGCTGCTCCAGGTCCTGCAGGTCGGTCGCCAGGCAGAGGAGCGCCATGATCTCGCTGGCGGGGACGATGACGAAGCGCTCTTCCCTGGTAGGTCCGCCGTTGAGCCCACCCAGACCGACGATGATCGAGCGGAGCGCCCGATCGTTCATGTCCATGGTTCTGGGCCAGGTGATCCGGCGGGAGTCGATGCCCGACGCGTTTCCATGATGAATGTGGTTGTCCAGCATGGCGGAGAGCAGGTTGTGCGCCGAGGTGACGGCGTGAAAGTCCCCGGTGAAATGCAGGTTGATCTCGTCCATGGGGACCACCTGGGCGTATCCGCCACCGGCCGCGCCGCCCTTCACCCCGAACACTGGGCCCAGCGAGGGCTCCCGGATGCAGACCACCACCTTCTTCCCCAGCCTCCGAAGGGCCTGGGCGACGCCGATGATGCAGGTCGACTTGCCCTCACCGGCCGGCGTCGGATTGATCCCGGTGACCAGGACCAGCCGGCCTCTGGGCGATCGCCGGGTGATCGCCTCCGGCGCGACCTTGGCCTTGTAGCGTCCGTAGGGGAGGATATCGTCCGGGCCGAGGCCGAGTTCGGCGGCCACGTCCGCGATCGGCCGCAGCTTCGCGGCCTGGGCGATTTCGATGTCCGAAGGAACGGTGGTCATGGCCGGGACTTCTCCTGAGAGAAGGGTGAGGGGAACGAAGGACGGACGCCGGGGCTCCGGGCCACCGGTCATCCGGGGTCAAAACTATCCCGCCAGCATGAGCCGGAGGTGAAATCCGTCCGAGTCAGTCAGGCAGACGCGGGCCGAAGACCCGTCGGGCATTCGCCCCGGTCTCGGCGATGAGCCGGTCCGGCGTCACCTCACGCACCGCCGCCAGACGTCTGGCCGTCTCCCGAACGTAGCCTGGCTCGTTCCGCCGGCCGCGATGAGGCACCGGCGCCAGGTATGGCGCGTCAGTCTCGACCAGCAGACGGTCCGCCGGCACCAACCGTACCGCCGTGTCGTCCTGCCAGTTCCTGAAGGTGACCATCCCGCTGAACGACACATAGTGACCCGCGTCCAGCGCCGCCCGCAAGAGGCGGGGGCCGCTGGAGAACGAGTGCAGGATGGCGGTAACGCTGGGATGATGGCCGAGTATCGCCGCGACGTCGTCGTCCGCTTCCCGGGCGTGGATCACGGCGGGCTTCCCCGCGGCGGCTGCCAACTCGAGTTGGCGCTCGAACACCGCCTGCTGGGCGTCCCGTGGCGAATGGTCGTAGTGGTAGTCCAGACCCATCTCGCCGGCCGCAACGACCCGGGGGTCCGCCAGCACGAGCGCAAGCCAGGTCTCGGTCTCCCGATCCCAGCCGGCAGCGTCGTGGGGGTGGATGCCGGCTGTCGCGGAGAGCCGGTTGTCCCGGCCGGCCAGAGCCAGTGCTCGTGCTGCCGCGGCTCGGGATTCACCGACCACCACAACGTGGGCGACGCCGGCGGCCCAGGCCCGGCCGAGGACCTCGTCGAGGTCCGCCGCGAACTGTTCGGCGCCGAGGTGGCAGTGGGTGTCGATGAGCATGGCCGTTGGCCATTGGCCGTTAGCCGTGAGCCATCACGGCGCCTGGGGTCGTCTCCCGGGCAGACTCGCCACCCAGCAGCCAACGGCTGGCGGCCAACGGCCAACGGTCCCTACCCCTTCGCCCCCACCGGCTCCCGCTTCTCCCCTTTCCCCCCGGTCCGGGCGGCATGCTTCACGCCGCGGGCATCGGCGCCGGGCCACTTGTGCTCGATCCACATGAGCACCGGGCTGGCGATGTAGATCGACGAAAACGTTCCGGTAAACACCCCGAAGAACATCACCAGGGCGAACGGCCGGATCACCTCGCCGCCGAATATTGCCAGCGCGGTGAGTGTGGCCAGCGTAGTGCCGTGGGTCAGGATGCTCCGCGGCAGCGTCTCGTTCACCGACCGGTTGAGGATGTCGGCGAAGTGATCTCGTTTGTACTTGTGCAGGTTCTCGCGCACCCGGTCGAAGATGATGATCGTGTCATTGAGCGAGTAACCCACCATCGAGAGCACCGCGCCCACCACCACCAGGCTGACCTCCAGCCGCATCAGGGCGATGAAGCCGATGGTGAGGATGATATCGTGGGCGGTGGCGGCGATGGCCGCGAGACCGAAGCGCCACTCGAACCGGTAGGCCAGGTAGGCCAGCACGGCCAGGAAGCTGTAGACGATGGCCAGCAGCGCCTTGGTGCGGAGTTCGCCGCCCACCTTGGGGCCAACCGCCTCGGTATGCCGCAGCGTGTACTTTCCCGCCCCCACGACCTGGTCCAGCGCGGCCTGCACCGCCAAGCCAGTCACCTGGGTGTTGTCGGGATCGCTGCCCTCTTTGGCAGTCCTGGCCCGGACGATGAACTCGCCCGGCGCACCGAACGCCTGGATCTCGGCCCCCTTGAGCCCGTGCTCATCCAGGGCGCTGCGGAGCTGGGCGACGTTGGTGCCCGGAGCCGCCTGGACCCGCACCAGGGTCCCGCCGGTGAACTCGATGCTGTAATTCAGGCCCCACACCACTAGCGCCAGGAAACCCACCACGAACAGGGCCCCGGTGACCATATAGGCGTAGCGGCGGACGCCGATGAAGTCGTACTTGGCGTGAGCGAAGAAGCGGATCATGTCAGATGCTCAGCGTTTGCATGGTCGGCTG
>Ga0153915_10004655_pt1 | contig 12676 bp, 11 predicted proteins | sample Opewatmetagenome_2_FD_107003 | JGI IMG/M metagenome (GOLD analysis project Ga0153915, IMG submission 107003) | Freshwater wetland microbial communities from Ohio, USA - Open water 3 Core 3 Depth 3 metaG | ecosystem: Environmental > Aquatic > Freshwater > Wetlands | place: USA: Ohio, Lake Erie... | reverse complement strand
TCGAGCAGACCGGCGAGGCGCGGGTGCCGGACGATTTTTACTCGACCACAAGTGCGGGAGCATAGACGCAGCGGTGCAGGCAGGAGCCCTGAAATAGCGCATCATGTGCGTGCTGGTGATAGAAGGCGCTCCATTGTCGGCCTCGTTCTTCACCTCCTGAAAGACCATCTGGAATAGCGGATGACGATCCGAATCGGTAGGTGCGCTTCGCCGAAGCGCGCAATGTCCGCGCCGGCGGCGAGGACTCGCCTTGCGATCTGAGGCCGCTTCATTCTCGAGGCGGCCCCCATCCCGCGGCTCCTGCACCCCTCTCAAACCGGGCACGCGGTGACCAGATCGGGGACCGGCAGCTACCGAATCTTTTGAATTCACCCAACAAAAGGCTTAGAGTCGTCGCGTCCGTGCAAGCCGGGCAGGCTGCCGGGAGGATACTTAAAGGGCAAGGAGCGTACTCATGATCGTAGGACTTCCGAAAGAAATCAAAGACAGTGAGTCCCGAGTCGGGCTGGTTCCGGCTGGCGTACACGCCCTCGTGCAGGACGGGCACAAAGTTCTGGTGGAGACCAATGCGGGCGAGGGAAGCGGCATCTCGGACGGCGAGTTCAAGGCCGCCGGCGGCGAGATCGTCCCGTCAGCAGGCGACGTCTGGGAAAGCGCGGACATGGTCGTAAAGGTCAAGGAGCCGATCGGCCCGGAACTGGGCGCAATGCGTGACGGCCAGATCCTTTTCACCTACCTGCATCTGGCTCCGGCGCCCGAACTGACGAAGGTCCTCCTCGACCGCAGGGTCACCGGTGTTGCCTATGAAACCATCCGTCTTCCGAACGGTTCGGTTCCGCTGCTTACTCCCATGAGCGAGGTTGCCGGTAGAATGTCGATTCAGGTCGGCGCCTTCTATCTCCAGAAACCCAATGGCGGGCGAGGAGAGTTGCCCGGCGGAGTCCCGGGGGTACCCCCGGCTAATGTCGTCATCCTGGGAGGAGGAACAGTCGGGACCAACGCGGCCAAAATGGCGGTCGGACTGGGCGCCCGGGTTACGATCATCGATCTGGATGCGGATCGCCTGCGCTACCTTGACGACATCTTCTTCGGGCAGATCGAGACCTTGATGTCCAATCCCTACAATATCGAGGACTCAGTCAGCAAAGCGGATCTCCTGATAGGCGGCGTCCTTATCGTGGGCGCGGAGGCGCCCAAGCTGGTAACGCGGCCCATGATTTCTTCGATGAAGAAAGGCGCGGTTGTCGTTGATGTCGCTGTCGACCAGGGTGGGTGTTGCGAGACGACGAGGCCGACGACGCACAGTAACCCGACTTACTTAGTCGATGGCGTCGTCCATTATTGCGTCGCCAATATGCCCGGGGCGGTTCCCAGGACCTCGACCTTCGCCCTTACCAACGTCACCCTGCCGTATGCGCGCAAGCTGGCAAGGCTCGGGTTCAGAGAGGCCGTGCAACGCGACCCTGCTCTTGCTCAGGGAGTCAACGTTTACCTGGGTCACGTGACGTGCAGGCCTGTCGCTCAGTCGCTCGGGCTCCCGACGATTCCGCTGGAGTCCCTGTTGTGATTCGCCCGGAAGCAGGTCGCGCAGATTCGGAGCTCCGGGCTGTTTCGCAAATTCAGTGGCATCGGGTCACAGGGTGGGTCCGCGCCGCCGGCGCGCGATCACCCGTTCATGCGCTTGCGTGTTCGCCCAGAACATGACTCACCGCCGTCAAATGCTCTTCATTAGCAATTTGGCAGCCCGTCTCTGAGACTATATTATTAGCTTTTCGATATTCCGGCAGGACTTGAGATGATCAGCAGCGATCCCACAATAAACAGGCGAGCGCGGGAGATCCTCCAGAATGCGATCTCGACATACGTCAACACCGGTAAGCCTGTGGGTTCACGTAGGATAGCGCGACACAACCGCGAGAGTCTCAGCCCGGCCACGGTCCGCAACATCATGGCGGATCTCGAAGAGCTGGGCTATCTGAGGCAGCCGCATCACTCGGCCGGCAGGATTCCGACCGACAAAGCCTACCGCCTCTACGTCGACGACCTCCTCAATCGGATCGAGATCAAGCCGGAGGACCGGGCCGTTCTTGATCGGGATCTGCAGCCCGACGACAACGTTGAGCATATGATGGCCCGTGTCAGCCAGGTGCTTTCCCGCGTGTCGCAGAATCTGGGGATCGTGGTTTCGCCCCCGATAAGCCAGATCGCCCTTCAGCACATCCAGTTTGCCAGACTGTCGGATAAGAGGATCCTGGTCGTGATTGTTTCGCGTTCCGGCATTGTGCAGGATCGCGTTATCCATTCCGAGGAAGATTTCTCCCAGGCTGAACTTGACCAGGCTGCCCGGTATGTTATCGAACACTTCAAGGACAAGACACTCTACGAGATCAGGGCGCTCGTCCTGGGCATGATCCGTCAGGAGCGGGCGCGCTACGACAAGTTCATCCGGCGGGTAATTGCCCTGAGCACCCGGACTTTCGCAGAAGCAGAGGGCGAGATCGAAGCGGCGGTCTACCTCGACGGAGCCTCTAACCTAATCAAAACTCCGGAGTTTTCCGATATCAACAAGCTGAGAGTGCTCTTGGAAGCGATAGAGCATAAGAGCCGGCTGGCTCTGCTGATCTCGCAATGCATCCAACGGGACACGCAGGAGGTGCGCATCACCATTGGCGCTGAAAACGCACTGCCGGGGATCGAGGATTGTACCCTTATCACTTCACCTTTCGCGTTGGACGAGAGAACACGCGGGTCGCTCGGAATTCTGGGACCAACCCGAATGGAGTACGCGCGTGCAATCTCTCTCGTCGAATACGCAGCGAAGTTGCTGTCGAGCATCCTGGCTGAGCAGACTGAGAAACCATGACCTCGGACGATTACAAGCAACCCTCAGATCCGGCAACCAACACGGGTGACCAGGACGAAAGCACGGCGGAACGAGCCTACCCCATCGGGGAGATTGAGGCCCCTTCCGATCCCATTGCCCGGCTGCAAGACGAACTCACCGCAGCCAAGACCGATGCCGAGCAATGGCGTGACCGATTTCTCCGCAAGGCCGCCGAACTGGAGAATTTTCGCAAACGCACTGAGAAGGAGAAGGGTGAGACCGCCATTCTTGCGAAGAGCCTGGTGCTAGCGGAGATTCTGCCCATGGTCGACGGATTCGAACGCGCCCTTGCCGGCCTGGCCGGATCCCGGGAGTCCAATGAAAGCCTGGCCCGTTACGGCGAAGGGGTCCAGCTCCTTTACAAACAGATGCTGGACACCCTCCGGCGCCTCGGCGTGGTTCCCATGGATGCCGTTGGGCAGCATTTCGATCCGCATCTCCACGAAGCGCTGGTCCGACTCGAGACAGCCGACCAGGAGGAGAACATCATCGTGCAGGAACTGCGCCGGGGATATCTTTTCAATAACCGCCTGCTGCGACCCGCCCAAGTGGCGGTTTCCACCCGCCCCAGAGCCCGGGACAAAAGCGAGTCTTGATGTATGGGCAAGATTATCGGCATTGATCTGGGTACCACGAACTCCTGCGTCGCCGTGCTGGATGGATCCTCGGTTCAAATCATCCCGAACGGCATCGGTGGCAGAACTACGCCTTCAGTCGTTGCTTTCACAGACAAAGGCGAAAGGCTGCTGGGGCAGATTGCCAAGCGCCAGGCGGTGACCAACTCGGCCAACACGGTCTACGCCATCAAGCGGTTGATGGGGCGCCGGCTCGATTCCCCCGAGATTCAGAGGCTGAGATCCTACCTCGGCTACCACATCGTCGGTTCCGACAAGGGCGACGTACGGATCGCGATCCAGGGGAAGGACTATAGCCCGCCCGAGGTGTCTGCCATGGTGCTCCAGTATCTCAAGAGCGCCGCGGAGGCCTTCCTCAACGAAGAGGTCAAGGAAGCCGTGATCACAGTCCCTGCCTACTTCGATGATTCCCAACGCCAGGCCACCAAAGATGCAGGACGCATAGCGGGGCTGGGCGTCCGCAGAATAATCAACGAGCCCACCGCCGCAGCGCTTGCCTACGGTCTCGGGAAAAAGGAACGGGAGCGGGTCGCCATTTACGACCTTGGCGGCGGAACCTTCGACATTTCCATCCTTGAGCTCAATTGCGGCGTATTTGAGGTTCTCTCCACCTGCGGAGATAGCTTTCTGGGCGGCGAAGACTTCGACCAGGTGCTCATGGAGTGGATGATTTCGGAATTTCAAACTGAACACGGTATCTTCCTCGGAGGTGACGTACTGGCCACTCAACGGCTTAAGGAGGCAGCCGAAAAAGCTAAGTGCGAGCTGTCGATGGCGACGGAAACGTCCATAAACCTGCCCTTCATCTCCCATGACGGGAAGGGGCCGAAACACTTCAGCCGGACCCTGACGCGCGCCGGGTTCGAAGCGATGGTCCAGAGCCTTATCGATCGCACAACTACCTACTGCGAAAAGGCCATCAAGGACGCGAAACTGGCTCCGAAGGATATCAACAAGGTGATCCTGGTCGGAGGCCAGACGCGAAGCCCGGCGGTGCAACGCCATGTGGAGGGGATCTTCGGCCAAAAGCCTTCCATCGAGCTCAATCCCGATGAAGTGGTTGCCGCAGGGGCGGCCCTGCAAGGAGGTGTGCTCGAGGGAAACATCAAAGAGATTGTCTTGCTGGATGTGCTTCCGCTGTCCCTCGGTGTGGAGACCCAGGGAGGGCTCTTCACGCGCATCATTGAGCACAACTCCACCATTCCGCTGCGCAAGGCCACCATTTTCACCACCGTTGCAGACAACCAATCTGTGGTCGACATCCACATCCTTCAGGGAGAGCGGGAGTTGGCGAAGTTCAACCGCTCGCTCGCCCGCTTCGAGCTCGTCGGTATGCCCCCGGCCCCTCGTGGTGCACCTCAAGTCGAGGTCACATTCGACATCGATGCCAACGGGATCGTCAGTGTTTCGGCAAAGGATCGCTTCTCCGGGAAAGAGCAGGCTGTTCGCATCACTCCGTCGACTGGATTGAGCAGGGAGGAAATCGACAAGATGGTTCTCGAGGCGCAGCAATTCGCCGAGACTGACCGCAAGCTGCGTGAGCTCGCCGAACTGAAGAACCGAATCAGCGGGCACCTTTCCGCACTGTCGAAATCGTACGCCCATTGTGGCAGTCTCCTTGAAACCTCTGATCAAAAGATGATCCGTGAGGCGATTCAAAAGGCGAAAGCGCTGACGCCGGACGAAGGTCGGATCGATGTCTTGAGGGAAGCGATGACAGAGCTGGAGACCGGGGCAGCCAAACTCACATCTGCTATGTTCAGTACCGGTTGGGACGGAACGGAAAACCCGGCAGAGGAGACCCGGGGCTCCACCACGAACGAGGATGCCGGACGGTGGTAGGCCCGGCCGACGGCGGATGACACCCGATCCACTCGATCTTACATATTCTATTAGGCTGCCGGAACCTATATATTTTGGCCTCCCAGTCGGGACTTCGGGAAAGACTGGGAGAGTTAACCTGACTTTGGAGTGAGCGCTTGAACGGCAAACGCGACTATTACGAGGTGCTCGGCGTTCCCCGCGACGCAACGGACCAGCAGATAAAGAGCTCCTATCGAAAGCTGGCGATCAAATACCACCCGGACAAGAATCCGGGTGATAAAGAGGCGGAAGAGAGGTTTAAGGAGGCCGCGGAAGCCTACAGTGTGCTCAGCGACGCGGAGCGTAGGGACCGGTACGATAGGTACGGCCACAGCGGAATGGCCGGCGGATTCAGCGGGTTCGATCCTACTATATTTGCGGACTTCGGAGACATACTTGGCGACTTCTTCGGTTTCGGCGACGTGTTCGGCGCCAAGCGGCGGGGAGGGCCGGAGCGCGGCGCCGATCTCCGTTACGATCTGAAGATTGCGTTTCGCGAGGCGGCTCACGGAGTCAAGACGAAGATCAAGATCCCGCGCCAGGAAACCTGCGAGTCCTGTGGGGGACGCGGGACCGCCAAAGGCAAGAGCCCTGTCACGTGTCCGAATTGCCGCGGGACAGGACAGGTCCGCTACCAGCAGGGTTTCTTCTCGATCAGCCGCACTTGCGGCAACTGCAATGGCGCAGGAAGGGTCGTCCGCGATCCCTGCGAGACATGCCAGGGCAACGGGCGTGTCCGAAGGGAAAAAGTCCTGGAAATCAAGATCCCGGCCGGGGTCGACAACGGTGCCAGGCTGCGCATTCAGGGCGAAGGCGAGGCCGGCGCACACGGGGGACCTCCGGGTGACCTCTATGTGGTGATATATGTCGAGGAACACCCATTCTTCCAGCGCCAGGGGAACAACATCTACTGCCAGGTTCCGGTCAGCATAACCCAGGCCGTGCTGGGAGCCGAAATCACCGTTCCATCACTCGATGGCGAGGAGCGGCTCAGAATCCCGGAAGGAACCCAGTCGGGGACGATCTTCCGGCTGCGCAACAAGGGCATCGTCAGTCTGGGGGAGAGGGGGCGCGGCGACCAGTTCGTGGCTGTGAACGTCGTCACTCCTACTCGGCTCACCAAGGAACAGCGACAACTTTTCATGCAGTTGGCAGAGATCAACCAGAAGGAAGACGAATCCCAGGAACGTAACCTGTTCGAGAAAGTCAAAGACATCTTTGGATAGCGGGGACTCATGACCCGCAGGCGCTTCTACGTCCCAGCGCAAAGCATCTCGGCGGAAACGGCCGTCCTCCCGCCGGAACAGGCGCATCACCTGCGCGATGTGCTTCGACTCGCGGTGGGGGATCCGGTTGAGCTGTTCGACGGCAGGGGCAACGGCTACACCGGCATTGTCGCCGACATCAGCAGGGAAGTGCGGGTCGGCAGATTGAAGCGGCTGGTATTGCCACTGCTCCCTCAACCGCGACTGAGCGTCGCCGTTGCCCTCATCAAGTCCGATCGATTCGAATGGATGCTCCAGAAGGCGACCGAGCTGGGTGCCGATGAGTTCATCCCTCTAACGACCCGCTTCACGAACATCAGGGTTCCCGGACACCGCCTCGAAGAACGCTTGCATCGATGGGAGCGCATCGTGACGGAGGCGGCCAGGCAGTGCGGCCGGCACGACGTGCCTGCCGTCGTGCAACCACTGGAGTTTCCCCGGTTTCTTGAGGCGGAGCAATCGGCTCCGCTCGCCCGGTTCTTGTTTTTCGAAGGGGAGGGGCAGTTGCTGGTTCCAGACTGCGCAGAATCGGGCGGCGCGGTACTGTGCATCGGCCCTGAGGGAGGGTGGGACCAGTCGGAAGTGGATGCCGCCTTGAGTGCGGGCTTTCGGACGTTCAGCCTTGGACGATCCGTTCTTCGCTCTGAGACAGCTGCGATTGCCGCGGTCGTGCTGTTTCGGTACCACAGTGCCAGAGCGATTGCCGGCAATACCGCTTTTCCGGATCCCAGTGGGGATCGAGAGGAGAGATCGTGAGACGCTTGGTTCTATTCGCGGCCGGCTTGCTGGTTGTTCAGTGTCAACTCCTCGCTCAGCAACGCCCTCTCAGGACGGATGATGCTGAACTCGTGAAGACCGGCAGAGTGCGGCTCGAGTTCGGTTTCGAGTTCCTGCAAGGCCAGCAATTCCCTCTCTCCGGGCTGGAGGGCGATCTAACCCGCATCGGGGTCACGAGTGTGCACGTCGGGATGGGCGAATATGCCGAGTTTCAGCTCTCGGGAGTGATCCAGAACTTTCTCAGCGTGACCGAACGCACCCAACCGATCATCCCTCCGAACTTCAGCGGAAACTCTACGAGTGATTTCGGAGACCTGGTTCTTGCCACCAAGCTGAAGCTTGCATCCGAGAAGGGAGCGCGTCCCGCCTTAGCATTCAAGTTCGCAGTCCAGCTACCCAATGCGAGCAATGAGAGCGGTCTCGGTACCGACACCACGGGCTTCTACGGCTCTCTCCTTGCTTTAAAACGCGTCGGAAAACTCCAGCTGCTCGGCAATGTTGGCATCGCCATCCTTGATTCCCCTGTCCAACCCAACAGCCAGTCTGATCTGGTGACCTACGGTCTCGCAGCCATCGTCCCGATCAAGCCGAAAGTCAATCTTATCGGCGAGGTCAGCGGACGTGATGGAGACCAGGAACCGGGAAACGAGAGCGGAGCACAGGCCCGACTGGGGATCCAATTCTGGGCCGCGGGACTCCGATGGGATATCGCCGGGATCGCAGGGCTGAAGGAATTCGATGCGCGCTCGGGGCTGGCTATCGGCCTGACCTACGAGTTCCAGGCCTTCGGGAAGAAGAAGGCTCCAACAACCATCAAGTGAAGGCCCGCGAACGAGAAATCACGGCGTCGAATTCCCCCTTCTAGAGCAGGAGAATGCGGCTACATGCACGCCACACAGCCGACATTCAGGACCTGTTCGGCCCTGCTCCGGTCCCTGTATACCGTTATCCCCTTGCAGCCCAGGCGGTGAGCCAGCAGATAGACAGCCTCCACGTCAGTCGGTGTCGCTGTTGACGGAAGGTTCACGGTTTTTGACACGGCATTGTCGCAGTGTCTCTGGAAAGCCGCCTGCATCCTTACGTGCCATTCAGGTGCGATCTCCATTGCCGTCCTGTAGCGGAGCTTGAGATCCTCCGGGAGCCCCGGCAGGCGCTGGATCGAACCGGTCGTAGAAATCTCTTCGACAGCGGCTTGATCCCAGCATCCGATCGCTTTCAAGTCCTGCTGCAGGCGCGGGTGAATCTCATGCAGCTGCTGGCCGTCAAGGATGTTGCTGCGCGTCAGGCTGAGAGCGAAGACCGGCTCGATACCGCTGGAACAGCCTGCAATGAGCGAGATCGTTCCCGCCGGCGCTACTGTTGTAACTGTGGCGTTGCGCCGTGGAGTTCCTGCATCTTCGCCGTGCGCCTGATTCGGGAACGGGCCCCGCTTCCGGGCCAGTTCGGATGAGGCCCTGTGCGCTGTTCTCTGGATGAAGCCCATAACCGTCCCGGCGAGAGCGACCGCTTCCTCAGATCCATATGCGATCTTGAGATCCAGGAGAGCATCTGCCCATCCCATCAACCCAAGGCCGATCTTTCGATTGCCGGTCGTGATCGATTCAATCTCAGTGACCGGGTAGTGGTTGACGTCGACAACGTTGTCAAGGAAATGCACAGCCATGCAGACGGTCTGTGCCAGGCGCCGGTAGTCCAATGTCGCGCCGCCCCGGCCTTCCACCACCATCTTTGAGAGATTGATGGACCCGAGGTTGCAGGACTCATAGGGGAGGAGAGGCTGTTCACCGCATGGATTCGTAGACTCGAATGATCCCAGCCAGGGTGTGGGATTGTCGCGATTGATGGCATCCAGGAAAAGGACCCCGGGATCGCCGCATTTCCAGGCTATCATGCAGAGGCTCCTGAAGACGTTGCCGGCATCCAGATGTCCGGCTGGCTCCCCCGTGACAGGATGGATGAGGGGATAGTCGAGACCTCTCGCAACCGCGTCCATGAAGGCATCTGTAACTGCTACAGAGATGTTGAAGTTACGCAGGCTGTTCGAGCCTGCCTTGGAAGCGATGAATTCCAGGATATCCGGGTGATCGATACGCAGGATACCCATGTTGGCGCCTCTTCGTGCGCCGCCCTGCCTCACGGCCTCTGTGGCGGCATCGAAAACATGCATGAAAGAGACCGGCCCGCTTGCCTCTCCACGCGTGCTTCGGACCAACTCGCCCTTCGGGCGCAAGCGTGAGAAGCTGAAGCCTGTGCCTCCTCCGCTCTGGTGGATGAGGGCGGTGTGTTTTACCGCGTCGAATATCGAGTCCAGAGAGTCTTCGACCGGCACAACGAAACAGGCTGACAATTGCTGGCGGTCCCTGCCGGCGTTCATCAGCGTCGGAGAGTTGGGTAGAAACTCCAGCTTTCGCATCGATTCGAAGAAGTCCCCTTCTGACCGCTGTGCCGACTCAGCGCCATCGAACGGGATGTCCGCCTTCGCCACCTCGTGCGCCACACGCCGGAACATCCCTTCCGGAGTTTCTATGACCCTCCCTGCATCGTCCTTTCGCAGGTAGCGCGCCTCGAGAATAGTCCGGGCGTTTTCAGCATGCGACGATGCCCTTCTGTCTGGGAAAATCGCGATAGCCATGGCTTTTCACCTCCATCATTGCGCTACGGTACCCTGCCGGTTTTCCACAGGGCAGTTCTGATTTGATACCCATGCTCTTCTTGCTGGAAAATAAGCATTTAGGTCCCAAGCGATCCATCCGGTTCCACAGTTTTTGCACATCTATATATTCACCTTTTATTCACTATTATAATCGATTGAATCGAGAGTGCAAGGAATAAGGTGTATAAAAGGTGAATATTTTCGAGGAGGTACCGGGCTGAAAGTCGGCTGCGGAAAACTCGGTCAGTCGGGATGAGTGCTCAGGGAATGCGGGACCGAAGTTCGTCGAGGGTCATTCCCTCGATCCTGAGCACTTTGTCTCTCGATTTCTGTCCCGATACAATCTGCAATCTGGATTTAGGGATGGCGAGCAGCGAAGCAAAAAACGCAACGATGGCTCTGTTGGCCGCGTCATCGACCGGAGGTGCCGAGATTCGGAGCCTCAATGCGCCGTTGTGGACCCCAGCGATCTCGTCGCGCCGGGCTCTCACCTGAACGTGAAGCGGCACTTCGAGGCCGGTCTGCTTCTCTTTCACCTGCCAGTTGCTTTCAGACATGGCTCCGCGCTCCGAAGATTGCTGTGCCCACGCGTACCATGGTTGCTCCCTCCTGGATGGCGACCTCGAAATCGTGACTCATCCCCATCGAAAGGTGTCCTTGTCCAAGGCATCCCGCCTGCTCGGACTCAAGCGTATCTCGGAGTTCCCGCAGGGTGGAGAAGTAAGGGCGTGCCTGCTCGGGGTCGTCGAAAAAGGGCGGAATCGTCATGAGCCCGTCGAGCCGGATTCCACCGAGGCCGGACGCAGCAGCGATGATGTTCCGGACCTCGTTCGGATCGGCTCCGTACTTGGTCGCCTCGTGCCCCAGGCCGACCTGCACGAGAACGCGGAGCATCCCGCCGGCCGCAGAACACGCCTCGCTCAGGCGGACGGCGAGCTTCACGCTGTCGAGAGAATGGACCACATCGAACAACTCCGCCGCTTGCTTCGCCTTGTTCGATTGCAGATGTCCGACAAGGTGCCACTCGATGCCTGGAATTCCCCGCAGGGCATTAATCTTGGGCTCGGCTTCCTGAATCCGGTTCTCGCCGAATCTGAGCTGACCGGCGGCCGCTGCGGTGAGAATCGTCTGAGCCGGGAAGGTTTTGCTGACGGCGATCAACTGCACCTCGCTCGAATCGCGGCCGCATGATTCGGCGGTCACGGCAACCTGCTTTACTACGAGATTGAGATTGCGCTCGATGTCGATTGGTTCCAAGAGTCGACCTCTCAGGTCAAGTAACAACGCCGCAGTGGCCGCCGATCGGCGTTGTCTTGGACCTGATCCTTTGCTACTCTCCAATCTTGCCCGCACTTCACTCTACAGCAAGGCGGATTGATGTTCATCACCTTTGAGGGGGTTGAGGGATCCGGGAAAAGCCTGCAGATCCAGCGCGCAGAAGCCCATCTGCGCTCGAAAGGGATTCCGTGCCTGCTGACCCGTGAACCCGGGGGCACCGGATTCGGGCTGGCTCTCAGACGTGTTCTGCTTCACGAAAGCGGGCCTGCCCGGACACCCGTGAGCGAGTTGCTCCTGTACCTGGCAGACCGACATCAGCACCTGCGCGAGGTCATCGAGCCTGCGGTTCAAAGCGGTGTGGTTGTTCTGTGCGACCGTTATCACGATGCTACACGCGCCTATCAGGGAGGAGCCCGCGGGGTTTCGGTCGAGCTCATCGATTCACTTGCTACGATACTGAGGATCCCTGATCCGGATGCAACGGTCCTGCTGGATATCCCCCCTGAGCTGGCAGTGGCGCGTGCCAGGATGCGGAACAAATCCGCGCGGAGCACGAGCGAAGAAGGCCGTTTTGAGGCCGAGGACCTTTCCTTTCACCGGAGTGTGCGAACTGCGTATCTCGACCTGGCTCGGAGGTTCTCGGGACGGATCCGGATTGTCGACGCCTCGGGCACGCCCGATGAAGTCTTCGCGAGGATCATGCCGCTCCTCGACCAGTGGACCCGTCCTTGACGACTCTCCCTCCGAACCTGAACTCCTTTCTGGGGAATGCGCAAGTCGTTGAGATACTGCGGCGGGCGGTTGAGCTGGATCGCCTGCCGCACGCCCTCATCTTCGCCGGCCCTTCCGGCGTGGGAAAGCGAACGCTCGCACTCCTGCTCGCCCAGCTCGTAAATTGCGCGTCACCGTCCCGAAACCTGGCCTGCGGTGAGTGCGCCAGCTGCCGGAGGATTGCACACGGCTCGCACCCGGACGTCCGGCTAATCGAGCCCGACGGCGCGTTCATCAAGATCGAACAGATCCGTCAAATGATCGGTGAAATCGCCTATCAGCCCTTCGAGGCGAAATATCGTGTCGTCATCCTCGACCCCGCGGAGCAGCTCAAGCTGGAGGCAGCGAATTGCATGCTCAAGACGCTCGAGGAACCTCCGAGCCGCACGATTATCGTTCTGGTGACGTCGAATCCCTACCTGCTGCTCACCACAATCCAGTCGCGGTCACGGCTCTTGCAGTTCGCGGGGATATCCCAGGACCGGATCGAAGCGCATCTGATCAAAAGTGCGGGCTGGCATCAGGAAGATGCGCACCTGGCGGCCGCTCT
>Ga0153915_10004654_pt1 | contig 12676 bp, 14 predicted proteins | sample Opewatmetagenome_2_FD_107003 | JGI IMG/M metagenome (GOLD analysis project Ga0153915, IMG submission 107003) | Freshwater wetland microbial communities from Ohio, USA - Open water 3 Core 3 Depth 3 metaG | ecosystem: Environmental > Aquatic > Freshwater > Wetlands | place: USA: Ohio, Lake Erie... | reverse complement strand
GGGCCAACTCTCGTCTCGCCAGATTCCTCAGGTGACCTTTGTCGAGGCCTGCCTCTATCGAGCCCACGTCGATTTCCCTCTGTATGCGTTGGATGCGTACCCATGGCGGGACGATGCATTTGACTTGAGCAATCAGCCGAACGGCATCGGCGGTGGTCATTGGGACATACTCTCCCCTCTTCCATAAATCATAGAGACCGGTGCCCTTTAGGACCACGGTGGGGTAGATCTTGAGCATGTCAGGTCTGTAGGACTCTTCATCAAAAATCGTCCGGAAAGACTCCACATCACTGTCGAAATCGGTGCCCGGAAGGCCAGGCATCATATGATAACACACTTTCAGACCAGCGTCTTTCGCCCTCGCGGTCGCTGTGCGCACCTGTGCCGTTGAGTGACCGCGGTTCACGCGCGACAGCACATCGTCGCTTGCGCTCTGCACGCCGAACTCGAATCGCGTGATTCCCAGGCGCATGGAGTCTCGGACCTGTTCATCAGAGAAACAGTCAGGCCTTGTCTCCACGGTCATTCCCACGCAGCGCGATCCGGCGAGTTCATTCAATGCCTGCGCTTCAGTCAGGCCAGTTGAGGCGCTTGCGTTCATCGCATCGAGGCATCTCTGCACGAAAAGTTCTCTGTAGTCACGTCCGAGCGCTGTGAACGTTCCTCCAAGAATTATCAGCTCTATCTTGTCGGTGGGATGCCCCATGGCCTCGAGCTGATTCAGTCTCGCCGTTGTCTGGCCAAACGGATCGAAGTCGTGCTGTGCAGCCCTCATCGCGGCCGGTTCCTTGCCTGTGTACGACTGCGGGGTTCCGACGGAAGGCCCCCCGGGGCAGTAGAGGCACCTCCCGTGCGGGCACGGGGACGGGGCGGTCATCACTGCGACGACGGCAATCCCGGAGGCAGACCTGGTTCTCTTGATTCTCAGCAGTTCTCTCAACTTCTCGCGGTGTTCTGGCGCTGCAAAGCTGAGGATTTCCGAGTCGCTGGGTACATGTTCCAATCCATACAGGCCACAGAGTTCGATCTTCGCCCTGTGCAGTCCCTCTTTGGTCTGGATACCCTCTGCGATTATCTTCGAGATGAGCTCGCTGAAGTAGGATCCGATCGTCATGCGTACATGGGCCCCTCGTAGTCTTTGATCCCTTGCTTCTTGCCGCCAGACTGTTTGTAGCGCCTGCGCTGTGAGGGCTTGATCCTGGTGAAATGAATGTCCGAGCGCAGCAGTCTGATGAAGGTTCTGTCCGGCAGAATATCCAACTCGACAATCCCTCGTTGGACGAAGGATTTAATGACCCTGTCGAGCCGTTCGCGTTTGATTTTCAACTCTCTCTCAAGATCCTCGATGGTGACCGGATAGACCTCGAGAAGGTATCGGAGTATCCTCTCCTCGATCGACCCATTCAACACCTCGATCGCCATGACGGTACCAAACCGCCAGTGTCCGACTTAAGCCTTTTCGCGAAAACGCTTGATGAAGGCCACCGTCTCGGCTTGCAACTCAACCGTACATCGTCTGCGGCTTCTCGGGCTTCTTCTCTTCCTCAACTGCCTGGATGACGTCAATGGCGATGACCATGTGGCAGGGGATGAGCCTGATGCGGCCAACCATATCCTTGTGACTTTCGTCCAGCTCCATGACTATCGCGTCGTCGGGGCCGATCGTCCCGTACCCCCGGAAAATGCCGTGCGTGAGAAGCGGCTTCTCCCGCGTCTCCATGCTCTCTATCCGATATCTTGACCCCTTCGTCAACGACACGGTCTCCTCACCAGGATTCATTTTCCACCTTCCCCTTTCTCTGACAGATTCTGCAGATGTTCCACTGTCTTGCGATAGTTCTCCATCGCTATCTCCACATTGGACTCGACGAAGTTCCACGCCTTGGCTATATTCCCGTAGCGAATCCTGTATCCTTTCTTCGGTTCTCCGCTCTTCTGTGGGACGTCAACCTCGTCCAATAGGTCGAGGCTCTTCAGCTTGTTGATATGGCGGTAGATTGTTGGCTTCGTCGTGTGCAATCTGGCCGCGAGTTGCTCGACCGTCCACCCCTTGTCCATCCGCCTCAGGAAGCAATCGACGAACAGGCTGTGCGGGACGCTTTCGTTCAGGTTCTTCGCTCCGGTCTTGGGGTCGTAGCCCTTGGCTATGTAGCCTATCTGGCTGAGGAAAAGTGCCGCGACTTCATCCAGATCTTTCAGCGGTGTCAGGGGGGTATTGCTGACGACAACGATTTCGAAAGACAAGAGAATCCACCCTTCGGATGGCTGGAAATAAAGCGGCGCTTTTATGAATTTAACGGCGCGGCCGTCAATATTAGGCGCGACAACGAGCCGATTATGAGTTCGGCGGGGATTTCCTGCGCGCACTTCTCTTCCTGAAAACCAGAACGGTCAGGAGAATCGACTCGATGACCAGGGAGACTATCAGCAACGAGGCAAGAGGCCAATAGGGCCCGAACAGAGATGCGTTGCCCTGCCCGTCGAGGTCATCTCGAATGTATAGGTCAATAATGAGGGGGCCAAATCCCAGATAGTCGAGCGTGAACTCCAGGCTTGCCGACCGTCCCCCTTCGGTGGCTTCAACAATCAAGCGGTCTCCGTTCACAATCCAGATAGGGAAAACCACACCTATGGAGTAAGAACCGTTGATGGTCGTGGTGGTCATATTCTGCCCCGTCCTGGCATTGATGGCTCTTACCGTGGCACCATCCACGGGATTTCCCGATGAGTCGCGAATCATGCCATGGATCGTCAGAATGGCCGTCGCCTTGACGTCCCTGAACGAAGTGGAATTGATCGTTCCCATGGTCTGACGAAGATAAAGGAAGAAGTCGTATATGCCAGGGTAGGGCATCGGAATGTCCACGGTGTTGTAGACACCGGACATTGCGTGATAGTCCAAGGTGGCAAGTAGCGAACCTCCGATGTATTCGTCGATGATGACATCGCCGTCCCCCATGGCGTGAAAAACGATTCTGGCATTGTCCAACCTCGAATCGGAATTGAGATCCTCGGTTGTGAGCGTCGCATTGAATCCCACGCGGATACTTGTCGAATTATGATATGTCTTCAAATGCTCGTCCCAAAGCGAATCCCTGCTCAGGGCGAGCTCGCCATAGTCATTCATCCTCGATCCCATGGTCCATGGGTACCAGAGGGAGAGGCCGGTGGCGTTCCTTGCCTTCACGCAATTTCGCGCGTTTGCCAGATTCATATGCTTCTCATGCATGACAGCGCCCTGCACGGACGCTTCCAGTTCAGTGGCCGCGGTAATCACTCGCCCGCTCTCGACCCTAGCCTTCGTCTTCTTGGCAACATCGGCCAGGTCGTAGTCATCTCCCGTCGCGGGGAAACTGCACTGGTTGCCTTCGTAGTGCTCGCTATCGTTCCTTGCCAAGGCCACCGAGTCCGCGAAGTACGGCAACGAGGAATTCACCGCCAGGACGAAACCGTTCAAGTCCGACACGACTCCTGCGAGCATGCTGGAATTCACCAGGGCCATAGCGACGGAGTAGCTGGAGCTGTTGGGGGAGGTGTAGCTGTCGACGTACCGATCGACAAGGACCGTCCCGAGCTGAACGGAATCCATGGCGGGGTCAGCGACCAACGCCCCAAGGACCGTGTCATATGGCCATCCCTCGGCGGGTTCGTCCTTCTCGGATCCGACCATGTAGCTCACGTACGGGCTCGCCTGGTACATGATTTCCAGAGTCATCCTGCAAGCGTCATTCGCCAAGATGTCCAATGGTTGCCTGAGAAATATCTTGATATCAGCAAGTGCGAAGCCCAACTCTATGGCGGTCATGCGGTCATTCGGGTTGGGAGAATCATCAGTGGCGACCCCCTGCCATCCGAGGCCGTGGTCCCAAATGTCCAGGAAATACCGATCAGCAGGGTATTCAGTTGCCGCCCACTTGACGAAATTTGACAGCGTATTCGGATCCGCCATGTTCTGTTCGCCGATGTCTATCGCCCTGCTATCATCCGGCTTCATATCCTTCTCCACGTGGAAGCGCCTCGTGGTCGACCAGTCTCCATATCTGGTATCGTAGCTGGTGCTCCTGTCGAACTGCACCACGATGTTGACGTCGCTTGTGGAACCGACTTGGGCCATGTGGAGGAAATTCTCGATCCCCACTTCCTCGAGGTCGTTATCGGCGTCGAGGTAGACCATGAACGTCCATTTCGAGTTCTGAGCGCTGGCTGGTTTGATTCCCGCCAATAGGCCAAGGAGCAGGAATCCGAGGAAGAGAGCGACGACCGGCTTTATCAACGAATAAAAAACCTGCCAACCGTATTTAGAGCTATCGCGGAAGGTTCGTTGCGGAATACTGATAACGCGGCGTTTTCGCCACTTTGCGTACTCAAGCGGCTGAAATCAGATCCTTTGCGGTCAGAAGAGAGTACAGAGAGACTCCGATGCCGCTGAGGCTTTCCTGTCCGCCTTCTTGGCGGTCGACCACGCAGACGACTCTGTCGATTACCGCGCCCTTCTCACGGAGATCGAGTATGGCTTTCACGAGAGTCCCGCCGGTAGTGACCACATCCTCGACGAACAAGACCTTCTCTCCTCTAACAAGCTCGCCCTCGAAAGGCTTCTGGGTGCCGTGTTCCCTTACTTCCTTCCTCACCATGATGTATCGGAGATCGGTCTCGAGCGAGACGGCGACGGCGATCGGGACGGCACCAAGCGCGACCCCTGCTATCTTTTCGTACCCGGCGGCATGCGGAGCCATCCCTCTGGCTATGATCCTCAACATATCGGGGCGGGTCACCGCGGCCTTGATGTCGACGTAGTAGCTGCTCCTTTTCCCCGATGTGAGGATGAAGTCACCGTACTTCACCGCGCCGCATTTTCGCAGCGCGTTGACGAACCATTTCTTGTCTATCCTATCCATCTACCACGGCACCTCCTTCTTCCCAAGTCTATATCCGGCAATGTTTACCGCCCTATGTAAGAATGGTGTCAGCACAATCACGAATATCAACCCGAAAATCGCCTCACCCTCCCAGTAATGCTGGAGGAACCAGCCGTTCTGGAGGATAGCGAGAAGTGTCATGGCGCCGACCATGAAGTCATATTGATCAAGCGCGAGCACGGGAGCACCCTTTGGCTTACCCATGCGTCTCTTTATGAAGCTGCCGACGAGGTCCCCCAATAGCGCGCCTATGGGCAATAGCACTACGGGCGCCAGTGCGCCAGGGAATGTCCCATATGAGAGTGGCTCGTACAACAACGCGGCAAACCCCCAGAGAATCAGACCGAGGACGATGCCACACATCACGCCGCCGCCGAAACCCCTCCAAGTCTTGCCATCGCCAAAGAGTCGGTTCCCGTCCTTGAGGACCTTCCCGGAATCCATCGGCTTGCCACCGCCAAAGAGGACGGCTGTCGGGTTCGCGACATAGGCGGGAAGGAAGAACCAGAATGCCTGGAACATCTCGAGCGCGACCACTGAGCGCTGGAAGCAGAGGCGGGGTATTAATTGCTATGGCAAGAGGGGCATCAAAGTGGAAATCATTTGAGGTCATGTTCATTTTCGAAGATGATAATCAACCCGCTGTCATTAAGTGGCGGCGGGTTGTGGAAAGGGTGCGATGGATCTGGTGCAGACCTTCGTCGATGGTCTCGATGAGGTCCTCGGCGGAGGAATACCGAAAGGTAGCGTCGTCCTCGTCAGCGGTAGCCCTGGCACGATGAAGACCAGTCTCGCGTTCTCGATCGCGTACAACAATATCAAGAGCAACGGGTCGAAGGGACTGTATATCACGCTCGAGGAGAGCATAGAGGATCTCAAGGCCGACATGGAAGCCATGGGCATGGCCGGTCTCGACAAGTTGGACATGCGCATACTGGATGTCGGCAAGATACGTCTCGAACACAAGGACGATGAGGCGTCGAAGAACTGGCTCGATGTCCTGATAAAGTACACCGAGCACAGGGTCAGCGTGGACAAGTTCGACATAGTCGTGGTCGATTCGCTGGCCGCTCTCTATGCCTTGACCAAGCTCGCCAACCCGAGACGCGAGCTGTTCCATTTCTTCGGATTCCTGAAGGGGCTCGGGGCGACGGTGCTACTTGTCTCGGAGATTCCTTCCGGACAGACCAGGCTGGCGGCGTTTGATGAGGACTTCCTCGCCGATGGGATCATTTTCCTCAAGCAGTACGAGATGGGGGAGACCGACGTCCAACTCAGGATCCGTTGCATCAAGATGAGAAGGCGAAAGCACAAGCACGGCTATTTCGCATTGATTTTCGAGAACGGCAAGTTCGCGGTCACCAACGTCATCACAGAATAGGCGCTATCAAAATCGGTAATGAGAACCGCCGCATTGCCCATTAATATCCTCATGGTCGTGATGGCATCCAGCACATGGCGACCAGTTTTCCTCTTCTGCCAACATATGTGGAAGGTCTGGACAGGGCGATCGGCGGTGGCATCCCGAGGGGCAGCACCGTCGTGGTGGCAGGGACGCCTGGCACAATGAAGACCTCACTGGTCTTCAACATGCTCTACAATAATTGCCATCACGGTTCGAGAGCGCTGTACATAACGCTCGAGCAGAGCGCAGAGAACCTCAAGACAGCAATGAAGCGGTTCGGGTTCGCCGACTTCAGCGAGTCGCAGGTCTACATAGTCGACATCGGAAAGCTGAGACTGGAGCTGAACAGGAAGGAGGTCACCAGCGACTGGCTTCAGATAATCCTCGAGATCGTGAAGGAAGCAGTGAACTCCAACCACTACGACATCCTTGCACTGGACTCCCTCGACGCCCTCTATTCTCTCATGGGTCTGCACAACCCGCGCCGAGAGCTCTTCCACCTGTTCGGGGCCCTGAAGGAGCTGGGGCTGACGATATTCCTGATAGCGGAGATTCCATTCGGCTCAAATCAGATTACAGAATTCGGAGAGGATTTCCTCGCCGACGGAATCCTCCATCTGAGGCAGGTTGAGCTGAACGAGTCGGACGTCGAGCTCAGGCTGAGGTGCGTCAAGATGAGGATGGTCGACACCGATCATTCTTCATTCGCGCTTCTTCACGACGGCCCGAATTTCTCCGTGGTCAAGTCGATCCCGAAGTCGCGCGAGTCCGAGCAGCGAGTCGTCCTGAACATGTGACTTCGTCCTTCGTCCCGTTGAAGAAGGACGTGATGTCGTCAACCACTTCTGCCTTGATTCTCATGTCAGGCAGCGAATCGCGGAACCTTCTCGCCCTCGAGTCGAGGATGACCGCCACCCCCCTGTCGGTCTCGCTGCGTATCAATCTCCCCATAGCCTGCATGAGCTTCCTTCTGGTCGGGGCCTCGACGGCGTATTCCCAGCCCCTCTGGAATTTGGCGTCGTAGAAGCTGACGATGGACTTGACCTTGGCCGTCGGCTTGGGGTACGGCACGCCGACGAGCACCGCCATCTCTAGGTCCTCCGCGGGGAAGTCCATGCCCTCGCTGATTCTCCCGCCGAAGACGGCGAACAGCACGGCGTTGTCGCTCCTGAACCGCTCGACCAGCTCCATAAGCTCTGACTGCTCCATGTACTGCTCCTCGACATACAGCGGCCTCTGGATTCCGTCCCTGATGTCCAGGAACTGCCTCATGAGGTCGTGGCTGGGGAAGAATACGGCCGTGTTCCTGTCGATCGCGAGAAGGATTCTGAGGAGTTCTTCCTTCAGCCGCGTGATTGCCGATCGGTCAGCGGTCAGAACCTCGTATTTCGTCGTGAGCCCCTCCGCCACCAGGACCAGCCTGTTCTCAGGAGGGAACGGACTCGGGAACCTTCTCAGCAGGGTCTCTGGAGGAAGACCGATCGAATCTCGGTACTCCTCGAGCGGCGTCAGCGTCCCTGACATGTGGATGGATGCCCAGCATTCGTTGACCGCCTTTGTGACCTCGGACGGATCGAGGCAGGAGCATTCAAGCGCCGGGTTGTCCCCGCCCGTGACCATCCTGACGTACTCCCAACCCTCCTCGTTGAACCAGAAAAGCAGGAACGAGCCCAATGCTCCGACGTACGACCTTGGTATCCTTCCAGCCATCACCTTCTGCTCCCTCACGATCTCTCCCTGGACGATGATGTTCTGAGCGATGTGCTTGACGCGGGTGCTGGTCGTGCCGAAGGCGCTCATCAGGGACTCTTCAAGGGCGGAGGGAGGCAACAGACCGTCTTCGTCCCTCACGTATTAATCGGCCAGGTCGACGAGCGAGTTCCTCACGAGATCGACTACATCGGTGATCGAGACGCCCTCCGAGACTTCCGGATCCCCAAACTCCTCCGTCTCGGTCTTTGCATTCCTCAGGGAGACGAGGCTCAATCTTGCAGAGCCTAGCATCCTCGCGTAATCAGGCAGGTTGTGCGCCTCGTCCACGATGAGCACGATGTCCTCGAGCGGAACCGCCATCCAGCGAAGCAACGCGTGGCGCAGTCTCGGATCGAAGAAGTAGATGTAGGGGGCGGTGACCACCTTGACTTCCGGGAGCAAAGACTTGGTGAACTCGTACGGGCAGATGCCGTCGGTCCCGCATCTTGACCTGACCTCCTCGGCGGTCGGGATTTCCTGCAGTGCCCATTCCCTCAGTCCTCTGCTGTCCCCGAAGGTCAGCTTGTGATAGTACTTGCACGCCTCCTCTCCCCGCAGGGTCCTCGCCTTCCGATCCTGACAGGCCCTGGAGAGTTCTTCGGATGACGCGTTCCTGAATTCCCCGTCGCCGTGCAATAACGGACAGAGGTTGTGGCGGCCCTGAAGGGCGGCTGTCTTCAGACCGAGCTTTCTCGCCTCAAGAATGACTTGGCGCTGTTGTGAGTTCGTCCGCACGAGATACAGGACCGACTTGTCTCCCGCCAGAGCCTCGGAGCCGGCAGCGTACAATGCGCAGACGGTTTTCCCAATCCCGGTCCCCGCCTCCAGGACAAGATGATGCCCATGCACCGCCTCGGTCATCGCATCAACGACCTCCTTCTGAGATTTCCTGTAGGTGTACGGGAATTCCATCGCCGGTGTCATCCGTTGAATGTAGTAGTCCGCATCGGTGGGGTCTGCGAAAGTGAGACGCACCGAGTCGGGAACCTTGATAGCACCGGCATGAGGTCTGGTTGGTGGAATGCACGAAGGCAAAGGCATCGACAGGTGGACCGAGTTCGAACTGGCACGCGTCAACCGAGGCGTGGTCATTCGGAAGAAGATGTTGAGCGTCCTGCTCAAAGAGGAAATGCCTCAGTGCACCACGAGGGAAGGAGAGCCCTACATCTTCGACCGAGACGTTCTCAGGCGTTTGGCGGCGGTGTTGCGTGAGGGGGAAGACCTGCAGCTCCCGATGACGATCCACTTCTCCACCACCGCCAATGATGCCAGCTATCTATCTGAAGAGACCGCGGCTGAGGTCCTGAGGCGCCTGGAGGATTTCCGGGATGCATATCCATATCGCGACGGAAAGATGTGGCTGCCCAACTCGCTTGCTTACACTCTAGTGATGAAATATGCCACGGCAATCCAGGGGCTGTTCCTCTAGCCGCGCTCAGAGGCGAATCTTCGGTTTCTCTTTTCTACCGCCCCAGAGGTCCTCGGGTACCTGATCGTAGACGGTGGCGTCCTTCTCAAGCGCTTCTCTCTCCTTCTGCGCCCTGACCAGTTCCGCGATGCGTTCCTTGCGGAACATCCAGTAGTGGATGCGCCACTCGCGGCCGTCGTAAAGGGTGGTCTCCTCTCTCTCCGTCGTGAGGATTCCGGAGTCCTCCAGCATGTAGAAGGCGTCCCTGTCCTCCGGCTCGAGGACATTGTCGATGATTCTCTCGGAGTATCCGAAGAAGTTGAGAACGTGTTGGGCCATCGCCCTCGCTTCATCGTCCTTCATCCCTGCACGGTCTATGGAGTTCTTGATCGCACGGGTAAGGTCGTCAACAGTGAGCGTCCCTGCCACCCCCCTACCCGTCTTTGTCTTGATTGCCATGAAACCTGCCCAACTATTGGCCGCCCGAGTTATTTATACTTAGCGTCGAGAGGGCGCGCGAGTGATAATTTCGCCGTATTGGCGGCTGGCTCGGAAAGAGCTAAATGCCAGCTGACATTTACTGGCATTGCTGGCATAGTTTTTGGAGAGGACGGGGAGGTCAGTGGAGACCGATAAGGACCCCGAAGGACAAGCGAAGCTGTTAGCCGAGCTGCGGGCGATCCACGAGCAGCTTGCGCGCTTGGAGATCAGGGTTGACGCTCTCTCGGGGAAAAAGACAGCGCCCGAGGCGGTTGTCAGGACTTTCGTGGAGGGCTTGGATGACGGTCTTGGTGGCGGCATTCCGGGCGGGCACGTGGTCTTACTGGGCGGGCCGAGCGGGACAATGAAGACATCCCTGGCGCTCTACATCATGCAGAAGAACCGCATGGCGGACGTGAGGGGAATCTACGTGACGCTGGAGGAGAGCCGCGAGAGCCTGCTAAAGACGATGACGCGGCTCGGCATCGGGACCGATGAGGACTTCATCGTCGATATCGGGAAATTGCGCATGGATCATGAATCCGCGGATGAGCCCCGTGACTGGCTGCAGATATTGAAGGACTACCTGTCGAGGCGGCTGGAGAAGGGAAAACTGGATTTGGTCGTCATCGACCCGTTGAACTCTCTGTACGCACTCGCGGGAATCAAGGATCCGCGGAAAGACCTGTTCCACTTCTTCGCTTTCCTGCGGGGAATCGGAGTCACGACCATACTCATCATGGAGGCGGACTCGCAGGAGAGGTTCTTCGCGAACCACGAGGACTATCTCGCTGACGGCGTGCTCACTCTGGATTTCCCACGGAACGACACGGGCGAGCTCCTCCCCCGATTGCGCTGCGTCAAGATGAGGCACACGGAGCATTCGCGAGCGCCGTTCCAACTCGTATTCGAGAATGGGCGGTTCGCGGCGAATTCATGGAGCGCCACGGCTGACGGTAGCGCAGTGCGATGACAGCAGGATCGTTCAGCCCAGCGGGCCAGCCCTGATCTTGTTCCTGTCGACCTTGATTCCCGCGGGAGTCGCGATTATGAGGTTCTTGCCGACCCCGGCGACGTCCCCGCCAGTGTCCCTCGCGACATTCTTCAGCTCCGCGGTTATGCGCTTCAGGGCGAGGTCGTCTGATGCGATCGCGCTGTAGTCTATGAGGAGAATGTTCCCGTTGTAAACGTGAGTAGTGAGGTCAGTGATGTCCTCGTAGCGGTACACCTCGGCGACTCTCACCATCGACTTCACAGGTTCGCCGAGAGTTCCACCGCCCTCCTCGAAAACGAGTTCTCCAAGGTCGATGTAGCCCTCTGCCTCTGCACTTCCTTCTGACAACTTCTTGAAGGGTTTCTTGATGAACGCCATGCCCATCCCTTTGTCCAAGTAATCTGGCCTCGGCTATTAAAACTATCGAAGAGTCGTTGGACGCGAACTGTCCGCAAGGATTCAGGCTGAACAGCGCGATTCCGGAGCGAGTCGAGGCACGAGCTACGCGCGCATTCACTGAGTTAGTTTGTCAAGCTCAGCCAACCTGCATTGTGATAAAGACGGTCGTCGAGCCACCGTCATCATCTGCGACAGTCAGGGTGATTGTGTAGGTTCCTGCCACACCGTAGATAAGTGTGATGTCCGAACGCGCTTCGAACGGGAAAACGCCATACGGTGAGGGGTAGGGATCCGCGCCTATGCCGTCGTTGAACGCGATCATCGTCAGCACCAGGCCGCCTCCGGCGTCCCATGTGAACGTGAGGTCGTCACTTCCAGGATCTATCGCGGTTGCATTCAGATGGATGATCTGATTGACGGCGAACACTGAGAAGTTCTCAACCTTCCATATCCACGTGTCGTTGTGCTTCACGTTGAATGTGTGTTTCAACTCTGTCTTCATGCCGTCCTCCCAGAATATTGTGATCCAGGCGGGATTCGCTCCCAAGATCTGGCCGTTGATCGGATCGTCGGGCGGCGTGTAATAGGCAACCACGGAGAAACGCTTGTCCAGACTTATCTCCACGTCATGGAGCGTGGCAGACTGGTCATCGGGACTTCCCGGATACCTGACGACCCGCGCATATCCCGTCTCGTTTCCGTCCGTGAACAGCCTGAGCACGACGTCGTGCCACTTCTCTCCCGCCACGCGCAGAGTGATGTCTGCGAGAAGGAATGCGTTGGTTCTCAGGATTGTTGGCGGGAGGTTATCGACATTGACAAAGGTCTCGTAGGTCGCAACGCCGCCATCATCATCGCTGACCCTCAGCGCGATCTCGTACCGGCCATTGTCGCCGTAGGTGTGAGTCACCACGTCCTCAGCAGCGAACGGGGATGTTCCCCAAGGACTCTTGGCGGGGTCCGGACCGACCCCATCATTGTAGTAGACGTCCTGCAGCACAGGGCCGTACTCGAAGATCCACGTAAATGTCAGGTCGTCGCTGCCGGGATCGCTTGCTGTCGCCTGGGCGGCGAAGGGATCTCCTTCCTTGGCACTAAACGGCCCGAATTCCTTGATGGCCGGTGGAACGTTTAGGACAGTTATCGTCGACGAGTAGGAGGAAGCCCCGCCATCGTCATCGGTAACCGTGAGATCGAGAGTATAGATACCGTCATCGTCGTAGGCGTAGCTGACGGAGTCCTCTGCAAAGACCGGGTAGATGCCGCCCGGACTCTGGACCGAGTCGGGACCCGTGCCATCGGAATAGTAGGTGTTTTCG
>Ga0153915_10004652_pt1 | contig 12679 bp, 13 predicted proteins | sample Opewatmetagenome_2_FD_107003 | JGI IMG/M metagenome (GOLD analysis project Ga0153915, IMG submission 107003) | Freshwater wetland microbial communities from Ohio, USA - Open water 3 Core 3 Depth 3 metaG | ecosystem: Environmental > Aquatic > Freshwater > Wetlands | place: USA: Ohio, Lake Erie... | reverse complement strand
CCTGTCTTTGATAAACTCTTTCCTGCCCTCATCGGAGAAAACCCGTTTCCCCCATACCTGAACCACATTATTTACTGTTTGCTCCACCTTATAGTAAATAACATCTCCATTCACATCCGTGTAATTCATCACCCAATCATTATTCGAGCCGGATTTCATCAGATTCGATGATTTCTTGTGACAGCCTGCAAACAGAAAGAGAACAAGAAGCAATAAAGAAACAACTAAAATAATTTTTTTCATATCCATTCCTTTTAATATTATTGCTTATTCACATACTTTTTTAATGTGAGTTACTTACCTCGGTTCTTGTAACACATGTTAAGTTAGAGTTCAGCTATTTTTTGATTATTTCCGATCGAAACATACATGACGGCATCATGTCACATCGGTTTGCTCTGATAAAAGCAATGACAATTATTCCTGTAACCAGACAAAACCACATTATCAGTGGTTTAAAGTCCTTGTCTTTCATTTAAAGCACTCCTGTAATTTAATCATCAGTTGGTCAGGAACAAATAATTGTTTTGAACAGTAACATGATTGATAGAGTATTGCAGGGGAGAGAGAACCCCGACACGATGAAACGGGTTGAACGTATTTTGCAGCTCATTACGTATTGCGCCGGGAATTGCAAAATGATTAACGATGACCTTTGCGGATACGGCGGAAAAGGCATTGTCCTTTGCTTTAACCTGCAGGGCGGCATAGCCTTCCAATCTTTTCCCTTTTACATATTTCTCCAGAAGTTTCAAGGTTTTGGGAGGAATATCCGAAACCGGAATATCAAAAAAACATTCGGCATAAGGCGGCGAAAACCGGATCGAGATTTTTTGAATCTGATTTTTTTGAAGTTTTTTAACTCTGGCGGCAATGTAATTCTCAATGGATTTGATCGAAATCAGAATGCCCGCTTTGCTGCCGGAAGAAGAAATGATTCTGAACTTTTTTGCTTTTTTCAGCAGGTTCTGGTCAATGACCGGTTTTTCGTATAAGACGGTTACATAATCCGCGGCTATTCCTCCAAGCACGGTGCCTTCAACCTTTACGGCAAGGGTTTTTATTTCATTAGGTTTCTCTTTTGATGTCCTGACCTGAACCACAATATTTTTGCACTTGATACTCCTGCTCAAAATCTGCCTGATCTCATTTTCCAAAGGCCTGTTTGCAGACTCCGGTGTTGCCGCGGATGAAGCAAAGGGAAAGACAAGGCTGATGGAGATTAAAAGAAAACAAAACAGTAATCGAATTCTTTTATTTTTGTATGATTTTTCCATTTTCAATAAAGAGCTCCTTTAATCCATAGCGCGAGGGATCTGAAACTGTAATCCGGTAACGGTCAGACCCGTCCGATTCTCCGCTCGTCTGCCCACCCGTCTCATAGACAAATGATTTTTCCGTACCCGTCTCCAACGGTATTTTATCGATAAATTCCGGCATTAACTGTTCGAGCTTATCAGGATATCTCATGTTTTTCACATAATAGGCGTCAACAGCTTCGGACAGGACATTCAGATCGCTCAAAATCCGCGTTTTGGGATCTTCTGCTTTTTGCGCCGGCGGATTGTAGTTTTCGGTTCCGCCCTGCTGATAGAGATAAAAAACATAAACCGCGACAGCAATTACCAAAAGTAATATGCTTCCCAACAGGAATTTCCATTTTCCGCGCAACATATTATGACATGTCCCTTCCTATTATATTTTCTCAACAGCTCTGTCTTTCTCGCCGTCATTGCTTTTATATCCGTTTGACGCGCCGTTGCCAAGCAATTCTTTCAACTCGTCATTTTCTTTGGCAAACTTTTCCAGTTCACTTTTTAACTGCTTTTCCCTGTCAACGAGTTCCCTGATTTTTGCCACCGTAAATGCCGTGGTCAGGAAGGTTAGCCAGCGTATCCACATCTCCCAATAGATCAGATAGGATTTAGAATAAGGATGGTGAGAATAGTAATCAGATGTATACCAGCAGGCCGCCGACATGCATGCCATGATCAATCCGGATTTTCTGCCGTTTAACCATGATGATATGGAAACAGGAATAAAGTAGAAAATGAAAAAACCGAACTCATACCCGGTAAAGAAGTCCAGCCAGGCGATTAAAATCAAGGCTGTAAAACTTATTATATTGATGATGAGATGCCGCCTTGCCTTCATAAAGATCCGCTAAATCCGTAATTTTTATAATAACTATTTTTGGTTGGGGGAGTATAGAAAAGGAGGTCTAGCATGTCAAGGCAATAAAGAATGCAAAAATCAGGACAATATCCGTGCTTGCCGTTTTGCTGATTATGTTTATTACCGCTTGAATGAAAGTGCCGCTTATCCTCCTTCAACAACTTGTTTAAAGAGGCGCTTCCCGCATTATCTTTTTATACTGATTGAACTCTTCTTCAGTCAGGTATATGTCCGCGTGAACCCATTCGACGGGAGGCGCCGGCAGACGCTCTTTCGGATTGATCTGCCGAAAGTAGGTCCTCACCGCCTTGAAGGAACTAAGCAGCATGCAGTTACGCATGGCAATTCGTTGAAGCAGCAGTTGTTGAGTCTTTTCTCCCAGCTTTGGAATTACATCTATGTCAGCCCGTTCGATCTTGCATTCTGTGGTTAGAAACTGTTTGTCTACCTCGGTAAGTCCCGAAAGCTTCGCCGCAGGCATCTTCCCGCCGTTGGCTCCCGCCTTGACGAGCACCTCAATAACGTCCTGATTGGCGTTTGCCTGAGCATAATAGAATGCTGTTTCCCCCTTATTATCCCTGGCGTTCACATCGGCGCCTTTGGTCAGCAGCAACCGCGCATTCTCGGGCGGGCTTTTTCGAAAGGTTGCAAAGAATAACGGAGTTCTGCCGATCTTGTCCCTGCGATTCACATCCGCCCCCCTGTCGAGAAGCAGCTTCACCATCTCACTCCTGGCGGTGGAGGCGGCACGGTGCAAAGCAGTGCTGCCACCATCGTCCTGCTGATCTACCGATGCGCCGTGATCAAGCAAAAGCCTGACGACATTGGTATAGCCCCAGGCCGCCGCTATCGTCATGGGCGTATGGCCGAATACTGTCTTATCCTTGTAGTTGACGTCCGCGCCTTTTTCCAGCAACTGACTCACCTTCTCCACATCGCCCTCTTGTGCTGCCATAAACATATCGTCGTTTATATCAGCAAAACATAAGGCACTGGACACTGCAAGAATCAGCAACTGCACAAGAGCCGGGAATACTATCTTCCTCATCGCGGCAACCCTCCTTTTTTTGATAAGAACCTTTTTTATGGAAAGAGAATATAAGAATTTTGTAATTGTAAGTCAATGAAAACATGGCTTCAAGATATGATAAGATTTAAGTTTTAAGGGCCGGATTACTTCTTCCTGTTCCTGGATTCGAATCTCTTATCGCGAAAATCCTTAATGAGCTGCAAACCCTCTGGCCCGGCCATCCAGGTTCCCAGACCAAGCATGAGCCAGGAGAAAATGTAGATGCCGAGGCCGATTTCCGCGCCTAACAGAGGCCGATGCATCTTCAAACCGATGATAACTGACAAGAGACAACCACCATACCCAAACGGCAGGTTGACAATCAGTAAAAACAGGCCGATTTTAAACCGCAGGCTGCGCTTCGGCTTCGCCGTTTCAATATCCGCCATTTGTGTTTTATCAGTCATCGATGTTTCTCTATTTATTACAAAAAACAAATTAGTGTAAACCTTTATCAGGATTTAAGTGTTATGAACCGGACAAATATCAGATCCCCGCGCTTTATTCACGGCTTGGGAATATGGAACCGGCTAATCATCAGAGAACCCGAAAGTACAAACATGAGAGCAAGCGGATGAAATTTGAAACCGAAAACAGTCATTTCGCCAAACCACAAGTTCTGGTTTATCGCGCCGCACCATGCCGCCAGCGCGAGAACAAAGACAATAATGATCGAAGTCGGTATCGGCGTTCCCTCGAAATATTTCACTTTGTCGGTTCCCTGAGAAAGTGTTTCCGCGGTGACATTGTAACGGGCAAGGCGCGAGACCCCGCAGGCGACGAAGAAAGCCAGGGCTACACGGTCGTATAAACCCTGCATGCCGCAGCCGTACCCGATGATCGCGGGGGCCACTCCGAAGGAGATAACATCAGAAAGCGAGTCGAGTTCTCGGCCCAGCAGTGAAGTCTTCTTCCGCCACCTGGCGATGCGACCGTCCAGAAAATCGAATATCAGCGCAATAAAAACGAGACCGCACGATAAATAGATGTGTATGACCTCATGCAGTTCGATATATGATATGATGGAAAAGAGCGCACCTATGCCGCAGATGGCGTTTCCAAGAGTAAACCAATCCGCCAGCTGGAACTCCCGAATCATCGAAAACGGTTTTTTAGGGGTGCCTTTAGTCATTCAATACCTCCATCCTTTCAATATAAAAAATATTTTAGCAATTAACGGCTGCAACCTAGACCTTATGTTAAAAAAATACAAGGGCAAGTCTCAACTTTGTTATAGTGTATTTAGTCCGCTAAGACATAAATACCCAAAGGAGGCTTGCCATGGGAAAGAATAACAAACTTGACTTTGGAGGTCAACACATTTACGTGGGGTATGGATGTCCACAAGAAGAGCTGGAGCGTGAGCATACATACCGAGCAGTTTGAACATAAGACCTTTACACAACCGCCGGAGGTTGAGTAACTGACGTATTATCTGGAAAGAACATTTCCAGAAGCATAAAATTAAAATTTTGGAAATAAGACTTACATGAAGAAGCGCCTACCCGGTTTACCTGCAAATTTCAATATTTTAAGCAGACATTACTTGTAATCCCCGGACATAGATCGGGAAATAACAATAACTATTACCTGCGGAAGTTTTTATCAAAATTGTCCTGAGAACCGATCTATAGAACTTGGGATATAAGATCGATACGGTAATTAATAAGGATGGTTCTAATTTTTTCCTAAAGTTTTTTCCTGAAATAATTCATTTCACGAAACTGTCTCAAAATAGACTTTGGGGCTGATGCCGTTCCTATTATACTTCTTAGTATATTTAAATTATTATTATCATTTTCACGCATTTTCAATAATAATGATTCCAATTTTTTATTGCCGAATATTTTATCATAATATCCGACATAATTACTTTGCACTTCTATTATCGTGTCCGTTAAATCTTCATAATTCGACCATACTATAAACTCTCCATATGGTATTTTCTCTTTTAATGGAACAGATTCACTTATTACAATAACACCATTGGATAAAGCAGGAAGAACCCGTAGTTCTTCAAATGTGTGATGGTGGCAGGTTTGATGTACATTAACCAGTATTTTTGTGTTTTTATATATACTTAGTAAATCCAATTCAGAATAACAGTTATTTACATTGATGCAGTTTATTCCCCTTTTTTTTATTTCTTCTAAAAACCGGTTTCGCCTGACACTCATGTTATCGGAAAATAATGTGATCGTATCATTCTTGTATGTGCTGTCGTAATTTACTTTATACATCAATGGGGAAACAACCATGGTTTTTTTTCTATATTCTTCAAAATACCCCGACTCTGCAATGTTGATCAAATTTGGAATGCTGTAATCTATTATAAGATCCAAATCCTTTAAATATTCGTACTTGTCAATTCTAACCAGATATTGATCGCCATCATCAGTTTTGACTTTACCAAAGTATTTTTTCTTAACCCCTCTGCCGCCGTTTTTAACTAATGTATGTTCACATTGTATGTCTATTTTTAACACTAAATTTTTATTATTAAATTTATATTTGATTAATCCAAAAATTATATTAACAGGCTTCTCTATTTCAAATAATTTATTTTTCAGTAATTGGAGACAATAATTATAATATTGGCTTATATGAATCGGTGGATTAGAGTGATAACATATTATGCCTTTATTTATTTTTTCAACAGTTACCATTTGACCTGCCCCGAATATCCATACCTTAACCATTTCAAGGGCTACGGGAAAACCATACCGGCTACATGGTTAGTTTTCCATACGCAATAAGCCTATGTCTTTTGAAATGATCAAAAGTTTTTAAAACTAATCCTTTCCCCTGTCAATATAAAATAATAAAATATATCCATATATGGAATCTGTAATTATTTACATAAACGAAGCAGGCATTTCCGATCAACACAAGTTCGGTCAAGCCAAAAAGACTCAGGGCCTGTTCACTCTTGCAGATTGAACAGGCCTCTGCATTCTTCGTGCAGTGAACGGCTTGAAACAGTCTCCACAAACGGCTGAATCGAATACAGGCAATCCCGTATTTGCGCGGTACTGGAAAAATCCGCAGGGAACGTATTTTATCCCCCGCATATTGAAATGGAGAAATAGATGTTTACATTATTAACAGGAATTTCTCCGGTTTGTGAAAAACCGAAGTAATAAGGAAGGGTTAAGATCAGATTAAAAGAGAAAGGAGCCGCCGATTATGAAAAGATTATATTCTTTTGTTCTTTTGTCCGCGCCTGTTCTGGCTACGGGCTGCTGCCCGTACAGACCTGCCGGACCTATGGGGTCTATGGGTTTGTGGAACAACGAATACATGATGAATTACGGCTTTGGGTATGGAGGTGTTTTTATGTGGTTGATATTTTTGATCATCCTGGGTGTGGCGGTATATTTTATAGTGAAGAGTTCAAAAACAGGGAATGTTTCCGGGCAGACGCAGGAAACGGCGCTGGACATTCTTAAGAAACGCTATGCCAAAGGCGAAATCAGCAAAGAAGATTTCGACCGGATGAAAAAAGATCTGGAGTAACGCCGGATATTAAGATTTGAGGATTATGAGCCGGGGAGAATTTCACTCCCCGCGCCACCTTGCACCTTAAGGCAGGATCTCATCTATGGATATGAAACCAGTTATAGTTACTTTTCAGAACCGGAAAAGTCATATGGATTTCCGAGTACGTTATTACGGTACATATTAATAGAACAACTATGAGAAGATTAATGCGCCCGCTGATTTTGGAAATAATAGTCCGAAGCCCATCCATGTAAAGGATCAGGAAAGGTAAAAACGCCCCTAAGATCAGTCTGCCTGAAGTAAAGTATGGATATTCTTTGGATGGGTAAAAGCAGTTGCCGAAGTCATAAACAATAGACAGCAGGGCAAGGTAAAATACGAAAAAGAATATCATGAGGGCGCTTATATAATTAAGACGTCGATGGTCTATAGAGTAATCATTCTTTGATAACAGAGAATTGATGATACTTAACGGAACGAACACACATGATGACAATATATAGAAGTAGCCCATTGCTTTTGATGTCATTTGCTGTAGTCCCCAAAAGACCTCGCCTTGCCAGAATGTTACCAAAAGGTTGGATAAAAAGTAAGTTAATCCCCCAATAGTAAAAATAGGGTGATGCAGCATTTCACCCGGCGGTTTGACTTTCCATCCGAGGCTACTAACTTTTACAGTGCTTCCGGTAATGTCACCCAGAGCATAATAATTCCATCCCAGCCATAAAATGATCGGCAATAGACATCCGGACACAAGAAGCAAAAGATTTGGCAGCTGTTCTTTGAACCGCTTCTCATCAGTCAACTTTCTTATATACTGGAATACCATGATGGCAAATATTATCAGTATCGGGCAGTTTGAGAACTTAATAAGGACCGTGGCAGAAACCACCAGTCCCGTAAGGAGGTGAAATGACGAAGACCTGTATGAATCTATAATCCTGATCAAAAAATAAAGAGACATGAGACAAAACAGTGGTGAAAGAACATCACTGTTGATGGAATAGAAAACATCCTGCGGAAAAAAGGTTAATAAGATAAGAACGCCGAATTGCATGAACAGATCTTTTTTAAACACATACGTACAGAGTAGATATGCAAACCAGAAAAGGGCGGCATAAACAGGAAGGTTCAGAAACCGTATCCAATATAGTAAGTCGCCTCCTTTAAGACCGAATAGTTTTCCAAGATCATACCACGCACCTGCCAGAGCATAGTAGACCGGTGGCGAGGACGCTTCGTAATTTATTATCTTTGTCCATTCATATGCCGACTTATCAAATAATTGTGAAATCTGATCACGCTTGAAACTCCACTGTGATCGAGATGCTTTAGCCTTTTCGAGATATTTTGAGTCAAGTAAATATTCCGGCGAGCCATACAGCACAATAAACTCTGCTGATTCATATTCATAGTTCATGTTTTCTGCACGTGGCAAATAACCTTTGGAATACTTTACAACAGTATCAAAATGAGCCGCCTCATCAAGATTATTGAAGAAAGGGAAAGAAGCAATAAAAAAGAATATCCGCAGCACGGCAATCGTGCAAAGCATCCATAAAATAAAATATTTATGCTTTCCAAGAAAAGCCTCTATTCGTTCCTTTGAATTGACTGCCATGCTTTTTTCCTGAAACTCCGCCCCGTTCCTGATGAAAGATTTTCGAATCTCCTTCTTCATACTTTTTTTGATTAATATTCACGTAAGGGACGTGGATATATACGATTGTCAGCCCTGCATGTCAATTAAATATTGATTGCCGGCTGATAAAACGGTTAGACAAATAAATATTGCCGGATGCTTTATTACATAAATGAAGAAACATTGTTAGGAAGAGAAAGGCTTAAAACCGTTTCTTACCTTTCTGACCTGACTAAACCGGGTTAAGAGCAGTGAAGAAATTTCACTCCCACGCGTCCGTATTTTCATCATTCATTTTCGAGTTCCTGAAAAATTAAATAAATCCCGGCAATCATCAAACTGCTGACGGTCAGCATTGTTCTTTCCGAGGAAGAATCCATATGCCAGATCGGGTTGGAAGGAGTCAGCAGATAAATTCCCGCAATGCCCCAGTAATAAATAAACGCGGTAATCAAAGCGGGAATCCAGCCATGGACATATCGTTTTGAAGCTTTAAGCAAAATGATGCCGGCAATTAACGCGGCCAGGCATATCCAGACCGCGGACTCATTCTGATAAATAGTTTTTTGAAGAATCAACGGGAAGGATACTCCATCGGATAATCGGCTGATTATGCGGGAAAATGATTCCATAGTTCCAATCTTTAAATCATTGGCCAGGCCCCATTTATTTTTATAGTAAACAGACCACGTCAGACAGGGAGAAAAAATAACCGTTAACCAGATCAGCCTGTAAATACTGAAATGCTTTTTTAACCCGCTCAATTTAAATCCGCCTGACGACAATTCAACCGCGGCGACGGAGAATATTCCAGTCAGACAAACGAGAATGCCTTCATTTTTGAGATTGCTTACCAGAGCCAGACAAACCAGCGACGACAGCAAATCAAGCTGACGGCGATCTTTGAAATAACGCCCTGCGAGAAGCATCGATACCGCCGAATATAAAGCCAGATAGCCGTCCATCGAACCGTTCCAGAGCCAGAAATACAAACCGAAGGGAAGAGCCAGCACAAGAAACAGGAAACTGAAACGATGTGAATAGAAACTGAATATCCAGAACACCGGAGGAATCAGAATCAGGAACAGTGAGAACTTCGGCGAATATTCGTTCCAGTAACCGAGGAGATACGATAATTGAGCCGCCAGCGCGGGAATCAGCTTTGGATAATCCGCATGAGGAATAAACTGATTCTGCCATCCGGCGCTATGATTTATCGACTCCGCCGACAGGATCATCTTCGCGTGAAAAAACCAGATGGAGCGGGCATCCCACCATTCCAGAGGATCAAAAAGAATCGTAAAATAATAAAGCAGTAAAGTAATAAAAATAAATAAATAAGGCCACCGGAATTTTTTGCAGCCGATTTTAAGCTCCGGTTTTTTTTGTGTAAAGAACCATACAAAGGCTGCAAATGAAATAATCAGGCAGACAAGTAAACTTAATCTCAATGACTGAACAGATAAAAGAATCAGATAATTTACGAGAAAACCCGTTGTCAGGATAAATGGGACTTTTTCGATAAACGGCGAATCATCTTTCCCCTGGCAAAGAAAATTCGCGGCCGGATACCCCAGACCGAAAATAAATATGACAGACACTATGCTAACGGCAAAAAACAAGAGCTGCCTCCCTGCCGCGTTCTATTACCCGGCAACCGGAATTTTTATCCAGTTCATCAATAAGAATAAGTTTATAATTACTTTTTTGAGTTACTCTTACCGGCCATGCCGCTTCAATAATTCTCTGACGGATCAATATGTTTTTACCGGCCATGATCTGTTCGGAGAGCATATAAGAATCCGGCTGATGAGCCCTCAGATACGCCAGCATTTCCCTGACGGCTGAAGGCAATACATGTTCTCCGGCACGCGGCGTTTTCAAATTTGAATTAAAAGATTGAATATCAGTTACGGCACGGAAGGAATATTGAAATACATCCCTAACGGATTCCAGCGCCCGTGGTTTATAAAAAAGCAAAAACACGGCAATAAAAATTATTGCCCATGCTTTTCTGTTTTTCCATATATTTTTACCGGTTGTTTTCGAATTCATTTTGTTCATTCATTATCATTTGAAATCAATTTTAGAATCCCTCATCAAAGAACCGCAGGTTCTTCTGACGTCATCCATTTCCAGCAATCTGCATTTTCCTAACTCACATGCTTTTTGAGCATCGCGGCAGCCGGAGATTTTGTCGCCCTGATCCAGATAAGCACAAGCCCTGTTACTATAGGCCTCCGGGAAAGCCGGTTTGATTTCTATCGCCCTGCTGTAATCATCAATCGCCTGCCTGTAATTGCCGAGTCTTACATAGGCATTACCCCTGTTGGCATAGGCCTTCGCATAATCCGGTCTGATTTCTATCGCCCTGTTTAAATCCTCAATTGCCTGCCTGTAATTGCCGAAGCCGAAATAGGTATTGCCCCGGTTGTTATAGGCTTCTGCATAACCCGGCCTGCTTTCTATCGCCCTGTTATAATCCTCAATCGCCTGTCCATGATTGCCCAGGTCTTCATAGGCAAGAGCCCTGTTAAAATAAATGTGCCAATTATTATCGGTAACTTTCAAAGTGCGGCTATAAAGCGCGATGCTGTTTTTCCAGTAGCCGCACTGGTTCGAGGATAAAAACGACATGACGGCCAGAAAAATTATCCCTGCCGTAAATAAAATCTTTTTCCCTGTTTCTTCACTTTTGATCAAGGCAGGTATTCCCCATGCCATCATAACCGCAAGACCGATAGAGGGCAAATAATGATAGCGGTCTGCTATGGCGTATGGCATTTTTTTCGATATCTGCATGATTCCTATAACCGGGGCAATGGTTACCGCGAACCACATCCATCCGGCAAACAAATACGGCAAACGCTTCGCCGCTGCAATGACAAAAGCGGTAACCGCAAGAATCAGCAGTGAAGCTCCCGCGACCTGCCACAGGGGAAGATGCTCCGTGAAAGGATAGAGAATAGCCATATCATGTGGCCAGAATGTTTTCATAAGATAAGTGACAAAAGAGACAGGCACATTGACCAGACGGGAAATGAGAGGAAACTGTATGTACTGCTGATTATCCGGTATGTAAGAATTATCGGGAGGAGAAAGTGTTATGATAACCAGCACCGCCGACAAAATAAAAAAAGGTATTTTTTCCCGCAACTGCCATAATGGGATTATTCCCGCAATTTTAGTTTCCGGAATTTTCCGGTCATCAGATGCAGCTATGGTTTTTTTTAGAGCTTCCTTTTTTAATTTGTTTTTCTTTTTTCCTTCATTTGCGGAAACGGATACAACTTCCGGCATACTTGTCACGATTTTCCGCGATTGAAGACGGTTAAGCGGCCAGTAATCCATAAGAATCATAATCAGGGGCAGAGTGACAACTATAGGCTTGCTCATAAGAGCGCAGACAAAAGAAAGTAAAACGAGCAGGTATCTTTTTATAACCGGTTTTTCCGTGTAATAGACATAAAGGCATAAGGTAAGCATCCAGAAAAAAGCACTCAGGACATCTTTTCGTTCAGCTATCCAGGCAACAGATTCCACGTGAAGCGGGTGAAGCGCGAAAAGCGCCGCGACAAAAGCGCTTTTCCATATAGCACCTGTCATGCGGTTGAACAGCCAGAAAAGCAGCAGAACACTCATTACATGCAGAATGACATTGGTAAGATGATACCCGCCGGGATTCAAGCCGTGGAGTTGATAATCAAACATGAAGGAAAGCCATACAAGAGGATTCCATAAGTCGACATATCTTGTGCTGAATGCCCAGAGAAATCCGTTCAGCGTGATTCCGTATTGAATAGCATGGTTCCTTGTGACATAAAGCATATCGTCGAAATTGATGAAGTCATAGTTATTAACCTGCAAAAAAACAGCAAGTGTGACAACAGCAAGAACGAGATAAACAATCAGTTTTTGTTTTCCGGCGCTGATATTTGTTTTATTTAGCATAGCGACCTGTCCCGGATGCTTGTACCACAAGTTAATTTAGAGTTCAGCAATTTTTGACGGCAAAGGTTGATTTGTGAATGGTAAACGGGTCTAAAGACCCTTGCCACGTTTTCGAGGGAGTATTATTTTCTTTCCCTCTCTCGCGGGCTTTACTCCCGTTTCTTTGAGGACGCTGGCGACAAGGACATCCATTCGTGAAGGTATCTTCGGCCATACAAGCGCCTGCTTGAACCGGACAGCGGGATTTTTCAACCCGGAGAGTTCCTCCACAATATCTCTCACCTCGGCATCTCCCGTTCCCGCGTGGGCATTTATCACTCCGTCTTTAAGCATTTTATAGT
>Ga0153915_10004651_pt1 | contig 12680 bp, 11 predicted proteins | sample Opewatmetagenome_2_FD_107003 | JGI IMG/M metagenome (GOLD analysis project Ga0153915, IMG submission 107003) | Freshwater wetland microbial communities from Ohio, USA - Open water 3 Core 3 Depth 3 metaG | ecosystem: Environmental > Aquatic > Freshwater > Wetlands | place: USA: Ohio, Lake Erie... | reverse complement strand
TGCCGTGCAACCGGACATCATGTCCCTTCCACCGGTCGCACGCGTGTGGGACTCCACACGCCATTCGTGGGAATCTCCTGGCTCCCGCGCACGGCGAAGATGCCCAGGCACGTGGGGTACCAGGCGCTCCGGGGCCCGTCCAGGGACGAACTGCTCCGATAACCCTCTCAAGGGAGACGGGCTTCGACCTCGGCCGAGGGAACGCTCTCGTTGTGCCGGGGCGAGCGGTCCACGGCGGTGACGCTGTACAGATAGGTGGCGCCCGGGCGGGTGCCGCGATCCGTGAACGTCGTGCCCGGGATCGGACTGGGTGTGAGCCGGGTTGGGGTCACGCTCTCCGGCTCCCGCCGGTAGACCAGGTATCCCTGCAGGTCGGCCTCGGCGTTCGGATCCCAAACCAAGGCGACACCCCCCGCAGACGGCACAGCGGCGAGCCCCGCGGGAGGCGCCGGGGCGGTCTGGTCCTCCGGGGTGATCACCACCTCGGCCGAGCTCTTCCCCTCACGAAACGGCGGCTCGTCCCCCCCGACGCCCCGGACCACGTAATAGTAGGTGACCCCGTTGGTCACCGTGCTGTCCTGGAATCGCGGCTCGAGGAGCGGGGAGGTATTCAGAGGTGCGGCCCCGTAGACGCCCGGCTCGCTGCCCCGGTAAACGTTGTAGCCTCGCGCCGGCGGGACACCGGTTGGGGCGGACCAGCTGAGGTCCACATTCCCGTCACCCGGACGGGCGCTCACGCCCGCCGGCGGCGCGGGGGCGGGCCCAAGGTCCACGGCCACCGTGGCCGCGGGCCCCACCCGGCCACGGCGGTTCACCGGCTCGACCCGGTAACTCACATGCGACCCCACGGGGAATGCGTCGCCGGCCCCTGCATCCTGGTAGGCGTAGCGATCCATGAGCACGGCCGCATTCGTGGGCTCTTCCGCCAGCACGACCGCCAATGGCGAAGGGGGGGGCTGGCGGCCGGCCTCGCGGTCGGCAGGCGTCTGGACGGCACGGGAGAGACGGAATTCGCGCAGGTCCGCGAGGGGACTCCCATCGCTGTTCCCGGCGGGACGGACCCAGGACACGAGGATGGTCCCCTCCTCGAGATCGGCCCGCAGGGCCTGGACGGCGGTGGGCGAGACGGCCCGTGGCGGCACCGGGGGACCCTTCCGACCGCAGCCCAGCAGCAGGGCGAGCCCCAGCACAACCCCCCCCACGCGCAGGGCAAGGGAGCGGGGCGCGCCGCGACGGGTCATGGCTGGCGGAGGGTGCGCTTGGCCTTCCGGACCGCCTCGGCCACCAGACGCGAGCTGGTCCCGCCCAGCGACCGGCGCCGCTCCACGCAGGCTTCCAGGCTGATGTACTTGCTGACGTCCCCCTCGAAGGCCCGCGAGTAGATCCGCAGCCGCTCGAGCGGCACCTCCTCGAGGCGCTTGCCCTCCTCCAGACACTCCTTGACGATCCGGCCGACAATCTCGTGCGCATCCCGGAACGGGACCTTCTTCGTCACCAGGTACTCGGCCAGATCCGTCGCGTTGAGGAAGCCGTCGTTGGCGGCGGCCCGCATGCGCTCCGGGCGAAACTTGAGGGCGCGCAGCATTGGCGCCAGGATCTCCAGGGTCTGCCGGACGGTGTCCGCGGCGTCGAAGACGGCCTCCTTGTCCTCCTGCAGGTCCCGGTTGTAGCTCAGGGGCAGGCCCTTGAGGACCGTGAGCAGCGCGATCAGGTCGCCGTACACCCGGCCGGTCTTCCCCCGGGTCAGCTCCGCCACGTCCGGATTCTTCTTTTGTGGCATCATGCTGGAGCCGGTGGCAAACGCATCGGGCAGCTCGACGAATCCGAACTCGGCGCTGGCCCAGAGGACCACCTCCTCGGCGAGACGTGACAGGTGCATGGCCAGGATCGCCGCGCAGGCCAGGAACTCCACGGCAAAGTCGCGGTCGGAGACGGCGTCGATACTGTTCTCGGCGATCCTCGGGAAGTTGAGCAGCTTGGCCGTGTAGGCCCGGTCGATGGGCAGTGTCGTCCCCGCCAGGGCGCCGGCACCCAGCGGCAGGACATTCACCCGGACCAGGCACTCGGCGAGCCGGTCCCGATCTCGTTGCAGCATCTCGAAATAGGCCAGCAGGTGGTGGGGCAGGAGCACCGGCTGCGCGCGCTGCAGGTGGGTGTAGCCCGGCAGGATCGTCTCGAGGTTCACCTCGGCCTTGGAGGCCAGCACGTCCTGCAGTGTCCGGATGTGGTCGCGGATCTGGCTGATGGCGTCCCGCAGGAACAGGCGCAGATCGAGCGCGACCTGGTCGTTCCGGCTCCGGGCGGTGTGGAGTTTTCCCGCCACGTCCCCGATCTTCTCGCGCAGGTGCTGCTCGATGTGCATGTGGATGTCTTCCAGGGCGGGGTCCGTGCGGAATTCCCCGCGCTGGATCTCGGCCAGGAGCTCCTCGAGGCCGCCCACCAGGGCATCCGTTTCCGCCTTGGCGAGGATCCCGCACTTGCCCAGCATGCGGGCATGGGCGATGCTGCCCTGGATGTCATAAGGCGCCAGCCGCTGGTCGAAGTGGATGGATGAGGTGAACGCCTCGACCCGGGGGTTGGTCTCCCCCTCGAACCGTCCCCCCCAGGGCTTCTTCCGCTTCAGCGTGCTCATGGCGAAGGCCTGCTCCCTCTCTCCGGTTCACTGCCGGGGTCCGGCGCCCCCTGCGGCGCTCGGACGGTCAGGACGCGCAACTCCAGCGGCAATATGGGCCTTTTTCAGCAGCCTGCTACGAGGCGCCGCCGGCTCGTGTCAGTCCCCGGATCCGCAGGCGCAGGGCGTTCAGCCGGATGAACCCGGTGGCATCCGCCTGCTGGTAGACCCGATCCGCTTCGAAGGTGGCGAATTCGGGATTGTAGAGCGAGACCGGCGCCTTGCGCCCCACCACGTCGCAGTTGCCCTTGTACAAGCGCAGGCGCGCCGTCCCGGTGACGCCCTTCTGGGACTCGTCGATGGCGGCCCGCAGCATGTCCATCTCCGGCGCGTACCAGTAGCCGTAGTACACCAGCTCGGCGAACCGCGGGATTAGCGAATCGCGCAGGTGCGTCACCTCGCGGTCCATGGTGATGGACTCGACGGCCCGGTGCCCCGCCTGCAGGATGGTTCCGCCCGGCGTCTCGTAGACGCCGCGGGACTTCATGCCCACGTACCGGTTCTCCACCATGTCCACCCGCCCGATCCCGTTCTCTCCGCCGACCTGGTTCAGGTGGGCCAGCAGGGCTGCCGGGCTCAAACGCTCACCATCCACCGCCACCGGCATCCCCTGCTCGAACTGGATCTCGAGGTAGGTGGGCCGGTTCGGCGCTACCTCGGGCGACACCGAGAGGACGAACATCTTCTCGGGCGGCTCGGCCCAGGGATCCTCCAGGATCCCGCCCTCGAAGCTGAGATGGAACAGGTTCCGGTCGCTGGAATACGGCCGCTCCGCCGTCACGGGTGTGGGGATCCCGTGCTGCTTGGCGTACTCGACTAGGTCGGTCCGGGACCGGAAGCTCCACTCGCGCCAGGGGGCGATGATGCGGATGTGCGGGTCGAGCGAGAAATAGGTCAACTCGAACCGGACCTGGTCGTTCCCTTTGCCGGTGGCCCCGTGCGACACGGCGTCGGCGCCCTCTTTCCTCACCACCGCCATCTGTCCCTTGGCGATGAGGGGCCGGGCCATCGAGGTCCCCAGCAGGTACCGGCCTTCGTACAGGGCATTCGCCTTCAGGCACGGGAACACGAAGTCGCGGACGAACTCCTCCCGCAGATCCTCCACGTAGCACCGGCTCGCGCCGGTCCGGATCGCCTTTTGCCGGACCGCCTCGACCTCGTCGCCCTGGCCGACATCGGCGACGAAGGCGACCACCTCGCACTTGTAGGTCTCGATCAGCCACCGCAGGATGACCGAGGTGTCTAGGCCGCCCGAATACGCCAGCACGATCTTTCGTACGTCCCCTGCCATGGCTGCCGTCTCCCGTTCCTCCCCGTCCCGATCTGTCACCGGAGCGTTCGGCAGTTCGGCTGTTCGAGTGTTCGCGAACTCTCGAACTACCGAACCATCGAACTACCGAACCGTGCTTTCCTCGACCCCTCGACCCATCGAACTCTCGAACTGGTCTTGCCCTACATCACGATGCCACCGTCCACCATCAGCACCTGCCCCGTGATGTTGCGGGCCTCCTCCGAGGCCAGGAACACCGCGGCGTGGCCGATGTCCTCGGGCGTTTGCTCGCGCTTCATGGGAACCCACTCCTGGACCCGCTGCTCGAACATCTGCCGGGGCTCCATGCCCGCGTAGGCCAGATTGGTCTCGCGGATCACGTCGCCGATCCTCTTCCACATGTCCGTGTACAGCAGTCCCGGGCAGATGGCGTTGACGGTCACGCCGTAGGCCGCCAGGTCCTTGGCCATGATCTTGGTGAAGGTGATCACACCCATCTTGGCCACGCTGTACGAGGGCATCGTCTGACTGGAGAGCGGGCCCGCGATGGACGAGATGTTGACGATGGTCCCGGAGCGCCGCTCCATGAAGTGCGGGGCGATCGTCTTGCAGGCAAAGAAGACCGACTTCATGTTCACGGTGAACACTGCGTCCCAGTCGCCCTCCACCTGCCGTGTGAAGGGGAGCCCAAGCCCCGGCACGATTCCGGCATTGTTCACCAGGATGTCGACCCGCCCGCATCGGCGGATGCCATCGTCGATCATCTGCCGGACCTGGGCCTCTTGGCTCACGTCCGCGGTCAGGGCCGCCGCCTTGCCCCCCAGGGACTGGACCTCCCGCGCCGCTGCCTCGGCGGCCTGGGGCTGGATGTCCGCGATCAGGAGCTCCGCCCCCTCCCGGGCCATGGCCAGCGCGATGGCCCGGCCGATGCCGGCCCCACCCCCCGGGACCAGGGCAACCTTGCCCGCCAGCCGCACTCGCACCCTCCAACCTGACGAAAGGCATTCGGCGGTTCGACAGTTCGGCAGTTCAGGAAGCCCTGAATAGGCCGAACTGCCGAATGCTCGACCGACTGAACGCTCGTGCCCGCCTTCGATGCCTCGCCAACTCCCGGAACGGAGTGTTACACCCCGGGTCTCAGCAGCTTGACGAGTATCGCCTTCTGCATGTGCAGCCGGTTCTCCGCCTGGTCGAAGACGATGCTCCGCGGCCCGTCCATGACCTCGTCGGTGATCTCCTCGCCGCGGTGGGCCGGCAGACAGTGCATCACCAGGGCGTCCGGCCCCGCTCGATCCACCAAGCCGCGGTCCAGCTGGAACCCCCGGAAATCGCGGAGGCGCTTGGCGTGCTCCGCCTCCTGCCCCATGCTGGTCCAGACGTCGGTGTACAGGACATCGGCCTCGCCGGCGGCGGCCGCCGGATCGTGGGTCACCCGGATGTGTGCCCCGCTCTCCTTGGCCGCATCCTGGGACGCCGCCACGATCGCCGGGTCGGGCTCGTAGCCCTGCGGGCAGGCCAGGGTGAAGTGCACCCCCATCTTGGCCGCCCCCTGAAACCAGGAGTGGCTCACGTTGTTCCCGTCCCCGATAAAGGCCACGCGGAGCCCCTCCAGTGAGCCCCGCCGCTCCCACAGCGTGAACAGGTCGCAGAGGATCTGGACCGGGTGGTGCCCGTCGCTCAGCCCGTTGATCACGGGGATGCGGGCGTACTCCGCCAGCCGCTCCACCGTCTCGTGGCGGAAGGTGCGGGCGACGATACCGTCCACCCACCGCTCCAGGTTCCGGGCGGCGTCCTGAACCGTCTCGCGCTCTCCCAGGCGGATGTCGGCCGGGGCCAGGTAGATGGCGTGCCCGCCGAGCTGGGTCATCCCCGCCTCGAAGGTGACCCGGGTCCGGAGCGAAGGCTTCTCGAACACCAGGGCCAAGGTCTTGCCCTGGAGCAGCGGGTGCGCGACCTCCTCCCGCCGCTTGGCCTTCAGGGAGGCCGTGAGCTCCATGAGCTGCTGCACGTCCTCCCGGGTAACATCGTCCAGCGTCACCAGATGCCGTTTCATGACCCGCACTCCCGTCAACCGGTGTCAGTGCCGTCGAGGATCAGGCCGGCAGGCCGGCCAGCACCTGGTCGACGATCCCCACGGCCCGATCCACGTCTGCCTCGCCCACGATCAGGGGTGGAACAAAGCGGACCACGGTGTCTCCAGCCGTCAGGACCAGGAGCCCCCGCTCCATGCACCCCGCCACCACGCCCCGGGCCGGCACCGAGAGCTCGAGGCCGAGGATCAGCCCCCGGCCCCGGGCGGTGACGACCGCCTTGTGCCGCGCCTTCAGCGCCAGGAGGCGATCCAGGAAGTACTTCCCCACCCGCGCGGCATTGCCCGCCAGGTCGTCCTCGACCATGGTCTGCACCACCGCGCAGGCCACTGCCGAGACGAAGGGGCTGCCGCCGAAAGTCGAGGCGTGGGTCCCGGGGACGAAGCTCGCCGCCACCTCCTCCCGGGCCAGCATGGCCCCTATGGGCAGACCCCCCGCCAGGGCCTTGGCCAGGGTCATGATGTCCGGCTCCACCCCGCTGTGCTGGTACGCGAAGAGCTTCCCGGTCCGGCCCATGCCGGATTGGACCTCGTCCAGGACGAGCAGGACCCCCGCCTCGTCACAGAGCCGGCGGAGTCCGGGCAGGTACTCATCCCCCGGGATGTTCACCCCGCCCTCGCCCTGCACGGGCTCCACCATCACGGCGCAGGTGTGCGAGTCGATGGCCTGCTCCACCGCGCGGAGATTGTTGAAGGGCACGTGCTTGAAGCCGGGCATGAGGGGCTCGAATCCGTGCCAGTACTTGGCGTTCCCGGTCGCGGTCACCGTCGCCAGGGTCCGGCCGTGAAACGAGTGGTGCATCACGATGATCTCGGTCCGGTCCGTGCTCCAGTGGTCCTTGGCGTATTTGCGCGCCAGCTTGATGGCCGCCTCGTTGGCCTCGGCCCCGCTGTTGCAGAAGAAGGCGCGATCGGCGAAGGACAGCTCGCACAGCAGCTTCCCGAGGCGGATCTGAGGCTCGATGTGGTAGAGGTTGCTCACGTGGAAGAGAGTGTCCGCCTGCGCCCGGACCGCCTCGACCATGCGGGGATGACAGTGCCCCAGGGCGTCCACGGCGATCCCCCCGACGAAGTCCAGGTATTCCTTGCCCTCGGAATCCCAGAGGCGTACCCCCTGCCCCCTGACCAGCACGATCGGAAAGCGCGCGTAGGTGTTGGCGAGATATTTCCCTGCAGCCGCGATCAATTCCTGCGTCGTCATCATGGTCTTTCTCCCACTGGGCGATTAGGCAATTGGGCGATTAGGCGATTAGGAGAACAGATACCTGGAAAGCCGCAAGGAATCCGTCCCCAGTCGCCCAGTCGCCAAATTGCCGAGTTGCCAAGTCGCCTTGCTCTCAGCCAACGATCTGCGTCCCCACACCCTCGGGCGTCAAGAGCTCCTCGATGAGGGCGTGCCGCCGGGTGCCGTTGATGATGTGGGTCTTTCGCACCCCGGCCTTCAGCGCTGTGAGGCACGCCTGGACCTTGGGGAGCATCCCCCGGGTGATGGTCCCATCGGCCACGAGCCGATCCACGTCGGACCGCGACAGGGTGGAGAGCAGGGCACCCTGCCGGTCCAGGATGCCGTCCGTGTCCGTGAGCAGGACCAGCTTCTCGGCCACCAGGGCCGCCGCCACCTCTCCCGCCACCACGTCGGCGTTGATGTTGTAGGTGGTGCCCTCCTCATCGGCCGCGGTGGGCGCGATCACGGGGAGATACCCTGCCTCCAGCAGCGTCCGGATGGGCCGCGGATCCACACCGGCCACTTCGCCGACTAGCCCGAGGTCCACGGCCTGCCCATCGGGGGTGCGGGCCGGCGCCGCCTTGCGGGCCCGGACCAGGCCCCCGTCCTTCCCCGACAGGCCGATCGCCGAGCCGCCCAAACGGTTGACGGTGGCCACGATCCCCTGGTTGATCTCGCCCACCAGTACCCGCTCCACGATGCGCACGGTCTCCGCATCGGTCACCCGGAGCCCCTGAACGAACCGCGGCTGGAGCCCCGCCGTCTTCATGGCCTGGTCGATCTGGGGCCCGCCCCCGTGCACGAACACCGGCAGCATGCCCACCAGCCGCATCAGGATCAGGTCCTGCATGATGCCGGCGGTGAGCTGGGCGTCCACCATGGCATTGCCCCCGTATTTCACCACCACGGTCTTGCCGCTGAAGGCGCGGATGAAGGGCAGGGCGCTGATGATGATCTCGGCCTTGCTGGGCTCGTGGGTCATGCCGCCACCTCAGGATTGGGCCTGCCCGCGGAGCCGCTGCAGCTCGCGCAGCTTCGCCTCCAGGTCCGCGTTGGTCCGGACCAGGCGGGCGTTGGTCTTGGCCAGCTCGTCCACCGAGGAGGCCAACCGGTCGAAGAGCTGGGTGGTGGCGAAGCTGAGCGACACCAGGCAGGAGAAGGTCGTGAACAGCGCCAGGTCGTTGTCGTCGAAGGGGGTCCCGTTGATCTTGTTGTTGGCGTTCAGGACCCCGATGGTCTTCCCGCTGATCTTGACGGGAACCGAGATCACGGAGTTGGTGCGATAGCGGGGGTTCAGGATCCCCTTCCCGTGGACCGGGTCCAGGGACAGGTCACGGATCAGCAGCGGCTCCCCGGTCTTGGCCACGTGCCCGGCGATGCCCTCACCCACGGCCCGCACCGCCTCGCGCTGCACGTTGAGCTCCAGCCCCTTGGCGTGGGCAATGCGCAGCGTCCCCTCTGCCTCGTTCACCAGCATCAGGGAGACGATTTCCACCTGGATCGCATCGGCGATGAGCTCGATCACGCGCTGGAAGAGGGTGGTGTTGTTGCGCAGGAACTCGCCCATCTGGTCCCAGCGCATCATGTCGGCCAGCTCCAGCGCACACTGCTGCAGGCGCCGCAGCTGGGGGAGCTGCGCTCGCTCCGGCGGCTGGCTGCGCGCCTGGCCGATCGCCCCCTTGAGGATCCGCACCAGGTCCTCGACGTTCAGGGGCTTCGGCAGCACCTCGGCTGCGCCAAGGCGCCGGGCCTCCTGCTCCGTCCGGGGGGACCCCCGGCCGCTCACCACCACGGCCGGGATGTCCGGGTACAGCGTGCGCATCTTGGTGAGCAGCCCCAGGCCGTCCACGTCCTGCATGACCGCGTCCAGGATGATGGCGTGGACCGCCTCGCGCTCCAAGACCTGGAGGGCTGCCGCCGGGCTGTCCACTGCCCGGACAGCGAAGCCCGCGTGCTCCAGCGCATCCCGGACCAGGGCCAGGAACAGCTGCTCATCTTCGACGACGAGGATCGTATCCATGGGCATGCATACCCGTCGTGCCTACCGGCGCTGCCGGAGGACGCGATTACAGGATGTAGCGGGTCAGATCCTGGTCCTTGACGACGTCGTCCAGGCGCTGACGCACCATCTCGGCCGTCACCTCGACCCGCACCCCTGCCATGTGGGGCGCCTCGAAGGACACCTCGTCCAGGAGCCGCTCCATGATGGTGTACAGCCGCCGGGCACCGATGTTCTCGGTGGCCTGGTTCACCGCGGTGGCGATGGCGGCGATCTCCTCCAGCGCGTCGGCCGTGAAGCTAAGCGCCACCCCCTCCGTGGCCAGCAGCGCTGTGTACTGCTTGGTCAGGGCATTCTCGGGCTCGGTGAGGATGCGGACGAAATCCTCGCGGCTCAAGCTCGTCAGCTCGACCCGCAGCGGGAACCGGCCCTGCAGCTCCGGGATCAGATCGGAGGGCTTGCTCACGTGGAAGGCGCCGGCCGCGATGAAGAGGATGTGGTCGGTCCGCACCAGGCCGTACTTGGAGCTGACGGAGCTCCCCTCCACGATGGGCAGCAGATCCCGCTGCACGCCCTCGCGCGAGACGTCGGGTCCGTGCGCCCGCTCGCGACCCGCGATCTTGTCGATCTCGTCCAGGAAGACGATGCCCGAGTTCTCCACCCGGCGGATGGCCTCGCTGGTCACCTCTTCCTTGTCCACCAGCTTGTCGGCTTCCTCCTGGGTGAGGAACCGCCGCGCCTCGGCCACCTTGACCTTGCGGTGCCGCGTGCGCTGGGGCAACAGGTTCCCCAGCATCTCCTTCAGCCCCTCCTGCACCTCCTCCATGCCCTGGCCGCCGAGGATCTCTACCATGGGCAGGCCCCGGCTGGCCACCTCGATCTCCACCAGACGGTCGTCCATCGCGCCGTCCCGGAGTCGTTGCCGCAGCTTCTCGCGGGTCTCCGGCGCGGTCCCGGCCTCCGCCCCGGCCGTCGCTCCGAAGGCGCCGGCGCGGGGGGACGGCAGCAGCAGGTCCAGCAGCCGTTCCTCCGCCAGCTCGCGCGCCCGCTCCTCGACCCGGCGCGTCTTCTCGGCGCGGACCATGCCCACGGCCAGCTCCACCAGGTCGCGGATCATGGACTCGACGTCCCGCCCGACGTAGCCCACCTCGGTATACTTGGACGCCTCGACCTTGATGAAGGGCGCCTCGGCGAGGCGCGCCAGCCGGCGCGCGATCTCGGTCTTGCCCACCCCGGTGGGGCCGATCATGATGATGTTCTTGGGCGCGACCTCGTCCCGGAGCTCGGGGGGCAGCCGCTGACGGCGCCAGCGGTTGCGGAGCGCGATGGCCACGGCCCGCTTGGCCTCGTGCTGCCCGATGATGTACTTGTCCAGCTCCGCCACGATCTGGCGCGGGGTCAGGCGATCCATCGCGAACAAGGCCTCGGTCATGAACAAAACCTCGGTGGACACCGAGAACTGCCGTTCGACTACCAGGCATGCGCCGGTCGTTCAGCCACCCGCCGCCCAAGTGATTGCCTAGCCGCCAAATACCCAGCGCGACTCTCGAACAACGATCTCTCAGAACAGCGAGCGCGCATCTTTCGCGAGAGTGGCAGGGAGTGCTCTCCCGGTGACGCTCACCCGTTACAGCTCCTCGACCGTGATCCGGTCGTTGGTGTAGACGCACAGGGCCGCGGCGATCCGCATCGCCTCTTCCGTGATCTCCCGGGCCGTGAGGGTCGAGTGCCGCACCAGGGCCCGGGCCGCAGCCGCCGCATATCCCCCGCCCGAGCCGATTCCGATGATCCCGTCGTCCGGCTCGATGATATCGCCGGTCCCCGAGATGATCAGCGAATTCTCGCGGTCCACCACCGCCAGGAGGGCCTGGAGCTGGCGCAGCGCCCGATCCAGCCGCCACTCCTTGGCCAGCTCCACGGCGGCGCGGGGGAGGTTGCCGTTGAACTCCTCCAGCTTGGCCTCGAACTTGGCAAACAGGGCGAAGGCATCGGCGGCCGTGCCGGCGAAGCCGACGATGACGCGGTCGTTGTAGAGGCGCCGCACCTTGCGGGCCATGTGCTTGACCACCATGTCACCCAGGGACACCTGGCCGTCTCCGGCAACGGTCACGTGCCCGCCCTGGCGCACCGAGAGGATGGTGGTCGCGTGCAGTACCGGTCCGCGCTCGCTCATCCCCGACCCCCTCGTCCCCGTCGTCCCGCCGGGCGCCCCGGCGTCACGGGGTCCCCCGGTCGGCCCGCGCCCGGGGGTGGGCGCGGTCGTAAACGCGCAGCACCTGATCCAGCCCGACGTGCGTGTAGCGCTGCGTCGTCGTGAGACGCGCATGGCCCAAGAGCTCCTGGATCGCCCGGAGATCCGCACCGGCATCGAGCAGGTGCGTGGCAAAACTGTGGCGCAGTCCGTGCGGCGTGACCTTCTTGCCGACGCCGCTGCTGAGCAAGTACCGCAGCACGATCTGGGACACCCCCCGGGTGGTGAGGCGTCCCCCGCGGTGATTCAGGAACAGCGCCGCACGATCACCCGCCGGCACCTGCCGCCCCGCCCGCAGCGTCTCGCGCACCGCCAGATACTCCCGCAGCGCCTCGACCGCCTTGCCTCCGACCGGGACCACGCGCTCTTTCCGACCCTTGCCCCGCACCCGCGCCAGTCCCTCCGCCAAGTCCACATCCGGCAGATCGAGCGTGACCAGCTCCCCGATCCGCAGTCCCGCGCCGTAGAACACCTCCAGGATGGCCCGGTCGCGGGTGCGCCGCAGGAGTGCTGTCCCGGCCCCCTTCGAGGCGGGCTCGGCCTCCGGACGGCGGGCAGGCGCAGCGAGCAGCTGGAACGCCTCGTCCACGTTGAGGTGGGGGGGGGTGCGCACGGGAAGCCGCGGACCCCGGACCAATTCGGCCGGGTTCGCCCCCACGCGTCCCTCACGGCACAGAAAGCGGAAGAACGAGCGGAGAGCCGCCAGCTTCCGCGCCATGGTCGCGCGGGACGCCCGCCGGCCGTGCAGCCACGCCAGGAACCCGCGAACCATCAGATGATCCACGGCGTCAACCCGAGGACCCTCCGCCGCACCCGTCCGCTCTCGGGCAAAGGCCAGGAACTGCTCGAGATCGATCTGATAGTTGCGCAGCGTGTGCGCCGACGCATCCCGCTCGGCGCGCAGATACGCCAAAAACTCCGCGATTGCCTCGCGCACGGGGCCCCCTGTAGCAGGCTCTTGAAAAACCGACTTCCGGCAAGGCCGCTCAAAAAGGTCCAGAAGCAAGGCTGCGCGCCGGGTACCCATCCGTCAGGATGGGTACGGTGCGAGGCGTACTCACTTCGTACGTCGCAGCGCCACACCCATCGGCCCATCGGGCCGATGGGTACCCAGCGCGCGGGTACCCATCCGGAGGATGGGTACCCCGCAGATGGCCCTTTTTCAACGGCCTGAT
>Ga0153915_10004650_pt1 | contig 12680 bp, 16 predicted proteins | sample Opewatmetagenome_2_FD_107003 | JGI IMG/M metagenome (GOLD analysis project Ga0153915, IMG submission 107003) | Freshwater wetland microbial communities from Ohio, USA - Open water 3 Core 3 Depth 3 metaG | ecosystem: Environmental > Aquatic > Freshwater > Wetlands | place: USA: Ohio, Lake Erie... | reverse complement strand
TCGACGTTCGCGTCGAGCACGTCCATGGTAATGGCGATGATCAGCACGCCGAGCGCCGAGGCGCGCAGCACCACGCCCGTCGCGGCGGTCACGCCGGTGAAATAGACCTGGCGCAGGAACGACTCGAAGACCGGCGCCCGCCGGAGCTGGCCCAGCCGCGTAGCGAACGCGGCCGACAGCCGCACTCCCCCTTCGATCTCGCGCAGCGACTGCAGCATCCGTCCTCCCGCTGGCTATTGTATAATCCGCGCCTTTTCGCAGTTCGCGGGGCAACTCAATATGGTGGTGATTCGACTGCAGCGCGGCGGCGCGAACAAGCGCCCGTTCTACCACTTGGTGGTGGCCGACTCGCGCCGTGCGGCATCTGGCAAGTTCCTGGAGCGCGTCGGCTTCTACGACCCGAAGGCGCCGCAGGGAAGGGAAGCGCTGCGGGTGAACCTCGAGCGCGTGAAGCATTGGGAAGGGCGCGGCGCGCAGCTCTCGCCGACCGCCCAGCGGCTCGTCAAGCAGTTTGCCAAGAAGGCGGCCTGACCGGCTGATCGAGATGGGCCGCGTCGCCGGGGCCTACGGCGTGCGCGGATGGCTGAAGGTGGCGCCGGGCGGCGGAGCCCTCGGGACGCTCGCCGGCGCCGCGGAGTGGTGGATCGACGGGCGCGCCTACGCGGTGGCCGAGGCGAAGGCGCACGGCGCGACGGTGGTCGCGAAGCTCGCCGGGCTGGAAAACCGCGAGCAGGCGCGGGCGCTCCAGGGGCAAGAGGTGTGCGTGCGGCGCGATGCGTTGCCGCCGCCGGACGAGGGGCACTACTACCTCGACGACCTCGTGGGCCTCGCGGTGGTCAACGAGCAGGGCGAGCGGCTGGGCGTCGTGAAGCGGCTTTTTTCCAACGGCGCGCAGGACGTGATGGAAGTGGCGGGCGACCGGATGCGGTTGATGCCCTGGGTCCCGTCGGTGGTGAAGAAGGTGGATTTGCCGAGTGGGCAAATCACCGTCGAATGGGGAGCAGACTGGTGATCCGCTTTGACGTGATCACGCTGTTCCCGGAAATGTTCGCCGCCATCACGCGAAGCGGCATCACCAGCCGGGCGCTGCAGGCGGGCCTGTGGCAGCTCGCGACGTGGAATCCACGCGATTTCACGACGGATAATTACCGGACGGTCGATGACCGTCCGTACGGCGGCGGCCCGGGCATGGTGATGCTGGCCGAGCCGCTGGAGAAGGCGTTGGACGCGGCGCGCGCCGCGGGGGGCGGCAGGGTGGTCTACCTGTCGCCGCAGGGCCGGAAGCTGGAGCAGGGCAGGGTGATGGAGCTGTCGAAGGAAGCGTCGCTGACCCTGCTGTGCGGCCGCTACGAGGGCGTCGACGAGCGGCTGCTCGAGCGGCGGGTCGACGAAGAGCTGTCGCTCGGCGACTTCGTCATCTCCGGCGGCGAGCTCGCGGCCATGGCGCTGATCGACGCGTGCGTGCGCCAGCTGCCGGGCGCGCTCGGCGACGAGCGCTCGGCGCTCGAGGAGTCGTTCGCCGAGGGGCTGCTCGATTGCCCGCACTACACTCGGCCGGAGCTGTACGAGGGCCGCCGGGTGCCGGCCGTGCTGCTCTCGGGGCACCACGCCGAAATCCGGCGCTGGCGCCTGAAGCAGGCGCTGGGGCGGACCTGGCTGAGACGGCCGGAGCTGCTGCAGGCGCGCGGGATGAGCGAAGAGGAAAAGAGTCTGCTGGCGGAGTTTCAGAACGAACACAGGACAATGAGCGGGAGCTGACGATGGACCTGATCAAGACGCTGGAGCAGGAAGAGATCAAGCGGCTGGCGAAGAGCATTCCGGACTTCTCGCCCGGCGACACCGTGCTCGTCAACGTGAACGTGGTCGAGGGCGAGAGGAAGCGCGTCCAGGCCTTCGAGGGCATGGTCATCGCCAAGCGCAACCGCGGCCTCAATTCCTCTTTCATCGTGCGCAAGATCTCCTCCGGCGAAGGGGTCGAGCGCACCTTCCAGACGTACTCGCCGCTCATCGCCTCGATCGAGGTGAAGCGCAAGGGCGAGGTGCGCCGCGCGAAGCTCTACTACCTGCGCGGACGCTCGGGCAAGTCGGCGCGCATTCGGGAGAAAACCGGGGAAGGCGGCGAGAAGACCGGCGCCGGCGAATCCGCCGAGGAGTAGGTCGCTGCGCGACCCGCGGGCGTAAAATCGGGCCATGCGCCGCGAAACCGCCGCCATCAGCCCGATCACCGAGATCATCGCCGCGGTGCGCGCCGGCGAGATCGTGATCCTGGTCGATGACGAAGATCGCGAGAACGAGGGCGATCTCGTCTTCGCCGCCGAGTTCGTTTCGCCCGAGAAAATCAACTTCCTCGCCAAGCACGGCCGCGGGCTGATCTGCATGCCGGTCACCGAGGCGCACGCCGAGCGACTCGGCCTGCGACCGATGGTGCTGCAGAACCGCTCGCGGCACGGCACCAACTTCACCGTGTCCATCGAGGCCGCCGAGGGGATCGCGACCGGCATCTCGGCGCACGACCGCGCGCTCACCATCCAGGTGGCGGCGTCGCCGCAGGCGAAGCCCGAGGACATCGTTCAGCCCGGGCACGTGTTCCCGCTCGTCGCGCAGCCCGGCGGCGTGCTCGTGCGGGCGGGGCACACCGAGGCGTGCTGCGACCTCGCGCGCCTCGCCGGCCTCACGCCCGCCGCGGTGCTGTGCGAGATCATGCGCGACGACGGCGCCATGGCCCGGTTGCCCGACCTCGTCGAATTCGCCGCGGCGCACCGCCTGAAGATCGGCACCATCGCCGATCTCATCGAATACCGCAGCCGTCACGAGTCGCTCGTGCAGCGCACGCTCGAGCGTGACATCGAGACGGCCTGGGGCGGCTTCCGCCTGGTCGCCTACCGCGATCTCGCGCTGGGCGCGATCCACCTCGCGCTCGTCCTCGGGCGCTACTCCCGGGACGACGAGGTACTGGTCCGGGTGCACGAGCCGCTCTCGGCGGTCGACCTGCTCGACGCGGGCCCCGGCACGCATTCCTGGGGCGTGGGTGAGGCGCTGGGCGCGATCCGCGCGGCCGGCCGGGGCGTGCTGGTGCTGCTCAACTGTACCGAGAGCGCCGAAGCGCTGAGCGCGCGCCTCGCCGAGACGAAGCCGCACGGCGCCCGCAGCGTCGACCTGCGCGTCTACGGCATCGGCGCGCAGATCCTGCGCGAGCTCGGCGTCGGGCGCATGAAGCTCATGGCCGCGCCGCGCAAGATGCCCAGCATGGCGGGATTCGGCCTCGAAGTCACCGGCTACGTGACGCGGTAGCGGGCGATGCGCCTGGGCATCGTCGCCAGCCGATTCAACGAGGCGATCGCCTCGCAGCTCCTCGAGCGCGCGCGCCGCGAGGCGGAGCGTCTCGGCGCCGAGACGTCGGTGCTCAGCGTGCCCGGCGCCCTCGAGATCCCGCTCGCGCTGCAGTGGCTCGCGCAAAGCGGCCGCTTCGACGCGCTGGTGGCGCTGGGCGCCGTGATCCGCGGGGAGACCTACCACTTCGAGGTCGTCGCGAGCGAATCGGCGCGCGGGCTCATGGACGTCGCGCTCGACTTCGGGCTGCCGATCGCCAACGGCATCCTCACCACCGACGACGAAGTGCAGGCCGAGGCGCGGCTCGACAAGGGCGCCGAGGCGGTCCGGGTCGCCGTCGAGATGGCGCGCCTGAAGGGATCGATCGATGAAAAGCGCTAGGCGCCAGGCGCGCGAATGCGCCTTGCAGGCGCTCTACGCATGGCAGCTTTCGGGGGCCGATCCCCTCGAGGCGGCGCACGACCTCGAGGAAGGCGGCCGGAGCGACCGCGCCTTCGTCGAGGCCCTGGTGCGCGGCGTGCGCGACCGGGTCGCCGAGCTCGACAAGCTGCTGGCGCCGCACCTCGACCGGGGGCTCGACCGCCTCTCTCCGGTAGAGCGCTCGATTCTCTACATCGGTGCCTTCGAGCTTGCCGCCCATCCCGAGACGCCATTCAAGGTCGTGCTCAACGAGGCGGTGGAGCTCGGCAAGAGCTACGGCGGCACGGAAGGCCACCGGTTCGTGAATGGCGTACTGGAGAAAGTCGCCGCGCAGCTGCGCCCGGAAGAGGTGGCACGCGCGCGCAAGATCGCCTGAACGAGTTCGAGCTCATCCGCCGCTATTTCGAGCGTCCGCTGCGGAGCGCGCTGAACGGCATCGGTGATGACTGCGCGCTCGTGCGCCCGAACGCCGGCCTCGAGCTCGCCATGACGACCGACCTGCTCGTCGAAGGCCGGCATTTCACGAAGGACGCCGACCCGCGCAAGCTCGGCCACAAGGCGCTCGCGGTGAACCTGTCCGACCTCGCCGCCATGGGCGCCACGCCCCGCTGGGCGCTGCTCTCGATCGCGCTGCCCTCGGCGGACGAGCGCTGGCTGGAGGCCTTTTCGGCGGGGCTGTTCGCCCTCGCGGGGCGCTTCGGCGTCGAGCTGGTCGGCGGAGACACCACGCGCGCCGAAGCGCGCGTCATCAACATCGTTGCGCTGGGCGAGGTGCCGGCCGGCGTGGCGCTCTACCGATCCGCCGCGCGCGCGCACGACGACATCTGGGTGTCCGGCGAGCTCGGCGGCGCGGCGCTCGCGCTGCGCAGGCCGGACAGAGAAGCGCAGTTCCCCGAATTGGCGCGGCGGCTGCACGAGCCCGAGCCGCGTATCGAGCTCGGTGAACGGCTGCGAGGGATCGGCCATGCGGCGATCGACATCTCGGACGGCCTGGTGGGCGACCTCGGCCATATCGCGGAGCGCTCGCGGCTCGGCATGACCGTGCACTACGAGGCGGTGCCGCGGGCCAGGGCGTTTGCGGCGCTGCGCGATTCCGCGCTCGAGCGCGATTGCGTGCTCTCGGGCGGCGAGGACTACGAGCTCGCCTTCACCGCGCCGCCGGCGCAGCGCGCCGAGATCGAGGCGCTCGGCGCGGAGCTCGTCCTGCCGCTCACGCGCATCGGCACCGTGGCGTCGGGCCCCGCGAAGGTCGAGGTGCTCGATGCCCAGGGCCGGCCGCTCGCCTATCGGCCTGCGTTCGACCACTTCGCATGAGCGCGGTCTCACGCCCCGCGGCGAGCTTTGCGTTCTCCCATGCCGCGCATGTGATCGCCTTCGGGTTCGGCGCGGGACTGGCGCCGCGGGCCCCGGGCACCGCGGGCACGCTCGCCGCCTGGGCGGTGGGCTCGCTCGCCCTGCTTTACGTCTCGCCGCTCCTGCTCCTCGCCGCTGCCGGACTGCTTTTCCTGCTCGGAATCTGGGCCTGCGGGGTTACCGGGCGCGCGCTCGGCGTGCCGGATCACGGTGCGATGGTGTGGGACGAGATCGTCGCCTTCCTCGCGGTGCTCGCCTTCGTCCCGCGCGAGCCCGCCTGGCAGGCGGCGGCCTTTGCGCTCTTTCGCGCCTTCGACATCGTCAAGCCGCCGCCGATCCGTGCCCTCGAGCAGCGCTGGCACGGCGGTTTCGGCGTGATGTTCGACGACGCTCTGGCGGCCGCGTACACGCTCGTCGTGCTGGCGCTCTTGAAGCGGGTGCTCGCATGACGTCGCTCGCGGAATCGCTGGGACGGGCGCTCAAGGCAAAGGGGGCGCTGCTCGTCACGGCCGAGTCCTGCACCGGCGGCGGGGCGGCGCAGGCGGTCACCGCGATAGCCGGATCCTCCGCATGGTTCGAGCGCGGATTCGTGACCTATTCGAACGCGGCGAAGGAAGAGCTTCTGGGCGTGCGTCGGGAGACGCTCGAGCGCCACGGCGCAGTGAGCGAGGACACCGCGCGCGAGATGGCGCTCGGGGCGCTCGCCCGGAGCCACGGCACGCTCGCGCTCGCCATCACCGGCGTGGCCGGCCCCGGCGGGGGAAGCGAGGCGAAGCCAGTCGGCACCGTCTGCTTCGCCTGGGCCAGCCGGGCCGGCACGCTGCGCAGCGAGACAGTGCGCTTCACCGGAGACCGGGAGGCGGTGCGCCGCCAGTCCGTCGAGCACGCGCTCGCCGGGGTGCTGGCGCAGCTCGGCCCCGGCGCTTGACTCTCCCGGGGCGCGTCCCAACATAGAGGCATGCCCAGCATCCGCAACGCAGCCGTCGCCGGAATGTTCTATCCGGGCGAGCCGCGCGCCCTGGCCGCCGAGGTGGACGACCTGCTCGCCGGCGCGGGCGAGCCGCAACCGCGGCTGGGCTTTCCGAAGGCGCTGATCGTCCCGCACGCGGGCTACCTCTATTCCGGGCCGGTGGCGGCGCGCGCCTACGAGGAGCTCGTCCCGGCGCGCGGCACGGTGCGGCGCGTCGTCATGCTCGGCCCGGTGCACCGCGTGCCGGTGCGCGGCCTCGCCCACCCGGGCGCGCAGGCGTTCGCCACCCCGCTCGGGACCGTGCCGATCGACCACGAGGCGATCGCGGCGGTGCGCGGCCTGCCGCAGGTCGTGCAAAGCGACCCGGCGCACGCGCTCGAGCATGCGCTCGAAGTGCAGCTGCCGTTCCTGCAGAAGCAGCTCGGCGAGTTCTCGCTCGTGCCTTTCGCGGTCGGCACGGCGAGCGTTCAGGAGGTTGCCGAGGTGATCGAGCGGCTGTGGGGCGGCCGCGAAACCCTGCTGGTCATTTCTTCCGACCTCTCGCACTACCATGCTTACGACGAGGCTCGACGCATCGACGGGGCGACGGTCGCGCGCATCGCCCAGCTCGCCGCCGACCTCGATCACGACGAAGCCTGCGGCGCGACGCCGCTGAACGGCCTGCTCGCGCTGGCGAAGCGCAGGAACCTTTCCATCCGCATGCTCGCGGCCTGCAACTCGGGCGACACGGCCGGGGGCAAGGGGCGCGTCGTCGGCTATTCGTCCTTTGCGCTCGACGAGCCCGGCTCCGGGGTCTCGCTGGACGAAGCCGGCGGCTCGCTGCTCCAGATCGCGCGCGGCGCCATCGAGGGCCGCCTGCTCGGCTCGGCGCGCTCGGTCGAGGCGCCGTGGCTCGCCCAGGCAGGCGCGACCTTCGTCACGCTGATGCGCGACGGCGCACTGCGCGGCTGCATCGGCAGCCTGCAGGCGGCACGGCCGCTCGGCATCGACGTCGCCGAGAACGCGCTCGGTGCGGCGTTCCGCGACCCGCGCTTCTCGCCGGTCGGCGCGGCCGAATGGCCGCGCTGCCGCGTCGAAGTCTCGCTGCTTTCCACGCCCAAGGCGTTGCGCTTCGCCGACGAGGCGGAACTCGTCGAGCAGATCAGCGCCGGCGAGGACGGCCTCGTGCTCGAAGCCGACGGCCGACGCGCGACTTTCCTGCCGCAGGTCTGGGAAAGCCTGCCGGACAAGCGGCAGTTCCTGCGCGAGCTGGCGCGCAAGGCGGGCCTCCCCGCCGACGTGAGGCTCGGCCGCTGCAAGGTGTCCCGCTACCGAGTCGCGAAGTGGAAGGAATGAGCGAACCAGCGACCCAGGGAATGAATCACCCCGGCCGCTGGTGGCACACGCTCGCCGACGGCCGCGTGCAATGCGACCTGTGCCCGCGCGACTGCAAGCTGCACGAGGGCCAGCGCGGCCTGTGCTTCGTGCGCCAGCGCGAGGGCGACCGCATGGTGCTCACCACGTACGGCCGCTCCTCGGGCTTCTGCATCGACCCGATCGAGAAGAAGCCGCTCAACCATTTCTATCCCGGGTCGAGCGTGCTGTCGTTCGGCACGGCCGGCTGCAATCTCGCCTGCAAGTTCTGCCAGAACTGGGACATTTCCAGGTCGCGCGAGATGGACCGCCTGCAGGACGAGGCCGCGCCGCAGACGATCGCCGACGCGGCAACGCGCCTTGGCTGCAGGTCGGTCGCCTTCACCTACAACGACCCGGTGATCTTCGCCGAGTACGCGATGGACATCGCCGATGCCTGCCATGCGAAAGGCGTGAAGACGGTAGCGGTGACCGCCGGCTACATGCACGACGCCGCGCGCCGCGAGTTCTACGCCAAGATGGATGCGGCGAACGTCGACCTGAAGGCGTTCACCGACGAGTTCTACTTCAGGGTCTGCGGCGGCCGCCTGCAGCCGGTGCTCGACACGCTCGTCTACCTCGTCAAGGAGACGAACGTCTGGACCGAGATCACGACGCTCCTCATTCCCGGCAAGAACGACTCCGACGACGAGCTGCGCGCGCAGTGCAAGTGGATCCGCCGGAACCTCGGCCCCGACGTGCCGCTGCACTTCACCGCCTTCCATCCCGACTGGAAGATGAACGACGTGGCGCCGACGCCGGCGGCAACGCTCACGCGCGCGCGCGAAATCGCGCGCCTCGCGGGCCTGAACTACGTCTACACCGGCAACGTGCACGACAGCGCCGGCGGCTCCACCTACTGCGCCTCCTGCGAGGCGCTGGTCATCGAGCGCGACTGGTACCGCATCGGCGAATACCGGGTGAGCGAGTCGGGCGCCTGCGGTCATTGCGGCGCGCCGATCGCCGGCCGCTTCGGCGCCTTCGCCCGGCCCTTCGGCCCGCGCCGCGTCCCCGTGCGCCTCGCGGCCTGATCGACTACCATGTAGCGACAACAAGAAGGGGGAGGGGGAGGCCATGGCGCAAATGCGGATCCTCGCCGCGGTAGCACTCGCCGGCCTCGCCGCCTGCGCGCCACCGGCCCCGGTCGTTGCGCCCGCGCACGTCGCAGCCCCCACGCCGCCGCCTCCGGTCGCCGCCCCGCCCGATCGGTTCGTGGCCACGCCGGCCAGCCTCGATGACTACAAGCGGCGCCTGGCCGGCCGCATCGTCGCCTCGAATCCCAAGGCTTTCCGCGATCCCCTGCCGCGCATGATGAAGTCGATCGTGGTGCTGCAGATCCGCGTCGACAGCCGCGGCAACCCGCTGCGCGTGTCGGTATTCCGCTCGAACGGCTATCGCGCGCTCGAGCTGCGCGCCGTGGCGAGCGTGATCGAAGCGCAGCCGCTGCCCGCGCCGCCGGCCGCGCTGCTCGACGACGCGAACTCGCTCAGCTTTCTCGAGACGTTCCTTTTCCGCGATGACAATCGCTTCCAGGTGCGCAGCCTCGTCGCGGAACCCTGGAGGACGACCGCCGCCTCGCGGTGAGGCCGTTCGCCGAGGCCGCCGAGCGCAACCGCGCTCCGATCCTGGCCGTGTTGCAGCGGGTCTTCGCGGACACGAGACGCGTCCTCGAAATCGGCTCGGGTTCCGGCCAGCACGCGGCCCATTTCGCCTCGGCGCTGCCGCACCTCGTGTGGCAGGCGAGCGATGTCGCGGCCAACCTGCCCGGGATCCGCGAGTGGCTGGCGGATCCGCCGCCGCTCGAGCTCGACGTCGATCGGCCGTTCCCGCGCCTGGCCTGCGACGCGGCGTTTTCCGCCAATACCTGCCACATCATGTCGTGGCCGCAGGTTGAGCGTATGTTCGCGGGCGTGGCGACGCTCCTGCCGGCCGGCGGCGTCTTCGCCGTCTACGGCCCGTTCCATTACGGCGGCAAGCCGACCTCGGAGAGCAACGCGCGCTTCGACGCCATGCTGCGCGCGCGCGACCCGGCGAGCGGCGTGCGCGATTGCGAAGCCGTGCGCGAGCTGGCGAAAAGCTGCGGCCTGGCGCTGGAAGAAGACAATCCGATGCCGGCCAACAACCGGCTCCTCGTCTTCAGGAAGGGCACGTGAGCGAGCGCTTCGATGCCATCGTCATCGGCGCGGGACAGGCCGCCCCCGCGCTGTGCGCGCGCCTGGACAGGGAAGGGCTGAGGACCGCGCTGATCGAGCGCAAGCTCCTCGGCGGCACCTGCGTGAACACCGGCTGCATCCCGACCAAGACGCTGGTGGCGAGCGCGCGCGCCATCCACACGGCAAGGCGGGGCGGGGAATACGGCTTTTCGGTCGGCCGGGTCGAGATCGACATGCGCGCGGTGAAGGCGCGCAAGGACGCGGTGGTGAAGCACTCGAGCGACGGCCTCGCCTCGTGGATCGCGGGCATGAAGAACGTGACGCTCGTCCGCGGGCAGGCCCGCTTCACCGGAGCGCACGGCGTCGCGGTCGAGGGCCGGGAGCTCCAGGCGCCGAAGGTGTTCGTCAACGTCGGCGGCCGCGCGCTGGTGCCCGAGTTGCCGGGCGTGCGCGACGTGCCCTATCTCACGAACAGCACCATGATGGACGTCGACTTCGTTCCCGAGCACCTGTTGATCGTCGGCGGCAGCTATATCGGCCTGGAGTTCGCGCAGATGTACCGGCGCTTCGGCTCGCGCGTGACGGTCGTCGAGCGCGCGCCGAAGCTGCTCCCCCGCGAGGACGACGACGTCGCGGCGGAAATCCGCGCCATCCTGGAGCGCGAGGGCGTCGAGATCCGCACCGCGGCCGAGTGCATGGCGCTGCGCCGCAAGGGCGAGGGCGTGGCGGTCGAGATGGAATGCCGAGAAGGCGCCCCGATCGCCGAAGGCAGCCACCTGCTGCTCGCGGTCGGCCGCCGGGCGAACACGGACGATCTCGGCCTGGCGGAGGCGAAGATCGAGAGCGACGAGCGCGGCTACATCAGGGTCGACGACCAGTGCCGCACGAGCGCCGACGGCGTCTGGGCGCTCGGCGACTGCAATGGCCGCGGCGCCTTCACCCATACCTCGTACAACGACTACGAGATCGTCGCCGCCAACCTGTTCGACCGCGAGCCGCGGCGCATCTCGGACCGGATCCCGACCTACGCGCTCTTCATCGACCCGCCGCTCGGGCGCGCCGGGCTGACCGAAGCCGAGGCGCGCCAGGCCGCGAAGCAGGTCCTGCTCGGCAAGATTCCCATGAAGCGCATCGGCCGCGCGCGCGAGGCGGGCGAGACGCAGGGCTTCATGAAGGTCCTGGTGGATGCCGATTCCAGGGAGCTGCTCGGCGCGGCGATCCTCGGCCTCAACGGCGACGAGGTCGTCCACGCCCTGCTCGACGTGATGTACGCGAAGCGCCCGTACACGACGATCCAGCGCGCCATGCACATCCACCCGACGGTGTCCGAGCTGGTGCCGACGATGCTCGGCGAGCTGCGACCCCTGCGCTAGTTTTCTAGTCTTTCATCAGGAGGTGCATGAGCGAGCTCGTGTCCCAGCGCTTGCCGCCGCGCGCCTGAATGTGCGCGTAGAACTGGTCGACCAGCGCGGCAACCGGCAGCCGGGCGCCGTTCTTGCGCGCTTCCTCCAGGCAGATGCCGAGATCCTTGCGCATCCAGTCCACCGCGAAGCCGAAGCCGTCGAACTTCACCTCGTTCATCTGCTTCCAGCGGTTCTCCATCTGCCAGGACTGCGCCGCGCCCTTGGCGATGACGGAGATGACCTTCTCGACGTCCAGGTTCGATCGCTTCGCAAAAGCCAATCCTTCGGCGAGGCCCTGCACCAGGCCGGCGATGCAGATCTGGTTGACCATCTTGGTGAGCTGGCCGGCGCCGGGGCCGCCGATCAGCGCGCACGACTTGGCGTAGATGTCGAGCACCGGCTTCGCCTTCGCGAAGACCGGGTCCTCGCCGCCGCACATGATGCCGAGCTGCCCGTTCTGCGCGCCCGCCTGGCCGCCCGAGACCGGGGCGTCGACGAAGCCGATGCCGCGCTTCCTGGTTTCTTCGAACAGCTCTCTGGCAAGAAAAGCCGAGGCGGTGGTGTGGTCGACCAGGATGGCGCCCTTCTTCAGCCCGGCCAGGGCGCCGTTGTCTCCGTAGACCACCGAGCGCACGTCGTCGTCGTTGCCCACGCACATCATGACGAAGTCGCAGTCCTTCGCCGCTTCGCGCGGCGTGGGCGCATGCCGGCCGCCGTATTCCTTCGCCCATTGCTGAGCCTTGGCGGCGGTGCGGTTGAAGACGGTGACCTCGTGGCCGCCTTTCTTGAGGAGGTGGCCGGCCATGGGGTAGCCCATGACGCCCAGGCCGAGGAACGCGACTTTAGCCATCGTTTTGTCTCCTAAGGGTTTTCTCTGCGGTTGACAGGCCGCGGTCAACGACCCACAATCATGGACGTTTATACAGTATCCGGTGTTGGCCCAGAACCCACGTCTGCCGTAGATGCCGACAACACAAGAGGTACAAGCAAATGGATGACAACAAGTCTAAGGCATTAGCCGCCGCCCTATCCCAGATCGAGAAGCAGTTCGGCAAGGGCTCGATCATGAAAATGGACGCGGAGGCAATCAAGGATATCGAGGTCGTGTCCACCGGCTCGCTCGGCCTGGATCTGGCGCTGGGCGTCGGCGGCCTGCCGCGCGGCCGCGTGGTCGAAATCTACGGGCCGGAGTCCTCGGGCAAGACGACCCTGACGCTCCAGGTCATCGCCGAGATGCAGAAGGCCGGCGGCACCGCCGCCTTCATCGACGCGGAGAACGCGCTCGATATCACCTACGCCGCCAAGCTCGGCGTGCAGACCGCCGATCTCCTGATCTCGCAGCCGGATACCGGCGAGCAGGCGCTCGAGATCGCCGACATGCTGGTGCGCTCGGGCGCGGTCGACGTGATCGTCGTCGACTCGGTCGCCGCGCTCACCCCGAAGGCCGAGATCGAGGGCGAGATGGGCGAGCCGCAGATGGGCCTGCAGGCGCGGCTCATGAGCCAGGCGCTGCGCAAGCTCACCGCCAACATCAAGCGCACCAATACGCTCGTCATCTTCATCAACCAGATCCGTATGAAGATCGGCGTGATGTTCGGCAATCCCGAGACCACGACCGGCGGCAACGCGCTCAAGTTCTATGCCTCGGTGCGCATGGAC
>Ga0153915_10004649_pt1 | contig 12682 bp, 8 predicted proteins | sample Opewatmetagenome_2_FD_107003 | JGI IMG/M metagenome (GOLD analysis project Ga0153915, IMG submission 107003) | Freshwater wetland microbial communities from Ohio, USA - Open water 3 Core 3 Depth 3 metaG | ecosystem: Environmental > Aquatic > Freshwater > Wetlands | place: USA: Ohio, Lake Erie... | reverse complement strand
TGATGGCCGTCGTCTTGGCCACCCGGGCCACGCCGCCGTCGGCGTGGACCACCAGCAGCGGCTGGCGATAGCCGAGCTTGCGGACGTCGTCCTCGGCCTTGTAGAGGTAGCGGACCATGTCCGGATGAAAATAGGCGTTAAGCAGGGCGACGTTGGTGCGCGAGGCGTCGTCGGTCGTGGTGCTCACATCGCTGGAGAGCAGCAGGGGCACAGCGCCCAGGTAATGCTTGGGATAGTCATCGTCGGCGATTTCCCTGACCTTCACTTCGCCGGTCGGGTCGAGGTGGGAGCGATAAAGGCTGACAACGATCATCCGGGCGCCGCGGCCCAGGATATGACGTATCGCCAGCCTCACCTGCTCCCTGTCGATGTCTTTATCGATGCCGACGACCATTTCAGTGGGGACGATGAAGTCCAGCGCCGGGCTCCGGCCGGACGGGTCGTAGAGGCTCTTTTCGAACCCCCTGGTGACGATCAGGCCCAGCCGCGGGCCGGCCCGCTGGAGAAGGGTATTGGTGCCGTGGGTGGTGGAAAAACGGATCGCCTCGGTGCTGTGGAGAAGCTGCGGCAGTGTCAGTCCGAACTTGGCGGCACCGTCTTCGATACACTTGAGGAAGCAGACCGTCAGGTCATGCGGCGTCGTATCCACCTTGACCCATTCGATGCGCCCGTCGCCGGTGAAAAAGCCGTCTGTGAACGTGCCGCCATTATCAATATCAATTGTAAATTTCATGCGAGACCGTCCTGCGAGAAGTCGTTTCAATATTTATAGAACTTTTCCGGGGGCCGTGTCAAATTACGCAGGGCTATCCCATGACCAACCGGAACTCAGGCCGCAGCGTGTCCAGTTCCGTATCCAGCACAATATCCACGGAAAGGAGCGTGCCGCATTGCGGGCAGGAATACTCTATCATCGAGAAACGTGGGTCGGCCCGGTAGGCATTGACCGGGGAAAGGAAGTCCGGGGAAATCGGCCCTGAACGAGAGATGAATTCTCGCAGGTTTTCATCGGCGGCGCATAGCGGCGAGCCGCAGGCAGCGCAGACGATGACAGCCATACCGGGTCTGGAGGGGGAGGTCCTGACTTCCAGAAAGTCCGAGACCTTTCCTGATACCGTCAGGGCTTCGTAAAGTATACCCCGCTCTTGAAGCCATTTTTTCATATCTCTAATATGGGCCGGTCTTCTTGCCCGGCGTCCGGCGAGGACCGCGTTACGGCGGCGGGCTGTTGCAGCAGCATTCACAGTCTCCCCGTCTTTTTTCAAGACTATACCATAGACCCTTTCGGCCACGTCGCGGCTGACCAGCCCGCCGAGGACGTCACGGCGTACCAGCGCCGGGTCCCGCTTGATCGGGTCCCCGTAACCGCCGCCCCCTGCTTCCATGGTGGCAGCCACGTCGCCGCCTTCGAGCTTTATCATGGCCTTGGCCGGCAATATTTCCTTGCTGGACGGCGTTATTTTATCGATACCGTTGGGGATGACGCCGTTTTTCAGAAGTTCTTGTATGTTAGATCCACGTAGTGCCACGTTAGCATTGATGCTGGAAGGGTAGCCGCCAAAAAGCCCCCGCCCGGAGGGTGCGGAAACGCCGGCGGAAACGTAGACGCAGGTCAGGGGCTCGGGGGTGCCGAGGGGCGTGTAAGCGAACTCCAGCCCGACGCCGCCGCGGTACATGCCGTGGCCGCAGGTATCCGGGCAATAGCGGCGGTATATCTCGAGGACGGGCTGGACGTATTCGTTGGTCTCGACGTTGGGGATGGCGGCTCGCAGCGAGTGTATCATGCCCCCGCCCTCGATGCCGTCCCCGAAGGTACGGGCGCCACCGCCACCCGCCCCGCCGTCCGGGAATCCGTCTACGTAACGCTGACCCCGCGGGTCGAGCCCGGAGGTAAAAATGCCTGTCAGGTAAGGCTGCCAGCAGGCCTGGGCTTCGGTCTTATAGGTTGGGCTGCAGCAGAGCATCCGGGCGACAGCATTGTGGGCGACATGCTGCGTGGCGTGGGCGCCCTGGAGCGACGCCATGCTGCACCCGGCCGGGAAGGTGGCGTTGTTGACCGTGCCCTCTTCGGAGATGATTTCCAGGATGCCTTCGAAAGCGCCGGTGCTCCAGGGGAGGTCGTAGCAGAGCATGGCCAGGAGCGGGCCGAGCACGCCGCCGCGCAGGCCGGATGAGGTGCAGTTGATGGAGCCGACGGCCTGGGGGTCGGTGCCGGTGAAATCGAATGTCAGCTTCGCGCCACGCTTGGTCAGTTTGACGACGAGCTTGTAGACAGTGTTATCGATGCCGTTGTGGTCGAGGTAGCCATACTCCCACCATTCGCCGTCGGGGATTTCCGCCAGGCGGGACTTTATCATGAAGCTGGTGTGGGCGATGACCTGCTCCAGCAGGGCGACGAAGGTGTCCCGGCCGTACTCCTCGATGATTTCGTTGAGACGGCGTCGGGTCATGATCTGCGAGCTTATCCGCGCCTTCATATTGAGGTAGTTCTTGTCTGGTATGCGGCAGTTGCGCTGAAGTACGGCGTAGATGTCCGCTTGGAGGACGTCATCGCGGACGAGGCGTAACGGGGGGTAGAGGGGTGCCTCGCCGAAGCACTCTCGCGCCCCCACCACCCAGCTTCCGGGCACCGGCCCGCCGACGTCCATGTCGTGCATGACGATGGCCGTCCAGCAGATGATCTCGCCGTTGCGGAAGAACGGGGCCGCCAGGACGCCGTCGTTGGCGTGCAAGGCCCCGCACCACGGGTCGTTCGTGAAGAACATGTCGCCGGGGTGAATGTCAGTGCCGAATCTTTCTTTGACCGACTTCACCACGATCTCCAGCGGGATGGCATGATGGCCTATATAGACGCCGGTGAAGACGCCCCGGCCGGCCGCCGTCAGGATGCCGATATTGAAGTCGAACGTCTCGTATATCGCCGGGGAGCCGGAAATCCGCGCCGCGATGGCCCCCTGCTCGTCGTTTATCGACCACAGCCGGTGGCGGAGGACCTCGAAGGTTACCGGGTCCACCTTGCCGAGTCTGATATTATCGCTGGTCATGACGGCCTCCCTGCGACGTCAGGCTGATGGTCCCCAGGGCATCCACCTCCCCCTGGTAGACGGGCGGTATCACGATGGCGTCGCCGTACCTTTCGACGATGGCCGGGCCCGCCAGAAGGTCGCCGGCCGACAGGCTGTCACCGGCGTAAATGGCGGTTTCTAAATCTGTCAGTTGCCCTTCGACCTCGAAGAAGGCGCGGCGTTTAGCTTTCAACTTCGGCTGGTGGCCCCCACCAGTCGCTGCGGCCCTCTCCGGCGCGGTCACGGCGACGGCCAGGTGGTGGTACCGGCCGACCACCTTGCAGGTGATGATTTCGGTGCCGGCCTCCCTGGCCTCTGTGCCGGTGCCGTAGATGTCGCTGTACTTTTTCTCGAAGCGCGGCACGATGACATCCCGCAACACTTCGGGAGTCAGCCTGTCTTCATTTATGTCAACTTCGATTTCATGGACCTGCATGTTATAGCGCATGGTCACCGACCTGGCCAGCTCAACCTCGCCGGCGGGGATCCCTTCGGCGGAGAACTGGGCCAGAATCTTTTCCGAGAGCGATTTCAAGGCTTCGTCAAGCTCACGGCAATAGCCCGCGGGATATGGGCTCCCTTGCCGGCGAGATATCATGGCGTAATGGGTGATGGGGCTGGTGAGGATGCCGAAGGCGGAAAAGACGGTGGCGTTAGGCAGCACGTAGATGCGCCTGGCCCGGACATCGGCGCTGTAGAAAGCCACGTGAGTTGGCCCCGCCCCGCCGTAAGCGATCAGGGAGAAACTACGCGGGTCGAAGCCCCGCTCGACGGTGCACTTGCGTATGAGGTCAGCCATCTGGGCGTTCATGATCTTGAAGATGGCGTGGGCCGTCTCGATGACATTTTTACCCATACGGCCAGCCAGCGGGCGGAGGGCTGCCTCTGCTTTTTGTTTGTCCAGCTTCAGGGCGCCGCCCAGGAAGTAGTCCGGGTTGAGGTATCCCAGGATCAAGTCGGCGTCGGTGACGGTGGGCCGCTCCCCTTCCCGGCCGTAGCAGGCCGGCCCGGGGTCGGCGCCAGCGCTCTGCGGTCCGACACGGAGGATGCCGGCGGCGTCCAGCCAGGCGATGCTGCCCCCGCCGGCCCCGATAGACTTGATGGCCACCTTCGGGATGCGGAAGCGGTATTTCTCGATGACTGGCTCGTCCTCCAACTGGGGTTCGCCGCCGTAGATAAGCCCCACGTCGAAGGACGTGCCGCCGACATCGGTGCAAATAAGGTTGGGCTCGCGGTATTTCTTCGCCAGCCATTTCCCCCCCGCCACCCCGCCCACCGGCCCGGAGTCAACGGTCAGGACGGCCCGCGCCGCGGCGTCCTCGGCGTAGGTGGTGCCGCCCTCGCATTGCATCGCCAGCAGCGGCCGGGTGTAGCCGGTGGCGGCCAGCTTCGCCTGTAAGCTGACCAGGTAGTCCTTGACCTTCGGGCCGATGTAGGCGTTGAGCACCGTGGCGGTGGCCCGTTCGTACTCCCCGAAGGTCGGGCTTATCTCCGACGATATAGAGCAGTAGACGTTGGGCAGTTTTTCGTTCAGCACCTGCTTGATCTCCTGCTCGTGGCGCGGATTCATGAACGACCAGAGCAGGCAGACCGCCACCGCCTCCACCTGCCTGGCCTTCAGGTCCGCTATTATCGGTTCAAGCGTACCCCGGCGCAGGGGCACCAGGACCTCGCCGTTCCAGGTCACCCTTTCAGCTACGCCGAAGGTGAGGTCGCGGGGGACGAGGGTCGGCTCGGCGCGGTTGAGACGCGAGGTGTGGATAATCTCCATCTCGGTCAGGCCGGCCACTTTCTGGCTGATCTTCCCGATGAGGAGCATGTCCTCGTGACCGCGCGTGGTGATGAAGGCGGTCCTGGCCCCGCGGCGCTCGATGATGGCGTTGGTACCGATGGTGCACGAGTGGAAGAAGGCGTCGCAGGCTGTCAGGAGCTTTTCGAGGGTAAGCCCAAGCTCCCGGCAGGCGGTGGCCAGTGCCTCCAGCACGCCCATGGACGGGTCGGCGGGGGTGGTCAGCGCCTTGGCGATGGTCGTCCGCCCCTCCCCGTCGATAACAACGCAGTCGGTGAAGGTCCCCCCGATATCGATGCCGACTTTATACATAGTAAAGTATCTTGACTTCAGCCCGCTCCGGCGGCTAGTCCTTGAGGTGCTCCCTGGCGAACCTGGCGAACAGCTCGGCCTGCGTGGCGATATGCTCTTTGGCGGCGTAGTGGTAAAGCTCTTCGCCCCGGACCGCCCGGAGCTTTTCGAGCTCCGGTAATATCTGCGCATATACGGCGGGGCCGATTTTTTCCGGCGTACCTTCCCGCATGAACCGCCGGCCCATGTCCAGCAGGTAGCGCATCTTTTGGATGGAGCGCTCCATGATCTCCCGGGGCCGGTCGCTGATGCCGTAATGGCCCAGGTAGAGGTATTTTATAGGCAGGTCCATCAGCTTTTCCAGCGAGCTGATGCCCTGGCGGTGGTCAGAGCCGGGCGGGTTGAGGGCGTAATGGGCGCCGGCATCGGGCAGGCAGTTGCCCACCAGGTCGTTGATGAACAGCCCGCGGTTCTTTTCTTCGTAAAAAACAACGCCGTCAGGCTGGTGCCCCGGCGCGTAGATGGCCCGCAATCGCTCGCCGTCGCCCAGGTCGAAGATATCGCCGTCTTGAAGGGTCTGGATGCGCCCCGGCAGCACCGGCTCCATCTCCCCGATCCTGGCGTGCAGGTGGGCCGGCAGCGCCTTCCTGCGGATTGCCAGCTCGATGGATGGGTCGATAAGCTGGGCTATCCCCAGGGGGTGGATATAGACCGTGGCCTTAGGGCTTTCACGGAGGAGCGGCCCGACGTTGCCGCTATGGTCCGGGTGTGAGTGGCTGACGAAAATACGCGAGATATCGCTGACGGAGAACCCGTGAGCGCGGATGGCGGCCCTGACGTCCTCCAGCTGGGCGGGAAAACCGGTATCGATGAGGGCGATCTCCCTACCAGCCACGATGTAAGCCGACATGTACCTCTCGAACCCGAACATACGGGTATCCAGGACGTAGATGTTTTTCATGCGTTCCATGGGCGCACCGGCCTTCCTTGTGGTAGCTCAGATATACCTGTAGTAGATTATATGATATATCGTTAAAAGAATACACTTTGAACGTAGCGGCGGTGAAAATTGCCTGACGCGCCAGCTTGATATAGTATATAGATATGGTAGGAAATCGATGTCGAAGGGGGGCACCCGGATGACACAGGATAAACCGAGACTGGAGCGGCGCCTCAGGGACAGGTATTCCCGGCAGACGATACTACAGTCTATCGGCGAAGAGGGACAGGCCAGGCTCGTCGGCGCCACGGTGGCGGACATCGGCTGTGGGGCGCTCGGCAGCAACATCGCGGCCCTGCTGGTGCGCGCCGGCATCGGTCATGTCAGGATCGTCGACCGTGACCTCATAGAATACCACAACTTGCAGCGCCAGGTGCTCTTCGACGAGGAGGACATCAAGGCCGGGTTGCCCAAGGCGGTCGCCGCCGAGCGCCGCCTGAAGATAGTTAACTCCAATGTCGAGGTAGAAGGGATCGTCGCCGACGTTAATTATTCGAACATCGAGGGCTTCTGTGCCGGCGCCGATGTCATTCTCGATGGGTTGGATAACATCGAAACGCGCTTCCTTATCAATGACGTCTCACTAAAGCTGGGCATTCCCTGGGTCTATGGAGGCGCCATCATGACGACCGGCATGACGATGACGATCGTCCCGGGCGAGACACCCTGTTTCCGCTGTTTCAGCCACACCGTTCCGGCGCCCGGCTCCATGCCCACCTGCGAAACGGTGGGGATTCTCGGCACCGTTCCCGCCATCATCGGCTCTCTCCAGGCCACCGAGGCCATCAAACTGCTGGTGAACCGCGACCAGATCAACCGCGACCTCATCGTCATCGACGCCTGGCAGGGCACCTTCGACAGGCTGAAATTGAACAGGTACCCGGACTGCCCAGCCTGCCAGGGCCGGTATGAGTTCCTGGAAGCCAAGTTCGATGTCAAGGTCACCTCGCTGTGCGGGCAGAGCCGGTCGGTGCAGGTCGTCGATACCGCGGCCGGCAAGATCGACCTTGACGCCCTGGCGGCGCGGCTGCCGGATAGTGCCCGGGTAAACAGGACAGAATATATGCTGAGTTTCATCGCCGGGGACCACGAAATCAACGTCTTTCCCGATGGCCGGGCCATCATCAAGGGCACCATCGATCAGGCGGTGGCCAGGGACCTCTATACGAAGCACGTCAAAAGCCGTTTGCGATGAAACAGCCGCTCAAGCTGGCTTCCTTGATGTCGGAGAATGAAGATTTCATTTTCGATGGCCTGGCCCGCTATATCCAGGACCGAACCAACAACACCGTCCAGGTTATCGGTCAAATACCGTGGCGGGAACGGGAACGGCTCCTGGACGCGGGAGAGATCGATATCGCCTGGATATGTGGGCTGCCATATATTTTAAGGGCGGACAGGCCTCACCCCGGTATCGAGCTCCTGGCTGCCCCGGTGATGCCCGGCCGACGCTATCATAACCAGCCGATATATTTTTCCGATGTCGTAGTTCACCATGGCAGCCGGTTTTATGAGTTTGCGGACCTGCAAGGCGCGTCTTGGGCATATAACGAGCGGAACTCCCACTCCGGCTACAACGTCGTACGGTACCATCTGGCCACACTGGGCAGGACGGCAGGATATTTCGGTAAGGTGATTGAGTCCGGCTCCCATCTGGCCTCTCTGCGCATGATACTGCAAAAAGAGGTCGACGCCGCGGCGATAGATAGTATCATCCTGGAGATAGAGTTGCAGCACCGCCCGGAGCTCAAGTCTGAGTTGAGGGTAATCGATACGTTAGGGCCGAGCCCCGTTCCTCCGCTGGTGATATCGAAGAAGCTGCCTTCGGAGACGAGAGAAGCCATCAGGGACTGGCTGGTGAACATGGACGCGGACGATGCCGGCCGGGCTGCCCTGGCGAATATACGCCTGGCCCGGCTGGCCCGCGTCCGGGATTCAGACTACGACGCTATCCGCTCGATGTACCGGCAGGCGAAAGATGTCACCCTGTAAAGCCAAGGTGACATCCCTCACCTCCGACTAAATCTCATTTGAACGTTAGGGGCTTACTAGACCAGGGCGCCTCCCTCCGGCGTCACCCCGTTCGGATCAAGTGCTTCCCTGAGCTTCTTCCACCATAAATGGTAGTTGGATAAGGCCGGCCCGATCTCGTTTTGCGGGCCCATCGTCGAGGCGAAGTAGCGTTCTTTAAAGGCCCGGGTGTTTTGCTCTTTCTGCCAATTTTCCACGGCGGCCTTGGCCTCGGCGTTCTGGGGATCGTATTTGCAGAATATCTCCGTCTTGCCCAGGTGCCCCTGTTCGACGCCCCACCCGAAAAATGCCCCGCCATCGTCCACGATCAGGCCCTTTTTGATCAATGGCTCCTTGGCCTTGCCGGCCCCGATCGCCCACTTGATGGTCAGGTCCCGCTGGCCCATGATGGGGATCGAATTGAAGGCCCCGCCGGCGCGGAACGTCTCCCTGATGGAGGCCGAGATCCTGACGCACTGGCAGAGCAGGATGCCTTCGATCTCCGGGTCTTCGACCGATTTCAATGACCTGCCCTTAGATTCACTGACGATCTGCGCCAGTACCCGTTTCTTGTATTCGAACTCCTCCGGGGTATTGCCCGCCAGTATGATAAAAAAGCCGGGTCCCTGCACCTCTTTACTTATTCGCGGGAAGACCTCTTCCTCTTCTTCGTTACAGGTCGTGATGTTGCAGGCCACCATGGCGGGGTTAAATCCCATCAGCTCGAAGGCGATTTCACTTTCGCCGATCTTGAGCTCCGCCTCGTACATTTTTTCCACCGACGGGAAGCTGTAATACCGCGCCATCATGTTGGCCGGTATCTCGCTCAGGGTGTAGCGCGGCGATAGCCCCTGGATCGGAAATCGCGGCGGCCCCGGCCAGTGATAAAGCTTCATGGCGGCCTTGGTGAACACGCCCGGCGTTACCCCCGGCGGCACGGCGCTGTTGATCATGGACCTTAAAGACGGGCCCGGTCCGTCGCCGCTGAACCACTCGTCCGAAGACCCCAGTGAGCCGATTCTGACCAGCTCGCCTTCCGGGGTGACCCATTCAAGCGCCAGGTGGTTACGGTCGTCGCCGCTGGTGGTCTGGTCCAGGTGGCCGTGGCCCCTGAGCATCGCCGTACAGTTGGCGCCAGCCCCCTTCAGGTTCAAATGCAGGCCCCTTTTCATCAGTTCAGCCTGTAGCTGCGCCGAGATCACGTACGGCTCGATCACGGCGTACATATTCTTCTCGTTGATCTCGACGATGTGGTTCATCCTGCGCAGGTCCAGCAGGATAATTCCCTTGGGGAACGCCCCCGTCCAGCCCGTGCAGATGGGCCGGAACTGTACCTTATATTTGTTGCACAGCTTGACGATCGCCTGGACTTCCGCCGTGTCCTTGGGCAGGAGTACCGCCGCAAACTCGGTATTATAGTAGGAAGGCATTATCGCCGGGTCATCGCAGATGTTCTCCTCGCCCACCACGTCTTCGAATGCTTTATAGACTTCTTTACTCAGAGCCATGATGCAACTCCTTTCTTAAATCGCCTTTTCCACGAGCTCGACGATATCGTAAACTTTGAGGCTGCTGCCGGTTTCCTTGATCGCCTCGTTAAAGGTTTTCTCACACCAGGGACAGGCGGTCACGATCGCCCCGGCGCCGGTGGACTCGGCTTCATCGATCCTTTCCCGGGCCGTCCACATGGCAAAATCGGGGTTGGAATCGTTGACGCCGCCCCCCGCCCCGCAGCACCAGGCGTATTCCTTGATCCTGGTCATCTCCGTGAGCTTCAGGCCGGGCAGGCTCATGAGGACATCGCGCGGCGGTTCGTAGATGCCCTGCGTGCCGCGCCGGTATGTCTTCGGCGGGTCAAAGACGAACCGGTCTCCCGGTATCTTTTTCCCCTGCCAGTGTATCCACGGCTCGCCCAGCCGGCCGAGGCGGCACGGGTCATGGTACGTGACCGAGATATCGACTTTCTTCCGCGGCTTTAGCGTGCCGTCTTTTATCAATCTATCTAGATATTCCGAGATATGCAGCACTTCGAGGTTGCCTTTAAGATCATATTTATCGTAGAGCACTTTAAAGGCCTGGTACCCGTCGGCGCAGCCCGTTACCAATGTCCTGGCGCCGGACTTCTTTATCATGGCCATGTTTTTCTTCGCCTGGCTGAGGAAGTCGGCCTCGTAGCCCATCTGGTAGGCCCGGCCGCCGCAGCACGTCTCGGCGTCGCCGGCGATGCCGAAATCGACGCCTGCCTTTTGTAAAATTTTGGCGGTGGCCTTGGCCAGCTTCTGGAAGTCTTTATCGTAGCTGGTCAGACAGCCGACGTGATAAAGCACATCCACCTTTTCTTTGGTGGCGTCCTTGATATTTAGCCCGGCGGCCCAGTCGCCACGCTTGCCCTTGACCGGCACCATCGACCCCGTCTTGCGGAGACCGGCGATCACCTTATCCAGGGCGGGGTGGGTCTTGCCATCCTTGACGCACTGGATCCTGAACTCCTGGATAGGCTGGAGCACCTCCATATCCATGGCGTAGTTGCACGAGACGCCGCAGGCGCCGTCCATCTGGCAGTTATAGACAACATGGAGCAGCTTATCGGTGTAGTTGAAGCCTTTCTTCAACGCCGCCGCGCCGATATTCACCCTGCCGCCGCCGCTGTAGCTGTGGAAATTGTATCTCGAGATGCTGGGGCATACGTAAGAGTACTGTAACCCCTTGACCGTCTGCATTGGGATGAATTTGCAGGCCGAACACCGGCAGCACATCTCCATATCGCCTTTGTATTGTTCGAGTCCCATATTAAAGCTCCTTTCGTATTTAGTAATTAGTTGTTAGTAGTTAGTTATTAGTCGGAGGAAGGGAAGCAACTAATAACTAAAAACTAGAAACTATTGATTCCTAAAAGCATATCTTTCCCGGATTCATGACATTGTTGGGGTCGAAAATCTTCTTGAGCTTGTTTAACATTGAAACGGTAGCCGCGTCTCTATTGATGATCGTCCGGGCGCTTTCGCCGTAGGGCCGGGAGAAAAACGCGCCGGCGGCCATCAAGCTCTTAACGGCCGAGGCGGACAGCCCTTTGACCCGGTCCGCCTCGCCCTGGTTATCGGGGTCGTAGAACAGGTTGAACTCGCAGTGACAGCTGGTGCCCTGCACGACCGGCTGGATGTAAATTCCCATGTCCGAGGCCGGGTAGCCGGCTTTATCGGCGAGATCATTCATGACCCCGATCAGGCCCGCCAGCTTATCGTAGATGGTCAAAAAGAAGACGTCCTCGCAGGCCCCCTTATAGCGGAGCTTCCAATAAGGCTCGGCGGATGGCCGCCGGGCTACTTTCAGCAGGTCATTGGCGGATACCCCGCCGACTGCCTTGACCGGGTCCACGCCTATCCGCTGGGTTATTTCCCGGACATTCTTGATCTGGTAGCTCACCCTGTCTTCGGGAAAATAGTCATAGCCGGCCAGGTTGAAGAACAACACCCAGGGGGACAGAGAGTCCTTCAACTCCCGGTAATCTACGGGCCATTTTTTCGCCATGATGGCCGCTAAAGCCGACCTATTTAATATGAAGCATTCGTTGGCCAAGCTCAGTCTTACCAGCCAGTGGCTCAGGTCGACCAGCCGGTCAAGGTGCGGGGAGCCGACCAGGAAAGGCTCTTCGAGTTTGGGGAGTATTTCACATCGCATCGAGGCCCAGGTGACGATGCCCATGGTCCCCTGCGACCCCTGGATAACCCGGTGCCAGGAAGCCGTGCCGGGCCCATAAGGCGCCTTTTGAAGTCCGCCGACCGCCCACTGCTCGTCTATCGAGCCGGGGCCGGCCGCCTGCCCGGTCCTGAACTCGTCGCCTGTCCCGAAGATCACCTCGAGACATGCCAACGGGTCCGAAATGTCCCATTGATACTTGGGCATGGTCGGGGGCTCCCTTTCGAGGATGCTGGCGACAACCGACTTTGACTTGCGCGGCAGCAAAGGTAAATTGAGCCGGAGCCCTTCCTTTTCTCCCTCCGGTATCAGCTCCTCGAACGTTACGCCCGCCTCGACCATGGCCACCCGGCGGTACCGGTCAACCCTGACGACCTTTTTCATGCCGCTTAAATCCACCACCACGGCCCCGCCGATGCCGGGCACGGTGTCCCCGCGGAAATGAGGCGGCCCCGAGCTTACTGAGACCAGGGGCGTCAGAGTCTCATTGGCGAGATTTACCAGCCGCTTGACGGCTTCGGCGTCGCGGGGCTTGACCACGCAGGCCGGCCTGATGCTATTAACAAAGCTCATGTCCCTGGAGTATTTATCCAGGGTCGCCTGTTCGTAGCTGACATTGCCGGCCCCGACGATTTTTACCAGCTTTTCTTTTTCTATCATGTCTGCCCTCCTTCGTCTGCATTAGTTTATACGTTTCCGCAATGGTTTTTCAAGTTTAAAGGCGAACGTCAGGACGTAAAACATGGTTGTCCTGGGTAACACACTAAACTCCGATAAGGTAGGCTTGGAGCGGGAGACGGGACTCGAACCCGCGACAACCTGCTTGGAGGG
>Ga0153915_10004648_pt1 | contig 12682 bp, 11 predicted proteins | sample Opewatmetagenome_2_FD_107003 | JGI IMG/M metagenome (GOLD analysis project Ga0153915, IMG submission 107003) | Freshwater wetland microbial communities from Ohio, USA - Open water 3 Core 3 Depth 3 metaG | ecosystem: Environmental > Aquatic > Freshwater > Wetlands | place: USA: Ohio, Lake Erie... | reverse complement strand
TTGATAATTTTATTAATGATATATTTTCTGTTCGATTCATTATATGAAGGGGAATTGAATTTTCGCTTTTTCCTGATTCCAAAGCAGCTGATAAAATTTGATGTTGTATATAAGTTTCTTCAGGGGTAACACTTTTAATCTTCAATTTGCGAATTTCTTTATATAAATTCTGAAATTTAATCTTCCTCTAATTCTATTTTTGCTAAGCCATAAATAGTTAATTTTGGGAAAGTAAAAATTGCTAAGTTTACATCATCCTGTTTTTTGTTTTCATATTTTAATTTTTGCATATCTCCTAACTCTCCACTATAAGTTATATTCTTTATTGAGAGACCTTTTGGAATGGCAATTTGTGTTTTGATATCTGTTGCCGGCGTTATATCACCATCAACTGTTACATTATAATTAACGAAATGGATAAGTAAATGTTCATCATTCTTGCGCATTGCACTAAATTCAACAAACTTATTATTTCCCTCAATCTTTGTTATTTTTGAACTGAGTAATTTGACAGATTCCTCTGCGATTAATTCTAATTTAGCGCGTAACTCCGGATTTATATTATCTCGCGTATAAGCTTCTGGTACATCTGCAAAAACATCTGCCATTGACGAACCGAAAAATGTTCCTTCTTTCTGTTCATACTTAGTAAGGAATTTATTATCCGGAATTTGTAAGGGTATAAATAGTATTTTGCCGTTGCCAATATATTTAGATTCTTTTCTTTGAGGATAGTTTGATAACTGTGCGGCTTCTAAAAGAGGGATATTTTTATTTGCAAGATTATACTGGTCTTTAATACCAGTAGCGCCCAGAACAATCAGGCTTCCTCCTTTATTAACAAATTCTACTAATGCATTTTGTTTTTCCAAACTTAATAAAGGTATATAGGGCAGTATTATTAAATCAAATTGATTTACTTTATTTGTTAGTAAATCATCTTCAACTATAAATACATGTGATATTCCTTTATCAGCAAAAACTCTTGAAGTACTAAATGCGAAACTTTGTTCATCAGCAAGGTACTGATTTATTGAGCCCAAAATTCCAATATTACTATAGAGTTTTGATCCTATCAGATCCGAACGGTTTTTTGCCAGAAATGAATAAATATCAGTAGCACCCTGTGGTGTTTCTCGTTTCTCTCTGAAGATGCATTGATTTGCAACAGCTTCAGCAATATTTATCTGCGACATAGCACTAAGGCATTTCTCAGTAGGATTTGGAAATATTGGCGGTGTTATTTCAGTAGCGTAAACAATTACTGGTTTACCATGGGCGGCGGCGACGACATACTTTAGCGCAGGACTGTTTGTAATTTTAACACCATCTTTATTTCTTGGTGCGGCATCTAAATACTCCTGCATTTCCGAATAGATGAAATCGTCATAACCATCTCTACCCAGCATTTCAATATTTCCAGCTGCAAGATACGCGATGGGGCCAAAGCCAAATCCCCCGAATACATTACCGGACACCATAAAATTCGGATTATATTTACGGGCAACTGTTCGCATATGTTTATGGAAATCAGCAACTTGAGTACCCCGGTAAGTTATCCATTCCATCCAGAATTTTTCACCAGATTTTTCCGGCAGTTTTATTTTTTCATAATCAGTAATGCCATATTTTTCTTTACTAATATTAGATGGGAGGTTTTTATGTAAATATTCAATGAATCCTTTTTTTGAATATTTATCGTAAGATGTTTCCTCTGCAATTTGAGTCCAATCGATATATGAACCATCTATTCCGGTTTCAGCCTGCGCACGTATTTTTCCTTCCATCATCTGTAGATAATCCGGATTTACCGGAACACCCCAAGCCTCAAAACCTTCATCAGTTTCTTTACCATAGGGTGCATAGCGATAAAATGGGAAACTTCCATCGGGTCTAATCATTAACCAGGTAGTAGGATCTTCTGCCGGTTTAGGACCAATGTAGTCTTTAAAATCATCCCATCTCTCATTGTAGAAGTTTAGAAAATTAATCTGTTCTTTTTTAGGAATATCCTTATTTGATTCTGAATTTCCATTTAGAGAAGTAGAAAGGTATCTAAGAACTATATAGCCTTTATTATGATATGACTCATTAAACTTTTTAGCATTTTCCATTAGACTATCAAATTCCGCCCTGGTCACTTCGTCTACATTAGGAGCGCCACTGCCAAATGTAACAGTCATATTATTTTTTTTAAGAAAATCCAGATCTGATTTTTGTCCTAATATCCAATGTCCCCAATCAGTATTTGGTTTCCAATTGTTCTGGGCACTTGCTGAACCATAGAAAATTAAGATTATTATAAAAACAAAGGTTGGGGTTAGATAAAAATTCCTGTTTATTACTGGCATAAATTCTCCTTTATATCTCTGTAAATTTACAGCCACTTTATCCATTTTATTTTCTTTTCAGGCGACAGTTCGGTATAATATGTTTCAAAGTATCCTCCCATGGTTACGCACATAACCCCAGGTTTCTTAAGTATTTATCGATGAAAAATTAAGGGAATTTAATGAGAGAGGCAATAAATTATTAAGTTTTTCCTTTGTAATGTAATTCGACTCGATAGAAATGTTAGTCCTATTTTACTAGAAGAGTTTTAGAATAAGTTTCTAGAAATACCTTCATTTTAGATAAAAACAACCTTTTTTACCAAAGCAGAGCTTCCCTGTCTCTCCGCAATCTAAAAGTTTCAATAAAAAAGGTCTTTACTGAAAGGGAATAAAATGGGTATCAGAACATTCCACATCTATATTATAAGTAGTATTTCGTATAATACTTTTTACTAACGTTCAATTTACGTTATCCAAAATAAGTTCGTACTGTTTAGGTTATTATTAAACTGCTGATGCCCCACCAGCCATTCTTAACATACTTACACTAATTCCGTCAGGTTGAGCTAGACCATATTGCTAATTGAAAATATTCCTGGATAAATTTTATAAAATTTTCTAAATCAGGACGTTTATAAACAAAATACTCACCGACTAAATAATCTTCTTGGAAAGATAGTTTTGTTGAAGTTGAAAAAATCAATGTTTCATCTAAATCAAGAATAATTAACTTATCTTTCATATTAATAAATCATTCTCTGCTTACTTATTGTGCTTCATATAGAGTCGCTTTAGCGACGACTTTGTGTTCAAATTAATCAAAGCTCAATGCTGAACGGAATGTTTGCATGAATGCAAGTTGGCATGATTGCATGATCATTCATCCTTATGTCGAAAAATTATCACCCTATCATTTGTAGGGGAAAAAGCTACCTGTTGGGGAACGGTATAATTATTTGATTTGCTCCGCTAACTCTAAAATGATTCCCTCCGGCCCCCGTATGTAGCATAACTTATAAATATCTTCATAGTTTTGTATTTCACTAAAAATTTCCACACCTTTCTTTTTCAATTTAGCAACAATCGCTTCAATATCTTCAACAGCAAATGCAATATGCCCGATACCTAAGGTATTTGCAAAATGTTGCTGAATACCTCTTTCATCTGACGGCGAATAATATTTGACCAGCTCCAGGTTAGCTTGACCATCCGGTGTCCGCAACATCACATATGCCGTTTTAACACCATTAAGCCCAACTATCTGGTCCAGCCACACTCCTTCCAATTCTCCTTCCCATAACACTTCAAGTCCCAAATCAAGAAAAAACTCTTTAGCGGCAGGAAGATCATTTACAATTACCCCTACATGATCTAATCTATGGATTTTCATATCTTCTACTCCTTGATGTCCTGTGAACAACCACTACCTTTTCACACCTTAATGCTGGGTAAGTGTAGCATATTTTAGGCTTTTATGCAATAATTATGATGTGACAAATATAACCACCTTGCTGCTAACCCGCCGTCCATAACCAGACTACCAGCTAATGCCGAATGCGAATCGCTGTTGCCCATAAGCGGCGCCTTGAACAAGGATTTCGCTTAAAAACAACTGCCTACAATTTATAATAAAAAGAATATTATTGCCTAATGACTTTTTACTTATTAAAGATGTTATGTTGTTATTGTTTCCTGTTTTTATTGATTATGTCAAAGGGAATTTTTGAATCAGTATAAACCTGCCACAAATTAATCTTACCATTTTTGAGTATCGCTTTCCACGAAGCAGGTAGACGCCAATAATTTTCCTTTCTATCATTCCGATCTTGAAATGTACCGCTTGCAAAACCAAACAATGCAATTGTGTCCCCATTAAAAAATATATCAGTAATTTCGATTTTATAGTCGGGGAACCATTGAAAGCATCCGATCCATCCTGTTTTCATATGTTCTTTCCCTATAACTTCATTGCCTTGAGAATCAACAAATTTATGATCCTCAGTTAGATGCGAGCTAATCTTATCAACGTTGTGTTCGTTGATTGCATCAACAAAGTTTTGGATAATATGCTTGTCTTTTTTTGTTATGCAAAATAACCGCCTTATAGTATTAATGAAACCGCGATCCAGGACAACTATGCCCCGACTAACATTAAAATTTGTAATTGCCGCCACTTGATTTCGTAAATTCCACCAATGATTTTAAACCAAAACACATGGTGAAGATATTCATCTTTTCCGGGTAATTATTAATAAGTCGGCCGCCTTAAGCTCCAATAGTACCTGTCTTAACTTTTCCAGTTCTCTTGTAATTGGCAATAATAACTCCACTTGGTGTAGCAATACTCTCTATTAATGTAAATGCTGCCGGAATCGGGCAATTGTCAAACAATTTTTTTCCCTTGCCAAGAGTCAACGGGTGAATTTTGAGCCAGAGTTCGTCAACTAAATCATTCTTAAGTAGCAGCTGAATGAGCTCACCACTGCCCCAAACCTTAATATCAGAACCTTTTGAATTTTTGAGCTTTTTGATATCTGCCAATCTTTTGAGGAAAACCGAGTTTTTCCAATCTGACTTTTTCTTGGTCCTGGACATGACGTATTTTGTGACATCATTGATGCCTGGCCAATTGTCTGCATGTTCAGGCCAGTAGGAGGCAAAAATCTCAAATGTTTTTCTGCCCAAAAGAAGGTCTGCAGGTTTCATCTGTTTTTCCATGACCTTGCCATAAACTTCGTCACCATACGGTGCAACCCAGCCGCCATATTTGAAACCGCCTGAAGTATCTTCGTCGGGTCCACCAGGTGCTTGCATTACCCCATCTAATGTAATCATTGATATGACTATTATCTTTCTCATGTCCCGCCTCCTTTTTGAAATTACGTTAACTTAGTCCTTGATTTATTAATAACCCAATTGTTTATGTTAAATATCTGTAATCTATTAGAATATAATAAATAGGGAAAGGGATATCTGCGTTAATCTTAATGGTTGGTTGCGACATACAATTTATTAAATAATTAATTATCTTTTTAACACTAACATTAATTATAATTATATCCTTTTATGTTTAAACTGCCTCACTTATACTTATATCGAATTGGTAATTTTCATGGCCTACGGAAAAAGTAATAGTTTAATATTCAGGCTTTAGCCGCATTTTAAATCGTTACATGTTGTCCAATCGCTTTTTCTGTTCATCTTCCGGATGTAAGATTCATCCCCATCATCAGTTGAAAACAAGAACTCCTTTTATTTGCTTCCAAAGATGGAAATAAATAAATATCTGAGAAAATATACCTATAGAAGCGCAAAAATTTACGTATGGCAATTTCTGTACACGTAAAACCTTGAAAAAAATAGAAGATTTTATGGCCTTTATTTTGATTGGGTGTAAATATCTGTTTCTATCAGGAAATAACTATGAACAAATTTTTATTCTCAGTAATATTCTTTCTGCTTCCTGCAGTATTGTTGTACCCGCAGAATACTTACTTTGTATCAATAAACGGGGATGATTTAAACAGCGGACTTTCAGTCGATTCTGCATTCGCTACTCTGCAGCATGCATCAGATATCGTAACTGCCGGCGATTCCGTAATTGTCTTACCGGGAGCTTATACGGGTTTTGATTTAAGAACGGGCGGTACGCAAAATGCACCTATTGTATTCAAGGCATTTGATGAAAATGTGATTATAGATCATCCTAATTCAACAACTAATGACGGTATCAATATCGAAGAAGCCGACTGGATTATTATTGATGGATTTAAAGCTGTTGATCAACCGAGAGCCGGGATAAGAGTTGCAGTATCTGATTTTGTGACAGTAAAAAATAATGAATGTTCGTCGAACAGCCGCTGGGGCATTTTTACCGGTTTCACCGACGATATTTTAGTTGAAGATAACGTTTGTTCCTACAGTGGAACGGAACATGGTATATATGTATCGAACAGCGGCGACAGACCTGTTGTAAGAAATAATGTGTGCTATGAAAATAATGGGTGCGGCATTCAGCTCAATGCCGACCTGTCGCAGGGAGGTGACGGAATAATAACCGGCGCTGTTATCGAAGGGAACATCCTGCATGATAATTGCTATAATGGCGGCTCGGCAATAAATCTGGACGGGGTTCAGGAGTCGGTAATATACAATAATCTTCTTTACAATAATCACTCCACAGGCATAGCATTATTCCGCATCGATGGAGCGGAAGGTTCAAAAAATGATAAAGTGTACAACAATACTATTATTGTTCCTCCTGACGGAAGGTGGGCAATGCAGGCAACTGATGGTTCAACCGGGGATACTCTATATAATAACATTCTGATAAATCATCATACTTTCCGGGGCAGCATTAATTTCGATCAGGAATCAAAACCCGGATTTTACAGTGATTATAATCTTCTGGAGGACAGGCTGAGCGATGACGGCGGAAATACGAATATGACTTTAGCTGAATGGCAGAGTCTTGGTTATGATATTCACTCATTTTTAGTCGCTCCGGAAAACGAGATTTTTATTGCTCCTTCATGGGGAAATTATCATTTAAAGCAGGGCTCGCAACCGATAGACATAGGCACAAATTTAGTTTTGCCGGTTGTCGATAGGGACCTTGATAACATTCCCCGTCCACAGGGAAACGGATTCGATGCGGGGGCTTACGAATTTCAAATGCCCGACGAAATAATAAATTCAGGTCGGATTAATTACTATCAACTGAATCAGAATTATCCGAATCCTTTCAATCCGAGTACAACAATAGAATTCTCACTTCCTGAGAATGTAAAGAATGTAAGAATCTCCGTTTACAATGTACTCGGACAGAAAGTAGCAGAACTTGTAAACGGCGGGATGCCGGCAGGAAGATATCATTATCAATGGAATGCAAAGAATTTTGCTTCAGGTATGTACATATATGAATTGAAAACCGAGAAATTCACTGCCGTTAAAAAGATGCTTCTATTGAAGTAATTGCAGGGAGCTTTGGCACCCTTTTTATTATTTTTAAATGTTAACCGGACAGCGATTGATTTTAAGCGGAATTAATAAAATGAGCGAATTGCTGATGAATTGGGATTCTGCTCATTTTTAAGGTGATTTATTTATATCAGTAATCATTTACTTTAATTGCATGTAACAAATAAATTTTGCAAATTTAATATACAGTTCTACCTGCTTGAGAGAAACGTACAGAATAACGTTAATCTTATATTCTCTCCTGAAAATTGAGCTTCCCTTAAGTTGCAGAGTCAAGAATCAAATATTGATCTCATTCTTTAAACGGTTAAATAACAAATTAGTTAGAAATAATTTATCTCCTGATCACCCTATCCGGAACTTGCTCTAAGCGATCGTAAGGAGATTAACCAATTCAGGAGTTTAGGAAATGAAAGCTTTATTTATTCTGGCAGCAACCATTTTTCTTCTGCAAATAAGCTATGCTGCGACAGAGGATTCGGTTTTTGTTATAATATCGGGGGACACAGTTCATATATGGAATACCGGGGCGTATGAGAATTGCGGCTGCCTTTTCAAGATGAATGTTATGATATCCAACGATACTATCTCTGTAACAGAAGTCGATACTTCGATTAATTGGGCTTATTGTATGTGTTATTTTGATCTTCGTACATCTGTAACAGGTTTACAAAGTGCGACCTATTATGTAAATGTATTCAGGTCTATGCCTTTATTTTATCCCGACACCTTGTTTTATATCGGTTCAACCACATTTATTTACGGCGGTTCTGTATTGGCATACAGATCGCAATCATTTCAAAGCGATTGCTATGATATAACCGGAATCAGGGATAGCAAAGAGTACCCGACGGAATTCACACTTGAGCAGAATTACCCCAATCCATTTAACCCGACAACAACAATTAAGTTTTCTATACAAAAAGAAGTACCGGTTAACCTTTCCGTATATAATATGCTGGGTGAAAAAGTCAGAGAGTTAAAAAATGGAATAATGAAGCCGGGTTATTATGAGGTTGAGTTTAATGCATTAACAATAGCTTCCGGTATATATCTTTATAGAATCAGTGCTGGTAATTTTGTCCAGACAAAGAAGATGATTTTACTGAAGTAAAAAAGATATGCATTCAGTAGTCATTGCTATCATTGATGAATAATGCGTAATTATACACACGCGCAAAAAGTATCAACCTGGTGTGATTAACCCTGCCTACCATGATTTTATCTAATATTTAACTTTCCCAATTTTTTAAATAATAATTTGGACAGCACTGATATTTTCAAAGAATTTGATCCTAATCCATTTTGGGATGAATGATATTGGCTGTTTATGCACATAATCACATAAATACTAAATCAGAATCAGGAGATTAGATACCCGGTCTATATTTGATGTCCAATTTTTGTATTTTCGATCATTATTAGAGTGTCATTCAAATATTCAATAACGGTACAGGCTATGAACAACATTAAAAGCAATAAAAAAGAGTTATCACCAAAACAACGTGAAGACCTACTTAAAGTATTAAAAGTCCGCTTTGAGAAAAATATGGACCGCCATAAAGGACTTGAATGGGCTAAAGTAAAAGCAAAACTGGAAGCCAATGCTGAAAAACTCTGGTCATTGAATGAAATGGAAAGAACCGGTGGGGAACCGGATGTCGTTGGTTTAGATAAAAAGACGGGGGAATACATTTTTTATGATTGTTCGGCGGAAAGTCCTAAAGGCCGCAGAAGTCTTTGTTACGACCGCGAAGCGCTGGAGTCAAGGAAAGAAAATCAGCCGGACAATAACGCAGTTGATGTGGCTGCCGTCATGGGCATTGAGCTTTTATCGGAAGAACAATACAGGGAGCTGCAGAAACTTGGAAAGTTCGATTTGAAAACATCGAGCTGGGTGAAAACGCCTGCTGGTATCAGAAAATTCGGCGGGGCTATATTTTGCGACCGCCGCTATGACACTGTCTTTATGTATCATAACGGAGCGGAATCCTACTATGCCGCCAGGGGTTTCCGCGGTTCGCTGAAGATCTGAATATTGTAGAGACAGCTAAATTTGAATTTGATTGTAAGCAGATATCGGCTCACTTTGTTAAGGAGTATCGGTAATTATAATTGAGGAAACGAATAATATCAGACAATTAATTAAACATAAATTAATTTTATCGATATGTATAACTTACCGTATTACAAAGAAAAAAATCCTCAGGTGATCAGGGAATTTATTGACCGGCATCCGTTTGCTTTTTTGACGGGATGCGACTCTGAAAATAAGCCTGTTGCTACACAGGTTCCGGTTTTTATTGAAGAAGAAAATGGCAGGAAAATATTAAGGGGGCATATGATGAAAAATACGGACCATCATAAAGCTTTTTTGCATAACAATAATGTCCTTGTAGTATTCACAGGTCATCACTCATATGTAAGCGGTACCTGGTATAGCAATCCGTATATCGCATCTACCTGGAATTATATGAGTGTACATGTTAAAGGCATCATTCGTTTTCTGGACGATGCCGGATTGGAGGATGTACTCCGGAAGACCTCACTTCATTTTGAAAACTATAATCGGCAGTCCACTACAATTTTTGATAATCTTCCTTCAGAGTTTAAACAAAAAGTAATGCACACAATAACAGCTTTTGAAATCGAAGTAACTGGAATAGACAATGTTTTTAAATTGAGTCAGGACAGGGATGCTGAAAGTTATAACAATATTAAAGAGAAGCTAAAACAGCAGGGTGAAGACGGACAGGTAATCGCTGCCGAAATGGAAAAAAGAACCAAAGAGCTGTTTCCTAATGGGAAAACAAAAGATAAAAGATAAAAGGAAAAAGTAAAAAGAATAAAGAAAAGGGAATTCAAGATAAAAGAATAAAGAAACAAGTAATGAAGAAAAATAGGATTGCGGAATATGAGCAATCACTTTCCTCTTTTTTAATCACAGAATATTGCAGATAAAAAATTCAAGCTTACTCCGTAATGCTCTGTGCGACTTCAATTATCCAGACTAAATTCTATCTCACGGTCTCTCAGTCTCTTTGTCTCTCCCTCTCTCCGTCTTTTCGTCCCCCCGTCCCTCCGTCTCTTGTCCCTTTAATGTCTCACTGATTACTTTTTCAACATTGTTGCAATTCTTTTATAACCTAGTATAGAAAAAATCCGCAAAAATGTGTGGTTCTTCCTCCTTTTTTTTGGAGTGGATGAGCCCTTTTTGGTAATTTTGATAGGGACAATTTTTTGTATTATGTATAATTAGATGTATTATGTTTTCAGATTCCATTTGTCCTGCCAAATTTATCAACGAGGTTATTAAATGATACACCACAGATCAGATCCGGTGCTTGAAGAGATAATAGAGATTACGTCGCAGGACCCATCGCAATGCTATCAGTGCGGAAAATGCTCTGCCGGATGCCCGGTAAGAGATTTCATAAATACTCCGCCAAACAGGGTTGTAAGATATGTTCAGCTTGGTTTTTATGATGAGGCTTTGAATTCACAGACACCCTGGCTCTGTGCGGGATGTATGACCTGCACGAGCCGCTGTCCCCAGAATTTTGAGCTTGCAAAATTTATGGATGCGGTACGACAGGTTGCTCTTAAGAGAGGAATAAAACCCGATAAAAAAGTTTATAAGTTTCATAAGGCTTTCCTTGCACAGGTGGAAAAACATGGACGGTCATTCGAGCTCGGGATGGTGAGAGATTATAAGCTCTCTACCGGTGACTTCTTTCAGGATATGGATCTTGCCCCGGAAACTTTAATGAAAGGTAAGATGAATCTTACTCCCGGGAATATCAAAAATAAGGAAGCGATTAAAAAGATCTTCCGGAATGTAGAGGAGAAGAAATAATGGAGTATGGTTATTATCCCGGCTGTTCGCTGGAAGGTACTGCAAAGGAATTTGATAAATCATTAAAAGAAGTTCTTACAAAATTAAACTGCGGATTAAAAGAGATAGAGGACTGGTCGTGCTGCGGCGCTTCCTCTGCTCATATTACAAGTCATCTTTTATCGGTTGCCCTTCCCGTCAGAAATCTTCTTCTAGCAGAGAAACAGGGCTTGAATGATGTGGTGGCTCCGTGCGCAGCATGCTTTAGCCGCCTCCTCTCTTCTCAGAAAGAAATGAAGCTCGATGAGAAAACACGGATGAAGGTTGAAGATCTGATGGAAGAAAAGTTTTCAAACGGCATTCAGATTTTTAATCTCATTCAGCTATTTCAGAAAATAGGTCTGGATAAAATTAAGGAAGCTAAAAAGGTTGACCTTGGTGATCTGAAAGCCGCGTGCTATTACGGCTGCCTTTTAGTGCGCCCCGCAGAGATTGTTAATTTTGATGATGAGGAAGATCCGAAAACGATGGAAGAGGTTGTTAAAGCGGCAGGTGTGCAGACGGTCGACTGGAATTATAAAACCGAATGTTGCGGTGCTTCTCATTCAATTGCTCACACGGATATCGTTGAAAAGTTGAGTAAGAAAATTCTTGATGATGCAGTATCGCACGGTGCTGATGTAATTATTGCTGCCTGCCCGATGTGCCATTCAAATCTTGATATGCGCCAGAAAAATATTATTAAACATAATCCTGATCATAAAGTAATCCCGGTCCTTTATCTGAGTCAGCTTGTGGGAATTGCACTGGGAATAAGTTATAAAAACCTGGGACTGAATCTTCATTACATAAATCCGATACCCGCTGTGGAGAACAGAATTAAGAGGGAGGCTGTCGTATGAGAATAGGTGTATTTATCTGCCACTGCGGGGAGAACATCGGAAAGACGGTCGACTGCCCCAGAGTTTCCAAAGCTGCCGCTGAGTTGCCGGGAGTAGTTCATTCAGAAGATTATAAATATATGTGCTCAGATCCCGGGCAGAATCTTATCAAACAGGCGATAATCGATAAAAAGCTTGATGCAGTTGTTGTGGGAAGCTGCTCGCCTCATATGCATGAAAGGACATTCAGAAAAGCGTGTGCTGCTGCGGGAGTTAATCCTTATATGGTTGATATCGCAAACCTGCGCGAGCACTGCTCGTGGATACACGATAATGTTGAATCTGCAACCGCAAAGGCAATTGATCTGATTAGATTATCAGTTGAAAGAGTAAAATATAATCAGCCGTTAATTCCTATCAGGGTGCCTGTGACTAAACGCGCCCTGGTAATTGGCGGAGGTATATCCGGAATTCAGGCAGCACTCGATATTGCCGGGGCAGGATGTGAAGTTGTGCTGGTTGAGAAGGAACCCTCAATAGGCGGACATATGAGTCAGCTTTCGGAAACCTTCCCGACACTAGACTGCTCTCAATGTATCCTTACCCCAAGAATGGTTGAAGTCTATCAGCATCCAAATATTAAATTATTAACT
>Ga0153915_10004647_pt1 | contig 12682 bp, 11 predicted proteins | sample Opewatmetagenome_2_FD_107003 | JGI IMG/M metagenome (GOLD analysis project Ga0153915, IMG submission 107003) | Freshwater wetland microbial communities from Ohio, USA - Open water 3 Core 3 Depth 3 metaG | ecosystem: Environmental > Aquatic > Freshwater > Wetlands | place: USA: Ohio, Lake Erie... | reverse complement strand
GGCGGAATTGGTAGACGCGCTGGTCTCAAACACCAGTGGATTCACTTCCATGCCGGTTCGATCCCGGCTCTGGGTACGCTTAAAAACGCTAACAGTCAACAAAATAGACTGTTGGCGTTTTTTTGTTTGCCTGTTTCAACAATAGAACAGGGTAAGGCAGTAGAAGCTTTTGAGATTGGCACGGCGGCCACCATCGCTCCCATACAAGAAATCCAGGTTGACGGGAAATCGTATGCCACTTATATAGAGCCCGATGCCTGCATGTTCCGGTTAAAACAGATCTTTGAGGATATTCGGATGGGGAAATCGCCGGATCGCTGGAATTGGGTGGTGGTTTCTTGAAGTTGGGAAAGTGCCGCCGTTCGGTTTAATCGGGGTGGCGGCACTGGTCTATTGTTATGACAACCAATGAAAAATCCAAAGCGGATAAAATTTCTAAAAATATATTTTTCATCAATCATAGATTAATCAATCATTTATTTATAACTTTACATTTCCTTTTGTCAAAAAAAATAATTAACCTTTTTTAATTAACCTTTTTCGTTAATCTTTAATATCTTTGCAGTGGAAATAACCTACAAATCCCGCAAACTCGAAAGACAATTAACCACCCCCAAGGAATTAATAAAAGCCTATGGGCAACTCGCTGCTAAAATAAAACAGAGATTAACCAACCTGAAAGCCGCTGACAATTTAGCTATCATGAAAACAATCCCTGCCGCCAGATGCCACGAGCTTCTCGGCAACCACAAAGGAATATTAGCCGTAGATGTATCTGAAAATTATCGAATTATTTTTGAGCCCTGCCACCATCCCACTCCGCAGAAAGACGACGGTGGATTAGACTGGAACTCCGTTACCAAGATTCAAATAAACGGCATTGAAGATTACCACTAACAAACAACCATCATGTCAACAGCGTTAAATATCACCCGCTCCCTCCTATCCCCCCCAGGCACCACCATTCAGGAGCACATCGACCACATCGGCATGTCTCAATCCGAACTCGCCGAGAGAATGGGCAGACCGAAAGAAAAAATCAATGACATCATTAAAGGACGCGAACCCGTAACAACACCTACCGCTTTTCAATTGGAAAGAGTATTAGGTATTCCCGCCAGTTTCTGGTTGAACAGTGAGAGCATCTACCGACAAGAGCTCTACGAAATCCAGCTACAAGAAGAGTTGGAAGAAGAAACAGACTGGCTCAAAAAGTTTCCCATAAACGATTTACGAAAAAATGGATTCCTCCCAGACACCAAAGAAAAGCATCAACTTGTTATCGGACTGCTCAAATTCTTTGGTATAGCCTCCCCCGAAGAATGGAGCACGATTTATGCAAACAAAGAACTGTCCGTCGCTTTCCGAGTCTCCCTGGCCCACACCAAAAGCCCTCATGCTGTTTCCACTTGGCTAAGAATGGGAGAGCTGCAATCAAGAGATATCGAGACGACCGTCTTCGACAAAAAGAAATTCAGAGAATCTTTGGATGAAATCAAAGAGATGGCATACCTGATGCCCGATTATTTTGCCAAGCAGCTACAAACAACCTGCGCCAAATGTGGCGTAGCGGTCGTTTATACCCATCCACTACCCAAAGCCCCTATCAGCGGCGCAACCCGCTGGTTTCATAACAAGCCCGTCATCCAGTTATCCGGCAGATTCAAAACCAACGATCATTTCTGGTTCACCTTTTTTCACGAAGCAGCCCACCTGCTTTTGCACGGTAAAAAAGACATTTTTCTGGAAAATCTAGAAGGCACAGACAAAGACCAAACAAAAGAAAACGAAGCCAACAACTTTGCCGAAAAGATATTGCTCCCCGAAAACGAATGGCAAGAAATTGCAACCACCCAACCACTCACCAATGCAGCAATAGTTCACTTTGCTAACAAGTTCAGAACCCCGGCAGGCATCATTGTTGGAAGACTGCAACATCAAAAGATAATTTCTTTTTCCGTGAGTAATGAACTTCGGCAAAAGATTGATTTATTTCACTAATACGGCATGCTTTCTTCGTTTGAAACGAATTTACAGTTGGAATTCCATCAATTAGTGATTATATTCACTACGATTTAAAGCATTTACCAGATACAAATTAATCGAATAGGAGGTTTAATTATGGCAACATCTATCTTGAGCGACTATCTGGTTCGTATTGACACACCCAATCTCGATAAAACTTCTTTTTCTTTAAACGAATCAGAATAACGGAAGTGCTTATCATTTATCAATCAAAATCAAATCACAGTTCTGTTCTGTTTTGTCAATTACAGCACCCAAACTTTTGTAAAAACCAATGGTCGACTTATTCCACGAGGAAACCTGCCAGTGCATTTTATGGCAACCTGTTTCTTTAGCTAAAGTGAGAACCTTGTTCAAAAGTTGCTTTCCAATCCCCTTTCCCCGAAATGCAGGCTGAACATACAGGTCGTCCATATACATTGCCTTGCCCGTCCAAGTGTAATAGCAAATAAACCAACTCACATAGCCAATAATTCCTCCGTTACAGACTGCTACAAAACAGTTGAAAAACTCCTTCTCCGCTTTCATACGCTCAACAGAGTTATACATCTTTTCTGGTGTCTTTTCAAATTCGGCAAACTCTTTAAACAGCTCGACAATCTGCTCAAAATCCGATTCGTCCACTTTCCTGATTTCTATGTTCATAGCTTCTCATTTTGAATATCAGCTAGCCTGTCAAGTAAGATAAATGCCACATCGTAGCAAGTTGCCGGTTCTGCAGATGTAATGATATTCCGATCAACCACTATTTGTTTATCCTGTACATCTACCCCAAAACCAGCTAATTGTTTACGCCTGAAACCATTGTTTACATTCCAGGTTGTAGCCTTTCTATTTTTAAGCACCCCGGATTTTCCAATAGGTAGAGCCCCCACACTAACTGATGCAATCAATTTCTCTTTTTTGTCAAATACTCTTATTAAATTTTGAAAACGTTCATCGTATGCATCTTTATAAAATCCTGCATCTCCGACACCCCCGGGAATGACCAAAGCATCAAAACCATCAACATTAATTTGATCAAATGAAATATCGGGCCGTACCATCAGATTCCAAAAACATTTAATAACCGGCCTCAATCCTGTAATTGTCAAATCAACCTGAATATTGCCTGGTTCTTTACTCCGGCCAAAGACCTCTATAAACACAGATGCTTCATAAGCTTCAAATCCCTGAGCTAATAATAAAAGAATCTTTTTTACCATTTTTCTTTGAAATAACATCCAAACTGACCCAATAGATATCAGATACGGTTGCATCACCATACGTATCCCTGCGCGTAAAAAAAAGAAATTTGTCATCCGGTGACAAGTAGGGAGCCAATTCAAAACCTTTTGTATTTATGTTGGGTCCCAGATTTATACCATCCGTCCATTCCCCATTTTCTTTTTTAAAAGCAATATATAAGTCTGTATTGCCAAAACCACCTTCCCGAGGCGAGGCAAAAACGATGTAATCCATCTTTTTTGAGAACACCATGTCGCCGCAATCGTAGTTGAATGCAGCATCTATCTTTGATACTTTCTTGTAGACACCATCCACCTTTTCAGCTTTGTAAATAACAACCTTATTCTTCGTGTCTCTTGCGAAATACAAACAGTTGTCGCTCGCTATGACGGGAAACCATTCCGGCCCAATGGAGTTCACCGCCGTATCCAGCTTAACCGGCTCATACCATTTCCCGTTTCTGTCACAGCTGACTCTCCAGATATCGGTAGGATAGTCTGTTACGAAATACATTTCTCGATTGTTTTGCGTAACATTTGGTTCCCCTCCAATCATAGACTTGTTCTTACGCAGGATATGGTCTGCAAAATGAAGGGTATCTATTGTTAGCATGCCTTTTTCATCCCTTTTCAAACGGAGAAACCCATTGTACGTCCAATACTTTCCACCATCCAAGCCAATGATATGCTCCGATCCGTTTTTTTGGATCGATATCCCATGCTCAAATCGATCTTTTAAGGATATGATATCCGGAGCATATATTTTAGGCTCTAAACCAGGAATGTTATTGTCCAGGTATCTGATTTCCTGTGATTTGGTTGTAGTCTTTGTATGTATGATGATTTTTTCGGAAGTCAGTCCCTTGCCGGTGGCCTGCAAAATGATTTGTCCCGCTCTTTTATTTGAACGGACAACAACCAAACACTTGCCTTCGTATGCCTTTCGAAATGGTTGCTTGAAACTTTCCACACTCCTGGGATTCGAATTTCCGACAGCCTCAATGGTTCCTTCACCCTCTATGCGAAAATTAATAAGATCGTTGTATTGCGGATGAAGCACACCGAATTTATCCGTGATTTCTACCGTAACAAAACTCAAATCCTGACCATCTGCCTCGATGGTGGTGCGGTCGGCAGACAAGTGAATCCTTGCCGGTGTACTCGCAGTCTGAAGTTTGCTTTCAGCAATTACTGCACCATTAAGGTACCCCTTTGTTTTTAAGGTTCCAGGTATGTAGGGGACTTGCCATGCAGCCTTGAATTCGGTCGCTCTGGAGGTGTTTTTAGTGCTGATAACCTTATCGTTCAATAGTAGTTGGACACTATCGCATGCTGAATAAGCGACTACCGTTAGCTCTTTGCCTTCATACCCCGGCCAGGTCCAACTCGGCTTCACGTCGTCCCAACCCCAGAGTGACGCTCCTTTTCCATCGAATGAAGATACTGGAGCCAGCACAAAACAGGAAAGTTTGTTGCTGTGATTAAAGAGGATGTCCCGATAATACGAACGAGGTCTTCGGAAACCACAAACATCCATGTCGCCCGTATAAGAAGCATACCAAGGAAAGAGTGAAGATGGTCTGCTGGTAAAATCATACCAACCCGACGCCACTTCGCCCATGTAATCCATTGCAGTCCAGGTAATGTTGCCCAAGACGAAGGGGTTATCGGTAGCTCGCATCCAATTGCTGAAACAGTTTCGCGGATCAATCTCCGTGGAAAGCATGATACGGTCGGGTAATCGTTGATGGTCTGTGACATATTGTGAGGATTGATAACTGTATCCGCACACATCCAAGGCTGCAAAAATGGGATCGTATTCCTGCCACATTTTTGGGGAACCATCATGCCAGTTTCCTCGTATATTCATTGCCACGTTGGCTGAAACAGGTCTGGAAACATCCAACGAATGTACAAATGTTGTCATTTCATACGCTAATGCAACACCTGAGCTATCTCTGGCTTCACGAATCTGATTGCCGATTCCCCAATCAATAATGGCGGGATGATTTCTGTCCCTCAGGATCATGTTTGTCAAATCCTGTTTCCAGTGATCTTTAAAATACACCTGATAATCATCTGGCCGCCAACCGACATTCCAGACATCAAAGGCTTCTTCGACGACCAACATCCCCAACCGGTCGCAGGCATCAAGAAATGCAGAAGAAGGTGGATTGTGAGCGGTTCGAATGGTATTGAAGCCTGCTTGCTTCATTAATTCCACACGACGTTCTTCGGCTCTGTCAAACGCGACTGCACCCAAGGGGCCGTTATCAGCGTGAAGGGCTCCACCTTTAAGTTTTAAATGCTGTCCATTTAGGAAAAAACCCCTTTCCGTATCAAACCTCAAAGACCGGATACCAAAAGTTGTTTCTGTTACATCCAAAATGCTATCCCCCTGAAAAATGGTACAAACTGCTTTATAGAGGCTGGGGGAATCAATCGACCACAATTGTGGATCTAAAACCGTAATCTGAAATTTAAGCTTTGACTGAACCGAATGGCTGATGAGTGTCGTCATTTTTTTACTCGAAACAGTCCTTGATTCCGGATCAACTATTTCCACATTAAATTGAATCTGCTTTTTTTCCGTCGTTCTGTTTTCCACGGTAGCCACCAGGTTGAGTTCGGCTTTGGATGAATCGGCGGAAGTCGTCGATATAAAAACTCCCCATGGAACGATGCGCATCTTATCTGTAATAGTTAATACTACGTGCCGATAGATACCCGAACCTGAATACCACCGGGAGTTATCTCCTTCATTTTTTACCTGTACAGCAATAACATTTTCCTGTTTGCCAAAATAAAGATACCTGGAGATATCGTACCAAAAAGGCGTGTAACCATACGGATGGTTGCCCAGGTGAAAACCGTTTATCCAAATGTCGGCATTCATATAAATGCCGTCAAACAAAATGGTAACTATTTTCTCACGCAACGCTTCCGGTAATAGAAAATGTTTTCTGTACCAACCTGTACCCCCGCTAGTAAAGCCGGTGTGCGTACCACCTATGGCATTAGCATCAAAAGGGCCCGTGGCCGATAGACTCAAAGAAGCAGGCAAATCCTCAATGCTCCAATCGTGAGGCAGGTTTAAAGCCCGCCATTTTGAATCGTCAAATCCTGGATTTTCGGCACCTTCAGTTTTCCCCCGGTAAAACTTCCAGTTGTCATCAAACCGGGTGGTTCTGATGAACTCTTGTGCAGCCAGTTGTAACTGAAAGGCTGCAATTATCAAAAAGATAATAAAAACGCTGCATTTCATTGAGTTATAATTTTAGATAGTTAATGTAACTTGTTTAAAATGGCCTCGCCGATAAACTTTCGACGTAACAAATAGTTCGTTTCTTCCATCTGTTTTCTGTTTATCCACCGGAGTATTGATTTTGAAGCAAATTGCAATTCATCCATAGCTAATTCGGGTTCAATCTCATTTAATACATATAACGTATAGAAATATGGAAAGCTCTTCCACGTACCTTTGTCATCGCGGTGTTGTTTTAAAAATTCCAATCCAGCTTTTAGAATGTCGGAATCGTGATTTAAACCTCCTGCAGATACATTCAGCCACAGACTACATGAACAGGTTTTACAACAATAAGTCCCCAGGGGGCTTTTACTTTCATTTATCCTCTGTTTCAGACCTTCGTCTGCTTCACGAAGGACTCTGCTAACAGCTTCATTTTCTATATCGAGTTTATGCAAAATCCGACTGGCTTCCTCGCCCATTATATGTCGCCTTCCTGCATTGGATTTTATCTTTTCACCGGTAAACAATACCAAATCTTGTTTCATATCCGATTCGGTCGGGGCAAACAGGCCGGCATACGCTCCGGGGGCCAAGTGCCTGTCAAGAAGAAAATTTGCAATTTTTTCTTTTTCACCCCTGTTAATATCAAACCCAAACAACAATGCTTCTGATATATTGTCAATGGTTTGTGATAGGCTGGATGTTTCTAAATAGTCCATTTATTGATTTTTTGTTTTAATTCGGATCAGTTCATTCTGAAATTTTTCCGGTTCTTCCACACATATATAGTGTGCCGATTTCCTGAACCAGATAACTTTCTTTATTGGTGCTTTCACTTTCTTACAATACTCAACAACCAATTCGGGAGCACAGGCAATGACATGATCGTTGACACCTTCGAAAAAATACAAGGGAACACCAATCTCCCAAATGGATTTGTTCATTTCCTTTTGTTTCTGCGGATATTTACCCATATACTTTACAGAGAATGCTTTCCCTTTCCTAAGCAAATCGAGGTATCCATCGAAATAGTACGGTGATGATCTGATCATCGAATCCAGATCAAGTGATAACCGATGATGGCCTCCATATTTGGTTATCAGATCGATATAGGGGAATTTACCGGCTTCTATTCTTTTTAGACCAGAGATATCGTTAGCTTTTTCAAGCTGATTGTGCAACCAATTATAGCTAATGGCTATCGACTTGTTCCAGTCGTAAGCAACCTGCCCAACGCCGATATATGCATAAAAAAACTCCGGATGGTTTGCCACTAATTGCAGACCGATTACGCTTCCAAATGAATGGCCGATCAGGTAAACCTTCTTCTGATGATATTTGGCTAATAAATATCGTATTAATTCCAACGCATCTTCTCTTATCTGGTCTTCTGAAATCATGGTGGTATCCATGCCTTCGTGGAATGAAAGAGCTGTTCCTCGCTGATCCCAATTCACTAAAATAAAATGATCCATTAATTGGCCAGAGAAAATATGCGAACGCAGCATGATACTTGAACCAGGCCCTCCGTGCAGGTATAACAAGATAGGATTATCGGTATTGTTTGATTGCACCAGAATTTTCTGCTGACAACCGTTGATAGTTACATCATAAAGGCTGTCAATATGGTGCAAGTTTCTGTTTGCAGCCTGCAAACCTAATGAAAACCCCATTAAAATCACAAGTACACTTGTTAATTTGTTCATGGCTTAATTGTTTTATTCGAGATACGATTCAATTGAGTTCTTAGGTTAACATTCATCGGATTTGAGAAATAGCGTGCGACCAGTTCGCCCAGCCGGTTATTGCCATTCCGCTCAATACGCTTTTTTTGATTTCGACCCGTTTGGTTACAATGGCAGCCAGACACCCGATAGAAATAGCATCAAAAAAAGCAAAAGGGGAAATAACAAAGAAAATGCACACCCCGTAATACCCGCTCCACTCCAGGTTTAGTGCGTTGAAATACTCCCGATATTTAGTTTTATGATTTGTTAAATCAATCAACACCAACAACATGGCTCCGTCTTTCTACCATCAATACATCCCGCCATGTATTTCCCATTTTGCCAATGCGTTCTTTTATCCCAATCGTCCGAAATCCATGTTTATGATGCAATTTCAGACTGCCAGTATTTTCAGGAAAAATTCCGGACTGCAAAGACCAGATACCGTTAAGCTCGGATTCCTTTATCAAAGATTCCATCAATTTATCGCCAATGCCTTTTTTCCGGTATCCTGAATCAACATATATACTTACTTCTGCAACTCCGGAATACACGCACCGACTTGAAACATTGGATAATGCAGCCCACCCGACAATTGTGCCGTTAATTATGGCGATTAACCTGCAATCTTTTCGATGGGCTTTATCCCAGGAATCCCAATCCGGCACTTCTGTTTGAAATGTTGCATTTTTGGTGGCTATGCCTGATTCATAAATCCGTGCGACATCTGTCCACGATTTTTCCGTCATTTGACCAATTACGATATTGTCCATTTCCTATAACTATTTTATTACTTTTCCTATCCAGTCTTTATCTATTTTTTCAACCAGCAATAATCCCTGATCTGAACCATTCAAGTTTGTTTTATTTTATACAATAACGATTACTAAAGTGATTTGGTATTCATTCTTATTCATTCCTCAACGCCTCTACCGGATTCATAGTAGCTGCCCTCCAGCTTTGCCAACTTACTGTTATTAGTGCAATGACCATAGCAAGTGTTCCCGCCAGAGCAAATATCCACCAACTCAGCTCTGTTTTATAAGCAAAGTTTTCGAGCCATTTGTACATGGCGTAATATGCAATGGGTGTGGCAATTACAAAGGCAATAGCTACCCATTTTACAAAGTTGCGGTTGAGCAGTACCATTACTTCCAACACTCTGGCGCCATTTACTTTGCGGATGCCGATTTCTTTGGTGCGTTTATCAAGCAACATAGAACTTAATCCAAATAATCCAATGCAGGCAATCAATATAGCGATGAACGAAAGTGCGTTTACCATTTGAACCATCTGTACCCATTTATCAAACTGCTTTTGGTAATGTTCATCAATCCACAGGTAGTCAAAAGCATTGGCCTGATGGATTTTTTTCCAAAGTTTTTCCAGCTCCTTAATCTTTTCCTTTGGATTCGTTGCACTGATTTTTAGCAGGCAATAACCATTTGCCAAATCCCAGAATTGAAACATGGTAGGTTCAACCGGCATATCGGCCGATTGATGATGAAAATCGGCCATGACTCCGATAATGTGCCGGTTCGCGTTCTTGGATTCCCAAAATATCTCTTTGCCGATAGCCTCGTCCGGACGATTAAATCCGTAGGCTTTTGCCAACGTTTCGTTGATAATGATTCCTGTTGCATCAGTAGGAAATTCTTCAGCAAAATTTCTTCCGGCCAATAATTTATGCCCGAATAGTGTGAGATAACTATACCCCACAAAGTTCATCCTGCAGTTGATATTTGCTTCTTCATTTTTTCCAGCAAGCCGCGTTGGCATTTGTGATGAGATGGTACTTCCTGGAATGTAGCTTGCCGACGATACAGCGGTTATTCCGGGAATCTTTAAGACCTCTTGTTCAAATGCTTTTCTATCTGGATCGATATTGCCGCCAACGGAGTAATAGGGACTTCGGATAGCCAGTACCTGACTGGTTTCTATGCCTTTATCCATATTCATAAGGTCATTTACCTGCTTGGTGGAAAACAAGGCGAAACAGATTAACACGATGGAAGCGCCGAACTGAAGCACAAATAGCGTAATCCAGGGGGAATGGTTTTGCCTTGCAGATTTCGAACGATTGGAAAGTGCATTTGCCAACTTTTGCCTGCTTATCAGGGAATACATAACCATGCTGACCAAGAAAGCCCCAATCACCTGTAATCCAAGTATGGATGCCCATAAACCAAATTGGCAGGAATGAGGTAGAATTATTGACTGTAAAACTCCTGCTCCCGTTACTATCGAATTCAAAACAAAAAACAAAACAACCGCAATGATGACTGCGAAAAAATTCAGTATAAATGATTTTTGAAACAGTTCTTTCCAAATATTCCGCTGCGATGCACCCAGGACTTTTTTCACACTAAAAGCCATTTTGTTTTTCAGGGCGTTGCCAATACCAATGTTTATGAAATTCAACCATGCAATAGTCATGATGATGAGCGCAATAAAAATACGGATGAACACATCCCGCGTAGTGGGGTTATTGTCCATGTAATTGGACTGCCCGTTGAGGTGAATATCGCAAAGGGGAAAGACATTGCACAGTTCTCCTTCATCCAACTTTCTTTTCTCCCCGTTGTTTAAAGCCAACTCAGATAGGTCGTGACCAAGCCGTTCTGCATCAACAGGATTTGATGTTTTAAAGTAGGTGAAGAAATTCTTCCATCGCCAAGGCGAATCTTGTGTGTACATTCGATGTGCCAGTATGTTTTCTATCGAAAGCAGCATATCGAACTGCACATGACTGTTTCGCGGAATATCTTTAAATACTCCCGCTATGGTATATGTTACGCCATTCTCGTAAGAACCATTCACGATGACGGTTTGCCCAACCGGGTTTTCGTTCCCAAAATACTTTTTTGCGTATCTTTCTGAGATGACCATTTGGTTTTTATGGGTCAACGCTTTTTTTACATCTCCTTTCACTACAGGAAATTCAAGAATATCGAACAACGAACCATCACCAAAATAGGCTTTGTCCTCATAAAAACGTTTCTCTCCGGCAAGGATAGTTGTACCACGATAGCAAGGATGTAAGCGGGCAGCTTCTTCAACATAACTCAACTGGTCTTTTGCCAGTGAAGCAAGCAATCTTCCTTCCGATCCTTTGGTTCGATAAATCCGGTCGCCGTTGTCATTGAATTTATCAAAATTATATTCGAAAAACGCATATTGCCCTACGAAAATGCAGGTTACTATTCCCAAAACGAGTCCGGTAATCTGAATGATCGTGTTTTGTGTAACCGGCAAAAAACGTTTATATTCCAGTATCATAATTTGTCTATTTCTTCGTTTGTATGTTGGTGAATTTTAGATGTTCTTCGAGAAATTCCAATGGATTAATGAAGTATCTATCCAATTCTTCACGGCTCATGCATAACCAGCTTGCACAACTGTAATCGTCGATCCTCTTTTTTATTTCGAAATGCAAATGGTCGAAATTCCCACCATATTTCATGGCCTCTCTTTTGGTATACAACACGCCAATCTTAGTCGATTCGTCAACCATTTTTCCCCGCTCCGTGAATATTTCTTTCAGATGGATGTATGAACTGTAAATCATAGTGCCATCTTTAAGTTTATGTTTTACAATAACTGTCTTTACAGGAGCTTCCTGATTGATGAAACAGACAACGCCTTTAGCAACTGCATAAACATCAAGCGAATTCTTTCTGTCAGCAGGGACAATGTCAATTCCCGAATGTTTGTGGCCTTTTACCCGGGTTGAACGATAAGCACCATAAGGACTGATGAAGGTTATATTTTTCAGGTCTGTCCGGTCAGGTAGATCGAAAGGAAAAATCCATTTTTCTGCCAATTCGGTAGGTTCTACCTCAATGTATAGATGCTTTAAGAGTTGACAGTACTTTTTAATACTGTCCGAATGAATGGCTTCAGGAGAGTTAACAACTGAGCTAACCGTATCGGTTGATAGGTGTTCTTTTTGATTACCCGTTTTCGATGTACAAGAATAAGACATCAACACCAATAGGCACAGGAAGCATTTTGTCATAAATTTTTATTTTTTATTCTGCCATTGTTTTGATATAGTCAGGTGTAACAGGTTCATCTTTAAAAAAATCGCCTTTTTTGCCCTGCGACAAGGCCCAGCGGTCGATCCACGAAATTCCCCAATTGCCATAAACCGTTACCTGAGTTTGGTAAACTTTATCCCGAAGAGCTACATCCATCGACACGAATTCGTATTGGTTTTTTTCGAACATAGCTGCCAACAAACCGGTGCAATCGGAATTAAGCAGGCTGGCATGTAGCAACAGAATTTGTGGAATAGCCCTACCAAACATTATTTCAGATTGTTTTTCGTAGTATTTTAATTTTGCTTCTATATAATGGACGAAATCTGTCCTGATTAGTTGCATTAATGCCGTGTCGTTTTTTACGCTTGCCCGTTTGTAAGCCACAGCAAAAAGGTAATCTTCGTTGTCGAT
>Ga0153915_10004646_pt1 | contig 12685 bp, 11 predicted proteins | sample Opewatmetagenome_2_FD_107003 | JGI IMG/M metagenome (GOLD analysis project Ga0153915, IMG submission 107003) | Freshwater wetland microbial communities from Ohio, USA - Open water 3 Core 3 Depth 3 metaG | ecosystem: Environmental > Aquatic > Freshwater > Wetlands | place: USA: Ohio, Lake Erie... | reverse complement strand
GCTGCGCGGCGCCGCGCTGTTCCTGACCGACGGCTTCCCGCAGCGTACCTGGAGCGCCGAAGGCTCGCGGCTGGCCAGCATCCTGGTCGGCGAATTGAACTTCGGCAAATTCCATCTCTACGCGTCGCTGTTCTGGTTCATCGGCCTGGCCATCGTGCTTGGCTACGTTCTGACGCGGACCAGGACGGGCAACTGGATCCAGGCGGCCGGCGGCAACGCCGGCGCGGCGCGGGCGCGCGGCGTCAATGTCCGGTGGACCAAGACCGCTCTTTTCGTCCTGACCGCCCTGGCCTCCGCGCTCGCCGGGATCATCAGCTCGATCCGCACGACGTCGGCGAATCCAAACAGCGGCACGGGCTATGAGCTGGAGATCATCGCCATGGTGGTGATCGGCGGTACTGTGCTCAGCGGCGGTCGCGGCACCATCATCGGCACCGTGATAGGGGTGCTCATCCTGCGCCTGATGCGCAACGGCATCGTGATGGTCGGCGTGCCCGGCCTGGCCTACAACATCTTCATCGGCGCGATCATCCTGGCGATGGTCGGTCTGCACGCAACCCTGGAACGCAGGCGACGGGCGGAGGCGTAAGGCAATGGCCCAGGAACTGGTCCGCATGAGCAACATCAGCAAGTCCTACGGCCGCGTCGAGGCGCTGCGGGGCGTCAACTTCACCGTGAATGGCAGGGAGATCGTCGGGCTGCTGGGCGACAACGGCGCCGGCAAGTCGACGCTCATCAAGATCCTTTCTGGAGCGATCACCGCCACGTCCGGCGACATCTACATGCGCGGCCGCAAGGTGGACATCCGCACCACCACGGACGCCATTGCCCAGGGCATCGAGACCATCTACCAGGATTCCGCTCTGGTCAACGAGCTCTCCATCGCGCGCAATCTTTTCCTGGGGCGCGAACCGGTGAAGGGCCCGCGCTTTCTCGACCGCCTGGACGACAGGAAGATGAACGAGGTCTCGCGGGACCTGCTGAAGCAGGTGGGCATCACCAAGGACATCCCACCCACCACGCTGGTCAACGCGATCTCCGGCGGCGAGCGCCAGGCGGTGGCCATCGCGCGGGCACTCTATTTCAAGAGCGAGCTGATCATCCTCGACGAGCCCACGAACAACCTGGGCGTCGAGGAGACGCGCGGGGTCCTGCATTTCGTGCGCAGCGCCCGGGATTCCGGACATTCCTGCATCTTCATAGCCCACAACATCCACCACGTCTTCCAGGTGGTGGACCGGATCGTAGTCCTGCGCCGCGGCGTCATGGTGGCCGACGACATCGACCCGAAGAAGACCACCATCGAGGCGGTCGAGCGCGTCATCACGGGCTTGAACGGCGAGGGGTTGGGCGGCTGATCTCTCGAAAATGGAGGCCTAAACGCCGGCCCTCGTCGGGGGCCGCTTCTGTCAGGACGGGACCTTGCCGGGAATCTCTGCCCGCATCGTGTGCAGATCGAGTCCCTCGATCCTTCGCCGGATGTCGAGGTATGTCGCATAGGGAGCTTCGTAGGACCTCGCGGACGCCGGGTGCGGCTCGAAGACCCGGTCCACCGCGACAAGCGGCGTAATGTCGTCCAGAGCAGAATACCTGCCGACCCCAAGGCCGGCGAGGAACGCTGCACCGAGGCACCCCGCCTCCGTCACCAGGTTCCGTTCTATGGGCAACCCGACGATATCCGCCTTCATCTGCATCCAGGGATCGGACCGTGCGCCGCCGCCCGTCGCTCGCAGTAGCTTGATCGGAATCGACGCACGACGAAACGAATCGACGTTGAGCCTGATCTCGTAAGAGATGCCCTCCAGTATCGCCTTCATGATCTGGGAAGAATCCGTATCGAGCTTCAAACCGAAGATCATCCCGGACTGCGCGATGTCGAGCCAGGGGGTTCCGGAACCGGCGAAATAGGGAAGCGCGTAGAGCGTCGAGGGGCCATCGGACAATCTTGCGACGAGCTCGTCGAGGCCTGTTTCCGGGCAGCATAGGTGCTCGTGGCACCACTTGATCGCGGAGCCGGAGGTCGTGACGTAGGCGAGTGACGTGTAGTACCCGGACACGAGCCCGGGAATGCACCCATGATTCCCCGACAGGAGCTCGGGCCCGAGACTCAGGTCGTGAAAAACCGGCGTGATGGCCTCGAGCGTCCCCACCGTGAGGGCTGCTTCTCCTTCCCGCACGACACCCGCCCCCAGGGCGCAACAACTCTGGTCGAAGCCGCCGGTGACCACCGATACGCCCTGACGGAGACCGAGATCGGCCGCCTCTCGGTCCAAGACACCCACGACTTTCGCCGCCGTGGAGAGAGGGAAGAATTTCGATGCGTCAAGTCCCGCTTCGGCATACAGCCTTTTGGCGGGCGTGAGCGAGTGGATGTCCAGAAGCATCGTGCGCCCAGCCAGGGAATGATCCATGGCCGGCGGCAGTCCAAGGCGCATGTGGACGATCTCCTGCAAGCCGGCGAACTTCGCAGCTCGCTTGAACAAGTCCGGTTTGTGCTCGCGGAACCAGAGGATCTTGGGAATGACGCAGAACGCGTGCAGTGGAGCCCCGGTCAGGGCAAACAATCTGTCCCTGCCGCACCGTTCCTGCAACCAGAGGGCCTGCGCCATTGCCCGTCGGTCTGCCGCGCCCAGCACTGTCCGCGTGAGAGGTCTTCCTGCGTCATCCAGCAGCGTCAGTGAATCCCCCAGGGTGGATATGCCAACTGCCTCGACGGGATCCCGGGCCTGGACGGCCGCCGACGTGGTGCAAATCACCCTTCGGACCGCCTGCCAGATCTCCTCCACATCCAGCTCGGCGAGCCCCAAGGCAGGGTACACCGCTTCATAGCCTCGGTAGTCGGAGGCGAGAAGATGACCGCCGGCATCGAAGGCGGCCGCCTTGCAGCCGCTGGTCCCTATGTCGAGCCCCATCAGGCTCATGGCTCAGAGGTATCCCTGCCCGTAGCTCCCCGAGTACTGCACGTCGACCCAGCGGTCGGCCTTCGCGCTCTTCAGAACCGCGTCGACGATGTCCAGCTCGCACAACCCGGTGTAGAAGGTCGGAAACCCGGCTGTCGCGATGTCCATGGGCTTGCCGGACAGGATCCAGGAGTGGAAGTCGCGAAAGACGCTCTTGAACGTGTCCAGGTATCCTTCCCCGAGACCGGCGGCGACATAGGCAAACCGGGACGCATCCGCCCCGAACAGCAGGGGGTCCTTGATGAACTCGGCGTTGTGCCCGCCACGCTGACCCACCCACATCGTATTCGGCTCCTGGCCGTTCCATTCGAGGCTCTTCTTGGTGCCGTTGATCTCGAAGTGGATGTAGTTCTTTCGGCCGGCGCAAACCTGGCAGGCGATCAACACCCCCTTCGCGCCCCCCGAGAACTTGAGCAGGACGGTTCCGTGGTCCTCGGTGTCGATCGCCACGTCTTCATACTCGTCGGGGCGCAGGTTCTGGACCACGAACGTGGCCACTTCGCCCCGGGGCTTCTTTCTGACGGGAATGAAAGTCGAGAGATCGGCGTAGACCGCGCTCACCCGCTGACCGGTGATGTGCTGGACCATGTCCATCCAGTGCGTCCCGATGTCCGCAATCGCCCGCGATTTCCCGCCGATGGAGGAGATCAGTCGCCAGTTGTAGTCCGTGTCGAGGAAGAGCCAGTCCTGGAGATAGTGACCGTGAATGAGACGGACGCTGCCCACCTCGCCGGCGCCCACCATGGAGCGCGCCTGTTTGACCAGCGGATAGTAGCGCATGTTGTGACAGATCGCGTGCACGACGCCCGCGCGGCCGGCCGTCTCCAGGAGATCCTTTCCCTGGGCGGCGTCCATTGCCAGCGGCTTCTCGCACAGCACATGCTTGCCTTCCTCCATCGCCTTCTTGGCAAGGGGGTAGTGGAGGTTGTTGAGGGTCGCGATATGAACGGCATCGATCTCCTTGTCCCGGAGGAGGGCAACAGAGTCTCCGTACGCCTTCGGGATATGAAGCGAGGCGGCAGCGGCGCGCGCGTGTTCCTCGTCCTTCTCGGAGATTGCGACAACCTCGACGAACGGAAGCCGGCGGAGGGCCTCCACGTGTACCTGGCCGATGAATCCTGCCCCGATGACCCCGACACGGACCCTTTCCATTTTCTTCCTCCCGGTCTAGACGATCGACGGGGTCTGAACGCTCCTCTCGCGGACAAAGCTGACAACCATTGCGAGGATGAGCATGAGTCCCCAGATGGCCGTCGTGAGAAACGTGCTGAACCCCAGGATGTTGAACCCGCTGGAAAAGCACTGCAGGATGAGGATGCCGATGACTACCCCGGAGACCGTCCCCTGCCCGCCGCTCGCGCTCACGCCTCCCAGCAGGGCGACGAGAATCGACTGCAGCAGGTAGGCCGACCCGTAGCTCGCCTTGATCGAGTCGAACTGCGACGTCATGATCGTCGCCGCCACGCCCGACAGGAGTCCGGAGAGCACGTACGTGCGCAGGAGGATGGCCCGGTTGTTGATGCCCGAATAGAGGGTGGCCCGTTCGTTGGAGCCGATCATGTAGATCGAGAATCCCCAGGGTGTGCGGTTCAGGAGAAGAGAGAGGAGAACCGCAAAGAGAAGAAAGAGAACGAAGGCCAGGGGGACTCCCCCTACGACCCCCAGGCCGATGAATTGGAAGGCTTCGGGAAATCCCGACACCGCGCCTCCCTTCGTGATCCCGATCGCCAGGCCCTGCAGCATCGTCATCGTGGCGAGGCTGCCCAGGACGGCCGGCACCTTCGCATACCCGATGATGAGCCCGTTCAGGGCCCCGATGATCACGGAGATGCCGAGGATTACGAGGATGGCGGCGGTGACCGCTGCCGTCATCTGGAATGCCCCCATTCCCGCATGGACGAGCGACTTCAGGAGAAGAGCCCCTGCTACCCCGGAGACGATCGCGGAGGAGATGATGGAGAGATTGATGCCGCCCGTGATCATCGCCACGGCCATTGCCAGGGAAAAGAGGCCCAGGATCGGTATCTGGTAGGCCATGGATTGCAGGTTGGGACCGCTCAAAAACCGGTCCGGACTCAGGACCCACATCAGCACGGCGACGACGACAAGGATTGCGCCCAGGGTGAGAAGGGTTCGATATCTGCCGGCAAGAAGCCTCATGCCTTCGCCTTGCCTTCCTCGACATTGACGCGCACCAGGGACTTCTCCCGCCGCCGCTCGCGGAACGCGGCGATGAGGATGCTCAACAGGAGGACAATCCCCGTCACCGCGTCCTGCCAGTACGACGTCACCCGTGTCAGGGTCAGGCCGTTGCCGATGACTGCGAAGAGAAACACCCCCAGGAATGTCCCGAGGACCGAGCCTTTGCCGCCGCTGAGGCTCGCCCCGCCAAGCACGACCGCGGCGATGACGACAAGCTCCTTTCCCACGATCGAATGGGGAGCAATCTGGTCGACCAGCCCGACATGGATCATGGACGCGATGCCCGACAGCATCCCGATGTAGCAGTACACGAAGAGCTGGATCCTTCCGATCCGATACCCGGCCCGGCTTGCCGCCAGGGGGCTTCCCCCGATCGCGAAGACTCCTCTGCCGACGCTGGCATATCGAAGGAGCGCCCAGGTCACGGCGAGCACGACCGCCCAGATGACCAGGAAGATCGATATGCCGTACGTGCTCCCGCCGACGTTCCTCCAGCTCACGAGGTTCAGTTTCGCGAAGTCACGGAACCACTGGGGAAGATTGTAGATATCCCGTCCTTGCGCGATCACCATCAGGGCGCCGTAGAAGATGCTCAGCGTGCCGAGCGTCACGATGATCGCGGGGATCTCCAGCTTGTGGACGATCACGCCGTTGATGGCGCCGAGGACGATCCCCGTCACCGCCACGATGAGAATGGCGACGAGGAGGTTCCCTCCGAAGGTGAGGATGTAGGAGCCCATCAGGTACATGGCCACGGTAGCGATCGCAGTAAAGGACAGGTCGATTCCCCCGGAGAGCAGCACCACCAGCACGCCGACGGCAAGAACGCCAGTGAACGAGGAAAGCTTCAGCATGTCGAGGAGGTTCTCCAGGGTGGCGAAATGGTGATTGATCGACGTGATCAGCACCGACAGGAGGGCGATGATCACGATGAGGTACAGCTCATGCCGCTTGAGAATGCTCGCAATCCTCATGCCGTCTCCTTACGCATTCACTTTCTCGAGTATTTCGTCTTCCGTGGTCGCATCGCACCTCACTTCTTCGACGATCCTTCCGCGCTTCATGATGAGGACGCGGTTGCACGACATGGCTTCCGAGCTTTCATCGGTGATGAGGAGGATCGCCATGCCCTTCTCGGCCAGCTGCCGGATGATCTCGAGGATGGTCGCTTTTGCTCCGACATCGATTCCCGCCGTCGGTGAATCCAGGATGAGGATCTTCGGATCGGTGGCAAGCCACTTGGCGAGGACCACGCGCTGCTGATTGCCGCCGGACAGGGTTTGGACGGGCATCTCGGAACTGGAACACTTGATCTGCAGGGTCGTCACCCACCGCTCGACCTGTTTACGGCGCTCCTCCTCCTTCAGGAAGAACGCAAAGGTCAGAAGCTTTTTCAGTATGGTGATCGAGATGTTCCTGCCGATGGATTTGGAGAGGATGACGCCGTCCTGGACCCGGTCCTCCGGGACATAGCCGATGCCGAGCTGGATGGCGTCCTTCACCGTGCGGATTCTCCTGGGAATGCCGGCGGCCACGATCTCCCCCGAGTCGGCCGGCTTCAGCCCGAAGAGGGCGAGCGCCAACTCCGTGCGCCCGGACCCCAGGGGGCCGATCAAGCCTACGATCTCTCCCTCTCGGAGGGTCAAGCTGACATCGCGGAAATTGCCCCGCTTGGACAATCCCCTGACCTCGAGCAGCGTCCTGCGGTTGTCGCCGTTCCACGCATATCGGGATTCCACTGACTGCTTCTGAGTCATCAGGAATTCCAGTTTGCGGCGGTCAAGCTCGTCCCGGTTGTACGTGCCCACCAGCATCCCGTCCCGCAGGATCGTGACGCGGTCCGAGATGCTGAGGATCTCGCCCATCTTGTGGCTGATGAAGAGGATGCTGTTTCCCTTGGACCGCAGGTCGCGAAGCACTCCGAAAAGCAGCTCGACCTCCCGCTGGGTCAGGGCTGAGGTCGGCTCATCCATCACGATGAGCTTCGCCTCCTGGGCAAGGGCGCGGCAGATTGCCACAAGCTGCTGGTCGGCGATGGAAAGATCGCCTACGAGCGCGTGGACGTCGAGCTTCGCGCCGATCTGCGCAATCGCCGTCGCCGCGACACGCTGGACGTCGCGCCAGTCCACGACCACGGCGCGCTTTTCGATCTGGTCGTTGACCGCGATGTTTTCAGCCACGGTGAGATTGGGAAAAAGCGAAAGATCCTGGTAAATGACGGCCACGCCGCAACGGATGGACTCTGTGCAGCTGTTGCTGCGAACCCGCACGTTGTCGATCTCGATCTCGGCCTTTTCACTGGGCTGGACCGCGCCGGAGAGCACCTTGATCAGGGTGGATTTCCCCGACCCGTTCTCCCCCACGAGCGCATGGATCTCCGCTCTGCGGATGATGAGCTCGACGTTATCGAGAGCCTTGACTCCGGCATAGTTCTTGCTGATGTGCCGGAGACTCACGAGATTCTCTGCCATAGTGCGGCCGACCCTGTCGCTATTCGGAAGCGAGAGGCCGGTGGCGGCGTTCGGTCACCACCACCGGCTCATCTCTTGGTCAGTTAGAAGTCGTACTTGGAGATGTTGTCCTTCGTGAAGAACAGAGGTACATCGCCGAACACGTCCGTTCCCACCACCTTGATCTTGCCGAGGTGGGGAATATCCATGCCGTCCGTCAGCTTCTGTCCCTTGGAGAGCATGTAGGCGACATAAATGGTGGCGTACCCGAGGTCATAGGGGTCCCACGCCTGTCCCCATTTCTGCGCGCCGCTCTGGATGTACTTGCCGGCCATGGACGGAATGGAGGTGCCGCCGACCATGATCTTGTCCGCCAGGCCCTTTTCCTCGACTGCCTTTGCGGCTCCCGGTGCATCCGTCGCCGCCGAACCGATGATCCCTCCGAGGTCGGGATAGGTCTTGATCAGGTCCAGCGTAAGCTTGTACGAGGTTTCCAGGTCGTCATGCGTCGGCATGCGGTTGGTCACCTCTTCCATGTCGGGGTATTTCGCCTTGGCCTGCGCGCGGGCTGCGTCCTGCCATATATTGTGGGTGACCGCCGTCAGCTCCCCGACGAAACAGGCGTACTGTCCCTTGCCGCCCATGTATTTCGCGAGCTGGTCCATCATCCGTTGGCCGTACACCACGTTGTCGAACGCCTCCACATCGAACATCGCGCCCTTCTGGCCCGGTGACTCATGGCCGATGGTGATGATGCCCTTCTTGGTGGCCTGTGCGAGCACGGGCGCCACCGCTTCGGGATCGTTCGGCACGACCACGATTCCTGTCACTCCCCGCGCCACGAGGTCCTGCAGCAGTTTCACCTGCTGAGAGACATCTCCCGCAAGTGCGGGTGCGATCAAATCGGTCTTGATCCCAAGGTCCTTGCCCGCCTGCTTGACGCCTTCGGTCTCGCGCACGATCCACGGGATTCCGAGCAGCTTGTGGACCATCACGATCTCGACCTTCTTCTCCCCCTGTCCCCCTGCAAAGACCGGCGGCACGATGAATACCGCTGCAAGGAGCGCCGCTACAAGAATCAGTCCCAGCCGTTTCTTCATCTTTGACCTCCTCTATGTGGAAAGATGATACAGCTCCATCGCTATCCGAGCTCTCGCGGGCCCGCTTCCTCAATAGGCAAGCTCGTAGATCTTCTGAACGTCGTCGGTCGTCATCTTCTTGATGCTTCCGAGCTTCACGCTTTTCTCCGCCATCTCCGCGAACCGGTCCCGGGGGATCTTCATCTCGCTCAGCCGGGTGGGAAGCCCCATGTCCTTGTAAAACTGCTCCAGGCGGGCGATCCCTTCCTTCGCCACCGAGTCCGGGTCGAACACGTTCATCTCGACGTTCCACACCCGCGTCGCGAACTGGACGAACCTCTCCAGATTGTGCTTGTAGACGTGCTTCGCCCAGGCGGGAAAGATGATGGCAAGCCCGGCTCCGTGCGTCATGTTGTAGACCGCGCTGAGCTCGTGCTCGATCATGTGGGAGGCGAAGTCCGGTGCCCTGCCCGTTCCCAGCAGATCGTTGTGCGCCAGGGACCCTGCCCACATGATTTCGGCGCGCGCGCTGTAGTTCGTGGGGTCCTTCATGACGATGTAGGCGTTGTGGATAACCGTCTTCACGACCGCCTCGCACAGCCGATCGGTGAGCTCCACGTCCCGGACGCTCGTAAAATAGCGCTCGATCACATGGGCGATGATGTCCACGACCCCGCATGCCGTCTGGAAAGGCGGGAGGCTGAAGGTCAGCTCGGGGTTCATGATCGTGAAGGCCGGCCTGATCAACTCGTTGTTGACGAAGACAATGTCACGCTTCATCGGGTAGGGGCCGTCGTCACTGGTGGCCACCGCGTACTTGCTGGCCTCGCTTCCCGCCGCCGGGATGGTGAGCACGGATCCGACCGGAAGCGCCTTTTGGGGGGCGACCTTCTTTTCGGAGAAGTCCCATACGTCCCCGTCGTACGGAACGCCTACCGCAATTCCTTTTGCCGAGTCGATGACGCTTCCGCCGCCGACGGCGAGCACGAGCTCGATGCCTTTCTGCTTTCCGAGCTTGACCCCTTCCCTGATGAGGGCTACTTTCGGATTCGGGGCGACTCCCCCCAGCTCCGAATATTGAATGCCTTCCGTCTTGAGCGACCGAAAGACCCGGTCGAGCAGGCCGCTCTTCTTTACGCTTCCCTGCCCGTAGAGCACGAGGACCTTTTTTGCACCGAGCCGGGCGACTTCCTTGCCCGCTTCTTGCTCTTTGCCGCGCCCAAAAACCACCCTCGTCGCGCCGTCGAAAACAAAGTCTTCCATGCTATCCCCCTCGCTATGCCGGGTACTGTTTCATGTGCGGACGAATGTGTCCCTGGTTGCCCAGCTCCCAGATCGTGCCGAACTGCTTTTCCGTATCCAGATAGACATGCCAATCATCGTCATACTTCCCCGACTGCAGGGGGTAGATTCCCCTCTTCTTGAAGTCCTCGATCGCCTTCTGCACGTCCTTGAAGTAGATCTTGATGTGGTGGATTCCTTCCCCGTGCTTCTCGAGGAACTCGCGATGGATCCCGATTCCGTAGAGGGGCTGCATCAGCTCGTATTGGATCGGTCCGATCTGGGCAAGCGCGATGCGGAAGGCGCTCGATTCCACTTTCATGCCCCGGTAGTAGACATCGTGGAGATCCGGCGGCTCGAAATCCCAGAAGTACCACGGACCGTATCCCAGGTTCTTCCAGTACCGCTCCACGGCTTCCTCGAGGTTGGCGACTACCGCGGCGATCTGGCAGATCTTTCCGTCTTCCCATTTTGGCGAAACCAAGCCTGACATTCGTTCCCTCCTTCTTGGGCGTCATGCTGCACAGGTCCCCTGCGGCCTGGACTGCACGACAGACACGGAGACTCAGAAATCTATGAAGACAGGGCTCTCCAAGTCCGTGTAGAACAGGTCGTTTTCCTCGGTTCCCAGGGCGAAGATCACCAGAAAGCGGCAGTCGTGACCTCCCATGGGGAACGGGATCCAGTGCCAGGTGCCGGGGTGCAATGCCACCGCGTCACCTTCCTGCACCTTGAACCATCGAATCTCGGCGGGCTTTTCCGCGGCCTTGGCAAGACAGAGGGCGGTATCTCCCTCCAAGGCAACCAGAATCTCGGGCGTGTTCTTGTGACGCTCGAAGCTCCTGACGATCGGCTTTCGGACCTTGCACAAGAGAAGCCCCGAGCTTGCCGTCGAGCTCAATTGAGTCGTGCTGACACGACCCCAGTAGTCGTATTCTTCGTTCGTTGCACCGGCCGGTTTGGCGGTCGTGGAGAGGATCTGCCCGAAGTCAGAGAACGCCTCCGTCTTCAAGTCAAGCAGCTTTGATGATGGCATACTTCGGCCTCCCGATCGAACGCTCAATCCTGGCGATGCGCTCAATTGCCAGGTACACGTGCTAGACTGCTGCTGCTCAAGTTGGCGCGATGTCGGTGGCCCTCTGGACTATCCACCGACATTTGCCACCATACACCCGCCAGCAGCCTCCAGTCAAGAAGAATGTACGTGGACTGTCCACAAGTCAGAACCCTGTATTCGTCGCCTTGAGGTATGCCGCATCTGAACCATCCGGAGGGGTTTGTACTGTAAGTTGTTTGGCTATATAGCTTAAATACGGTACATTATTTATTGACAGTTCTGGTTTTTTCCAATATCATTCGCCTTGGTGTTATGGTGATAATGCCAATAATATGAATGCCAAGAAGCTGGTCCGAAACCCTCTGTATGTGCAACTCAAGGAGATCCTCACTGAGTTGACCAAAGGGGACGAGTTTCGCATTGGCGACAAGTTTCTCACGGAGCGGCAGATTTCCGAGCGCTTCGATGTAAGCCGGGTCACTGCCAACAAGGCTCTTTCCAGCCTGGTGGCCGAGGGAGTCCTTTCTTTCCGCAAGGGTGTCGGCACCTACGTCGAGGACCCGAAAAAAGACGGCCATTTCGCCGGCGTCTCTTCGAGCTTCACCAACCGAACGCTTGCGGCGGGAAAGAGGCCGTCCACCCGACTGCTGAGCTTCTCTTCCACCAGCACCGAGAAGCTGCCCGACTATGTCCGGGCTCGTTTTCCCGCGTCTCCGGGCGAGGAGATTGTCGTGGTGGAACGGCTGCGACTTGCAGACGAAGTGCCCATGATCCTCGAGCGGCACTACTTCCGTACCGTGGTCCTGCCGGGCATCGTGCCGGACGACGTCAAAGTATCGGTGTACGAGATGCTGACAAAGAAATATCGCCAGAAGTTTTCGACCCTGGAAGAAACGATCCGCACAACGGCTATCCACGCTTCGAATGCCAGTCTTCTCGGAGTCACCGAAGGCGCGCCGGGCTTCCTCATGTTCTTCATGGCCCGCAACCGCGATCATGCACCGCTGTATTTTGCCGAAGTCATCTATCGCGGCGACGCGTATGAGATCCACAACCGGATAGGTCCCATCCAGAGAACCCATTCGGCACAAGAGGAACCCGCCGAGTTCAACGCGGGCTGATCCTGCACTCACGCCGGTTTCGCCCGGGAGGCGTCACATGAAGAGCTCAGGGGATATCATGCGCGCGGCTCACCGCATGGGCGTCGGGCTTCCCGCCTTCAATGTCGCACACTTGCCGATGACCGAACCGATCATCCGGGCGGTGCGGGACCAGGACTCCTTCGCGCTGGTCGAGGTATCCCGCATCGATTGGCTGAAGTTCGGCGCACGCAGCCCGTCCGACGTCGCCCGGGAGTTCCTCAAGTGGGACGACGCGCGCCACGTGCGCCTCCATCTCGACCATGTGCCGGTGATCGATGAGGACGGAAAGGCTGTCGACTATCGTGCAATCATCGAGGAGGCTCTGAATCTCGGATACCAGTCGGTGATGCTCGACGCTTCCCGTCTCCCTCTGGAGGACAACATCCGCGCAACCGCAGAGGTCACGCACATGGCACACGCTACCGGCATCGCTGTGGAGGCAGAGCTGGGTGCGGTGCTTGGCCACGAATCAGGGACTCTCCCCCCCTATGAGAAACTGCTCCGCTCGGGCAAG
>Ga0153915_10004645_pt1 | contig 12686 bp, 12 predicted proteins | sample Opewatmetagenome_2_FD_107003 | JGI IMG/M metagenome (GOLD analysis project Ga0153915, IMG submission 107003) | Freshwater wetland microbial communities from Ohio, USA - Open water 3 Core 3 Depth 3 metaG | ecosystem: Environmental > Aquatic > Freshwater > Wetlands | place: USA: Ohio, Lake Erie... | reverse complement strand
TCGACGACCGCAGGCTTCGCAAGTTGATCCGTATTAATGCAATACGAATCAACTTGCGATCGCCGATTATACGGGCTTTGACGCGGCCCAAATTCACCATTTCAGACCGGGCGCAGTATAGCAAAGAAGGAGGTTGGGTTGCAAGCATTGAACGCATTGACTGCCGCAATCTTCCCCAGAAGGGTGGGCAAGGCAAGCGGTGCGTTCAAGTACTCATAACAATTGACTTTTCCTGGACAGGAACCCTATATTTTAGTTTTTCATCAAGGGGAAAACCATGTTAGACATCAAAGAATTACGCAAAAATCCGGCAGAGGTCGAACGCAAACTGAAAAACAAGGTTGCTGAAACTTCCCTTTCCCCCATCCTTTCGAAAGATGAAAAGATCCGCCAGCTGAAGACTGAGGTAGAAGAATATAAATCGAAACGCAACAATGCCTCCAAAGAGATCGGCATTAAAAAACAGAAAAACGAGGACGTATCCCAATTCATGGGAGATCTGACGCGTTTGAGCGATGCCATCGCACGGATTGACCGCGAGGTTGCGCAACTGGAAGCTGAGCTTCAAAACGACCTGGCATGCCTGCCGAATATTCCCATGGATGATGTCCCCGTCTCCCCAAGTCCCAAAGACAATGTCTGCATCAAGCAATGGGGTGAAAAAAGAACATTCGACTTCCCATTCAAAAATCATATGGAGCTGAATGAAAAGCTTCATTTATTCGACTTTGAGCGGGCCGCAAAACTTTCCGGTTCGGGGTGGCCAATCTACATCGGCCTTGGCGCACGGCTAGAATGGGCGCTGATCAACTACATGCTCGACACGCACCGCAAAAATGGATTCACGCAAGTGATCCCCCCTCTTCTCGTTCGTCCCGAGATCATGTACGGTTCCGCCCACCTCCCCAAATTCGAAAGCCAGCTGTTCAAAGTACGCGACGAGGATTTCCATCTGTATCTGATCCCCACCTCGGAATCAGCCCTGAACGGCCTGCACTACGATGAGCTCGTCCCCGAAGAGTCTTTGCCCTTGAAATACACGGCCTATACTCCCTGCTTCCGTCGCGAGGCTGGAGCTGCCGGCTCCCAAGAAAGAGGACTCATCCGCACCCACCAATTCAACAAAGTGGAGATGTTCTGTTTGACAGAGCCGCAAGATAGTCCGCGCGTCTATGAACAAATGCTTGCCAGCGCAGAAGAAGTGCTGCAAGGCCTCGAGCTCCATTACCGCAACATGCTGCTTACGACGGGCGACATGTCGTTTGCCGCCGCCAAAACGATCGACATTGAAGTCTGGCTCCCTGGGCAAAACCGCTATTACGAAGTTTCGTCTGTCTCGAATTGCACAGATTTCCAGGCTCGGCGTTCTCAAATCCGCTTCCGCAAAAAAAATGAAAAGCCGCAATACGTCCACACTCTCAATGGTTCTGGACTCGCTACGTCCCGTTTGATGGTCGCCCTTTTAGAGAACAACCAGCAAAAAGACGGATCGGTACTTGTGCCAAAAGTTTTGCAGCGCTATTTAGAAGATGAAATCACTCATATTTTGCCAGCATGAGCGCCCAGATTAATGATTTTGTTTCTTTTCTAAACCATTCGCCGACCCCGTGGCATGCAGCACGGCAGATCGCCGACCGTCTGGCGCAAGCGGATTTTACGCCGCTCAATGAGGAAGACCGCTGGGTTTTGGAAATGGGCAAGGGCTATTTCGTCGTCCGCGACGATGCAGCAGTCTGCGCTTTCCGACTTCCGAAAGGAAATGTCAAACGATCGACGATCCTGGCCAGCCATCTCGATAGCCCTGGCCTAAAATTAAAGCCGATCCCAGAAATCAGCCATCCACGCTTGTCGCAGCTGAGTACTGAGGTCTATGGATCGCCGCTGTTGCATACCTGGCTCGACCGTGATTTAGCACTTGCTGGCCGTGCAATCGTCGAAGGAGACAACGGACAAATAGAAAACCGCCTCGTATTTCTCGATGACTATCCATTGACAATCCCTTCTCTGCCTCTGCATCTCGACCGTTCCATTACAGAGAACGGGTTGAAAATCAATAAACAAGACCACTTGAATCCCATTGCTTCGATTGCCAATTCCAAAATCCATCCAGCGACGGTTGAATCGTTGCTCCACAAACATCTTTCTTTTAAAAGATTGATCTCATTCGATCTCTTTTTGGTTCCCCTGGAAAAGGTCTCTTTTATTGGAGCGCAAGGCGACTTAATCGCTTCGGCAAGACTAGACAATCTCTCATCCGCCTTCGAATGCCTATCAGCACTCCTCGAATCGCAAACCTCGCATCAATCGTTACAGCTAGCGATTTTCTGGAACCACGAAGAAGTTGGATCTAAAAGCTTTTTGGGCGCGGAATCATTCTTTGTAAATCAAGTCATTGAACGGATATGCCTGCATCAAAAAATCGACCGGGAAGACTACTACCGCATGAAGAGCATGTCATACTGCATTTCAGTCGATCTGGCCCACGGATATAACCCCAACTATTCGGACCGTTTCGATCCGCATAATCACTGTTATCTCGGCGATGGAGTCGTCCTCAAAACAAATGCAATGCAAAAATATGCGACAAGCGCTGCAACGGCTGCGCCGATCATTGAACTTTGTCAGAAAAACAATTGGCCTCTGCAAAAAACAGCTTCCCGCTCCGACATCCCATCAGGCAGCACTGTGGGATCGATCATGGCAGCCGTAGCTGGTTATCCCACTGTCGACATCGGAATCGCTGGCTGGGCCATGCACTCCATCCGGGAAACGATTGCCGTTTCGGATGAGACAGCTCTATGCAACTTATTAAAAATCGTCTTAGAAAATCACTAAATGATAGAGATACAGTATCAATCAGCTTTTTGTTTTTTCCGGAAAAACGTCCAAGGACAGCATACTCGTCTCCAAAAGTCGCATGTTTTCAATATGCCTTGATACTTGAAGATTGATAGTTTTCCCTTAGCGTATTGAAAACGGGAATAATGAATTTTCGTATAAATTATTACCACGGCGCTGCTACGAATCGTGAGAATAAAACCAACAACTGCGATCGGCACACAGATTTTCAAGCAAAGAGGAAGCGCGAAAGCTGCGAGTGCGCCGACCCCAAAACATGTTAATGCAATCACTGTAACAGCAGCCGCTACAACAGCAACAGATCCAATTAACATCACAGTCCCTACGCAAGTTCCTTTAATAAAAGGGTGGTTCTGCGGCTGAGCTAATGAATGCAACCTTTCCGAATGTGGATTAAGTTCTACATGATTCATAGTTTGGTCTTACAATTATTTCCGATAATGATATTATCACAGTCGCTAATTTAACAAAAGATCGCAAATCTTTTATTATCATATAACAACAAAACAAAAATAAGTAACAACCCAAAACACTTTTCATCTAAAAACAAAAATTTTATACCCAAAGAACCTGAAAAATCGGCTTTGGCCAAGCCCAAAAACCGATTTTTCAGGTTCTTTGGGTATAGCAATCAATTTGAAGTTTTCTCGAACATCTGCGATAAGAGGATCTTAACAATGAAGCTAATTTTTACATCTTATGTCATTCGATAGCAGTGCATTAACTCTTTACCCTCAACAGCCAGGCGTTTACTTAATGAAAGACCTGAATAACAAGGTCTTATACATCGGCAAGGCGAAAAACCTTCAAAAACGGCTTAAACAATATTTTGTTCCCAATCGAGACGAGCGAGAGATGGTTCCATTCCTGGTGGCCCAGATTGAATCAATTGAGACGATCGTGACGCTGACGGAAAAAGACGCGCTCATTTTGGAAAACAATCTGATCAAACGCCACCAGCCAAAATACAATGTTCTGCTCAAAGACGATAAAACTTTCATCAGCCTGCTGGTAACAAAACATCGATGGCCAATGATCCGAATCGTGCGCAACAAGGGCAAACCCAAAGAACCCGGCGCCTATTTTGGCCCCTACACGAATGCCCTCGCGGCTAGACAAACGTACGATTTGATCCAGCATCTCTTTCCTCTGCGCCAATGCTCCGACGCAGAACTTGCCAGCCGTAAACGCCCCTGTCTTTTATATGATATCAAACGCTGCCTGGCTCCCTGCGCCGGCAAGTGCTCGCAAGAGGAATACCAAAAACAAGTGGATGGCGCAGTGCGTCTTTTGAAAGGCCAGGACAAAGAACTCATCAAAGAACTGCGAACTGAAATGGAAAAAGCATCGGAGCGGCTGGAATTCGAAAAAGCGAACGAATTGTTGCAGATGATCCGCCAGATCGAACATGTCACAAGCGTTCAACATGTCGATAATCCATTTGCAAAGGATTGCGATGCCATCGGCTTGCACCGCGAGGCCGATGCTATTATGATCGCGCTGATTCAGTTGCGTGAAGGAAAAGTCATCGGCTCGGAACACTACAGTTTTCATCTGATCGCATCCGATGACGAAGAAGCTGTTGAATCATTTGTTTTTCAGCATTATCGCTTGCTGACGGCTGTGCCACAGGAAATCTTATTGCCTTTTCCCTTGGCCAATGCTCAGGCATTATCGGAAATTCTTTCCGAAGCCCATCAGAAAAAAATCCAGCTTTCGGTTCCCCAAAAAGGAAAAAAACATGATCTGATAGAAATGGCCGACCGCAATGCAAAAGCGCTCTTTCGCCGGGAAGAAGATGAACGGGCTCTTCGCGAGAAAATGCTCCTGGATCTGCAGGAGAGTTTGCAGCTCGTTCGTTTTCCGCGCTGCATCGAATGCATCGACACCTCGAATATATCCGGCACCGATCCCGTTGCAAGCCTATGTGCATTCGTCAATGGCGAGCGAGATAAAAGCCGCACCAGGCTATTTCGGATCAAGGCCTGTCAAAGTTCAGACGACTATTCTTCAATGCGCGAAGTGCTCCATCGCCATTTTTCCCGCGAAAAAGCAAGCGGCCATTTTTGCGACCTTCTCATTGTCGATGGCGGGAAAGGCCAGCTCAACTGCGCATTGGAAGTATTTCAGGAGTTAGGGATCGCCTCTGTAGATCTGATCGCCCTTACCAAAGAGAGCGCTCGCCACGACAAGGGACTGACACAAGAAAAAATCTATCTTCCCCACAAAAAAGAACCAGTCATGATCGATCTGCGCTCGCCAATGCTCTTTTTATTACAACGCATTCGCGATGAAGCGCACCGACTGGCGATCGAGTTTCACCGCAAACGTCGCAGCAAACGCACGATCCAATCCGAGCTCGATGAGATCGAGGGCATCGGACCCGTCAAACGCCGGCGGCTTCTCAATTATTTCGGCAGCGCACGCGCACTGAAATCTGCGACAAAAGAAAACTTGCAGCAAGTAGACGGATTGACCCGCGTAGATATCGAAAAACTCATGAAATTTATCTCGAACGGATCGAAAGAATAAACGGTTTCGTATAGCCAAAGCGCTGCCGCAAAAGATGAACGAGATGTTTTTCCATTTCACGCATTAAAAGAAGCTCTCGCGTTTCTTCCAGCGGCAATAAATCCACCGCGACATCCAGCCGCTGTTTATTAATAGCGACATCTGCGCCACGCACTTGCCTGGGGAAATGGGCATGAAAACATTCCTCGATTACTTCTTTCAACAGCTTCGTATCGACAATCGCGATATGAGGTTTCATCAACAGACGCAAAAATCTTCCGCGGCCAACGGAATAAAAACCGTAGATAAATAAAATAGCCGCACCGCCAAAAATTGCGCCCAGCCAATAGAACTGCTCCGGCTGCTCGACCAGCCAGTTCATACAAGCCATACGCCATAAAGGCATCGAGGGAAGTGCAAGGCAAAATAGAGCAATCCCCAAGAATGAAATGACAACTAATAAATGCAGCGCCGAGGCAACTGCTTCTTTCAGCCGCATAATGCCTCAAAATGTTTCTTCAACGACAACGCCTGCTTCCGCTGGTTTTTCAATCTGAGCAGGTGCAGAAATCAGGCCTTTGAAAATCACATGGACTGAAGATACGTGAAGTCCCGACCATCGGCTGATTTCCTCAACGATCTTGTTTTGCACTTCTTCCGCCTTTTCGGGAATCGATACGCCATAGGCAATATTGATCTCTACGCGAATCACAACCGAATGCTGCTTTTGATCCTGTTCAACGTGAATCCCTTTAACGTGCTCCACTTCGCGGCCCAGCAAGCTGTCCAGGATATTCCCCTCCAACAAGCCTACCCCTTGGATCTTGGCCAGGCATTGCAAGACGATTCCCTGGAATACACGCGTCTCGATATCGCGGATAAAGACAGTATCGGGCAAATTGAGTTCTTTCCGATCTAGTTTCTCATACATGGCTTACCTATCACAAGAGGATAACGATACTCTTTCTTATTGATTCTCTCAAGAAGCATTGATCGGAAAACGGCAAACCTAATATCATGGGGGAGTTATGTTTAGCTTGCCTATCCAGCTCTTGATTGCGGCGATCGTTGGGTTTCTGTCAGCCCATATCGCCACCCGCCGCGGACGCAACCCTTTTCTATGGTTTGGGATTGGTTTCTTGTTCGGCGTGCTCGGGATTTTAGCACTGTTCCTGGTCTCTTTTGCAAAAAAGAAACCAGCGCCGCCAGCGGCGGCAAAGCCAGAACCCCAGCCTTTCATTGACGGCCCCATCGACAGATTTTGGTATTATTTAGATGCAGCGCATAGCCAACAAGGCCCAATGAGTTATCAAGCAATTACAGAGGCTTGGAAAAAAGGAATCATTGCCGCCTCCACCCTTGTTTGGCATGAAGAAATGGCCGATTGGAAAGAATTGCAGGAACTTATAAAAGCGCCGGTGCAAAATCTCTGATTTGCAATTCCTCGCAGCATCTTGAGAAGCTCTCTGTAAAATCCGGACTCCAGTGTCCTTCGGACTCTCGCAACCGATCCAGAAACTCTCTCAAAATGTTTTTTGTTTTTAATTGATATAGAATTTTTTTCAAATCTTGCGGATTTTCAGAATAAAATGTTTCGAAAGATCGTTTCCAACCCGCGATGCTGGCAAACACAGTATAATCATCTGATCCCTGACAGTAATTCGCAAAATAATTGTTCATCAAACAGACTAATTGAGGAGCAAAACGACTAAAATCCGGGTCTTGACAAAGTCTTTCTATCTGATCGCGAGTTGCGCGAGAAAGTTTGAAATTCTGCTTAAATTGAGTCGCAAGATCCAGAGCTCCCAATTCGTCCGAATCATAAACATTTGTTTGGATATAAGCTTCAAGCAATTGAGCTGGTTTGGGAGAAGTTGAGTAAGGGATGGGATGATCAAAAGGATCAGCAGGATCAAATGGATGAACGACTTTCTGAAGATGAGAATCAAAATAATGAAACAAACCACAAAATATCTTTTGAGGAGAACTACCGTCATCCATGTGGGCATCTTGAAGTTTTTCTTTAGACCGCATAAATGCCACTCTTTGCTCGGGGGCAAGTTTTACTGCCATATATGAAAAATACTGCCATGAGTATACGTGATCGGGTCTTTGACTTGGATCTTCCGGCATGACTAATGCTTGACCGGATACTCTCGTCCAGATGACTCGAGGGGTTGATCGGCTGTCCCATTCGAGATCGATAAGCGCAAAATTCCAGATATTCGACACATCGATCGCTTTAACGACCAGATCATCAAATACCTGCAATTGATTAATATCCCTCCAAGTTGAAATAATTCGTCCTTGTTCAGCATAACGTTGGAACTTATTAAAGAGCTCATCATTTTTATAATAATTGACTGCATCAAATGAAGCGTCGTTTTTCCATAACTTTCGCGTACGATAAAAAATCATTGAAAAACTATCGATATTCATTCTGTAATAGTCTTTCATAAATCGAGGCATAGAGCTCAATTCAATCTTTTCAATGATGGCAGCGATCCTAGACTGCCGCTCATCTTCAAAAGACGCTTCGGAAAGGTCTTCGGCCAAACGACAAAATTCAGCACGATCGTCTGATATACGCCCGAGCAGAATAAGAAAATCCAAATAGGCCTTTGCCCTCGGCTCGATATCGACGCCAATCACTGCTTGAAAATTCCCCAAAAGTAGATCAAAAATCAACCGTTCTGTCCCAGTCGCTATACAAACACCTTTTTCGCAATGCGGGATTTGCCGAAAGTGCTCTACAATCATTTCGGGATTGCGTTCGTTCGGATTCAAAAAATCAAACCCCGGCCTTCTGCTTATATCTAACTGACAACAAATGAGATCTTGATATCTATTTTCCAGACCTTGAAACGAGCTGCTCAATGGCGAAAGTTCAACGCTGCTTAAAGATGAAGTTTGTTGATCTCTTGGAAAAGCGGCTGATTTATAGAGATAACAAATAGCTCCCAATAGCGCACCCATTGTTGGCGTGAGTGCAAATACGAATCCCCAAAAAATATTTGCCGCAGCAACGCTAGCCCCGAATTTCACCAAAGTGGCCCCGGAGATGGCCGCACCGATCCCTGCCAAAGGAGCGCCGGGCGCAAACAATAAACAAGCCGCTACAATAGCGACTAGCGCAACTGTTCCCCCTAAGCAGGAGACAGCCACGATCTTCCGTCGGCTCCATAAACAAATATTTTGATTATACCGCATTAAATGCGGATTTTCGCGATAATCACAACTTAGATCTACAGACATTTACCACAACTAATTATGTTAATATTTTAATTATATATAATTAAAAAATTAACATCAACAACAACCAAACAAACCAACAAATTAAAAATAGTATTTAAATTAGGAATTATAAATTTTAATATTATTATCGTTTTTTTTATAGAAACATCGTCTTTTGTAATCAAAAATTATTAACTAGCAATGAAGTACAATAAGCGCAGAAAAACGCATCGTTTTGAACAAGAAGAACTTACACAAATCACAGATCGGCAGACATTAAAGAACTCCTCATTGAAAAGAGGAGATTCTTCTACCGCTTGAGAAGGCAGGGCAGCTTAGATAGCTTGAAAGCCATTAAAGTTAATTTAATGGCTTGAATGATTACCAGCTAGCTTTGAAGATGCCGGGAATCAGACCTTGCAGCGCCATTTCACGAAAACAGAGACGCGACAACTTGAATTTGCGCAAATTGCCTCGCGAACGCCCCGTGAATTGGCAGCGGTTGCGCAAACGGACGCGCGAAGAATTTTTGGGCATTTTATTGAGCGTATCCACAGCGGCTTGGCGCTCTTCTTCGCTCTTGTTCATATCGAGAATCGTTTGTTTGAGCTGTTGGCGTTTATCCCATTTGAGTTTTACCAGACGCTCTCGTCTCTTTTGTTTTGCAATCGAAGATTTGGTTGCCATTACAGAATTTCCTTTAGGAAGCGTAAAATAAGTTCAAGCGGAAAACCTAAACTTATATTTTACAGTTCATTATTTTTTACGCGCCGGCCCTTTTTGCCGTTGCTTGCGGTTCGGGTCTTTTTTGTTAATCACATAGACACGTCCTCTTCGGCGGACAACTTTGTCCCCTTTCGAAGGGTCGGCCTTAATGGAAGCACCTACTTTCACAATACTCTCTCAGTTTGAAAGCCATCATTTATACATTTCCGGTTATTTCCTTTCAACTCCAAAGAGCTGTTCCCGAAGATCCACAGGAATGCTCGAGGAAACCAAAAAAGGCAGCGGGAATGCTCCCAAAACAAAGAGGTGGCAAGTTTTTCCACTGAGAGGTTACAATGTCGCTCTGAAATATTTTGCACGAAGGATGAAAAATGAAGCGAACCTATCAGCCCAGCAAATTACGAAGAAAAAAGACTCACGGCTTTCGCGTCCGTATGAAAACTGCCGGTGGTCGCAAGGTGATCAAACGCCGCCGCCGTGCCGGACGCAAGACATTGGCACCTTGACAAATCGTCTTCCTCAAAGACTCAAGCTCAAAAAACGCGCTGAGTTTCAAAAGATCTTTCGACAGAAAGAGCGGCTTGTCGGTCGGCTTATTTGTATTGATTGGCGCGTCTCTGACCAGTCTGAGACCAGGCTGGGGATTACCGTGTCGCGTCGCTTCGGACCAGCGCATGAGAGAAACCGGTTTAAGCGGTTGGTACGCGAAGCGTTCCGCCTTACGCGTTCAGAGCTACCTGCCCGCTTGGATCTCAACGTAATTCCCCGTCAGCAAGTTCGGTCTGCAGCAATGGCAGCAGTCCAGGAGGAACTCGTTCACTTGCTGGCCGGAATCAGAGAGCAAGCGTTATGTCATTGAATCCGGAGCAAGAAAAGGCCGTTCGCAGCCATGACGGGCGCGTATTGATTTTAGCGGGCGCAGGCAGCGGAAAAACGCGCGTGATCGTTCACCGCATTGCTTTTCTTGTGCGCAATCTTGGAAAAAACCCCGAGTCGATCATTGGGATGACATTCACAAACAAGGCTGCAGCCGAAATGCGCCGCCGCGTGCAAGAGATGATCGGACCGGCAGCACAAAAAGTAACTCTTTGCACATTCCACAGTTTTTGTATGCAAGTGCTGCGCCGTGAAATCCATAAAATGGGATATACGCGCGATTTCAGCCTCTACGATGAGCGCGACATGCGCCGTCTGGTCGGGCAAATGGTGCGCGACACGCTCAATCATGAAGGGGCTTTGCCATCGCTTGAACCGACATATGCCGCCCTGGCTCATGCAAGTCAAAAGGGGCTGAAAAAAGCGGAAGAGAACGATGATGAATCTTCCTGGCATGACAATTTTTCCAAAGATCTTTATGACCGTTTGCAATCGACGATGCGGGCATATAATGCAGTCAACTTCGATAGTCTGATCACACTGGCAATCCAGCTCTTCGAAGAGCATCCTGACATCCTCACGCGCTATCAGGACCGCTATCGATACATCATGATCGATGAATATCAAGACACTAATCCCGCGCAGATGCGCCTGGCGGAACTCCTTGCCGAACGTTACCGCAACCTCTGCGTTGTCGGAGATGATGATCAATCTATTTACGGATGGCGAGGCGCCGAAATCAAAAACATCCTCAATTTCAAAGCGGATACGACCATCACGCTGGAGCAAAACTATCGTTCAACTCCGAATATCCTGTCTGCCGCAAACGCCGTGATCCGGAATAACAAAAACCGCCACCCCAAAAATTTATGGAGCGCCATTCCACAGTCGGAACCGATCGAAATTTTCAATGCTCCCACTGATGTCGAGGAGGCTCAAGCAGTCGTCGAACGCGCCCTCCAGCTTCATTGCGATAAAAATCTGCGTTGGAATGAAATTGCTATTTTGTATCGTTCGAATTCTCTTTCTCGCCAACTCGAGACAGCTCTCATGCAGGCTTCTTGGCAGCGGGACGGCCAGTGGGTCCGCGGCATTCCTTACGAGATTTATGGCGGCCTCTCATTTTCAGAACGAAGCGAGATCAAAGATATACTGGCCTACCTTCGCCTCATCGCCAATCCAAAAGACAGCGAGGCGCTCCTGCGCATCGTCAATGTACCCCGCCGCGGCATTTCCGAGACATTCCTCGATCTCGCCACGCAGCATAACCGGAATGCGAGTGTTCCTTTATGGGATGTTTTCGAACAGATTGAATCGAATCAACTAGTCATCGGCACACCCCGCGCCCAAAATGCCGTGCGCGGATTTGTAGATCTGATTCGAAAATACCAGCAGCAATTCCTTGATGCGCCGCTCGCAGAAACACTCAAGCAATTGATCGAAGAAATCCATTACAAAAGCGCTATCGAAGAAGAAGTAAAAAGCGAACAGATGCGGCAGTTCAAATGGGAAAACGTCCAAGAATGCATCAATGAGCTCGCACAGTATGAAAAAGAGTTCGATCAGCAAAATGAAACACCTTCGCTATCCCATTTCGTTTCCAACACAACGCTGGCTAATCAGCCAATTCAGAGCGCGCAGCGCTATCACAGCGATAAGCTGCAGATGATGACTCTGCACAGCGCCAAAGGGCTTGAGTTCCCGGCCTGTTTCATTGTGGGGCTTGAAGACCACATCTTGCCGCACGAAAAAAGCATGCAACAGACTGGCCTCGAAGAGGAAAGGCGCTTATTTTATGTTGGAATTACTCGCGCCCAGCGTTATCTGACGTTAAGCATGGCGCGTTCCCGCATGCGTTCGGGCAAATATTCACCAACCAACCCTTCGCGCTTTTTATTCGAAATTCCGAAAAATCTCTACCGGGCCACGAGTTCAAAAGCACTTTCATGACCTTGCCGACAATCATCTTGCGACACCGCAAAGAAAATCTGAAAAAATGCTCCCTTAGAGGGCTGGAAGGGCGGACAGATTTGCAGTTCCTGACCTATCCTTACGATCCCCTCCCTAATCTATCATCTTATTTTCTCTTGGCCGTTGGAGCTCCGGAACTAACGCAAGAAGATGCTCAGCACGGTATTTTTCTCATCGACGCGACATGGAATCTTGCCGATTTGATCCGCCGTCAGTGTCCTCCAATGCCGGCGCGAAGCTTACCGGCCGGCTTCGTCACAGCTTACCCGAGAAAACAAACAGGCTGCGAAGATCCGCAAAAAGGCCTGGCTTCCATTGAAGCGCTGTATTTATCCCACCTCATTCTCGGCAGATCCGTTTCAAATCTTTTGGACGGTTATTATTGGAAAGACATTTTTCTAGAGCGCAACAAAGATGCGCTAAGGGTCTGTGAAACAATAAAGTGAACGGTTTGGGTAGCGTGAAAGCTCCGTATAATCGACGACCGCAAGGCTTCGCAAACGGGTACG
>Ga0153915_10004644_pt1 | contig 12686 bp, 8 predicted proteins | sample Opewatmetagenome_2_FD_107003 | JGI IMG/M metagenome (GOLD analysis project Ga0153915, IMG submission 107003) | Freshwater wetland microbial communities from Ohio, USA - Open water 3 Core 3 Depth 3 metaG | ecosystem: Environmental > Aquatic > Freshwater > Wetlands | place: USA: Ohio, Lake Erie... | reverse complement strand
CTCCTGGAGCGTCGCCTGGAGCTTCTGGACCTCCTGGACGCGCGCCTGCTCACGCCGCGAGAGCTCCTCCTGGCTCCTCGCCTGCGCCTGCTCCGCCTGGCGCTGGCGCTTCTCCATCTCCCGCCGCTCGAGCGCGAGCTGGTTCATCCGCTGCACCGCCTCGGCGGTCCTGGCCTCGGCGGCGGCGGCGCGCGCGGAGAGGTCCTTCTCCAGCCGGGCCCGCGCCGCGTCGGCCTCCCGCACCGCCCGCTCCAGCTCCTCGACGCGGCCCGAGCGCGCCTGGATCGCCGCCTGCGCCTCCCGGCCGGCGGCGTCGAGCCGGGCGGCCGCCTCCGCCGCGCGCGTCTCCGCGCGGGCGAGCCGGGCCTGCGAGTCGCGGAGCCGCTCGTCGCGCACCGCCACCTCGGCTTCCAGCGCGGCGATGCGCTGCGCCCGTCGCTCGCCCTCCTCCTCTCGCTCACGGACCTCGCCGCGGGAGGTGGACAGCGCCTCCTCCACCTCGGAAGCGCGTGCGAAGGCGCTGTCCCGCTCGACGCGCGTCGCGGCGAGGTCCTCCTCGGCTCCGGCGGCACGCGCCGAGAGCTCCTGCGCGCCCGCCGAGAGCGCCTCGACCTCTCCCCGGAGCCTCGCGATCTCGGCGGCGTGGGCCTCGTCGCGCCCCCGCGCCGCCGCCCCGGCCTCCGCCCGCGCCGCGGCCTCGTCGGCCAGATCGCCCTCGAGCCGCGCGCGTACCTCCTCCAGCGCCGCGAGCCGGGCCGTGAGGTCCCGCACCTGCTCGCCCAGCTCCGACGACTCGCCGCGCGCCGCCGAGAGCTCGTCCGAGAGGGCGGCGCCGTGGGCCCGCGCCTCGTCCCGCTCGGCGTGGGCCTGGGCCAGGAGCGCCTGCAGATCCGCGTCGCGTGCGCGGGCCGCCTCGATCTCCGCGCCGAGCTGCGACTCGCGAAGCATGCCGTCGCGGCGTGTCTGTGACAGCTCGCCCTCGAGGCGCTGCACCTCGCCCCGCGCCGCGCCGAGCAGCTGCTCCTGCTCGCCGGACCGGGCCTGGAGCTCCTCGAGGCGCCCCTCCGCCTCCCCGAGCCGGGCCTCGAGCGCGGCGCGGGCGCCTTCCGCCTCGTGCTCGCGCTTCCCCGACCTCGCCCGCTCCGCCTCGGCCTCCTCGGCCGCGGCGGTGAGCCGTCCGGACAGATCCGCCTCCCGGGCGGCCCGCTCCTCGCGCTCGCGGCCGAGCTCGTCGCCGAGGGCCTCCACCTGGCCGTTCAGCTCGGCCTCGCGCTCGGCAAGCTCGGCGCCGAGCGATTCCGCCTCGGACTCGAGGGACGCGATCTGCTGCAGGTGATCGTCGATCTCCTTGTGCAGGTCCTGCTCCCGGGCCTGGAAGCGCGCCGCCTCGCCGCGCGCCTCCCCCTCGAGGCGGGCGATTTCCGCCGCCGCGGAGTCGAGGGCCACCTTGCGCTCCGCGAGCTCCTCGCCGCGCTGGCGCAACTCGCGCTCCAGATCGTGGATCTTGCGCTCGCTGGCGGCGATGACCTCGATGAGCTCCTTCTCCTGGCCGAACTTCTCGAGGAGCAGCCCCTCCACCGAGGCGCCGTGCTCCCGCTCCTTCGCCAGGACCAGGTCGCGCGCCTCGCCGAGGCGCCGGAGCATGTCGTCCACCGTCAGCTTCAGCCCCTGGATCTCGACGTCCTTCTCGTGCAGGCGGTCGTCGCTCCGGGCGAGCTCACGCTCCCGCACCTCCCAGATCTCCGAGAGTCGGGCGAGCTGCGCCTCCCGCCACTTGAGGTCCTCGCGGAGGAGCTGGGTGCGCCCCTCGGGCGTCGCGAGGAGCTGCCGCCGCGGCGGCGGGCGCGGACGGAAGGACTCCTCGATGAGGTTGCTCCGCTGCTCGGCGATGGAGCGAAAGGCGCGGTCGAGGAACATCCGGTCCTCGTCGGTGAGCGCGTCGCGGCGCACCCGCTGCGGCACGGGCGGCGGGGCCGAACCTTCCGGCTCGGAGGGCGGCCAGGTGTCGCCAGGCCCCTCCTCCACGACGGCGTCGTCGGCCAGTTCCACGGCCTCGTCCGACCCCAGGAGGCGCCGGGCGAGCGCCGTGAGCGCCTCGGTGTCGAGGGGCATCCCCAGGTAGCCGTCGGCGGCGGCCGGTGTCCGCGCGTGCTCGGCGAGGGCCTCCTGCCCGCTGTCGGAGGAGAAGAGGATCAGGGGGAGCCGCACCTCGGCCGGGTCCCTGCGCAAGCGGGCGCACAGCGAGAAGCCGGACAGGTCGGGCAGCTCGGCCCGCACCACCACCAGGCCGGGACGCCGCGTGGCGATCTCCCGCTCGGCCTCCGCGGCGGTCGCCGCCACGGAGGTGGCCAGGCCCTCGTCGCGGAACAGGGACGCCAGCGAGAGCGCGAACGCGCTGTCCGGCTCCACGATGAGGACGCGCTTGGGATCCATCTCGTCGACCCGGTCGTGCGGAGTCTATCCCCGGTCCCGGGTGCGATCCAGCGGGGTCTACCCGGCGCTACGCCTGGGCGCCGCCGGCGACCTCTCGGATCTTCTCGCGGGCCCGCTCCACGTCCCCCTCGTACTTGAGGAGGAGGCTCAGCGTCTCGGACACGAGCCGCTCGTCCAGCGCCGCCGACTGGAGGAGCACCAGGGCCCGCACCCAGTCGAGCGTCTCCGAGATCGAAGGCGCCTTCTTGAGGTCGAGCCCACGCAGCCTCGCCACCACGGCCACCGCCTGCCGCGCCAGCTCCTCGCGCGCCTCCGGCACGCGGGCCCGGACGATGGCGAGCTCGCGCTCCTGCGTGGGGTAGTCGATGTACAGGTGCAGGCAGCGGCGCTTCAGGGCGTCGGAGAGGTCGCGCGAGGCGTTGGACGTCAGCACCACCCGCGGCGGGCGCTTCGCCCGGAACGTCCCGACCTCGGGGATGGTGACCGCGTAGTCGGCGAGCACCTCGAGCAGGAAGGCCTCGAATTCCGGGTCCGCCTTGTCCACCTCGTCCACGAGGAGCAGCACCGGCTCCTCGCTCGTCACGGCCCGCAGGATGGGGCGCGGGAGCAGGAAGCGCTCGCTGAAGAAGACGTTTCCCTGCGCGGCGATGCGGTCGGCGGCCTCGGCGAGCGTGGGCGCCCCCTGGACGGCCTCCCCGATGCGGTCCTTCAGCATCTGCGTGTAGAGGAGCTGCTTCGCGTACTCCCACTCGTAGAGCGCCTTGGCCTCGTCGAGCCCCTCGTAGCATTGCAGCCGGACGAGCGTCCGGCCGGCCGCCGCCGCGAACGCGCGCGCCAGGTCGGTCTTGCCGACGCCCGCCGGCCCCTCCACCAGGACCGGCTTCTCCAGGCGATCGGCGAGGAACACCACGGTGGCGATCTCGCGCGAGGGCAAGTAGCCCACGCCGGCGAGCAGCGCGGAAGCGTCTTCCGCTGACGCGAACATGGCCGACAGTTGACCACCGATCGGCCCCGGCTGCCAGGCCCCGCCCCCATCCTTGGACCTCCGCATCCCCCGCGATAGACTCGCCACCCTATGGAAGGCGCACAGGGTCCAATCACCGAGGAGATGTTCCACTCGTTCCTGCAGTTGGCGGTGAAGCGGCAGGCGAGCGACGTCCACTTCGAGGTCGGCTACCCGCCGACCTACCGGGTCTTCGGCGAGCTGCTCGCCGCCAAGTACCCGCCGCTCACCCACGCCGACACGGAGGCCATCGCCAACTTCGTGCTCCAGGCCCCGGGCTCGGGCTTCAGCCCCCTCGACTTCCGCGAGGTGGACAGGAGCTACTCGCTCCCGGGCGTCTCGCGCTTCCGCGCCAGCATCTTCAAGCAGCGCGGGAGCTGGGGCGCGGTGATGCGGACCATTCCCTTCACCATCCCCGACTTCCAGCAGCTCAACCTCCCGCCGGTGGTGAGCACCATCGCCGACGCGCGCCGCGGCCTCATCCTGGTCACCGGCGCCACCGGCAACGGCAAGTCCACGACCATCGCCACCATCATCAACCACATCATCAACCAGGAGCGGCTCCACGTCGTCACGGTGGAGGACCCCATCGAGTTCATCTTCCAGTCCGGGAAGGGGCTCGTCATCCAGCGCGAGGTCGGTTCGGACACCGCCAGCTACTCCGACGCGCTGCGCGCCGCGCTCCGCCAGGACCCGGACATCATCATGGTCGGCGAGCTGCGCGACCGGGAGGCTGCCGACATCTGCCTCAAGGCGGCGGAGACCGGCCATCTCGTCATCGCCTCGCTGCACACGCCCGACGTGCCCCGGGCCATCGGGCGGGTGGTGGGCCTCTTCCCCTCCGACGAGCAGGACACGGTGCGGGCCCGCCTCGCCGACAACCTGCAGGCGGTGCTCTCCTTGCGGCTCCTCATGCGGGCCGACGCCGCCGGGCTCATCCCCGCGGTGGAGGCGCTGCTCGCGACCAGCACGGTGCGGGAGATGATCCGCGACGGCTCCAAGGTCCACGAGTTGCGCCACTACATGGAGACCGCCGGGGCCGACCTCGGCATGCACAGCTTCGACCAGTACCTGTACCGGCTGCACGAAGCGAAGCGCATCTCCCTCGACACCGCCCTCGGCAACGCCACCAACCGGGCGGACCTCGAGCGCCGCATCCTCATGGAGACGGGGGGCCGCAGCGCGTGACCGCGCCGGGCGCCCCCGTGGCGTCGCGCGTTCTAGTCGTGGGTTCGGACGCCGACGTCTCCATCGCCCTTCACCTGCACCTCGAGCGTGCGGGCTTCGCCCTCCACTGCCTGCCACGGCCCGAGGACACGGAGGCGGCCTTGCGGCTGGCCGCGCCGCAGGTCGTCGTCCTCATGCTCCCGGCCGCTCCGGACGCGAGCTGGGGGAGCGCCCTGACCGCCACCCAGAGCGCCTCCAAGGTGGGCGTGCGCGTCGTGGTGGTGGCGCCCTCGCGGGAGATCGTGGAGCCCCTCGCCGCCGTGGCCGGCGCCGAGCGCGCCCTGTCCCGTGCCGAGGTGCTCTCCCGCCCCATGGTCGTCGTGGAGCGGGCCCCCGGCGCCACCGCGACGCGGCCCGCCGTGGCGCCGCCGCCGATCCCACCCGCCGCCCCCGCCTACCCTCCGTCGGCGGCGCAGCTCTCCGACCCGGGAACCGCACCGCCGCCTCGGCCGCCCAGGGCCCCGTCGGTCGACCTCATGGCCCTCATCGACGAGGAGCTGGTGGACGAGCCGCAGAAGCGCCCGCCGCCCGCGACCCGCGTCGAGGTGAACGTGAGCCTCGTCTCCGAGCACAACTTCTACGTCGGCCCGACGCGGCGCATCGACTCCGGCGGCGTCTTCATCGCCACGATGATGCCGCCGCCGGTGGGCACCCGGCTGCAGGTGCGGCTCGGGCTCGCCGACGGGCGGAAGCTCGACGTGGACGGCGAGGTGGCCTTCGTCCGCGCCAAGAGCGCCACCACCGGGCGCCAGCCGGCTGGCTGCGGCGTGCGCCTGCCCAGCGTTCCCGGGTGGGCAGCCGACACCATCGAGCGCTTCTTCCTGGCCCGGCAGCCGATCGTGTACGTGCCGACCTGATGGCGACGGGCGTGCCGCTCCGCTCGCGCGGGTCGGCCGAGGTCCCAGTCAAGGCCGCCCGTCTACTCGGGTATCATGATGGGCAGGGCGTTCCCTGATGGAACGCCATCTTCCACTCACCGCCGCGCCGGTGCCAGAGCGCGCAGCGTAGCGACCGGGCGCCATCGCTGAGCACGCGAAACGTCGCCAGCGCGCAGCCTCATTCCCCGGACGAACAGTCGATCTCTCCGGTCGGTTCTCAGTCGTCGACAGCCCGGTCGGCGCGGCGCACGCCGAGCAGGTAGGCGGTGATGAACGGATCGAGGTCGCCGTCGAGGACGTCGTCCACCTTGCCGGTCTCGACGCCGGTTCTGAGGTCTTTCACCATCCGGTAGGGCGCGAGCACGTAGCTGCGGATCTGCGAGCCGAAGTTGATGTCCTTCTTCTGCGCCTCCGCGACGTCGCGCGCTGCCGCCCGCTTCCTCTCCTCGAGATCGTAGAGGCGGGAGCGGAGGATCTTCCAGGCCACCCCACGGTTCTTCTGCTGGCTGCGCTCGTTCTGCACCGCCACCACCACGCCCGTCGGGATGTGGGTGAGCCGCACCGCCGAGTCGGTCTTGTTCACCTTCTGGCCGCCCGCCCCGGAGGCGCGGTAGGTGTCCACGCGGACGTCCGACTCCTTGATGTCGATGACGATGTCGTCCTCGACCTCGGGCGTCACGTCCACCGCGGCGAAGCTGGTCTGCCGACGCGCGGCGGCGTCGAAGGGGCTCATGCGGACGAGGCGGTGTACGCCCTTCTCGGCCTTGAGGAAGCCGTAGGCGTGGTCGCCACGGGCGATGAAGGACGCGCTGGAGAGCCCCGCCTCCTCCCCCGCCTGCATGTCGGCGGGCTCGACCTCCCACCCCTTGCGCTCGCAGTAGCGAGCGTACATCCGGTAGAGCATGGCGGCCCAGTCCATGGCCTCGGTGCCGCCGGCCCCGCTCTTCACCTCGACGATGGCGCCGGCGCGGTCGTGCGGCCCGGAGAGCATCCTCTGGAACTCGAGCCCCGCCACCTCGCGCTCGACGGCGAGGGCGTGCTCCGCGGCCTCGGCTCGGGCGGCCTCGTCCCTCGCCTCCTCCGCCAGCTCGTCGAGGGCGCGGGCGTCCTCGAGCAGCCGCCGCACCTTGTCGAAGCCCGCCGCCGCGGACTCGACCTGCGCCTTCTCCTTCAGGAGGCCTTGCGCCCGGGCGTTGTCGTCCCAGAACGCCGGGGCCTCGGACAGCCGCGCGATCTCCGCCGCGCGGGCACGCTTCCCGTCGATGTCAAAGCGACCCCCGGAGCGCCTCGAGCCGTGCGGCGATGTCTCTGAGTCGCTCCGTGGTGGTTGCGGCCATGGCGTCAGTTCCGTGTGGATCGACCGGCCCGCAGCGCGGCGCCCCAGCAGAGGACGGCGAAGGCGGCGCAGGCCCAGGCGAAGAGGTCGCCGATGCTAGTGTAGAGGGTGCGCCCGCGCAAGCGCGGGACCTCCCCGAGCAGCAGGCGCGGCGGTTCGGCCGGATCCGGCGCCAGTCCCGGATCCACCGGCCCCACCTCGATGGCTCCGGGAGCGACCTCGCCGGTGGGGAGGACGATGGCGGTGACGCCCGCGTAGGCCGGCCGGGCCACGGCCTTCCCCGCCTCGATGGCCCGCAGCCGAACGATGGCGAGGAACTGGTAGGGGCCCGACGAGTACCCGTACCAGGCGTCGTTGGTCGGGTTCACCAGGAACTCGGGGTCCTGGTCCGCATAGGCCACGTTGATCTCGGGGAAGATCGCGTCGTAGCAGATCATGGGGGCGAAGGAGACCTCGGGCGGAGCCGGGCTCCCCGTCGGGGCCGGGGCCAGGGGGAAGCGGAGCACCGTCAACTCGCGGCCGGGAGCGGCGGGGGCGAGGTCGGGCACCACCTGCCGCACGAAGGGGAGCAGACCGGCGAGCGGGACGTACTCGCCGAACGGCACGAGGTGGTACTTGACGTATCGCGAGATCACCCGGAGGTCGGGGCGCAGGAGGAATGAGCTGTTCGTCACCTCGGGCAGGCGCTTGCCCGCAGGGCCCGCGCGCCAGGCCACGGTGGAGGCGCCGAGGAGGAGGTGGGCGTGCTGGAGCGGCGCGAGGCCGGTGCGGGGCCCCGCGAAGTCGGCGATCTCCGGCGGAACGAAGTAGGGATACGTCGCCTCGGGCCAGGCGACGAGGTCCGCCCCGGCCCGATCGGCCTGCTCGGTCAGCGGCCAGTACCGGCCGAGGATGAAGGCGGCCTGGCTCTCCCGCTGGTTCTTCACGGCCTGGTTGACGTTGCCCTGCACGAGCCCGACCCGGAGCCGCGGCGCGGCCGAGGCGCGCGCGCGCACGGCGGAGAGGTGGGCGTAGCCGTAGGCGAGAACGGCGGCGAGGGTCGCGGCCACGCCGCCGGCCAGGCGCCACGGGAACGGGCGCCCCTCGATCCGCGCGCGCAGGGCGTCGTGGACGGCCGCGTTGACGAGCACCACCAGCGCCGCGATGGCGTAGATCCCGAAGAGCGACGCCAGCTGCGACACGGGGAGGTGGCGCGCCTGGGTGTAGCCGAGGTTCGCCCAGGGAAAGCCGCTGAAGAGGTAATTGCGGCACAGCTCGGCCGCCGCCCACACCATCGGCAGGTGAAGGTGGAGGGGCCAGCCCAGGCGGGCGCGGATGACGTGCGACACCGCGAACGCGAGGCCCCAGTGGAAGGCCATGTAGAGCACGAGGAGCGTCAGGGCGAAGAGGGCGAGGCCCATGTGGAGCCCGCCGAACTCCGTCATGGCGTGGTTCACCCAGTAGATGGCGACGTAGAAGTAGGCGAGCCCGGCGGCGAGGCCGAGGCCGAAGGCCCCCTTCCAGCCGCGCGCGGCGTCGAGCGCGAAGAGCGCCGGAACGAGCCCGACCCAGGCGAGCCACTCGAGGTGGCCGGCGGGGTCGAGCTGCCGCAGAGACAGCTGCGGCACGACCAGCGGCAGGGACAGGGCCTCAAGGGCGCCGCCCAGGGCGGCGAGCAGGAGGGGCCGGAGGCGCTTCACGCGGGGATCGGCGACCCGGCGAGGAGCCGGCTACGCCCCCGTCTTCTTGCCGAGGACGGCATCGGCGCTGCCCCGGTCGTAGTCGCGCAGGTGCACCTCCTCCGGCTCCGCCTGCGGCGTCCTGGCGGCGGAGTGAGCGGCGGCGGCCGCGAGGTAGTAGGCCACGGCCTCGCGCACCAGGTGGCCCACCGGGCGGCCGAGCTGGGTGCCGGCGGACGCGAGCGCCGCGGCGAGGTCCTCCGGCACGCGGGAGGACAGGACCCGCGTCCGCCCCAGCGCCGCCTCGAGCCGCTCCAGCGCCTCGGAGAGGCGCGCCACCTTGTACTCGCCCGATTCCACCATCTGCTTGATGCGGCGGGCCAAGGCGTCCCGGGTGTGCCAGGCACCGTCGAGCCAGATCGCCTCTGCGTCCAGGTCGATGTCGGCGAATGGGTCCATGGCGTTCATGCTCCCCGGCGGAGCGCGCTCCCGACCATCCCCTCCGTCCGGACGAGTCCCTCTTCCCTTCGCGCCATCCTCCTCGCGTCCTCCGGCGCCTCGTGGTCGTAGCCCAGGAGGTGCAAGAGGCCGTGGGCGAGGTACCGCTCCAGTTCCACCGCGACGCCCCGTCCTTCCGCGCGCGCCCGCCGCGCGGCCGTATCCATTGAGATTACCACGTCGCCCAGCAGCGGCCCAGCGCCCGGCCCCTGCGCCAGCGGAAAGGAGAGCACGTCGGTCGCCCGGTCCACCTTCCGCCAGCGGCGGTTCAGCGCCCGGATGGCCCGGTCACCCACGAGGAGGACGGACAGCTCCGCTCCGGGCCGACCCAGGGCGGCGAGGAACGCCCGGCCGCGGACGCGAAGTCGCGCCGCCGCGGTCCGTCCCCGGGGGTGCTCGCTCCTCACGTGGACCATCACGGTCAGGGGCGTGCCACGAGGTGAACCCCGGGTGGCCGGTCCGGCTCCGGCGGCGCGCGTCCGGGGTAGTCGGGGCGCGTGTGGTACACCGCCTCCAGGACGCGCACCATGGCGGCGGCGATGGCGTTCAGGTCCTTGAGGGTGAGGTCGCACTCGTCGAGCTGCCCCTCGCTGAAGATCTCGTTGACCCGGCGCTGGACCAGCGCGCCGAGCCGTTCGACGGTCGGGTCGGGGAGGGCGCGCGACGAGGCCTCGCAAGTGTCGGCGATCATCACCAGCGCCACCTCCCGGCTCTGGGGCTTGGGGCCGGGGTAGCAGAAGGCGGCCTCCTCCGGCCCCTCGAGCGGCGCTCCCTGGGAGGCGCTCGCGCGCTCCGCCTCGGCCGCCTTCTGGGCCTTGGCCCAGAAGAACGACACCTGGCGCGTGCCGTGGTGCTGCTGGATGACGTCGGCGACCGGGCGGGGGAGCTTCCAGCTTCCGGCGAGCTCGAGCCCGTCGGCCACGTGCCGCTTCACGATGACCGCGCTCATGGAGGGGGCGAGCGACTCGTGGCGGTTCTCGCTCCGCTGATTCTCGGCGAAGTAGAGCGGATTCCGGATCTTCCCGATGTCGTGGTAGTAGGCGCCCACCCTGGCGAGGAGCGCGTTCGCGCCGATGGCGTCGGCGGCGGCCTCGACCAGCGCCCCCATCACGATCGAGTGGTGGTAGGTACCCGGAGCCTGCACGATGAGCTCCTTCAGCGCCGGGTGGTTGAGGTTGGCGAGCGCGAGCAGCTGGACGTCGGTCACGTAGCCGAAGACGCCCTCCAGGACCGGCAGCAGCACGAGCACGGCGACCGGGAGGAGGACGGCCCCGCCGAGGAAGGCGCCCAGGGCCGAGGTGGCCATGTCGGGAACGTTCGAGAGCCCGGCGGCGCCCAGGTCCGCCGGCCCGCGTCCGGTGAAGAGGTAGGTCGCGAGCACGAGCAGCGCCCCCAGCGCGCCGACCGCGGCCCCCGCACGGAAGAAGCCGCGGCGCCCTCGCGTGCCGGCGGTCAGGGCCGAGGCCGCGACCGAGGTCAGGGTGGCGAAGAGGCCGAAGAACACCGAGTGGCCCGCCGCGAGCGCCACCGCGGCCCCGGACGCCAGGGCGAGGAGCAGGGCCGCCTCGGGGTTGAGCACCGATCGCGCCAGCACGGCGCCGGCGGCGAAGGGGACGAGGTAGTAGAACGACTCGGGCGAGAGGGACGGGAACCGGTCGTGGAGCGCATCGCCGGCCCAGAGCCCGCCCGTGGCGAGGCCCAGGGTGCCGACGAAGAGCACCGCGAGCAGCACCGCGTCCTTGCGAGAGGGGTGGAACCCCGGCACGCCGCGCCGCGCGTAACGCCAGAGGAGCAGAACCATCAGCGCCACCAGCGTCCCGCCTCCGAGCCGGGCGCTGGCGCGCTCCATCGGGCGGGTCTGGGCGCGGATCCCCTTGAAGACGAGGAGGTGGCGCGCCTCGATGCGCTCGCCGTCGGAGAGGATGCGCTCGCCGCGCTTCAGCGCGACGACGACGGGCTTCACCCGTTCCGAGGCCTCCCGCTGGCGGCGCTGCGTCTCGGCCTGGTTCAGGGTCAGCGTCGGACGCACCAGCGAGACCGCGAGGCGCGGGAGCGCGGCCCGCAGGCGCGCCGGCAACGCGGGCGGCAGCCCCGCGCCCGCCAGCTCCACGTCGGCGCGCGCCTGGGCCACGTCGCGGACGAGGTCGAGGTCGGCGACCACGTGCTCCGACTGGGCGATCCCCGAGCGCACCTCGCGCACGACCAGGCCGCGCTCGCGCTCGCCCGCGAGCACCTGGCGGTCCTGGACCACGGGGTTGGCGAGCCCCTGTCGGGCGAGCCCCACGAGATGCTGCTCCGCCGCCTCCGAGAAGCGGGCGTCGGCGAGCGCCGCGAAGTCGTCGTCCCGGACGACGGTCTGGAGCTGGGCCACGAAGGCGCCACGCCGCGCCGCGAAGGCCGCCCGCAGTACCGGCACCTCCTCGCCATTCCGGCCGGCCGCGCGGCTGCGCTCGGCCAGGGCGTCCCGCATGAGCTGGAAGGCGCCGCGGATGCGCGCGGCCGTTTCCTCCAGGGCGCCGTCGTCGTGGTCGTAGACGCGCCGCTCGGCCGCGGCCGCCTCGTCGCGCCGGCGGCGGGTGGTCTCCTCGTCCGGGATGTCGTAGTCGCGCGCCGCCTTGAACGTTCCCACCGCCGGCGTCCCCAGGGCGTCGTCGCCGGGCGTGCGCAGCGCCGCGCCGCCCGGGGCGAGGAGCCAGCCAGAAGCCACGGCGACGCCGGCGACGAGGAGGCCGCCGAGCAGCCGCCCGCCCACCCGGCGGGACGCGAGGCGGTCGGCGATGGGCGCGAGCGGCCCGGGCTGCGGGCCCGGCTCCGGGGTTTCCGGCACGGGCGGTAGGCTCGCACCGGTCCGGGGGAAGCGCAACGGGGAAGCCGGAGAGGGTTCCCTACAGGGGACCACATACCCGGCGGGGGCGGCGTCAGCCGCCGGGCCTGGCCTTGCGGTCGGCCTCGAAGCTGTCGTAGGCCCGGACGACCTCCTGCACGAGCGGGTGGCGCACCACGTCCACCTCGCTGAAGAAGCAGAAGCCGATGCCCTCGACGCCGCGCAGCACCTTCTGCACCTCGAGCAGTCCGCTGGCGCGCCCCTGCGGAAGGTCCACCTGGGTGACGTCGCCCGTGACCACCGCCTTCGAGCCGTAGCCGAGCCGGGTGAGGAACATCTTCATCTGCTCGCCGGTCGTGTTCTGGGCCTCGTCGAGGATGATGAAGGAGTCGTTGAGCGTCCGGCCGCGCATGAAGGCGAGCGGCGCGACCTCCACCGTGCCTCGCTCGATGAGGGCCGACGCCTTCTCGTAGTCCATCATGTCGAAGAGGGCATCGTGGAGCGGCCGCAGGTACGGGTTCACCTTCTCGGCGATGTCGCCGGGGAGGAATCCCAGCCGCTCGCCGGCCTCCACCGCCGGACGGCACAGGACGATGCGCTTCACCTTGCGCTCGACGAGCCAGGACACCGCCATGGCCATGGCGAGGTAGGTCTTGCCGGTGCCGGCCGGCCCGATTCCGAAGACGATGTCGTCGTCGCGGATGGCCTGAACGTACCGCTTCTGGCCGAGCCCCTTGGGCGTGATGATGCGATGGCGGGCCGAGACGTAGACGGTCTCGCCGAAGACGTCCTTCAGCGGGACGCCCTGCACGGCGAGGCGCGTCGCCTG
>Ga0153915_10004643_pt1 | contig 12688 bp, 17 predicted proteins | sample Opewatmetagenome_2_FD_107003 | JGI IMG/M metagenome (GOLD analysis project Ga0153915, IMG submission 107003) | Freshwater wetland microbial communities from Ohio, USA - Open water 3 Core 3 Depth 3 metaG | ecosystem: Environmental > Aquatic > Freshwater > Wetlands | place: USA: Ohio, Lake Erie... | reverse complement strand
GCCACGTTGATGAGGCGGTCCAGGAACTCGTACATGACGTTGCCCCGCAGCGTGACCATGATCCCAAGGTCCATGCCCTTGCGGACCTTGAAATTGGCGATGGACTTCTTGGCCTTCGTACGCACGGGCTTGCGCCCGGTGATCTGCGTGATCTCGGACGCCGCGGAGTCCAGGAGCTTCTTGTTGGTGATGGCCTCCCCGAGGCCCGTGCTCACCACGACCTTGGACACGTGCGGGATCTGCATCACGCTCTTGTAGCCGAACTCCTCTTTGAGGTCCTTCTCGACCTTTTCCAGGAAGAGCACCTTCAGGCGCGGCTTGTATCCCGGCGGATCCTTGACGACAGGAGCCTTGGCCTTGGCCTCGCTCTCTTCTCTCGAACCGCCCTTGCGCGCCGCGGCATCCCGCGGAGTTGCGCCCTTGGCCGGTTTCTCGCCCTTCGGGGCCCTGGCTTGCTGCTTCTCGCCCTTTTCGGGCCGCTCGGTCTTCTCGCCCTTTGCCGGTTTCTCGGCCCGCTCCGCCTTCTGCGCCGCGGTGTCCCGCGGATTTTCAGGCTTCTGCGCCCGGGCGGGCTTCGCGGGGGCGTCCCCGCCGGCCGGCGTGCCGCGGGCTTCCTCGGTCTCGTTGCTCACAGGTCTCCTCCGCACTTGCGGCACACGCGCTTCTTGCCGTTGGCGTCCATGACGTACCCGATCCGCGTCGGACCGCATTTCTTGCACATGATCATGAGCTTCCCCACGGAAAGGGGGGCTTCCACCGACGTGATGCCTGCCTTCTGGTTCTGCTTCTTCTGCTTGACGGCCTTCTTCACCATGTTCAGGCCTTCCACGACGGCGCGCATCTTCTCGCGGTCGATTCGGATGATGCGGCCGGTCTTCCCCTTCTCCCGGCCGGCGATCACCTTCACCGTATCGTTCTTGCGCAGCTTGATTCTGCCCAGCGTGTCCATCCCCGCTTCCTCCTACAGCACTTCCGGCGCAAGGGAGACGATCTTCATGAAATCCTTCTCGCGCAGCTCGCGCGCCACCGGACCGAAGATGCGCTTGCCCTTGGGGTTGTTGTTCGCGTCGATGACCACGCACGCGTTGTCGTCGAAGCGGATGAACGTACCGTCCGGCCGGTGCAGCTCCTTGTGGGTTCGCACGACGACGGCCTTCTCTATCCCGCCCTTCTTGATGGCGGCGTTGGGCAGGGCGTCCTTCACTGCGACGACGATGATGTCGCCGATGTGCGCATACTTGCGCCGCGTGCCGCCCAGGACCTTGATGCACTGCACGAGCTTCGCGCCGCTGTTGTCCGCGACGTTCAGGAGCGTCTTCATCTGTATCATGGCCGTTCCCTCGCCTACTTCGCCTTCTCGACGATCTCCAGGAGCCGCCACCGCTTCTCCCGGCTCAGCGGGCGGGACTCCACCACGCGCACCGTGTCCCCGATGCCGCACTCGTTCTTCTCGTCGTGCGCTTTGATCTTCTTCGTGCGCGTCAGGTACTTCTTGTACAGCCGGTGGAGCTTGCGCTGGTGGATCTCCACGACGATCGTCTTCTGCATCTTGTTGCTCACCACCAGGCCTTGGAGCACCTTCTCGACCCTCTTCTGCTGCTGTTCTTCCACGTGCCGCTCCCTACTTCTTCCTGATCCCCAGCTCGAACTCCCGGATGATTCCGTTCACCCGGCCGAGCCTGCGGCGCGCGACCCGCTTGGACAGGGGGTTATCCACGTGCCCGATGATCATGTTCGCGCAGATGTCGGCGTACTGCTTGCGCAACTCCTCGCGCTTGGCGAGAAGCTCGGGGTACGTCAGCTCCTTGAACGAGTTCTTCATATGCCTACTCCACGCTCGCGCGAGTGAGGAACTTGGTCCTGATCGGCAGCTTGCTGCCGGCGCGCTTCATGGCCTCTTCCGCCATCTTCTGGTCCACACCGCCCAGCTCGAACATCACGGTCCCGGGCTTCACGGGGGCGACCCAGTATTCCGGGGCGCCCTTTCCCTTTCCCATGCGCGTCTCTGCCGGCTTCTTGGTGAACGGCTTGTCCGGAAAGATCCGGATCCACACCTTGCCCCCGCGCTTCACGTGCCGCGTAATGGCGATGCGGCAGGCCTCGATCTGCCGGTTGGTGATCCAGTCCTGCTCCAACGCCACCAGGCCGTAGTCTCCGAAGGAGATCTCGGTGCAACGGGTGGCCCTTCCCTTCATCCTCCCGCGCTGCTGCTTGCGGAATTTCGTTCTCTTGGGGCTCAGCATGCTCGCCTACTCCTGTGCGGTACCCCGCGCATTTATTCCTGACCTCTATCGCGCCCGCGGTCCCGCCCGTCGCGGTCCCGTCCATCGCGGTCCCGGCCGTCGCGGTCGTCCCTGCCTTCGCGCCCGCGGCGCACCAGCAGGCCCGCGTCGTCCTTCTTGGCCTGGCCGTAGACCTCGCCGTTGAAGATCCACACCTTGATCCCCACGCATCCGAAGGTGGTGATGGCCGTGGCCGTCCCGTAGTCGATGTCCGCCCGGAAGGTGTGCAGCGGGATGCGGCCTTCCTTGAACTCCTCGCGGCGCGCCATTTCGGCCCCCGAGAGACGCCCGGAAATCTTGACCTTGATGCCCTGCACGCCGGCCTTCATCGAGTTCAGGATGGCCATCTTGCAGGCGCGGCGGTAGGAGGCGCGCGCCTTGATCTGGCGGGCGACGTTCTCCGCCACGAGCTTGGCGTTGGTTTCGGGCCGTTTGATCTCCTTGATGCGAAGCTGGATCTTCTTGCCGATGCTCTTCTGCAGCTTCGCGCCGAGCTTCTCGATGTTGGCGCCCTTGGCGCCGATGAGCACCCCGGGCCGTCCGGTGTGGATGATGACCGTGACCCGCTGCGGGTGACGGATGATCTCCACCTCGGCGATGTCGGCGCCCTTCGTCTCCTCCACGTCGAGGATGGTCTTGCGCAGGCGCAGGTCCTCGTGGAGGGTCGACGCGTACAGCTTGGGATCCACGAACCAGCGCGACGACCAGGTCTTGTTGATCCCCAGCCGCAGCCCGATCGGGTTAACCTTCTGACCCATTGCTCACCCCTTCTTTCGCCGCCCCGGACGCGCCCTTGGCGCCGCCCGCCCTGGCCGTGCGGCCCGCGCCGCTCTTCTCCCCGGCGCCGATCTCATCCACGACCACGGAGATGTGGCAGGATCGCTTCAGGAGGCGGTCCGCGCGGCCGCGGCCGCGGGCCCACATTCGCTTCATCGTCGGCCCCACGTCGATGAGCAGCTCCTTGACGTACAGCATCTGCTCGTCCAGGTTCTTGTTCTGCGCGAGCGCGTTTGCGGCCGCGGACTGGATGACCTTCCTCAGCAGGCGTGCGCCCTTGTGAGGAAGCACGTCCAGCAGGGCGATGGCCTCCGCGTACGGCTTGCGGCGCACGTTGTCCGCGACCCTGCGGATCTTCGTGGCAGACAGGCGCTGGAACGGCACGCTGGCCCGGTAGCCCGTGGTGATCTTCCGCGGGGGCCGCTCCTTTCGCACCGGCTTCGTGCCCGCTTCCGCGGCCGCGCCGGACTTCTGCGCCGCGCTGCCGCGCGGTTTCTGCGGATCGCTCATTTCTTCACCACCTTCTTGTCGGAGCCCGAGTGGCCCCGGAAGATGCGCGTCGGGGCGAACTCGCCGAGCTTGTGGCCGACGAGGTTCTCCGTGACGTAGACGGGAACCCAGGTCTTGCCGTTGTACACGGAGATCGTGTACCCGACCATCTCGGGGATGATCGTGGAGGTGCGGGAGAAGGTCTTCACCATCCGCTTCTCGCCGCTCTTGTTCATGTCCACGACCTGCTTGTACAGGCTCTTGGCGATGAACGGCCCCTTCTTGATCGATCGTGACACGCTTGGTTCCCCCTATTTCCTTCTCTTGACGATGAAGCGGCTGGTCGTGTTGCGCTTCTTGCGCGTCTTGTAGCCCTTCGTGGGCTGGCCCCAGGGGGTCACCGGGTGGCGCCCGCCCTTGGTCTTGCCCTCGCCGCCGCCGTGGGGATGGTCGACGGGGTTCATCGCCGTGCCGCGGACCTTCGGCCGCCGGCCGAGCCAGCGGCTGCGTCCGGCCTTTCCGAGGGAGACGTTCATGTGGTCCTTGTTCCCCAGGATGCCGATGGTCGCGTAGCAGCGGCCGTTGACCATGCGCATCTCGCCGGAGGGCAGGCGCAGGGTCACGTACTCGCCTTCCTTGGCCACCACGGTGGCGCTCGTGCCGGCGGAGCGGGCCATCTGGCCCCCGCGGCCGAGGTTGAGCTCTATGTTGTGGATCTGGACTCCGAGCGGGATCTTCGCGAGCGGCAGGGCGTTGCCCGGCTCAAACAGCGCATCGGGTCCGCTGACCACGGTCTTGCCGACCTTCAGTCCCTCGGGCGCCAGAATGTAGCGCTTCTCCCCGTCCTTGTAGACGATGAGGGCGATCAAGGGGCTGCGGTTCGGATCGTACTCGATCGCGGTCACCTTGCCGGGGATGCCGATCTTGTCCCGGCGGAAATCGATCTGCCGGTAGGCGCGCTTGTGGCCCCCGCCCTTGCGGCGAACGCTGATGCGGCCGCCGGCTCCGCGGCCCGCGTGCTTCGACTTCCCCTTGGTGAGGGCCTTCTCGGGATGCTTCTTCGTGATCTCCTCGAAGGTGAGGCTGGTCTTGAAGCGGAGCCCCGGAGTGAGCGGTCGGTATTTCTTGATTGCCATCTGCTGCTCCCTGCTGTCCGTCTGTTCCTACACGCCCTCGAAGATGGCGATCTTCTCCTCGGGTGAGATCGTGATGATCGCCTTCTTCCACGAGGCGGTGGAGCCCAGGCGGTAGCGGACCCTCTTGGGCTTGCGCGCCGTGCGCAGGACGTTGCACTTCAACGGGTGGACGTTGTACAGCCTTCGCACGGCGTCCATGATCTGGTATTTGTTCGCCCGGCTGTCCACCTTGAAGACGTACTTGTGCGTTTCCCGCATGATGTTCGTCTTCTCGGTGACGACCGGCTCGATGATGATCCTTTCCAGCGTCATGCCCCCGCCCCTTTCGCGGCGCTGCCGGCGGCGGCCCGCTCCGCATAGAACTCGTTCAGCTTGGTCGCGGCGGTCTCCAGCACCAGGAGCCTCTGGCAGTAGAACAGGTCGTGCGCCTGCAGGCGGTTGAAGCTGAGCAGGCTCAGCCACGGCAGGTTGCGCCCGGCTCGGCGCACCATGGCGTCGTTGTCCTTGAGCACCACCACCGTCCGCTCCTCCGCTGCCAGGGCCTTGAGGGCCGTCACGAGGTCCTTGGTCTTCCCGCTCTCCACGGTGAAATCCGTGACCACCCGCAGCTTGTCCTCCCTGGCTTTCAGGGAGAGCAGCGAGATCATGGCCAGCTGCCTCACCTTCCTCGGGAGCTCGTAGGAATAGTCCCGCGGGCGTGGGCCGAAGACCTTGCCGCCGCCCACCCAGACCGGGGAGCTTCTCTGCCCCGCACGGGCCCGACCCGTGCCCTTCTGCTTCCAGGGCTTCTTGTTGCTGCTGTGCACCTCGCCCCGGTCCTTCGTCTTCGCCGTTCCGAGCCTCTTGTTGGCCAGCTCGTTGCGGATGGCGTGGTAGATCGAGCCCTCGCTCACCTCGCGGCCGAAGACCGCGTCGCTGAGCTCGATCTCCTTGACCGGCTTGCCGTCCAGTCCGTAGACCTTTGTCTTCATCGTTCCTGCCCTACTTCTTCGAGGCCTTGAGCACGACCACCATGCCGCCGCGCCGGCCGGGCACCGCGCCGTTGATCAGCAGCAGGCCCTTCTCCTTGTCCACGCGGAACAGCCGCAGGTTCTGCACGGTGAGACGCGCGTCCCCCATGCGCCCGGGCATCTTGGAGCCCTTGATGATCTTGCGGAACGCGCCGGTTCCGACCGAGCCCATCTCGCGGTGGAACTTCGACCCGTGGGCGCCCGGTCCTCCCTGGAAGCCGTGCCGCCGCACGACGCCCTGGAAGCCCTTGCCCTTGGTCGTGCCGCGCACGTCCACGAACCGCACTCCCTCGAAGATCTCCACGCCGAGCGAGTCCCCGACCTTGCACTCCTTCTCGAAGTTCTTGAACTCGAGGAGGTAGCGCGTGGGGCTCGTCCCTTGCGGGAACTGCCCCGCGTAGGGCTTGCGGACCCGCGACTTCTTCAGCGCGTCGGCCCCCAGGACCATGGCCTGGTAGCCGTGCTTTTCCTCGGTGCGCTCGCGCACCACCACGTTCGGCTCCACCTTGATCACGCTGACGGGAATCCGCATCCCCTCTTCGTTGAACAACTGCGTCATGCCGATCTTTCTGCCGATGAGAGCAAGCATGCTCCGCCTCACTCCAGCGCGGTTTCCCGCGTATTGCGCGTTCTTCCGCGCGTCCGTTCCACGCGGGGCGCGCCGGGCTCCCGGCGCGCCGTCCGCGCGCTCACTGCTTGATTTCCACGTCCACGCCGGCGGGCAGCTCCAGACGCATCAGCGCGTCCATGACCGCGGGGGTGGGCTCCAGGATGTCGATGAGCCTCTTGTGGGTCCTCATCTCGAACTGCTCGCGCGACTTCTTGTGCACGTGCGGAGACCGCAGCACGGTGAACTTGTTGATCTTCATCGGCAGCGGGATGGGTCCCGAGACCCTCGAGCCTGCCTTCAGCACGGTCTGCACGATGGACTTCGCGCTCTGGTCGATGAGCTCGATGTCGAACCCTCTCAGGCGCACGCGAATCCTTTCCCTGGCCATTCTCTCACTCCGTCCCTTGTGGATACGCCCGCGGGGCCGCGGAAATCCGCGGCTTGCCGCGACGTCCTACTCGATGATGTCCGTGACCTGCCCGGCGCCGACGGTCTTGCCGCCTTCCCGGATGGCGAACTGAAGCCCCTTGTCCATGGCGATGGGATAGATCAGCTCGACCTGGAGGTCGGTGACGTGATCCCCCGGCATTACCATCTGCTTGCCCTCCGGCAGCGTGACGGCGGCCGTAACGTCCGTAGTGCGGAAGTAGAACTGCGGCCGGTAGCCCGTGAAGAACGGCGAGTGCCGCCCGCCCTCTTCCTTCGTCAGCGCAACCACGGTGCACTTGAACTTCTTGTGCGGCGTGATGGAGGCCGGCTTGGCGAGAACCTGTCCGCGCTCGACGTCGTTCTTTTCAATGCCGCGCAGCAGCGTGCCGATGTTGTCTCCGGCCTGTCCCTCGTCGAGCAGCTTGTTGAACATCTCGACGCCCGTGACGACCGTCTTCTTGGTGTCCTTGATCCCGACGATCTCCACTTCGTCCCCGACGTGCACCACGCCCGTGCCCACGCGGCCCGTGACGACCGTGCCGCGCCCGGAGATGGAGAACACGTCCTCGATGGGCATCAGGAACGGCTTGTCCACCGGCCGAGGAGGAATGGGGAAGTACGCGTCCATCGTGTCCAGGAGCTCCTGGATGCACTTGGCGTTCTCGGGAACCTCGGGATGCTCCATGGCCTTGAGCGCAGATCCCTTCACGATGGGGATCTTGTCTCCGGGGAAGTTGTAGAACTTCAGCACGTCGCGGATCTCCACCTCGACGAGCTCCAGCAGCTCCTTGTCGTCCACCATGTCCACCTTGTTCAGGAACACGATGATCGCGGGCACGCCGACCTGCCGCGCAAGGAGGATATGCTCGCGGGTCTGGGGCATGACGGAGTCCGGCGCGGAGACGACGAGCACCGCGCCGTCCATCTGGGCTGCGCCGGTGATCATGTTCTTGATGTAGTCCGCGTGTCCCGGGCAGTCGATGTGGGCGTAGTGCCGCTTCTCGGACTGGTACTCCACGTGCCGGGTGTTGATGGTGATTCCCCGGGCCTTCTCCTCGGGCGCGTTGTCGATGTCCTCGTACTTCATCAGCTTGTCACCGTACTTCTTCGCGCAGTACATGGTGATCGCCGCCGTGAGCGTGGTCTTTCCATGGTCGATGTGACCAATCGTGCCCACGTTGATATGAGGCTTCGACCTGACAAACTTCTCCTTCGCCATAGAACTCCTCCTTGCGGTTGCACACGCTCACGCCGCGGTTCCCCGCGGATTCTTCTCAACCGCGGCTTCTCCGCGGATTGCTGCCTCCCGCGGCTCGCACCGCGGCTACGTTCCCCCCGCGGTCTCCCGCGGATCTATTGCCCCCGCGGTCTCCCGCGGATCGTGGTCGTCGCGGCATCACGCCGCGCCGCCGCACCCGGCCCGCGACGATGCGCGGGAGCCGGGTGCCGCGGTGATTCGCGCTCAGCGCTTTCGGCCGCGGATCTTTTCGACCAGCTCTTCCTGAATCGACCGGGGGGTCTCTTGGTAGTGGGAGAATTGCATGGTGTGTGAAGCGCGCCCCTTCGTCATCGAACGAAGAGACGTGACGTACCCGAACATGGAACGCAAGGGTACGAGGGCTTTCACCACCTTACTCCCAGGCCGATCTTCGATCCCCTCCACGTGGCCCATGCGCGCACTGAAATCGGAGATGACATCTCCGAGATGCTCCTCGGGAGTCGCGCACTCCACGGACATGATCGGTTCAAGGATAGTCGGTTTGGCTTTTGCACAGCCCGACTTGTACGCCATCGATGCCGCGACCTTGAAGGCCATCTCGCTGGAATCCACGTCGTGCGAGGATCCGTCCAGCAGCGAGGCCCGGAAGTCCACCATGGGATACCCGGCGAGAACGCCGTTGTCCATGGCCTCCTTGATGCCTTTCTCAACCGCGGGAACGTATTCCCGCGGCACGCGGCCGCCGATGACCTTGTTTTCAAAGACGAAGCCCGTCCCCGGGGGGAGAGGCTCGAAGCGCATGATCACGTGACCGTACGCCCCGTGGCCACCGGTCTGCTTGATGAACTTGCCCTCGGCCTCGGCGGTGCCCCGGATCGTCTCACGGTACGCCACCTCCGGCCTTCCGACGTTGGCCGCCACGCTGAACTCGCGGAACATCCGTTCCACGAGGACTTCCAGATGCAGCTCGCCCATTCCCCGGATGATGGTCTGCCCGGTCTCCGGGTCGAACTTGACCTTGAAGGTCGGGTCCTCCTCGGAGAGCTTGTGCAGGGCCGCGGAGAGCTTCTCCTCGTCATCCCTGGTCTTCGGCTCGATGGAGACGGAAACAACCGGGTCGGGGAACACCATGGATTCCAGGATTACCTGCTGCTCCTCGTCACAAAGCGTGTCTCCCGTCGTGGTCTTCTTCAGCCCCACGGCGGCGGCGATGTCGCCGCTGTAGACCGCCTTGATCTCCTCACGATCGTTCGCGTGCATTCTCAGGATCCGCGTCACCCGCTCGCGTCGATCCGCGGTCGAGTTGTAGATGTACGACCCGGACAGCAGCGTGCCGGAATACACGCGGAAGAAGGTCAGCTTGCCCACGAACGGATCGGTCATGATCTTGAAGGCCAGCGCCGCAAACGGCTCACTGTCCTTCGGCTCCCTCTGGATGTAGTCCCCCGTGCTGGGCACCGTGCCAGTGGTCGGCGGCATGTCCGCCGGCGAGGGCAGGTAGTCCACCACCGCGTCCAGCAGGCTCTGGATCCCCTTGTTCTTGAAGGCTGTCCCGCAGACGACGGGGTAGAATGCGCCCTGTACCGCCGCCCCGCGGATGCCCGCCTTCAGCGTCGCCTCGTCGATCTCCCGGCCTTCCAGGTACGCCGACATGATGGCGTCGTCCGACTCGGCGACCTTTTCCAGCAGGTGCACGCGCGCCTCGCGCGCCACCTCGGCCAGCTCGGCCGGGATTTCCACCTCGCGAAACTGTGCGCCCAGGACATCCTCGTCCCAGATCAGCGCCTTCATCCTCACGAGGTCCACCAGCCCCGAGAACTCGGCCTCACGACCGATCGGGACCTGGATGGGAACCGCATTGGCGCCGAGCTTGCCGTGCATCTCCTGCACGACCTCGTCAAACCGGGCCCCGACCCGGTCCATCTTGTTGATGAACGCGACCCGGGGAACCTTGTAGCGGTTGGCCTGCTTCCAGACCGTCTCGCTCTGGGGTTCCACGCCTTCCACGGCGGAGAACACCGCGATTGCTCCGTCCAACACTCTCAAAGAACGTTCCACCTCGACCGTGAAGTCGACGTGTCCCGGCGTGTCGATGATGTTTACCTGCACGCCGCGCCATTCGCAGAAGGTCGCGGCCGCCGTGATGGTGATGCCGCGCTCCTTCTCGAGGTCCATCCAGTCCATCTGGGTATCCCCATCATGGACCTCGCCGATCTTATGTGTCCTGCCGGTATAGTACAAAATTCTCTCTGTCGTCGTCGTCTTACCGGCGTCAATATGGGCCATAATCCCAATATTGCGTATCGACGACAGCGGGAACCGCTCCTCCATCAGAAGACCCCGGCTACCGCGTTACCAGCGGTAGTGGGCAAAAGCCTTGTTCGCCTCCGCCATCTTGTGGGTATCTTCCTTCTTCTTGATCGCGCTTCCCGTATTGTTGAACGCGTCAATCAACTCCGCCGCGAGCTTCTCACCCATTGAGCGCCCGTGGCGGCTGCGCGAGAACCCGATGATCCAGCGCATTGCCAGCGCATCCCGCCGCTCCTCGCGGATCTCCACGGGGACCTGCAGCGTGGCGCCTCCAACCCTCCGCGACTTGACCTCGACCACCGGCTTCACGTTTTCCAGGGCCTTCTGGAAGACCTCGACCGGCTCCTTGCCCGACACCTTCTGGGAGATGATCTCCAGCGCGTCGTAGATGCTGCTGTAGGAGACGGTCTTCTTTCCCCGCTCCATCATGCGCGCCACGAACTTACCGATCACCGCGTTCTTGAACTTCGGGTCGAGCAGGACCCTCTTTTTCCGAATCAGCTGCCCTCTCGGCATCGCTCTTCTTCCTCTTCCTTCTTATGCTCGCTGCCTAGGCCTTCGGCCGCTTCGCGCCGTACTTCGACCGCGCCTTCTTGCGGTCCTCCACGCCCAGGGTGTCCTTGGCCCCGCGGATGATGTGGTAGCGGACGCCGGGGAGGTCCTTGACCCTCCCGCCGCGGATCAGCACTACCGAGTGCTCCTGGAGGTTGTGGCCGATGCCGGGAATGTATGCCGTGACGTCGATGCCGTTGGAGAGGCGTACGCGGGCAACCTTGCGGAGAGCGGAGTTGGGCTTCTTGGGCGTGACCGTCATCACGCGCGTGCACACGCCCCGCTTCTGGGGGCAGTTCTGCAGTGCCGGGGCCTTGGTCTTTCTCTTGACCGCCTGCCGCCCCATCCGCACCAACTGGTTGATCGTCGGCATAACCTGTGTTGCTCCTGCGCGGTAACCCGCGGATTCCCTGCGCCGCGGTTTCCCGCGGTTTTCTCAAGCCGCCCATGGCGGCACCCGTGTTCTATAGTTGTAGATATCGTCTGCGTCGTAACTCAGGACACGCGAAGAAAGACGATACTCTTCAACAAAAAAAAAGTCAACACCATCCACATCCCTGCCCAGGGGCTGAATCGAGGAAACGGTGGCCGTATTCCCTACCCTGTGGCGCCGGATGTCTCGTCCGTCGCTCCGCCGGCGGGCGTTGCGCTCCCAACCGGTCCGGATCCCCTCCCAAGAGTCACGCGCAGTATAGCGTGCTTTGCCTTCTCGCGTCCATAGGCCCGCGGGAGGCAGCTCCCCCTACTCCGCCGTCAGTATACTCTCCGCCGTTGGAAGCTGCGCCTTCTCCGCCTCCATCAGGGCCTTGAGCTCCCGCTCCTTTCGCTTCTCCTCTATGATCCGGTTGATGGAGATGTCCAGGTCCTCCATGTTCTCGTCGTACAGCTTGATCTCGCGGTACTTGCGCATGCCCGTGCCCGCGGGGATCAGGTGGCCGATGATCACGTTCTCCTTCAAGCCGCGAAGGTGGTCCACGCTCCCCGAGATGGACGCGTTGGTGAGCACCCGCGTGGTCTCCTGGAACGAGGCCGCCGACAGCCACGAGTCGATGTTGAGCGAGACCCGGGTGATGCCCAGCAGGATCGGCCGGGCAACGGCGGGCTGGCCGCCCTCGCGGAGGGTCTTGCGGTTCTCGTCGTGGAACTTGAAACGGTCCACCTGCTGCCCGAAGATGAACGGGGTGTCCCCCACGTCCACGATCTCCACCTTCTTCATCATCTGGCGGATGATGACGCCGATGTGCTTGTCGTTGATGCGCACGCCCTGCAGCCGGTAGACCTCCTGGATCTCGTTCAGCAGGTAGCTGTGCAGCTCCGTCTCCCCGAGAATCTGCAGGATGTCGTGCGGGTCCTTGGGTCCGTCGCACAGCATGTCCCCCGCGCGCACCTCGTCGGCCTCGCGCACGAGCAGGTGCTTGCCCATCGGGACCAGGTGCTTGAACTCGCGGTCGAACGGATCGGTAACCACGATCACGCGCTTGCCCTTCACGATTCCCTTGAACGAAACCCGCCCGCTCACCTTGGCCAGCACGGAGGGGTTCTTTGGCTTTCGCGCCTCGAACAGCTCGCCGACCCGCGGCAGGCCGCCGGTGATGTCGCTGGTCTTCACGCTCTCGCGCAGCAGCTTGGCGATGATGCGGCCCGCCTTCACCTTTTCCCCCTCGTCCACGTTGAGGTAGGCGCTGCCGGGGAGGAAGTAGGTGGCCAGCTCATTGCCCTTGTCGTCCTCGATCGTGATCCGCGGCTGCAGGGTCTCCAGCGAGTACTCGGTGATCTTCTTCTCGATCTTGCCGGTGTCCTCGTTCACCTCTTCCTTCAGCGTGGTACCCAGGACGATGTCGTGGAACTTCAGGATCCCGGTCGCCTCGGCGATG
>Ga0153915_10004642_pt1 | contig 12691 bp, 14 predicted proteins | sample Opewatmetagenome_2_FD_107003 | JGI IMG/M metagenome (GOLD analysis project Ga0153915, IMG submission 107003) | Freshwater wetland microbial communities from Ohio, USA - Open water 3 Core 3 Depth 3 metaG | ecosystem: Environmental > Aquatic > Freshwater > Wetlands | place: USA: Ohio, Lake Erie... | reverse complement strand
TATTCATTTCCAAGGATATTTACTGTTACAGGTTTTTCCAAAGCGGACGCTCCATTGATTTATATATCCATCTTGCTTATTTTATCCAGGATCGATTGTATCCTCACCTTTGTTTTATCCCTTGTGGCTTTTAAATTATCCAATTCGCCTTTAAGCTCCGCAACGGTTTGATCCTGTTGCCTGACCTTTGCTAATATTGATTCCTTCTCATCTTTTAAAGACGATATCTTGCTTATAAGCGCTCCGATTTTTTCTTCAAGGATCTTGAATTGATCCATCTCTTCCTGATTTTCCATATAACTCCTAAGATTATTTGAACCTTCTCATTATGTAATGACCCAAAGACATTAATCCATCGGGCTTGTTATGGCTTAAATTGCCGATTTCGCTAATAATATCTCCAAGAGTGGAAATGTCAATAAAAAAGGCAAGCATTGCGCTTGCCTGATATTTTAAAAATAGAAACCAAATTTGGGATTATCTATTTTTTAAGTGTTTAATATAAAGCCTACTGGACCCTTTTAGCCACCTTTATCCTTGCGATTGACCTCTTTAAGGCAGTCTCTGCCCTTAAAAAATCGATGTCTTTATTGTTCCGGTCCTTTGCCAGTCTCTCTTTTGCCCTATCCTGGGCAGACTGTGCCCTATCCAGGTTTATATCAACGGCCCTTTCAGCAGAATCCACTAGGATGGACACCCTGTCGCCCGACACCTCGGCAAACCCGGTTGTAACGCACATATATTCCCATCTATTGCCGTCATTATAACGGAGTTCACCAGGCACAATGCCGGAAAGGAAATTAATATGCTCCGGCAATACGCCGAATTCACCTTCCGTGCCAGGGGCGATTACCGTATCAACTTCCAGGCTTGCCAGGACCTTTTCAGGGGTGACAATTTCTAAAAAAAGTTTTCCCATCTGTTAATCACCATTATCTATTGGCTGCGGCCATTTTCTCAGCTTTTTCCCGCGCCTCTTCAATGCCTCCAACCATATAGAAGGCACCCTCGGGGAGGTCATCGTGTTTGCCTTCTATGATCTCTTTGAATCCCTGTATGGTTCCTTTTACCGGGACATATTTGCCTTTTATCCCTGTAAAGACCTCTGCCACGTTGAAGGGCTGCGACAGGAATCGCTGTATCTTTCTTGCCCTGGCAACGATCAGTTTGTCATCATCGGAAAGTTCGTCCATGCCCAGGATGGCGATTATGTCCTGAAGATCCTTGTATTTTTGAAGTATCTGCTGTACCTGTCTCGCGACACTGTAATGTTCTTCTCCCACATAATGAGGATCAAGAATGCGTGATGTGGAATCAAGGGGATCAACCGCAGGATATATGCCCAGTTCCGAGATAGGCCTTGAAAGAACGACTGTTCCGTCCAGATGTGCGAATGTTGTCGCAGGGGCAGGGTCGGTCAGGTCGTCCGCAGGGACATAAACACATTGAACGGATGTAATGGAGCCTTTCTTGGTTGAGGTGATGCGTTCCTGCAACGCCCCCAGATCCGTACCCAGGGTAGGTTGATAACCGACCGCTGACGGTATCCTTCCAAGGAGGGCTGATACCTCAGAACCCGCCTGTGTGAATCTGAATATGTTATCAATAAAGAGCAGTACATCCTGACCCTTTTCATCGCGAAAGTACTCCGCGGCTGTAAGCGCAGAGAGCGACACCCTCGCCCTTGCACCGGGCGGTTCGGTCATTTGGCCATATATCAATGCGGCCTTTTTCAATACGCCTGATTCCTTCATCTCCAGGTAGAGGTCATTTCCCTCCCTTGTCCTCTCGCCAACGCCTGCAAAGACGCTGATTCCGCCGTGCTGCATGGCGATGTTGTGTATCATCTCCATCATTACTACCGTCTTTCCGACACCGGCTCCGCCGAACATCCCCATCTTTCCGCCGCGGGGAAAGGGGACAAGGAGATCTATAACCTTAACGCCGGTCTCAAGGACCTTTACAGAGGTGTCCTGTTCTGTAAAAGCAGGAGCCGGACGATGTATGGGACGGAATTCAGTCGCGTTAACCGGTCCCAGACCGTCAACCGGTCTTCCTACAACATTGAGGACCCTGCCCAGGATAGGCTCTCCCGCGGGCATAAGGATAGGTTTGCCCGTATTCTTGACGGGCATTCCCCTTACAAGGCCATCGGTAATATCCATGGCAATGCAACGGACCATGTTGTCGCCCAGATGCTGAGCGACCTCGATAACAAGGTTGTCCTCGGTATCATTAATAGCCGGGTTTGAAATAAGTAATGCCGTTAAAATCTCAGGCAATGCGCCTTCAGAAAATTCAACATCAACTATCGGACCTGTAACCTGGGTTATTCTTCCTAGATCCATCTTTTAATTAAGACCTCCTTTTAATTAAGACCGTTAGGCGCCTCTAATAGCTTCAGCGCCGCTCACAATATCCATCAACTCTGATGTTATCGCAGCCTGTCTTGCCTTATTATACATCAACGTTAGATCTCCAACCAGATCTTTGCAATTTCTGGTGGCATTATCCATAGCAGCCATCCTGGCAGCGTGTTCGCTTACTTCATTCTGAAGAAAGGCATTTAGGATCTGAATGCCTATATGCTTCGGCAGAAGTTCGATCAGAAGTTCCCTGTCGCTTGGTTCGAACAGATACTCCTTAATCGTATCTGGATTATTATCCTGTGTTTTCGGCGGTTCAATGGGGATTAGTTTGACCAGTGTCGGCTCCTGTTTTGACATACCTAAAAAACGGGAATAGACCATATAAAGTTCGTCAATTTCATTATTTATATATCTTGCGATGAAATCCGCTGCCATATGATTAATAAAAGAGATATCGGCATTTCCGTATAACTGGATATGGCTTGCCGTGATCTTATAGCCCCTTTTACGGAAATAATCCCGACCCTTTCTTCCTATTAATGTCATGGAGGGATCCCGGCCCTTCTTTTTCTGTTCATTTATCCATTTTTCAGCCAGATATATATTATTCATGTTAAAACTTCCGCAAAGACCTCTGTCGGAGGTGAAGTGAAGAAGTTCAACCCTTGATACATTCTCCCTTTTGACCAGGAGGGGATGTATATCTGAATCAACTCGGCTGGAAAGTTTTTCCAAAACCTCAGCAAACTTCCGCGCGTAGGGGTCGAAATTCTGCATCTTTTCCTGCGTGCTCCTCAGCTTTGCCGCAGCGACCATGTTCATTGCCCTTGTAATCTGCTGGGTCTTTTTTACAGCGCGTATCTTATGAAGAATATCTTTTAATGTTGCCATCTATGCCTTCTTAAAACGAAAGTTGACCGACAGCCTCTGAAACTGTTAATAGTTGTCGGATTAAGCTGAAACCTTGAACAAGGTCTTGAATTCATCAAGGGCCTTTAATAGCTTCTGCTCAAGATCATTGTTTATCTCTCCGGTCTTTTTGATTTCATTCAATAATTCAGAGTGTTTGTCCTGCATGAATTCCAGCATCCTGTTTTCATATTCTGATATGGATGATTCAGGCCATTCATCCAGATATCCCCTGGCTGCAGCAAAAAGGATCATGACTTCCTTTTCTGCAGGCATTGGTTGATATTGAGGCTGTTTAAGGACCTGCACCAGTCTTCTGCCTCTATTGATCTGTCGTTGTGTGGCCTTGTCCAGATCGCTGCCGAATTGCGCAAACGCCTCAAGTTCGCGGAACTGGGCCATCTCGGTGCGCAGTGTTCCGGCGACCTTTTTCATGGCCTTGGTCTGGGCGGAGCCGCCGACCCTTGAAACCGACAAACCTACATTAATTGCGGGCCGGATTCCTGAGAAGAAAAGTCCCGGTTCAAGATAGACCTGTCCGTCCGTAATGGAAATAACATTTGTGGGGATATAGGCGGATACGTCGCCTGCCTGGGTCTCAATAATCGGCAGGGCGGTAAGTGAGCCGCCACCCAGTTCATTGTTAAGTTTAGCCGCCCTTTCCAATAATCTGGAATGGTTATAGAAGATATCCCCGGGGAAGGCCTCTCTTCCAGGCGGTCTTCTGAGAAGGAGCGATACCTGCCGATAGGCTGTGGCCTGTTTGGATAGGTCATCATAGACAATCAGTGCGTGTTTTCCGTTATCCCTGTAATACTCGCCTATTGAACAGCCGGCAAAGGGCGCCAGAAACTGTTGGGTGGCGGGGTCGCTGGCGCATGCTGCAACAACAGTCGTGTATTTCATTGCGCCTTCACGCTCCAGAATGTCAACAACCTGGGCTACTGTAGATTTCTTCTGTCCGATTGCCACATATATACAATAGATCTCTGTGTCTTTTTGATTAAGGATGGCATCCACCGCGATAGCCGTCTTGCCTATCTGTCTGTCGCCGATAATCAGCTCCCTCTGTCCCCGGCCTATGGGAGTCATGGCATCTATAGCCTTTATGCCTGTATACATGGATTCCCTAACAGGCTGACGTGCGATAACGCCCGGGGCGACCATCTCGATCCTTCGAAACTCCTTGGCATTTACAGGGCCTTTGCCGTCAAGCGGATTGCCTACGGCATCAATAACCCTGCCAAGTACCGCTTCGCCGACAGGGATCTCTGCAATTCTGCCCGTCCTTTTAACGAGATCACCTTCTTTGATCTTTGTGTCATCGCCCATAATGGCGACGCCGACATTGTCCTCTTCCAGATTAAGACACAAGCCGAAGATGCCGCCTGGAAATTCCAGCATCTCCATTGCCATGGCCTTTTCCACACCATGAACGCGAGCAACGCCGTCTCCGACGGATAGGACCCTTCCCGTTTCGCTGACTTCAAGTTTTTTTTCGTAGTCTTTAATCTGTTCCCTTATGATCTGACTTATCTCTTCTGCTCTTATCTCCATAAGTCCTATTCACCCCTTCTAAAAGATTCTCTAAGCCCTTCAAACTGGGCACGTATGCTGCCGTCCCAAAAGGTATCGCCAATCTTGACGACAATGCCGCCTATAATATCCGGATCTTCAATAACCTTTGCCCTGATAGATCTGGAGGTTAATCCTTCAAATGTTTTGACCACTCTGTCCAAGGTGTCTTTCTTTAAGGGCATGGCAGTAAAAATTTCCGCATGGGAAATATTAGACACCTCATCGGCAAGTCTTGCATAATATTCATTTATTGATTCTATTGATCCTATCCTCTTCTTGTCCAGGAGAAGATTTAAAAAGTTCCTTACCATCGGCAAAAAGCCGACCTTGTTTAATATTGCGTTAAGGATTTTTTTCCTGGCATCCATGACGAAGACGGGGCTCGATATGACATTTCTGAGATCCGCATTCTGCTTATAATACTTCACGAATTCATCAAGTTCATGGCCATATTTGACATATGAACCGTCCAGCTGTCCGAGGGTGAACAGCGCCCGGGCGTATCTCTTGGATAGTCTTGCGTTACTCAATTTATCTTTCGCACCCTTTCAATAAATTCATTGATAAGACCGTCATGATCCTTTTCAGTGATCTCTTTTCGGATAATCTCCTTGGCTTGTCCCATGGCCATTTCTGCGATGTCCTGTTTCAACCGGTTTCTTGCTGATCTGATCTCCTGCTCAAGGGCCGCTTCGGATTGGGCAACAATCTGTTTTATCCTCTCCTTTGTCTCCTCAATAATCCTGTCTCTTTCAGCAAGACCTTCTTTCCTGTATTCTTCAAGGATGTCTCTTCTCTTTGATTCGAAATCCTTAACCCTTCCTTCCATATCCCTGTATTTCTTTTCAGCATCTTCCTTCTGTCTTTTCAGGTCTTCCAGTTTATTGCGGATATCTTCGCTTCTGGCTGAAAGATAATCCATCATCCGGGCCTTTCTGACCACGATAACAAGGATAATCACCAGTATGGTAAAACAAATAAAACGATACAGGAGGTCCAGGAGGTCCGCGCTCCTATCCGCTTCAGTAGCGCCTTCTTCCCCGGATTCGCCCCCGGCGGCGTGGGAAACCGTTGTCTCAGCGGCCGGATGCACAGCTTCTTCGGATATGGCCGGGGCGCAAACAAAAACAGAAAAAAACATTAAAAAGACCGTTGATAAGAGATACCGTTTTATTAAAGATCCCCTTGACATCAAATACCCCTTCCTAGAAATTTTTCGGCTAGATTCGTAGAAAAATCCTTTATTTCAGCTTGAAGAGAATCTCTGGCCCTTTGTCTCTTTTCCTCTATCTCCATCCTGGCCTTATTTATTTTTCCTTCTATCATCGAATAGGTCTCTTTAAACATCTCCTGTTCTTCTTCTGTGCCCTCAGATTTTAATGTATCTTTTTCCTTAATACCCTTTTTTCTGGTATCGGATATGTTCCCGTCAAGAGCTGCTGAATATTTTTCTGCCTTCCGGCTCCATTCCTGGGCAGTGTTCTCGTCGGACGACATCTCTTCTTTTCTTTTTTGTAAAATCTTACGAATAGGGCGATAGAGTATTATATTCAATAGGAGGATAAGAAAGAGGAAATTAAGTACCTGGATAAACAAAGAAGTATAATCTATTGTCAGCATGGTCATTAGACTTTTATTATAGGTTTATATTAAAGTTGCTTATCATACGGAGGATATGAAATTGAAGAGTCTTGCGTTCATCTGAGGATATCGAAAAACCCTTCTTAATCAATCTGCTGCTTTTTTTATAAAAAATATTTTTTTATCCGGTCATTAACTGACAACGGCCAGTTTTTTCTCCTTTTCTGATTCTATTTTCTGCATGCGGCAGTTGCCTTCAAAGATCACCCCTTCATCGATCACAACCACAGGCGACTGGATATTTCCATATACCTTTCCAGGGGCATGAATCTCAATCCTGTTGTCGGCAATAATATTGCCTTTGATTTCACCGCTTATAATGATATGAGAGACATGGATTTCGGATTTTATTACAGCGGACTCGCCGGCTATCAGGGTGCCATCGCTGTATATTTCTCCGGTAAAGCGCCCGTCTATACGGACTGCGCCTTTGAATGACAGTTTCCCTTCAAATTCCGTTTCTTTGCCTAAAAAGGCATTTATCTGATCCCTATTTTTCATCCCTAAATCCTGTATCATCAGTTTTCCTAAGAAGACAGATAACATATAGAATTATTCATTGCAAGCAAAAATAAATCTTATTGAAACATAAAACGCCTCATGCTTATATTCATAAGAAGGCCCATACCCAGCATCGTGGATAGGATTGATGACCCCCCATAGCTGAAGAGAACCAGCGGGATGCCGACAACAGGCATAAGACCTATGGTCATGCCTACATTGATCACTAACTGCCAGAATATTGTTGCGGTGATCCCGATAGCCAAAAGGGATCCGAATCTATCCTTAGAATTTTTTGCTATATTGATACACCACAGGATTAAAAAAAGATAAATAATTAAAAGGAAAACAGATCCGAAAAAGCCCCACTCCTCCGACCATACGGAAAAGGCGAAATCGGTATGTTGTTCAGGCAGGAAATGGAGCCTGGTCTGGGTTCCGTTTAAAAATCCTTTCCCGCTTAATAGTCCGGAGCCTATGGCTATCTTGGATTGTATAATGTGATATCCCGCACCGAGGGGGTCGCTCTCAGGGTTAAGGAATGTAAAGATTCGTTTTTTCTGATAATCCTGCAGGGTAAACCAGACAAGAGGTACGGATGACAATGTAGTTGCAGCCAGAATAATAAGAGATGTCCACCTTATTTTCATTATCAGGATTATTGAAAAGGCAATAATGCCGAGCATAAGGGAACTCCCCAGATCTGGCTGTTCTACTATTAAGATGCATGGCAGAAGGATCAGCAGAAAGGGCTGCCACAGGTCTCTCAGGCGATAGTCGGCGTATTCGCCGTGGGTTGAGAAGAATTGAGAGAGGATTATTACAATGCTTATCTTTGCCAGTTCGGAAGGCTGGAAGTTGAATATCCCCAGGTGCAACCACCTCTGTGAACCGGAGGATATCTTCCCTATTATCATCACCAATAAAAGCATGCATATGACAAATATGTATAAAGGCCAGGACAATCTTTCCAGGGCATGGTAATCAAATGTAGTCATCAGAATGAGGACGGAAAAACCCATAAGATACCAGTAAAACTGTTTTATAAATATCTGAGACCAGCCTGCATCCTTGACAAAAGTAGCACTATACTGATTTATAAGACTCAAGGTTGCTATCAGGACCAAGAGTATCAACAGCACCCAGTCAAAGCTCTGCAACAATCTCCTGTCGAACATCATTTGTGTAACCCCCTTTAATCGCCCTCAACAGCAAGAGCTTCTTGCCTGACGGAAGTCGGCTCTTGCTCAATGCCCAGATACTGCTTGATAAGGTCCCTTGCCAGGGGCCCTGCGGCGCTTCCTCCGTGCTCTCCGTGTTCTATAAGGGCAGCGACAGCTATCCTTGGATTTTCAGCAGGTGCAATCCCCACAAACCATGCGTGATCCTTATATTCATCCGATGATTCACCTGCAGAAACCCTCTCTTTCCCCACAACCTGAGCTGTCCCAGTCTTGCCAGCTACAGTCACCCCCTTTATCCTGGAGATCGAGGCTGTCCCGCCGGTCTCGTTAACAACAGCAACAAGCCCGCTCTTTATCAGTTCCAGGCTGCTTTTTTTAACCTTGAGTTCCCGTATTAACACAGACGTTGTCTCCTGTTCCTCGTTGCCTATCCATTTTACGATTCTTGGCTGGTAGACCTTGCCTCCGTTGAAGACCACGGAGATCAATCTTGCCACCTGCAGGGGCGTTACTAGGACATAGCTTTGTCCTATGGAGGTAGAGATGGTCTCTCCTGGCTGCCAGGCAACCCCGAATCTCTTTAACTTCCATTCATTGTCAGGGATAAGCCCTGATTTTTCAGAGTCAAGGTCAATCTGTGTCTTTTCTCCGAGACCGCACAACTTTGCATAATAGGCAATCTTCTCGATGCCCAGTTTCCTGCCGAGCTTGTAGAAATATACATCGCATGATTCCCTTAGCGCCCTATGGAGATTCACCCAGCCGTGCCCGCCCTTTTTCCAGCAGTGGTAATCCCGGTTTCCAAAGGGATAGCTTCCTGTACAGAATACGGATTCATCGGGTGTAATCACGCCTTCCTCAAGTCCCGCCAGGGCCATGGCTATCTTGAAAACCGAGCCGGGAGGGTATTGCCCTGATATGACCCTGTTCTGGAAAGGGGAATCCTTTCCGGATGTCATGCTCTTTAATTCTATCTTATCTATCCCTGTAATAAACTTGTTGGGATCGAAGGAGGGGCTACTGGCCATAGCGAGGATCTCACCGTTCATGGGGTCCATTGCCACGATAGCCCCTATCTTGTCCTTGAGCATCGCATCAGCAGAGGCTTGAAGTTTTCTATCAATAGTAAGAGCAATATTCTGTCCTGATACCGAAGGTGTTTGGGAGATTACCTGCAATTGCCTGCCGGCCGCGTCCACCTCAATATATTTTTTCCCCCCAGTGCCGCTTAATTCCTTCTGCCATTTCCCTTCAACGCCGAATTTTCCGATATAATCACCTGAAGTGCTGTTGGGATATTGATTGCTTGCCAGTTCTTTTTCGCTGATCTCTCCCAGGTATCCTATGAGGTGTGCTGCGAAATCTCCATAGATATAATTCCTTTGAGGTTCCGGCCGCAGGGATGCCCCCGGCAGATTAAAAAGATGTGTTTCAATTTTGGCAAGTTCTTCCCAGGTCAAATTTTTTTTGACGAGCACTGGATCGAATGAATTTGTCTTAGACTCCTTTTTCAACTTGCTCTTGATATCGTCAGGATCGAGATTTATAAGGACCTTAAGGTTCTTAATAAGTTGCTCCCTTTCCTGGATGTCTTCGGGAATTAGATATAGATTAAAAGAAGGAAGATTACTGGCAAGGATCTCGCCGTTTCTATCATATATCACTCCCCTGAAAGGTGAGATTTTTTGACGATGGATACGGTTATTTTCGGACTGATTCCTGTAATGCTGGCCGTTTATTATCTGAAGGAACCATAACCTCATGAACAGCAGAGAAAAGACAATAAAAATAAAGATTGTCACAAACAAAAGCCGTCTGTTTAATGTCTCTATTGAAATCTGATCAAAACCTGAACTTCTTCTCAAGGCACACCATTTATTGATAGTACAAAAATCGTATAATAGTTGATATTATTTATGCAATCTAAATCAAGTTTCAAGATTCCTCTTTTGCTCCATGAAGAAGGCGAATCGATAAATTAATAATAAAAAAGAGAAATGGAGCAACAATGCCTGAAAATAAGGCTGAAAAAATAAATAAAAAATCAGAATATGAAATGCCAATATCTATGGAAAATATTTGCAAAAGGGGAATCAATAAAACATCCTTTATCAGGACCGTTATAAATACAACTGCAATCTGTCCGAAGGTAGAAAAGAGATCAAAAGGACGTGAAAAGAATTTAATAAATAGAAAAATCATCAGGTAAAGGATGGTGTAACAACCCCACATGCCTCCAGAAAATATATCCGTCAGGAGACCTTGACCTAATGCAAATATCCCTGCCCCGATTTCACCGCGATAGGCCAATATATAGACGATTATAATAACCGCGATATCGATATCAATATTGATAGAAGTCAGATGGTTCAGTATTCCCCCTTTATTAAGGATCAAAAACATTGAAATGAACCATAATAAAAGGTAAAAGACTAATCCTTCTCTTTTGTATAATCTGATAATGGGTCCTCCATCAATATTACCAAAACCTCTTCAATTTTGGAAAAATCCACATAGGGTTTAATTTTAATATCCATAAAAAATTCATCGGAAGGTTCTTTAATGTCAACTGTGCCCACAGGCAGGCCTTTTGGAAACACGCCGCCCAATCCGGAGGTTACGAGGGCATCTCCTATCTGGATATCGCTTGTCTTGAGGACATAGTTCATAATGCAGGTATTGGAAGACAATCCCTTCACAATCCCTTTATCCCTGGAACGTTGGTTGATGCAATCAACTGCGCTATTCTGGTCTATAAGCAAAAGGACCTTAGCGTAATAATCCGAAACAGATACAATCCTGCCTACAACGCCATCCGCATCGACGACAGGCATGTTGGTTGAAAGTCCGGACTTTTTGCCTTTATTGATAATTACAGATTGGAATAATCCTGAAGGATCTCTTCCTATGACCTGAGCGGCCATAAAGGGATTTTCGGTTGTCTCTGTGAATTGTAGAAACTTCTGAAGGCGACGATAGGTGGCAATCAATTCCTGATTCCGGAAATTCTCTGTCTTAAGGGAAATTATCTGATCCTTAAGCCGGATATTTTCTTTGCGGGCATTTATCAGGTTAAAATATTTAAACCATATATTTTTTGTAGTACTAATAGTGTTGGTAACAAGTTTTTGAAAAGGGGCGGTTATTTCAACAATAACTTGCTCAACGGGATTCCATTTCCCGTTCTTTTCCCGATTTAAAGACATGAAAAAGAGCAGGAAGAATATTATCAATACCCATATCCAGAATTTTTTTATCCATTTAATGCTGAACAATTATCCTGATAACCCCTAAAAAGACATCAATATCCCCGCATCAACGGGACTTAAGGCAAAAATCCAATATGCAAAATATCAATCCTTGATGCGGGAAGGTTCCTATTTTATCATGACCTCTCTTAAAACGGCGATATTGTCAAGTGCCTTTCCTGAACCCAGCACAACCGTGGACAAGGGGTCTTCCGTGATGGTTATAGGCAGTTTTGTCTCTTCCCTGAGCAGGACATCAAGGTCTTTGAGCAGTGCGCCGCCGCCTGTCAATACAATGCCCCTGTCAACGATATCGGCAGCCAGTTCGGGGGGCGTCTGTTCCAGTGCAATGCGAACGGTCTCGACTATCGTTTCCACCTGTTCGGAGATTGATTTCCTTACTTCATCCGAGTCAATTGTCAATATCTTGGGGATCCCTGTTACCAGGTCCCGGCCTTTTACTTCTATTGTCTCAATATGATCGCTCGGGAAGGCATTCCCTATAGTGGTTTTAATAATCTCGGCGGTGGACGGCCCGATAAGCAGATTATATTTTCTTTTGATATGCTGCAAAATGGCTTCGTCCATCTTATCTCCCCCGACCCTTACGGATTTGCTGTATACAATTCCGGCTAGGGAAATTACAGCAACTTCAGTTGTCCCGCCACCGATATCAACAACCATATTGCTTGTAGGCTCGGTAATCGGGAGTCCTGCGCCTATTGCGGCTGCCATAGGCTCTTCGATAAGAAAGACTTCCCTGGCCCCGGCAGATTCGGCAGATTCCCTGACCGCCCTTTTTTCAACCTGGGTAATCCCGGAAGGCACGCATATAATAATACGAGGGCGGACAAGGGTTGTCCGGTTATGCACCTTGCGTATAAAATGACGAAGCATAGCTTCGGTAATTTCAAAATCAGCAATGACCCCGTCTTTCATCGGACGAATTGCGGCTATATTACCCGGGGTGCGGCCAAGCATCATTTTAGCCTCTTTACCTACTGCCAGAACTTTAGTATTTCCCTTTTCATCCTTGCGAACAGCTACAACAGAGGGTTCTCTTAAGACAATGCCCTTGCCCTTAACATAGACAAGTGTATTTGCCGTCCCTAAATCGATTGCCAAGTCATTGGAAAACAACCCGAGAATGGGGTCAAACAACATAGATTACTCCTTTCAATTAACTATAATATTTCCTGTGATATGAATCAGATAAATTCAAAAAAAACCAAATTATTTAATCGCCTTGACAAATATTCCG
>Ga0153915_10004641_pt1 | contig 12692 bp, 10 predicted proteins | sample Opewatmetagenome_2_FD_107003 | JGI IMG/M metagenome (GOLD analysis project Ga0153915, IMG submission 107003) | Freshwater wetland microbial communities from Ohio, USA - Open water 3 Core 3 Depth 3 metaG | ecosystem: Environmental > Aquatic > Freshwater > Wetlands | place: USA: Ohio, Lake Erie... | reverse complement strand
GCGGCCCTTTCCAGGAACGTCCAGCGGGCCAGCCAGATTGTGGGTGCGGTAACCGAGTGGCGGCGTGGATAATGCCGTGACGTTGTTTGACCAGGCCAATGCAGTTGTTCGCGTTTCGGAATCAGATCAGTCACGGATTCTTGAAGGTCGGGCATGTCGCAACGGTCTTATCTTGAAGGAAACCATGCTATTGCTTGACCGATTTTCGGAGTACAGCGTATTTTTTTCGCCGACAATCAGGCCAGTCCAGAGCTGATTGCGGCATTTAGAGTTTGAATCCATGAAGGGGGGGAAGTATGGGAAAAGTAATAACAGTCAATGGAGCGATATCCCCGGATGAGCTTGGCATCACCATGCCTCATGTGCATGTGCTGATGGAACTCAGAATGAACCTGACCGAAGGGGGGTTGCTGCTAAAGACCGAGGCAGTCACCGACAGGGTATTGGCCAACAAGCCGGTCACAGCGGAGATTCTCGGTACGATTCGAAGACACATTGCTCTGGTTACGGACAATGCGATCCTCGGCGACATAGATGAGATGGCGAGTGAACTGATGGCGTTCAAGAGCCTGGGGGGCGGGAGCGTAGTGGACTGTACGTTGATCGGCATGGGGCGTGACCCGGTAGGGCTTAAGAAGATCTCGGGTGCAACCGGCGTCAACATAATCGCGAGCGCAGGTTGGTATCTGAATTCTACTCATCCTGCGTATATCAAGGAAAAAAGCATCAATGAGCTTCGCGATATCATGGTGCGCGAGATCACGGTTGGTATTCAAGATACCGGGGTACGAGCGGGTGCGCTCAAGGGTGCGTGCAGCGCTCTCACTCCCAATGAGCCTTTCAGTGGGGAAGAAGAGAAGGTCTTGCGAGCGACGGCAAGGGCTCAAGTCGAGACTGGAGCCGGCATGTGCATACACCCTTGCCATCATTGGGGGAGAGCCCGGAATCATCAAGCGTATATCAACATTCTCAAGCAGGAAGGGGCAAATTTGGAAAAGGTCCACTTGAGCCACATGGAAATGTGGGCCAGAGATTTGGACTACCAGAAATCGCTGCTTGATCAAGGGATCAACGTAGCATATGACCAATTCGGCAACGAGTACTATTATCAACCGGCCACGGGTTATACTTCTGACATCTTGAGGGTTGAGGGTGTAGTGAATCTTGTTAAGGCGGGCTACGTAAAGCAGATTGTCCTTGCCAATGAAGTGTCCTATAAAGCGAGCCTTCGGAAATACGGCGGGCTCGGCTACGGGCATGTTTTGGAAAACATCGTACCTGATCTTAAGTACTATGGAATTACGGATGATCATCTCAATACGATGCTCGTTGAAAATCCCAAGCGATTGCTTTCCTTTTAGCGCGGTAATCTTGCTATTTGTGAGCCCGGCGCAACGGCTTGAGCACGGCGCCGCAAAATGAGAGGAGCGATATGGCACCCATTTTTCGTTGGGCCGCGGTAACGATCGCAGTACTTTCGCCTCCGCTGACACCTGCCGCACCTGCCCAGGATTATCCCACCAAACCGATTCGTATCGTCGTCGGCCCCGGCCCCGATATCCTTTCGCGGCTCTTCGGCCAGAAGTTCACCGAAGCTTGGGGTCAGCAGGCCGTCATTGACCAGCGCCCCGGTGCGGGTGGGACCATCTCAGCCGAAATAGCAGCCAAGGCTGCGCCAGACGGTTACACGCTTCTGATGGCTACTTCGTCTTACACTATCAACGCCGTTTTGCAGCCCGGCCCTGTAGACCTGGTAAGAGATTTTGCCGCAATCGTTTTCTGCGCTACGTCTCCGTATTTCCTGATCGTGCATCCATCCGTGCCGGCGCGGTCGGTCCAGGAACTCCTCGCACTCGCCAAGTCGAGGCCCGGAGAGATTAATTATGCGTCGTCGGGCAACGGCACGGGGCCCCATCTCGCCGGCGAAAACTTCAAATTGATGGCGCATGTCAACATCGTCCATGTGCCATACAAGGGCGCGGCGCCGGCGATAAATGCTGTCTTAGGCGGGCAAGTTCAGATGAATTTTCAGATAGCTCCTGGCGCGTTGAGCCATATACAAGCAGGAAAAGTCCGAGCGCTTGCCGTCACGAGTCGGGAGCGCTCTCGGCTCGCGCCGGATATACCCACAGTGGCCGAAGCAGGAGTAGCTGGATTTGAACAAATCGGTTGGAATGGCCTGGTTGCGCCTGCAGGCACTCCCAAGACTATCGTCGCCAAGCTCAACGGCGCGGTGCTGCAGGCACTGAAAGATCCGGCTGTTCTGAAGCGGGTTGCCGACGTCGGATGGGAACCCGCACCCGAGAATTCGCCTGAATGGTTCGCGGACTACATCAAGCGCGACATCGCGAAATGGGCCCGGGTCGTCAAAGAAACCGGGATGAAGATCGATTAGAACCTTGAAAGAATCACAGGGAGAGCACCAATGAACAAGCTTATCGTCACTAACTGTGCCGCCGATACGTCCATGCATCCAGAGGTCCCGGCACGATTTGCCAAGTCCGAGACCTTGGCGGCGTCGGTAGAGCCAGCGTGCCGTGCAGGCGCTGCCATCGTGCATATTCACGCGCCGCCTGCCGATTATGGCGCATGGGAATCACATACCAAAGCAATCCGGGATCGCTGCAATATATTGATCCAATATGGCATTTCAACGCAGACGGTGGAACAGCGCAGCGCGGTCGTTAAGAACCGGCCGGAGATGATGTCGGTCGCCTTGGGGGCGCACAACCTCGCGTTCACCGGGCGCGACCTTATGATGCTGCATCCGCGCGCAGAGCTTGCGGAGCTCATGCGTCTCTGCCGCGACAACGGCGTCAAGCCCGAGTTCGAGGTCTTCAGCCTCGGCGACATCTGGTTACTCCAGGATCTTATCAACAAGAACCTGGTTTCGGCGCCGTATCTGTTGACGATTTTCTTCGGCCGCCCCGGCGGCACCTGGTCGCCGCCGACAATGAACGAATTCCTCAACCGGGTCGCCGGGCTGCCGAAGGACAGTTACTACGCCACCAGCGTTACGGGGCCCTCGCACCTGCTGCTCGAGTCGATGGCGGTAATGTCCGGCGGGCACGTCCGCGTCGGTACTGAGGATGAACCGTATCTGCGCCCCGGCGTGCTGGGCGACAACGCCGATCACGTGGCACGCATTGCCCGGATCGCAAAAGAGTTTGGTCGCGAGGTCGCGTCCGTGGACGAAGCGCGGGCCATGCTAAATATCCCGCGGCGCTGATTAGAAGTACTCCCGCCCCATTGATGGGGGAAGGTGGGGTTGCGGGTGACTGGTTGGACGAATGCATTGCTGGATTGTTTCACTCCCCGCAGTGTCCCGCAATTCGAACGAAGTCCGCAGTAAACTTCTGGCATCGGTCCCATGCCGCCGTTACTGTCGTTTCTGTTGATGGTCGCGTCGCGTTGGGTCCGTCGACATCAGCTGATTGATATTCGCGCGCCGCGAGTATTTGCGCACCTCAGCGGACTGAATCGCTCTATCTTGAGACCTTCAAACCGGTAGAAAGGCATGAAATGCCCTCATCGGGTAGGTTTCAAAAAGGGCGAGTCATTTGACAAGCCCCGTGTCAACCAGTGCATCCCTGAGCTGGGCCTCGAGTTTCTTGAGGTAACGCGCAGTGTCAGCGCTGGCGAGGTAGTTGCCGACCAGGTACCCCTTCTCGAGCGTTCTGCGCCAGTCGTCAGTAGCTACGAGTTTTGGGAAAGCACTGTCCCAGTAGGCCAGCTGAGCCGCAGTCAGGCCCGACGCCCCCAGAATAAACCTCGATGCCGAGAATTCCACGTCGCCGCCCTGCTCCTTCCACGTCGGCACATTGGCGAGGTCGCCGCGAAGCCGCGCCTGTGATGTGATGCCGATGATTCTCAGTTGCCCCGATCCGCTCAACGCCGGTCCCGGCAGTACAAAAGCGACATCGACGTGACCGCCCATAACGGCCGTGACCGATTCGCCGAACGATTTGAAGACCACCGTCCTGAACTTCCTCGCGTCGATGCCGTTCGCCTTTGCTACAAGCGCCATGGCCAGATGCGCAGTCCCCCCGGGGGCGGCGCCGATCGCCATGCTCAACGACGTCGGATCCGCCTTGAGCCGTTCCAACATTTCGCGTCCCGACTTCAGCGGGGAGTCAGCCCTTACGACCGTGACGAGGTACTCGTTATACAGCAGCGCGACCGCAGAGAAGGCTGAATAGTGCAGCTTGGATCGGCCAATGATGTGGTTGGTCAAGACATTGATGGCGCCGTTCAACAGATAATGGGCATCGCCCGGAAACTGGTTCAAGTAGGTGAGGCCAATCGTGCCTGCGCCGCCCGGCTTGTTCACCGCAACGATCGGTCTGCCAACGATGCCGTGCTTTTGAAATATCTGCTGCACGATACGCGCACCGGCGTCATTCGCGCCGCCTGCTCCGGACGGAATGACGATTTCTATGTTGCGTTCCGGATGCCAGTCCGCCTGCTGGGCTCCGGCGGTTCCGGAAGCGAGAAGCCCAAGGAAAAAACAAGCAACACGATATACGCCTGCTCTTTTCATGCAGAAAACAAGACAAGCCCCATGGTTCATGGTATGGCCTCCTCTCCAGAGCGCGTTATCAAGTTGTACTTTGAGCCGTAACTATCGTACTCCGCATCTATTCGATCCGAGGGTGGTAAGTGTCAGATCGCCCTTCATCTGTGGTCCAATGCCCGCTTTGCCGCTAAGCACCCGAGGTGGGAGCCCGGTGCGTGAATTGCGCACGCCGGGATCTGTGGGGGGTATCAGGTAACCGGAATCCCTACCGCGATTAAACCAGGACGATTGTCTCGCGCCCGTGTCAATCGAATGAAATCTTCGCTTCGTGGATCACCTTCCGCCACTTGATCACCTCCGCCTCGAGAAAGCCTGCAAAATTGCTCGGGGTGCCCCCTTCGACTTGAAATTCCAGTTTCGCGAGCCGAGCGGCGACTTCCGGTGCGGTCAGGATCTTCCCGATCTCCGTGTTGAGCCGCGCCACGATCAGCTCCGGCGTGTTGCCCGGCATCATCACACCTTGCCAGCCGATTACCTCGAAACCCGGGACGGTCTCAGCTATGGTTGGAACCGCGGGTAGTTCTGGCATGCGGCGTTTTCCAGAGACGGCGAGTGCTCTCAACTTTCCGCTTCTCACGTACGGCATCGCCAGTGGCGACAGCGCGAGCATTACTTCCACTCGGCCGGCGATGAGGTCATTCATTGCCGGCGGCGAGCCCTTGTAAGGGATATGCACCAGATTGATACCGGTTGTTAGCCGGAACAGTTCCATGCCGAGATGAGCCGCCGTACCCGGCCCACCGCTGCCATAATTGATTTCTCCAGCCTTCTTTTTGGCGATGGCGATCAGCTCTTTGACGGATTTCGCCGGAAGGCTCGGGTGCGTGGCGAGGATGTTTTGCACGGAAGTGATCAGAATTACCGGAGCGAGGTCGCGTTGCGGATCGTACGGAACCTTCTTTCCCATACTGATCAGGTTCGCGTAGGTTGCGGACACAAGCAGCATCGTGTACCCATCGGAAGGGGATTTCGCGACGATGTCGTTGGCGATGATCCCGCTTGCTCCCGGCCGGTTGTCCACGATGACCTGCTGGCCCAGCACCTCTGTCAGCCTGGCCGCGATCGTTCGAGCGAGAATGTCGCTGGCGCCGCCCGCCGGGAACCCTAATACCCAGCGAATCGGTTTAACCGGGTAGTTCTGGGCGGACGCCCCCATGACGACTCCGTTGGCTGCAGCGAGTACAAGCACAAGTTTGACTAAGCGGACGATGTTCCTCATATCCTCTTCCTGATTTCCCTGCGCCTTCCTGCTTGTTTCCTAACACGCGAGCATTAGGGGTTCGTTCGATATGAAAGTGCGGCAGCATATCCATAATATGGGCGGCTCGCTTGCCGCATGAGTTGCGGAGATATACTGTCACGCAAAACGTCCGTACGCAACGAAGCGCATGGTCGTATTGTGCCCGAGAGTTCCCGCGCGCGCGACGAAAACTGGACGAACGGTGTGCCGTGGTGCGGAATCATCATTTGGTTCGCCACATTAAAGGTGTCGGAGACTGATGGCAGGAGTCGAATCCCAAGGGCAATTGACACGGCGCCTGGCCGAATTTGTCGTGCAATCGCGCTGGGCAAACGTGCCGAGTGACGCGCGTCACGAGACGGTGCGCGCACTTCTCCATTGGGTCGGGTGCGCAACAGGCGGCTGTCGGCATGAATCCGTCGAGCGGGCGCTCCGGGCAACGCAAGCACTTCGTGCCCCCGGGGAGGTTCATTTGTTCGGCCGTGTCGAGCAGGTGAATGCAATGCACGCGGCCTTTCTCAACGGGTTGAGTTCGCATGTGCTCGATTTCGACGACACGCAGCTCGGCGTCACCAACATTCATCCAAGCGGGCCGGTTGCGGCAGCGCTGTTTGCGCTGGCCGAGCTACAACGCGTGTCGGGAGAAACGCTGCTTCATGCGCTGCTGCTGGGCATCGAAGTGGAGTGCCGCATCGCCAATGCGGTCTACGCCCGGGGCAATCGCGGCTGGCATGTCACCGGCGCGGTCGGAATGTTTGGTGCGGCCGCGGCGTGCGGCAAAGTGCTGGGGCTGGACACGCGCCGGATGGCATGGGCGCTGGGCATCGCCGCGACCCAGGTGGTCGGGCTGCGAGAAATGTTCGGCAGCATGTGTAAGAGCCTGCACGTCGGACGGAGTGCGGAAAACGGACTCCTGGCCGCCACGCTGGCCGCCGAGGAATTTACCAGCGGCAATGCGCCGCTGGAGGGTGAGCATGGATTTGCGCGGGTGGTGGCCGATGCGCCTGACCTCGAGCGGATGCTGGCCGGCCTCGGTGCCCGGTACGAGATTTCGCGGTTGAGCTACAAGCCTTTTGCATGCGGCATCGTCATCCATCCGACGATAGATGCATGCCTGCAGTTGCGGCGCGAACGCGGCCTCGCTGCCGATGAGATCGAACAGATTAGGCTGCGTGTTCATCCCGATGTGCTCACCGCAACTGGAAAATGGGAGCCCCATACCGGTTTAGAAGGAAAGTTCAGCGTGTACCATGCCGCCGCGGTGGCGGTGATCGAAGGCATCGGCGGAGAAGCTGCGTTCAGCGACCAGCGTGTTACCGACCCGCGAGTCACCGCGTTGCGAAAGCACGTATCCGCGGAGGCCGATCCTTCCATTCGGAAAGACGAAGTGCGCGTCACGGTCTTGCTCAAAAGTGGAACGATGCTGGAAAAGCACGTCGAGCACGCGATCGGCAGCGTCGAGCGGCCGTTGAGCGACGGAGATCTTGAGGATAAATTTCGCGGGCTTGCCAAAGAGATTCTCGACCCCGCGCAGGTCGACCGGCTTCTGGGTCTGTGCTGGAACCTGGAGGGCCGTGCGGACGCGGGCGAACTGGCGCGCGCGGCAGCCGTAGGGCTGAAGGCAAGGGGTTTGGCATCTGCGGTTACGGGTCCAAGCATTCGCGCGCAGGATGTGTGACGCCACCTCGATTGTCGGGTATCGGCAGTCGCAGCGAAACGAGGACTAAAGGAATGAGTAACGGAGAGCTTCAGGGCAGGGTGGCTATCGTAACGGGTGCGTCGCGCAATATCGGACGCGCGATCGCGGAAGAGCTCGCGACTGGTGGAGCCACGGTTGTGGTCAACGCACGGGCTTCACGGGGGGCCGCAGAGGAGGTTGCAACCGGCATCCACAATAGGGGAGGACAGGCGATGGTTTGTCTTGGGGATGTGACGCAACCGGGTGCGGTCGAAGCCATGGTGGCTCAAGTGTGGGAACGCTTTGGTCGAATCGACATTTTGGTTAACAACGCTGTTACCCATGAAGATAAGAAATTCCTCGAATCCACGTACGACGACTGGCGGCGGACCATCACGGTGACGCTCGACGGCGCCTATCTGTGCACCAGAGCCGTGGTGCCCCTGATGGTGAAGGCAGGGTGGGGCTGCATCGTAAACATCGGCGGACTCGCGGGGCACACTTGGATGTACGATCGCGTACCAGTATCAGCGGCGAAAGCCGGACTTGCCGGCATGACGCGGGCGCTTGCCGGCGACCTCGCCCCGCACAATATCACGGTCAATTGTGTGTCACCGGGACCGACAAATACTCTGCGCGCGAAGCCATCCCGTCAGGATCCCGGCAAGGTGCCTCTCGGGCGGCTCGCTGAACCGGCGGAGATCGCTGCGATGGTACGGCTGCTATGCGGACCCAGCGGACACTACACGACCGGCCAGACGATCCACGTGAACGGCGGGCTGTTCATGAGCTGAGCCGATTATGCCCTATGTTCGTTGTAATAGTCTCTGAATTTGTCGAGCTTGCGCATCAGGTCGCCCGCGTTCCAGAACAATACGTGATCGAGATACTCGCGGCGGATCGTGCCGATCGGACGTTCGATGAACGGGTTCGAAACCGGGGCGCCGGAACCGGCTTGCGCTCCTCGATGTCGAGTCCCCGCAGGGTGGTGAGACAGCGGTGGACGCGAAACGGCGGGTCGTGCTCGGTGCTGTCGTGGTTCGGCAGCAACTGGCCAGCAGTCGCGCAATGGAACAATCGGCATACCGCGATACCGTCAATGTGTGCTGGCTCGACGCCGAAGCCGATAATGCGATGCGGGAATACCTCCATAACCACCATGATCCAGTGGCTGTGCAGGAGGATCGATTGCAGATCAGAAGCGAATGTTTGAGAAGCAGGGACTCTGCAACGACGATGCGTGCGCCGCCTGGTCGAAGGAATCTCGCGAAAATGACGACTAGGTGAATGGCGAGGATGAGCAGTTCGCGCATGGAGCGAACGCTACCACACCCGGCCTTGCGTGCAAGACTGCCCAGAAAGCTCGATTTGAGAGACAATTTATCAATTCGTGTGGCACAGGCACATCTACACCTATTTTCGCTTCCTATTTCTTAATGGAGACGGCACAAGCAAGCAAGCGCGACATCGACGTCGCGGTCATCGGCGGCGGTCTTATGGGCTCGGCGATCGCGTGGGGTCTTGCGAAAGTGGGGCAACGCGTCGCCGTACTCGACGAAGGCGATGTCGCGTTTCGCGCGTCGCGCGGCAACTTCGCCCTGATCTGGGTGCAGAGCAAAGGCCTGGGGCTCGCGCCCTATTCCGCGTGGACCATGCGTTCGTCGAATGCATGGGCGGGCTTTGCGGACGTGCTCACAGAACAGACTGGCATTGACGTCTGTTTCCAGCGTCCCGGCGGATTCAACCTGTCTTTATCGGAGCTCGAGCTCGACAAACGCCGCAGCCTTCTTCAGCGCATTCAGGACCAGCCCGGCATGCAGCGATTCGACTTCGAGATGCTTGATCGCACGCGTGTGAAGCAGGCGATTCCGCAGATCGGTCCTGAGGTCGTGGGCGCGAGCTACAGCCGCTATGATGGGCACTGCAATTCGCCGCGGCTTTTCAAAGCGCTTAATACAGCGATGCAGCAGCTCGACGTGGCGTACCTCCCCGAGCATTGCGTGGACCGCATCGAGTATGTCAAGCGCGAATTCCGCCTCTTGACTGCGCGAGGTGAAATTCGCGCACCAAAAATCGTGCTTGCCGCCGGCATCGACAATGTGCGCCTCGGTCCCATGGTCGGACTCGATGTGCCCGTGCGACCGCAACGCGGCCAAATCATCGTGACAGAGAAGATCGCGCCATTTCTCCGCTACGTAGTGCAAACCGTGCGCCAGACGGACGAAGGCGGCCTCATGTTTGGGGATTCGCAGGAAGAAACCGGTGCCGACCTGAGTGTCACTTCACCGGTGATTTCGGTGCTCGCGAGCCGCGCCGTGCGCATGTTCCCGTTGGTCGCCACTCTCAATATCGTGCGAACGTGGGCCGCGCTGCGCGTCATGCCCAAAGACGGCTTCCCGATTTACGATGAGTCCGAGAGCTGCCCTGGGGCATTCTGTGCGTCTTGCCATAGCGGCGTCACGCTCGCTGCTGCGCACGCCCTGTTCCTCGCGCCTTGCATTGCAGCTGGCCACCTGCCTGCCGCGCAATTCCAACCTTTCAGTTCGCGGAGATTCGATGTTCCGGCGCTTGCAGCCTGACGCGGCCAGACCGGCGGTCACGCTCATGATCGATGGCAAACCCGTCACGGCACGTGACGGCGACACGGTCGCTGCGGCCATGCTTGCCTCGGGTCTGCATCACTGCCGTACGACACCGGTGTCAGGTGCTCCGCGCGCGCCGTACTGCATGATGGGCGTGTGCTTCGATTGTCTTGTCGTGGTCGACGGCATCGGCAACCGCCAAGGCTGCCTCGTGCGTGTGCGCGAGGGCATGCAAGTCGAGCTTCAAGTCGGCAAGCGCGAGCTTGGTCGATGAGCGTGGCGAATATAGGCGGTTCGTACGACGTTGCCGTCATCGGTGCAGGTCCTGCCGGCCTCGCAGCGGCGACGTTATCTGCAAACGCAGGTCTGTCGACGGTGCTGTTCGATGAGCAGGCAAGCATCGGCGGGCAGATCTACCGCGCAATTGCAGACACGCCAATAACCAACAAGTCGGTGCTCGGCGCAAGCTATTGGCGTGGCACCGAGCTCGCAGAAGCGTTCCGATCAAGCGGCGCGCAGTACGTAGCTGGAGCGACGGTGTGGAGTCTCACGCCAGAGCGCGAGATCGGCGTGTCGTTGTCTGGTGGCTCCCTGTTCACGAGCGCTCGACGCGTCATCATCTGTACCGGTGCGCTCGAGCGGCCGTTCCCGATTCCCGGATGGACGCTACCCGGCGTCATGACCGCCGGCGCAGGGCAAATTCTGCTCAAGACGACTGGACTTCTGCCGGTGGGCCGCACGGTGCTCGCCGGATGCGGGCCCCTGTTGTGGTTGATCGCGTGGCAGTATCTGAACGCAGGCGTGAAGATCTCCGCAATACTCGATACGATGCCTGGCAAGAACCGCTTACGCGCGCTGCCGCACGTCGTGCCGTTTTTCTTCTCGAGCTACTTTCGCGAAGGTCTCGAGCTGCTGCGCGCAGTGAAGCGTGAAGTGCCGGTGATCTCAGGCGTCACGTCGCTGCGCGCGATCGGTGACGATCGGGTGCGGTCGGTCGGATACCGAAGCGGCGATCGCGCCGAGGAAAGCATGGCTGTCGAAAACCTGTTTCTGCACCAAGGCGTGGCGCCAAACGTGAATCTTCCGATGTCGATTGGTATCGAGCATCGCTGGAGTGATGAACAGCTCGCGTGGGTACCTGTGCTCGACGCGCACGGAAACTCTTCCGTGGACGGCATCGCGATCGCGGGCGATGGCGCAGGCATTGCAGGCGCGAAAGCCGCCGAATGGCGGGGCAGACTCTCGGCCATTTCTGCCGCACGTGCGCTCGGCCGGAGCTTTGCGAAGTCCGAAGAGACTCGCGCGCAACGTGAGCTTGCGGTTTGTCTGCGGGGACGCGCCTTCCTCGATGCGCTCTACCGCCCCGCAAAGGGCTTTCGCCAGCCGTCCGGGGACACCATCGTCTGCCGCTGCGAAGAGACTACCGCGCGCCAGATCATCGATACCGTCGCGCTCGGCTGCCAGGGTCCGAACCAGATGAAGATATTCCTGAGATGCGGCATGGGGCCGTGCCAGGGCCGGCTGTGCGGGCTGACGGTAACGGAACTCATCGCCGAAAGCCGCGGCGTACCGCCCCAAGAAGTGGGCTACTATCGGCTGCGTCCGCCGGTGAAGCCCATCACCGTCGGTGAAGTCGCCGCGCTTCCGAAGACTGACGCCGCGGTGTATGCCGTAACGCGCATGTAGCTCGGCGTTTGCCGCAGCGCTACGCTCGCGCAATCGAGATAAGGAGTAACCCTTGGCCACCTATCGTCCTTCCATTACCGGCAGCCGGCACATGATTTCAGCAGGGCATTATTCCGCTGCGCACGCCGGATTCCAGATTCTTGAGGCCGGCGGCAACGCGATCGATGCCGGCGTCGCCGCGGGGATTGCGCTTGGAGTGCTGCAAACCGACCGCGTCAACTTCGCGGGTGTCGCGCCAATCATGATCTATCTCGCGAAGGAGCGGAAGGTTGTCAACATTGATGGCCTCGGCACATGGCCCAAAGCCGCATCCCTCGAATACTTCCGGCGCGAGCACGGAGGGGCGATGCCACCGGGCATCCTGCGTACCGTAATGCCGGCCGCACCCGCCTCGTGGATCAAGGCACTCGAACAATTCGGCACGATGTCTTTTGGCGACGTTGCGCAAGCCGCAATTCGCCTGGCACGCGATGGTTTCGCGATGCACGGGTTCATGGCCGATTACATCCGCGAGCATGAAGAGAGCTACCAGCGCTGGCCGGCAAGTGCTGCGGTGTTCCTGCCGAAAGGCCGTCCGCCGAAAGTCGGCGAGCTCTTCGTGCAAAAAGAGCTCGCTGCGACGCTGCAATACATGGTCGATCAGGAATCGGCGCACCGAAGCAAGGGCCGCGCGGCCGGTCTCAAAGCTGCACGCAGTGCGTTCTACCGCGGCGATATCGCCAAAGAAATCACTGGCTATCACCGCGAGCACGGTGGCTGGGTCACAATGGAAGACTTGGCGCAGTACGACGTGCGCTTCGAGCCGACAGTGAAAGCGCAGTTCCACGGCGTCGAATTGCATGCGTGCGGTCCGTGGTCGCAAGGCCCCGTGTTGCCGCAAACGTTGAACGTCCTTGCCGGTTATGATCTGAAAGCGATGGGTCACAACTC
>Ga0153915_10004640_pt1 | contig 12693 bp, 19 predicted proteins | sample Opewatmetagenome_2_FD_107003 | JGI IMG/M metagenome (GOLD analysis project Ga0153915, IMG submission 107003) | Freshwater wetland microbial communities from Ohio, USA - Open water 3 Core 3 Depth 3 metaG | ecosystem: Environmental > Aquatic > Freshwater > Wetlands | place: USA: Ohio, Lake Erie... | reverse complement strand
GTGGGGGCATCGGGAGGTAGAGGTTGGGCTGAACTTTCGCTGCTCATGTGCTCTCTTGAATTGGTTGGGGGATCCCTCGTCATGAGACCAATGGTCTCATGAGCTCACGGGGGATCATGGTTTGCAGTGGCAATCAACGTCCGGATCGCTCCCGCAACTCGGACACTGTAGGTGTAAAGATCGGATAGCGTCAGACGTTCTTCGTTCGTCTTCGATCCGTATGTTCGCGTTTTCTATGGCTTGTTCGACGATCAGCTCGGCAGCTTCCATCATCGAGAGGCCAGTCGCCCAGCCTGGCCTCGAGTGGATAGCGCACCAGTCTTGGATCTCGGTGACCAACCTCGATCCGTTCAGCTCGGAAAAACTACGTTGTGGAAGGGTGAAGGGGCAGGGAATCCCTACGACCGCCTCGAGCGCTTCCTTGAGGTAGGGCTTCATGTCGAACCCCCAAAGGGTTCGGAGCGAGGGATAATCTTCACCCGGACTTTTCGATCCAGGATATCGCAAACGGCAATCGACCCCCTCCCTTGGCAGACCCCGTCGGGACATCGCCCACACCACACGACGCCGTCCTTCACCCCGTATTGCTCCAAGACGGCACGACTTCGATGCACGATCGTCGTGAGGGGTCGATCGGTGTAGTCCCCGTTTTGGCACTTCTCGCAAGTCTTCAACGTTGGGAGCTCGTCGAAACCGGGGAGAGCGAGACACGAAGTGCAGAGATCAAACATGGTGGCACCTCATCGAACCGAATCGCTCAGGCGATTCAAGAGAGCGAGCTGGGCGCGTCTGAAGTCGGTATCGGGGGACATGGATCGATCCGCCAATTGACGGACGAACGACGAGAACACCAGCAACGCCTGCTCGTCAGTCAATCCACGAAACTGGTGGATGATGTTAGGGGGGATCATAGGATGGATCTCGATAGGGGAGATCTTCACAGGCTTGGAAGGGTCCAACGCCACACACATCAACTCGTGCGAGCTATCCGGGAACTCCAAGTGCGGAGCCTCGTCGTTCACCTCGCCACGCAAGTGGACGATGAACAGGGCGTACGTCGACCAGATCGGATGCGCATCGGGGCGATGCAAGACCACGATGCGGAGCAACGCGGGGAACGTCACGAGATCGAGATCCCCATCCCAGAGGTTGGAAGTACAGCTCTCGGGGGCGAATGGCTTGTCGAACGTCAAAGGCATGAACTGATCTTTCTTCGGTGGTAGTACGGACTCGATCACTTCGAGAATGTCGATCCCATCATGCCTCGAAGTATCCGAATTGTTCGGCACCTCGGCGTTTCCCCGAGGACGAGACTCGAGGTACAGCCATCTTTCCGCTACCAGCACTGTCCACGACCACGATCCATCGCGTTGCAATGCTTCGCAAGCGCCGGGAGTCCCCCTCAGCCAGTAAGGGGTATTGCATCCAACACCCCAGAACCAGTGCTCTTCATCAGACCTGGCGCGGAGGAACTCCAACACCTCGACAATGTACATGCGTTCGGGATCCATCAGGCACCAACCTTCTTGCTCGGGAAGCGCTGGGTTTGCGACTTGAAGGACTCGACGAGATCGATCCCTTCCTTCGTGATGACGAAGGAACCATGGGGGATCCCTACCGCTCGCTTGTGGTTCGAAAGCAGGCGGTGGTAGTGGAGCCGATCGCAGGCAGACTTCTCCCCAAGGGTAGGGACGAACGGCTCACCTTCTCCCATCGCCTCACGAACTAGGATCATGAGATCGATCGATGGCACGTTGGCGAAGTCGACGTTCCTCTTCTCGGCACACGCATCGATCGCCGACCGCAACCGCTCGGCTTCCCCTCGCCAGAACTCGGCATTACTCGCATAGCGGTTTGCGTCCGATTCCCAGTTCTCGGCCCTTCTTGTCAGTTCCTCGATCTTCTTCCGATCGATCTCGCTCTTCATGAGCAACTCGTTATTCGCCTTCACCAGCTCTTCAAGCTTCGCCTTCATCTCATCGGGGTTCATTTGATCCTCCACCACAAGAATGCCTACCGTTCTTTGATTGTCACCGAGACAGATCCATCTGGGTTCTGTTGCTCGACGAGCACCGCGCGCTCGGGGCGGATCCCGGTACTTGCGATCCATGCCTCGATCAGACGTTCCCGGTTCTGCATGATGAACCGAATACGGTCTTGGCTTGCTCTCATCACCAAATCCGCGAACTGCCCAACACCGCCGTCTGCACCTTCCGGTGGCGCATCGTACGGGGTAACGAACGCAATCGCCTTCCGCAACTCTTCGATCGATTCGAGGATCCCAAGAGCCTTGGTTCTGTTGAAGGTGTCATTCGATTGGAGGAACGACTCCGATCGTTCCTCCAAGAAGCAAAGGGCACGCGCAATCCTAACTTCAAGATCCGTCCACATGGTCGTCATTCTCCGATTCTCCGATTCTTCGCCTTCTCCGATCCCGACACATGCAACTTCCAAGAGCCGGGAAGGTTCGGAGACGTGACTTTGAACCACCCACAGAGGAGCCCCGATGGTCATCCGCAAGCGTCGCCCCTCATCGTCCGATTCGAACCTCAGGCACTTGACGTGGTTCCTCGTCACGATGCTGATCCGGACCGCCCGTTTCTTCGTCGCTTCCAGAAGGTACCGGAGCTTCGTCACATAGATCGCCCCCACGTTGGAGGGGGACGGCGACACCCCGAGTAAGATCAACGCCAGTGGTCGCTGGGGGAGCGCACGAACGGCTTTCAACAACCGACCGGGAGCAATCCCCCCAGGGTCCATGATGGCCCTGGAAACCTCCTCAGCGGCCTTTACGATGGCCTGGGCGTCTTTTCGGCATTTCTTCACCTCAATACCAAGGAATCGAAGTAGCTCGAACACCCCGCGGCCTTCCTTCGAATCACATGGTCGGATCCATCGCCCTGTTGCTGGGCAAAAGTTGATCTCCCCTTCAGGGCTTTCGATCTTGAACCAATCCCCATCGACGGTTCGATAGGCCACCCCATGCTTGATCAGAAGTGAAAGAGACGAAGTCCTGTTCGACTCTTGCTTCCGCTTCTGCCGTTCGCGGTGTTCCCGATGCTCTCGCCAATAGTCTCCAATGTCACCCATGATCTATCCCTCGCATGAGACCATTGGTCTCATGAATCTCGAACCTAGGCGGTGCCCGAAGCCACAGCCCTTCGGGCACCGCATCATCTCAGACAGTCGTATAGCGTTACGAAGAGACGGCAGTCTTCTCCGACTCCAATTCCTTGCGGAGTGCTACAAGCTCTTCCTTGGCGGCAGCATGTGCTGGCCAGGTGGCGACATCAGTGGGGATCGATAGCTGAACCCCCAGAGTCATCGCTTCCAAATCGAGCGTTCGACGCAATCGATGCGTGCATTGACTCATGCTTGGTTCCTCGGGGTTCGTAAGCACGAACCGCCCAGAAGTGGGATCGATCGCCCCTGGGAGAGTTCGGGCGTGTTCTTCCCTTCCGACGATGAACTCGAGCATGAGGCGACGGGCTTGTTTCTCTTTGGTCATGGTTCTTCTTTCGGTTTGACTGGCACCCTAAGGATGCCTCCTAGACGACAGTTCCTACCGAGTCGATCCAAATACTACCAGTCCACCAGATCGGTTTCCCATACGCCCCGAGAGATGGATGGTTTCGATCGATCTTCGGCATGATTCAACCACCCTCCCAAGGCAACGCAGTGTCCTCGAACTTACTCCGAACCCGTTGCAACTCCGTTTGGAGATCGATGATCCTACCCGTGAGAACATCCCTTTCAAGTAGGAGATCCTCCCGTGATGGCTCATCCCCCGAGTTAGGGGCCAACCTCCAATCGCATCGAGTCCGCCGATCCATTCGAAGGCTCGGGTCCTGCTCGAGGATGGCGCGAACATCCGCATCGCCGAGAACGAGATCGATCTTTGAAAGGTCGGCGCAAGCATTCGCGAAGTTCGCCGAATTGAACGACGTACCCCCGGCTCGCTCCAACGCCAACGCGACGGCTCTTCGACGGTTCACCGGATCCAACGCCCACCGAAACATGGCGAGCGTTGGATCCGTCCACTCGACGATCGCCCGCATCTCTTCTGGCGACTCGCATTCAACTTCGTAGCCCTTGCACTTGATGACGTACGTCATGCTTCGACCCAATCCTTCACTTCGAAGTCCACGACGTAGGGTGTCCAGTTCTTGTTCCCATAGTTGCCCTCCAACTTGAAGAACGGATCACCCTTGACGATCGAGCATCCACCCTTCCACGCCAGCCGCCGGACACGCTTCCCAGCGAGCACTAGCTTGGAGGCTTCCGCCCACGTCATCCCTGGTTCAGTCTTCGGACGTTCCGTTACCATTGGTTGTCGCATCACTCCCTCTTTCCCCGAAGATCTGATCGATCGAACGTCGAACCAGAACCTCGGCCTCATCTCGTTTCAGTCCAACACCTCGTAGCCCCGTGATCCCATGAAGGACGAAGCACGTCGAGATCAAGTTAGCTGCCTTGGAAGCATCCCCCAATCGGGCTGACCACCTCGCAAGCAATCCAACGACAGGGGCCACCGCTTCCTCGAACTCTCTCTGCCAATAATCGATCATGCTTCTACCTTCTTTGCGTTTCCGCCTTCGTGAATCATGCCAGCCGATTCATTCCAAAGCCGAACGCGGCCATAGGGATACCGAAGAATCTCAGCCAGACGTTCCCGATAGGCTCGATCCCTTTCCCGCGGTAGCCGAGGGCAATCGAGGCTCCGACCATAGATGTCGAGGTCGACCCCCTTCATGAGTTTGGGGCGCCTTCGGTATGGGCAGATGACGTACACGTACACGAGCACGCAAACAGCCACGAACAACAGGCAGGCAAACCCGAGGAACCACTTCAGGCAATCATCCATGCCCTAAGGATGCCGTCACCGGGTAAGAAGACCACTGCTGTAGTCGTTTCCGATCTCAGCGAACGCGCCCGACCGGCGCGCCTGCTCGCGGGCGAGCCACGATGCCATGAGGATGTCCCCCGTGTGCTTCTCGGGGGAGTAGGTGACCATCTCATTGATCCATTGCTGGACGGCCTTGGGGGTAACCCCACCGGGCGCGCAGGGGATAATCCACGCCCCGTTCTCGAGCTCAATGAAGATCGACTCGACACCGTGTCGCGGGTCGGCCTTGTTCTTCCCGGTCGTGTGAGCCCTGAGAGGGACAGACACGTCTTGGTCGCGCGCCCATTGGAGGATGAAGTCCTGGGCCGCGTTGTTCTCGACCCGGACGATGGATCCAAAACGCTGGTGTCGGTCGATGATCTTGTCGACGATCTGACGACCGCGGAAGCGCCCAAACTCGATGTCGAGGATCAGCCGCTTCCGATTCTCGACCACCGCGAACGTGAACAAGGCGGTGAAGTCCGACCGCGCCCCCTTCCCCACGCCAAGGTCGACCCCGGTGTAGGTGGGCTCGGGGCGCGTCCAGTCAGCCTTGAAGCCGAAGTGCCCGAGGCTGATCGCCAAGTCCTTGGCCTGCTCGATCCAAGCCGTCTGAACCTTCCCGCCAGTCGCATCCTGGCAGACCATGAGGAAGAGCTGGGCGTACTCGAGGGGCGAGAAGTCGTCGCGTAGCCGCGCTAGCGCCGCGCGGTCGAACTTCTCGGGCCAGAGGGGGACGACTTCCTCCGTATCGAACGACGCGTTGGGAGGGTCGTTGGGGGCGTAGGACGAGGCAATCACCGTCGGCTCGTCATGTTCGATCAGACGATGCTCCATCGGCCCCCAGGCGTTGCGCTGGCTCGGGCGGATGTAGTCGACGTCGAAGTCGTCCGCGTTCGTGAAAAAGATCCCACCCTCGGCGTTCATCGTGAGGGTAGGCCATCCAGCCTTCTCCAGTTGGTAGGTCAGGTCCCCGTCGTCCGTCGCCGATGGCGCAACCCATGGGGTATTGCAGATCACGATCTTCGAGCCCCTCACATCCCGCCGTGAGAGAACGGTGGTGGCAAACCATTTGGCGACCTTCTCCCGGCTGGCGATCGTTGAAGTGTTCTGAACGTCGAGAATGTCGTCGACCAGGATCCAATTCAACCGCGAGCCTGGCAAGGATCCGTCGACACCGACGGCCACGAGGGAAGGATCGCGAATGCCAGGTGGACGCTCGACCACGATCTTGGTTTGGGTCCAATGGTCGCACGTGCGTTGGCTCGGGCGTAAGTTGGGGAAGAGAGCTCGAAGTTCCTCGCTCCGTTCGATGTAGTCACGAACGAGGGAGAAGGGCTTTTCCGCCTGCCCCTGTGTTGCGCTCACGATTGCGCCACGAGTGGTCGGATCCTGCCCCAACATGAACATCGACAAGAAGCCCATGGTGTACGTGTTGTGGACAATCAGATCGTTGGCAATGAAGCAAGCGGTCGGGTTCATCGTGAAGTCAAAAACGCGACGCACCCCTCCCGGTCGGACGCCGACAACTTGATCCCAACGGATCCCGGATCCAAAGATCCAACCGTATTCGCGTTCCTTCCCTCGCTTCACGACTTCGCCGGGGAATCGGGATGGAGACAAACCTCCACCTTTCGTGAATGATTCCCCAAACCCCTCAGAGCGAAGTCTGGCCGCTTGCTCATTGGATAGTGCCGGGATCCCAACGTTTGGGTTCCGCTTGCGATCGGCTAGTTTCAAAAGCCGTTCGCGCTTCCTTCCCCACATTCTAGGCGCGAGCCACGTTCTCACCGCCTCAAGAGATGAGGCTTCAATCCGAAGAGCCCACGCCGGAAATGTCTTACCCCCAAATCGACTTGGTTGCGGGTGAACACTCGATGAGATCCCTAGCCTCAAGAATAGGTGCTGTAGCGCTCGTACAAGCGATTCATTCGCAAGCGTGATCCCAACGAAACCCCGGGAAACGAACCCATCGCACATGACGAACACCGCTAGGAAATCCGACAATTGATGACGGGATAACTGAAACACGATCTTGGGAAGTTGCTTGTCCTTCGATAGTTTCCCCATGATCCCCCAATCACGGACAAGATCGAGAACCGCGTTCGTACGCCATTCCAGCCCCTTGATCTGATAGTCGTACCGCCCAATGTGACGAACGTCACACCCAACTGAGTTGGACGCTTCAACCGCCCGTCTGACGATCTCGGGGTCAGCGGTCGAAAATCGAACGGCTTGCGTCGTGTTCCCTTCTGACATGAGTAACGCGAGAAGGAATACCGAATGTGGATCCATGCGTCGCGGACGCAATGGTTCGGGAGTTATTACAGGAGATCCAAGAGTCATCCCCGGTAAAATCTCTTCGGCTTTGATCCAGCCAGACGGGGAGAGCATCGGATGCTCAGGAGTGACGACGATCTCACGCCCGCTCCGCAATGTCAGGGCAATCGTCTCCTTCGTCCCCATGTCATGGGATGCAGTAACAGGGGCAACGTGGATCCCTCGTCCCTTGCTCCACGTCCACAGATCCTTGACCTCATAGATCGCATGCTCGACTGGTATTGGGATCCCAGTTATAGGATCCACAACCTCGGTCCCTTCGGCAACGCACTTCGAGAACCCGACGGGCATTCGGATCACGCTTCGTGGGTAATGCTCCACGAAGTCGAACACGAGCCGTTGATGAGGAAGAAGACGAATCCGTTCCCGAGTCGTCTCTTCCTTCATCACGAACTCGAACGCCGCGCCAGCGTCTACTCGAGCCCGACCGATCTTCCGCATGATGGCGCGCACCAACGCGCCATTGTGATCCCTAGCCTCGGCCACCCCTGGGATCTGGTTGACGACTCGATCGACTCCCGCTTTCGTGTGCTGCATCAGGGATCATCTTGCCACAGAAGCACTTCCCTTGTCGGCATCGGAACCAAAAGAAGAGGGACCCCTTTGATTGATGGATCGAAGAGTTGTTCGATTTGCTCTTCGCTGTCCGTGACGTTGGCACCTTGCATGATCGATCGAACCAATGTCCGATCATAGACAGCACGCCGCGCGCCACCCACGGTCGTTATCCCCGCGAGGGCGCGCGACAAATCCGGGTACCCCAACGCCCCCGGGTGAATCTCGACAAGCGTCACGCCGCCCGCTTCATGCTTGGGGGAGGCTGCAACGTCGGGTTGTCGATCCCATGCTTCAAGGCTTCGAACTGCACGAGCACTCGATGGTCGATCGCCTCAACATTGGTGATCCTCACGTCAACCCAACGCCCCGTGAGAATCGCCGCTTCCGGATCGATCTCTCGAAGTCGCAACGCGTCCCCCGATGCGATGGAATACTCGGGGTAGAGAGCGGCGCTTCGCTTCCCAGAAAAGAGGATCGGATCGAAAGTCTCACGAGTCAAATAGTGGTCCATGATGTAGCCCCGGCTTCCTACTTGGGTTTCACGCCAAGAAGGATAGCCACCATCTTGGAGAATGCACGCGGAATTCATGAGACCATTGGTCTCATGCACCGCCGCTTCGCTTCGAACCGGGGCGAACGATCTTCACCGCCTCGAGCGGATCCCGGTGGACATGAACGACCGCGAACCGATTGATATGCACCCGGACTTGCCCGCTATGGCACTCCCCCTGCCACGTTCCACCGCACTTTTTGCAAACGACTTTCCATAGTTGGGGCTCGGGCAACCCCGTTTCGTCGTCGTACTCCCGCCGCGTGTACTGACCTTCGACATGCGGCGCGAAGGTAGGGACAAAGGGGATCCATTGCTTCTCGTCGCTCATGGGGTGTCCTGTACGGGTGACGAAACGAAGTCCGCGAGCATGCGATCCAAGTCGGACGGCTTGAACTCGGCGCCGTGGTGGAGGGACAAGACGTACTGCCCCAACCGTGCAGCGAAGGCGGATCCCGCATTGATCCGCACTTGCATCGTCTGGATCTGCTTTGCCAGCTGGTCTCGAATCGCCTCTGCCTGTTCTGCTCGCTTCATCTCAGCCGCGAGAGCGGAAGCGTAAAAGTCGACCGAGGCGACGAGAGCGTTACTTGCTTTGGCCGTGTTACTCATCGTCCGAATTCTCCAAGACTGGTTGTGCCACGTAGAAGGGGTTGGCCTCCAACAAAGCAAAGAATGCCGCGCGGTCGGGAGAAGATACGCCGAACAACGGATCTTGTTCATCCCCTCAAGCCCGAAGCAGCCGAGCCGCGAAAGGATGCGCGTCGCCCAAGCTTTCAGCGGCCACGGCTTGCTCGTCGATCCGCTTCTGATTTCTATCGTCCAACTTCCACCCCTTCGTCGCCCAGTGGAATCCACGAGCGAACCCGGACCGGTGGGCGTTGCAGGCCAATCTAACCGCAAAGGCTTCCCAATCCTCCACGGTCGCGTCGGGGTAGTAGACGCGGAAGAGAGCCACCTCTTCCTCGATCCGCTTCGGAGGTTCGGGGGAACGAGTCAACATCATGCGCACTCGTTCGGAGAATCTCCGAAGCCACATCCCGAGCGAACGAATCACGAGTCGTCTTCCCCTTCATCCTCGCCGACATCCGTCGAGAGAGCATCAATCCCGAGAGCCACCGCGTCGTCCCCATCCTCGACTCGGTACTCGCGAAGACGACGGGTCGCGATCTCGAAGTACTCGTCCCCGAGTTCCCTTCCGATGAACCGCCGCCCCTCGAGCAGGGCGCCCACACCGGTTGAACCAGCCCCCGAGAACGGGTCAACGATCACCCCATCCGCTGGGATGACGCGAGCCAAAGTGCGCATCACCTTGATCGGCTTCCCCGTCTGGTGGAGCTTCGCAGCCGCGTTGCGCGTCGCCGTCACTACCCCGGGGATCACACCCAACTCAGGTCGGAGGGGCATCGACCCCTTGCTACCCCACAGGACGTACTCGCACTGGTTCGTCGGGCGCCCGAGCACAGGACGGGCGATCACCTTGTCCCACACGACGATCCCGCGCCAAACGACACCACCCGCTTGAAGAGCGTCGGATAGGAGCGGGAGCTGTCGCCAGTCAGTAAAGATCCCGATCACCGCCCCCGGCTTCAAGATGCGAACCGCTTCGGTTATCCACATCGAGCACCAGGCGAGCATCGAGCGTTGGTCGCGGTTGTCCACCGAGAAGTCCTGGCGTTGCATCTTGACGCCGTGTCCGACGTATTTCGATCCCGTGTCCTTCACCCGATCGGATCGGAATTGGCCACCACTCGAGTAGGGCGGATCAGTCAGAACCCCATCAATGGATCCATCCGGGAGAGCTCGAAGCATCTCCAACCCGTCCCCCTTCGTGAGATTCCACCGGGCGTGCCCTTCTAGGACATCCGCCGGCTTCTTTCCCTGCTCCCCCTTCGTAGCCCTCGCCGCGGAGGGATCGAGCGTAGGGGGGAGTGTAGGGGGAGCTATCAACCGCGCCAATTCATTGCCGGAGAAGCCGAGGGTCGAAAGGTCGAAACCATCCGCTCGAATCTCTTTCAGGAGCACCGAGAGACGGTCGGCATCCCAATCCGCGGTCTCCCCGATTCGGTTGTCCGCAATGGCGAGCCGATCTGCTACCTCTTCGCTCACATCCAAAAACCGGACAGGAACCAACTCGAGCCCGAGTTGGAGAGCAGCCTTCAAGCGAGTGTGCCCCGAGATCACCCTTCTGTCTTCGAGTCGAGCAACGATCGGCGAACCGAACCCGAACGACTCGATCGATCTCGCAACCGACGCAACCGACGCATCGTTCCGCCGTGGGTTCACATCCCACGGAACCAACTCCCCAGGCGGGTAATAGACCGCAGCTGGATCACCGCTTGACGGCTTGCTTTCGCTTCTGGGTTCCTGCGCGCTTCTTCTTGCCATGCTCGGGTTCCTCCGTCCGCGGAGGATACCCGTCAACCGCCAAGGTGCCAACATCCTCCCGGCCGCGACCGAACTCCCCGAGGTGCCGCGCCGTCATCGCATGGATCGCATGGTGCATTCCAGTACGATCCGGGAAGGTCCGGTCAACCCGGCCCTTGAAGTTGGGATAGTCGATCGACTCTTCGAAGGCTTCGAAGAGCCGGAACTTCTCGTCAACATTCGTCACGAAGATCCGGAAGGTGTAGTCAGCGTCCGCCGTCAGGATGATCCCACCGCTCAGGTGGGCCAGCTTCTTGAGCAATTCCAGGTCGTCATGGCTTCGACCTCGGACTACTAGGGTCGCCATGTCCGCTTGGTGTCGCACGATCGAGAAAAAACCGATGTCTGAATAGATCCACATTGTTCGCCTCACAGGATACCAGCATTGTGGATCATCATGATCCGGAAGGCAAGGCGAAACGGACTGGATCCTCGGAAAGCAGATCATGCGCGAAAACCACGACCGGGTGGGGCGCCGATCCGATCGGCAACCCCTGATCCCACTCAGCGGCCGGAGAAGGTAGAGAATCACGGTCCCCAAGTTGTCCCCACCATGTGGAGGGGAACATCACGAGCCAGGGCTCGCGGTTCCGGCGGAACCACAACATTGGGACCGTTCCGCCGTTCTCTTGGGCATCCTGGCACGTCTTCACCCACCAGGCCCACACCGGGGAAGGTCTCCCCGCGAATAGCTCGCGAGGGCTCCACCCCTCCCGCCGCTTCACCTCGATCCCGAAGGGGAAGCGGGGCGCGTCCTTGATCATGAGATCCGCTTTCGCGCCCCACTTCACCGCATGTCGCCAGCCACCCGATCCCGGGGTTCGAGTGATCTCGATCCCCGGTTCGAGCTTGCGCCACCACTCGACGAGCAGTCGGCGCACTTCGAGCTCAGCGGTTGGTCCCTTCTTGGATCCCATCAGGACTTCTCGGTGAGATCCGGGACGGTGTTGTAGACGGCCTGAGCCGAGCCGACCACCTCATCGACCGCCGCTTGCGCGGTTGCCTTCGGCTTCGATTTGGCACCGAAGTTCCCACCCTTCACCTCGATCGAAAGGGTCGCAACGTACGGTGCCTTCCCTTCGATCTCGGAGATCGTGAGGCTGACACCTCGACCACCCTTCACTCCCTTTTCGATCGCCTTGGCGACCGTGACTTCCTTACCTGCGAACGTGAACTTGGGACTTGCTACTTTTGCCATGATTGGGGTTCCTCCTACTTGTTACTATTCAACACGGAAGCGACTCCATTTGTCGCCACCAGTGACCACTATCCGATTGGGAAGAGCTTCGAGGATGTCGGCGCTATGTGCGATCACGAATGCCTGATCGAATCCCTCCCCCGCGAGAGCTTGCACGCATCGCGCGAAACTCCGCCGGTTCTCCGGATCAAGTTGACCGAAAGGCTCATCGAGAGCAACCACGCTCCACGGGGACTGCTTACGACCTTGGAGCCACGCCGCCGCCGAGAGCTGGATCACGAGCCCGGCGAGATCCTCGGCCGCTCCACTTCGATCGGTCAAGTCGAGGTAGAGACGGTCGTCTCGTTTCGGGCCCCGCGCCGCCCCGCAATTCTCGCACGGGACCGCCTTATGGTGCTTCGGGAAGGCAACCCCGCATGCATCGCAATTCGAGGCTAGGCCTTTGATCTCTCGTCCCCATTGGACGGCAACCCGAAGATCGATCCCGACCCTGGACAGCCGGCGGTTGGCTTCCCGTTCGATCGCCTGGACCGCCCCCTCAGCGACTCGCCGCTGGGCGCCCCCGCGCCCTAAGACGCTCCCCGCTTCGAAGTAGGCACGCCTGGCGCGGTTCAGGTCCGAAAGCTTCTCCACGAGCTCGTCGCGCGTCTTCTCCAAGGTCGCGCGCCTGCCCATCCGCTCCCGAAGCATGGCGAGCTTTTCGACCGCCCATGTCGCGTCGGCCGAATCTTCAGG
>Ga0153915_10004639_pt1 | contig 12693 bp, 12 predicted proteins | sample Opewatmetagenome_2_FD_107003 | JGI IMG/M metagenome (GOLD analysis project Ga0153915, IMG submission 107003) | Freshwater wetland microbial communities from Ohio, USA - Open water 3 Core 3 Depth 3 metaG | ecosystem: Environmental > Aquatic > Freshwater > Wetlands | place: USA: Ohio, Lake Erie... | reverse complement strand
GCCTTGCAGATCACGTTCTCCGAAGCGTCATCAAGCTTCAAGGCGTATCCGGACTTGACGCGGATCAGACTGCCCGTGGGTTCTTCCTCGGTGGTCTCGCCCAAGGGGGCCTGGGTGCGGCCATTCCAGCAGGCCATCTGGACGAGGTGGCGCGACGGGATTTCGATATATGCCGCATCCTGCGACGTTCCCGCCGGCTCGATCAGAAACCAGACCGGCGCTTCGGACAGCTTGGTTTCATACTGCTTCTTCGGCCGCACCGCGCCCAGCTGCGCCTGCGCCTCTGCGACGCTCAGGCTGCGGCCGGTCTCAGGGATAACCCGAAGCTCGAGCTGGTGTCGCGGCTCGCTGGAATAGAGGTTGTCCCAGACCGAAAGCGCGATGAGGGAAAAGATGGCAATCGCGATCGGAATGATGAGTGTGGAGAAAGCCCAGAACGCGCGTTCCAGGGCCCGCTGCGTCTGGGCCCATTTCGATTTAACCGGGTCGGTCAGATGTTGCGTCATCGCTTTCCACTGAGGAGGACCTCGCGGCGCTTTCGCAGAAGCCGCAAGGTCCTGTTCTTCTCTTCATATCCCACGAACAGCACGTAGCATAACGCCTGTGCCGGGCGTTCGTGGGGGTGCGCGACGTTTTTGCGACAAAGTATGGGCCCGGCCAGCCCGGGGCGAGCCCGCACGCGTCCCGGTGCTCAGGCGCGGTAGCCGAGCGGCGCGGGTTCTGCAGTGCCGTACGGCGGGCGTTGGGTCGGCCGCGCGAGGACCCGGACATCCAGGTCAGGGTGTCGGGTGTAGACCATGAAGTTGCGCAAGGGATGTTGGCTGCGGGCCCAGCGCTCATTGGCAGTCGCCACTTCAAATGCCATCACGCGATGAGGGACGTTGTCCATATGGGGCAGGGGCACGTATCCCTGGCCGGGGAACATGTCCTGGAACAGCAACTGCTCGTACATGCGATCCAGTGGAGTGCGGGCGGCCACAACGGCCCAGTCGATCCCGTTCTGCTCCCAGTATTTGAAGAGCCCCTTGAACAGCATGAGCTTGACCAGGCGACCGATCCCGCCCTGGACCACGCCGAGCCGGCTGACGTGGGCCAGCGATTTGCCCTGCAACCAGTGCGGCAGCTGAACGGACTGCTCCAGCGCCAAGGGCTGGAACTGATTGGTCTGGATGCGCGCCGTACCCAGCGGCGAGCCATCCACCTTGGATTCGGCCAAAAAGACGGCCACCCCTTCCTGCGTGTCCACGGCTTCGGGCATCTGGAGTTTGTTTGCCACGGTGGGCATGTGACGCGCATAGGCCGACTGGCGGATCTGCACGGCCTTGCGCAGATCCTCCTCGGTGCGCACCAGACGGACGGTGAAGGGCAGCCGCTCCTCGGCCCCGGCGTAAGAGGGGGCATGGATGGCCATGGGCTCGCCCAGCATGATGGAAGAACGGGACACGAGGATATTGGGTTCGTACATAAAAACTCCTGATGGTGTGGTTAAGGTCAAGGGTGAAGGTGCCAGGTCGGGCCGGGTACCCGCTGCCTGGCTGGGGGAACGCTGCATCGTCGACGGAAGCGGGGAAAACTTCCATCGGGATTTGTCTCCAGTTGTTGTGGGGTAGAAGCGGGCCCGCTGCTCACCCGCCATCAGGGTGTGCTCTGGCTCGCCCCGAAATTTCTGCTGTGGCAAACTCGCTCCCTTTGTCGTTGGTGACCGGCCGTAGGGCTGGCAGTTTGTTACAGAGTCATGCGAAATATCATCGCGCAGATCGCGCAGGAAATCCAGGTACGCGTACAGCAGGTGGAGGCCGCCGTGGCCTTGTTGGATGGCGGGGCCACGGTACCCTTCATCGCCCGCTACCGCAAGGAGGCCACGGGCGGGCTGGACGACATCCAGTTGCGCGAACTGGAGGTCCGCCTGGCCTATCTGCGCGAACTGGAAGAGCGCCGCCTCGCCGTGCTCAAGAGCATCGAGGAACAAGGCAAGCTGACGCCCGAGCTGCGCGCCGCCATCGAAGCGGCACCGACCAAGCAGGAACTGGAAGACCTGTACCTGCCCTACAAGCCCAAGCGCCGCACCAAGGGCCAGATCGCGCGCGAAGCCGGCCTCGAAGCGCTGGCCGACAGGCTGTTTGCCGATCCGACGCTGGACCCGACGGCCGAGGCCCAGGCCTTCGTCCTGCCGCAAAAGACCGAGGCCGGCGACGATTTCACCACCGTCACGGCGGTGCTCGACGGCGTGCGCGACCTCCTGTCGGAGCGCTGGGCCGAAGATGCCGCCCTGGTGCAGTCGCTGCGCGAGTGGCTCTGGCAGGAAGGATTGTTCAAGTCCAAGCTGGCCGCCGGCAAGGACGAGAACCACCCGGACGTGGCCAAGTTCCGCGACTATTTCGACTACGACGAACCCATCGGCCGCGTGCCTTCGCACCGTGCGCTGGCCGTCTTCCGCGGCCGCGCGCTGGAGATCCTGGACGCCAAGCTCAACCTGCCGGTCGAGTCCGAGCCCGGCAAGCCCTCCATCGCCGAAGGCAAGATCGCCCTGCATCTGGGCTGGAGCCACAAGAACCGTCCCGGTGACGAGCTGCTGCGCAAATGCGTGGCCTGGACCTGGCGCGTCAAGCTCAGCCTCTCCACCGAGCGCGACCTCTTTGCCCGCCTGCGCGAAGAGGCCGAGAAGGTGGCCATCAAGGTCTTTGCCGACAACCTGCGCGACCTGCTGCTGGCCGCGCCGGCGGGCCCGCGCGTGGTCATGGGCCTGGACCCCGGCATCCGCACCGGCGTCAAGGTGGCCGTGGTCGATGCCACCGGCAAGCTGGTCGATACCGCCACCGTCTACCCGCACGAGCCGCGCAACGACTGGGACGGTTCGCTGCACACGCTGGCGCGCCTGTGCGAGAAGCACGGCGTCAACCTGATCGCCATCGGCAACGGCACCGCCAGCCGCGAGACCGACAAGCTGGCGGCCGACCTGATCAAGCTGGCGGCGAAAGTGGACCGCACGATCGAGAAGGTGGTGGTCAGCGAGGCCGGCGCGTCGGTCTATTCCGCCAGCGAGTTTGCCTCGCAGGAAATGCCCGACGTGGACGTGAGCCTGCGCGGCGCCGCCAGCATCGCCCGCCGTCTGCAGGACCCGTTGGCCGAACTGGTGAAGATCGACCCCAAGTCCATCGGCGTCGGCCAGTACCAGCACGACGTCAACCAGAGCGAACTGGCGCGCACGCTGGACACGGTGGTGGAAGACTGCGTGAACTCGGTGGGCGTGGACCTCAACACGGCCAGCGTGCCGCTGCTGTCGCGCGTGTCGGGCCTGTCGGCCAGCGTCGCCAAGGCCGTGGTGCGCTGGCGTGAAGCCCACGGTGCCTTCCGCAGCCGGCAGGACCTGCTCAAGGTCACCGGCCTGGGCGCCAAGAGCTTCGAGCAGAGCGCCGGCTTCCTGCGCATCCGCGGCGGCGACAACCCGCTGGACATGACGGGCGTGCATCCGGAAACCTATCCGGTGGTGGAGCGGATCATGGAAAAGACCGGCAAACCGGTGGCCGAACTCATGGGGCGCGCCGAGATGCTCAAGACCCTCAAGCCCGAGCTGTTCGCCAACGAGCAGTTCGGTGTCATCACCGTCAAGGACATCCTGGGCGAGCTGGAGAAGCCGGGGCGCGACCCGCGCCCGGACTTCAAGGTGGCACGCTTCAACGACGGCGTCGACGACATCAAGGACCTGCAGGAGGGCATGGTGCTGGAAGGCACGGTCAGCAATGTGGCGGCCTTTGGCGCCTTTGTCGACCTGGGCGTGCACCAGGACGGCCTGGTCCATGTGAGCCAGCTCGCCCACAAGTTCGTCAACGACGCGCGCGAAGTGGTCAAGACCGGCGACATCGTCAAGGTCAAGGTGCTGGAGGTGGATGTGGCGCGCAAGCGCATCGGCCTGACCATGAAGCTGGATGCCACGCCCGTGCGCCGCGATGCGCCGCGCGAGAACCGCTATGAAGGGGCCGGGCGAGGCCAGCAGCCGCGCCGCCACAGCGACCCGGCGCCGCAGTCGGCCATGGCCTCGGCCTTTGCCAAGCTCAAGCGCTGAGCGCGGCTCCGCCCTGGTGCCTCAGGGTTTTCTCTCGACCGGGCCAAACGCCGCAGGACATAATGAAGTCATGAACCAGATCGAGCGATGGAGACCGCGCGCATGGAGCTGAATGCCCTGCTGGCCTTGCCCATCGTGCTGCCCAGCATCCCCAAGGTGATTGCGCTGCTGCTCAGCGAGCTCGACCGCGACCCGCCCGATCTGAAGAAGATCACCCAGCTCATCAGCACCGACCCGGCCCTGACCACGCGCGTGCTGCAAACCGCCAATGTGCCGGCCTTCCGGCTGTCGGGCAAGGTCAACAGCGCGGCCGAGGCCCTGGCCATCCTGGAGTTGAGGCATATCCGGCAGATGGCCGCCGAAGCCGCCTCCGCCGCCTCGCTCAAGGGCGTGCCGGGCATCAACCTGCCACAGTTCTGGGCCTACAGCCTGAACGTGGCCAAGCTGGCGCGCTCGCTTGCGGGCATCACCCGGCAGAACCAGGGGGCGGCCTTTACCTGCGGGCTGATCCATGCCATCGGCGAGCTGGTGATGCACGCCGGCATGCCCAACGAGATGGGCTTGCTGAACAGGGAAATGGGGCCGCTGGACCTGCGGCGTGCCAAGGCGGAATTCTTCCACTTCGGTTACTGCTATGGCCATGTCGGCGCCGCTTATGCGCGCCAGTGGCTGTTTCCGCAACCCATCATCGACGCCCTGGAGCACCAGTACGCGCCGTTTTCCGGCAATGTCTACGAGCCCCTGGCCGGGGTCATCCACCTGGCGACCTGGCGCGCCCGCGCCAGGGAGGCCAACCTCAACGAGCGCGCCCTGGCCGTGACCTTCCCCGGCGAAGTGGGCGAGGTGCTGGACCTGGACATCGACATGGTGCTGCAGCAGGACCCCTTCGACTGGTCGGCCCATAGCTGAGTGCCGGCGTGGCCGGCCTTCCCCGATTTCTTCGCCCATGAAAGCACTGAGTCTGTACGCGGGGCCGGCGGCCCGCGAGCATATCCGCCAGCACGGCCTGCTGCCGCGGCACATCCACACCATCCCCGCCGCCGCGGGCGGGCCCAAGGGGCTGATCCTGGGCGCGCTGGACCGCTACATCTTCGGCCCCTGGCTGGCGCAGTCGCAGCAGCCGGTGGACCTGGTCGGTGCCTCGATCGGCGCCTGGCGCATGGCCACGGCCTGCCTGCAGAACCCCGTGGCCGCCTTCGAGCGGCTGGAGCACGACTACATCCGCCAGCATTACGAGTTCCGTCCCGGCAACAAGCTGCCTCCCGCCGAGCGCGTCAGCGCCGAATTCGCCCACAGCCTGCGCCGCTTCTTTGGCGGGCGCGAGCGGGAGGTGCTGCAGCACGCGCGCTATCGCCTGCACATCATCACCTCGCGCGGCCGGCATCTGCTGGGACGCGAACACGGCCTGCGCACGCCGCTGGGCTATCTGGGCGCCTTTCTCACCAACAGCGTGCAGCGCAAGGCCATGGGCGCCTGGCTGGAGCGCGTGGTCTTTTCCACCGCGGACGCGGCCCAGGCCGATGGGCGCTGCGCGCCATTGCCCTTTGCGACCGGCGACTACCGCACGCGCCAGCTGCCGCTGACCGCGCCCAATTTCTACCCGGCGCTGCAGGCCAGCTGCTCGATCCCCTTTGCCCTGCAGGCCGTGCACGACATCCCCGGTGCACCCGCCGGTGCCTACTGGGACGGCGGCATCACCGATTACCACCTGCACCTGAACTACGCGGCCGCACCCGACGCCGCGCAGCGGCCCGGCCTGGTGCTGTACCCGCATTTCCAGCGCGCCGTGGTGCCGGGCTGGCTGGACAAGGCCCTCAGGTGGCGCCACGGGGCGACGCACTATCTGGACAACATGCTGCTGCTGGCGCCCGATCCGGACTGGATCAAGACCCTGCCGCATGGCAAGCTGCCCGATCGCCAGGACTTCACGCACTACGGCAACGACTGGCGCGGCCGCATGCAGGCCTGGAGCCAGGCCGTGCAGATGAGCCGGCAACTGGCGGAGGAATTCCAGGCCTGGCTGGCGCAACCGGACTTGCGGCAGGTGCAGGCACTCTGAAAACTGCCAGGGAGGCGCGCCTGGCGAGACGGGCGCTGTCCCTGTCCAAGGTCTACGGCCTGATCGAACCGGGCCCGGTGCTGCTGCTCGGCACGGCGTGGCGCGGCCGGCGCGACGCCAAGGCCATGTCCTGGCATAACAGGCCGGGGCGGCCCAGGGCGCGCAGGTGCAGGCGCCGCTGCTGACCGAATGTCACGCGCAGCTCGAATGCCGCGTGGTCGACACCCGCATGGTCAATCGTTACAACTATTTCGTCCTGGCGGTGGTGCAGGCATGGCAGGATACGGCGCGCAAGAACACGCGCACGATCCATCACCGCGGCTGGGGCACCTTCCTGGTGGCCGGCCCGGACCTCAGGCTGCCATCGCGCATGCGCTGAGGCCGGTGAGCGCGATGCAACCCAAGGAAGCAAACATGAAGAAACTGCTGCTGGCCGTCGCCACCCTGACCCTGCTGGCCGGCTGCGCCCCGGAAGTGGGCAGCAAGGCCTGGTGCCAGAACTTGGAGGCCAAGCCCAAGGGCGACTGGACCGTCAACGAGGCCGGCGACTACGCCAAGCACTGCCTGTTCAAGTAAGCGGCACCGTGCCGGCGGCGCGGCTTACATGGCCTGCTGCAGCATGGCGCGGTAATCGTCCGCGCTGGCCAGGCGCGGGTTGGTCTTGTGACAGTGGTCGGCCAGCGCGCCCGTGATCACGGCGTCGAACTGGCTCTCGCTCACGCCCATGGCGCGCAGGCCGCTGGGCAGGCCGAGGCGGGCATTCATGTCCTGGATGGCGGAGCCTATGTCGCCGGCCGTGTCCAGGTTCATGGCCTGGGCCATGCGCAGCAGCCGGCTCTCTTTCTGGATCGACTCGGCCCCGGCGTTGAAGCCGATCACCGCCGGCAGGAACATGGCGTTGAGCGTGCCGTGGTGCAGGCGCGGATCGACGCCGCCCAGGCTGTGGCTCAAGCTGTGCACGCAGCCCAGGCCCTTCTGGAAGGCCATGGCGCCCTGCATCGACGCGCTCATCAGGTTCAGGCGCGCCTCGCGGTCGCTGCCGTCCTTCGTGGCGCGTTCGATGTGGGCCCAGGCGCGCTGCAGGCCGTCCAGCGCAATGCCGTCGGCCGGGGGGTTGAAGGCCGGCGCCATGAAGGTCTCCATGCAATGGGCGATGGCGTCCATGCCGGTGGCGGCGGTGAGCCTGGGGGGCAGGCCCAGCGTGAGCTCGGGGTCGCAGATGGCGGTCTTGGGCACCAGGTGCCAGGAATGAAAGCCCAGCTTGCGGCCGTCGGCGACGATGATGATGGCACCGCGCGCCACCTCGCTGCCGGTGCCGGCCGTGGTCGGCACGGCGATCAGCGGCGCCACCTGGGCGGTGATCTTCGGTGAGCCCCCCTCGATGGTGGCGTAGGTTTTGAGCGGCCCCTCGTGGGTCGCGGCGATGGCCACGCCCTTGGCGCAGTCGATGGCGCTGCCGCCACCGACCGCGATCAGGCCGTCGCATCGCTGCGCCTGGTAGATCGCCGCCGCGGCGCGCACGGCGGCCTCGGTCGGGTTGGACGGCGTCTGGTCGAACACGGCCGGCTGCATGCCGGGCAGGGCATCGAGCGCCTTCTGCAGCAGGCCGGCGGCCTTGACACCGGCGTCCGTCACGATCAGCGGGCGGCTGATGCCGCTGCGCTCGCACTCGGACTTGAGCAGCTGGATGGCGCCGAAATCGAACTGGACCTGGGTGATGTAGTAGATGAGAGCCATGGCGTCGTGCCTCCGCGGTGTAGCATCTGGAATTCCGAATCGAGTCACTGTAGCAAGTTATTCCGCCGGCATGAGTCACCAACGCAACCCGCGGGCCCTGTTGACCCCGGCCATGCACCACATTCTGGATCGCATGGCGCGCACCCGCCAGCTGCCGCTGCACGCCTTGACCCCGCAGCAGGCGCGCCAGGTCTACGAGGTGGGCTCCGGCATGCTCGACATTCCCGCTCACAAGCTGGCGCGCGTGCAGGACCTGCAGATTCCGGCGCGCGACGGCCAGACGCTCCCGGCGCGGCTCTACGCGCCCTCGCCGGAGCAGCTGCCGGTGCTGCTGTACTTCCATGGCGGCGGCTTCACCATCGGCAGCGTGGCCACGCATGACGCCCTGTGCCGGCACCTGAGCCACCTGGCCCATTGCGCCGTGCTGTCGCTGGACTACCGGCTGGCCCCGGAGCACAAGTTCCCGACCGCGGCCAACGATGCTTGGGACGCGCTGCAATGGCTGGCCGCGCAGGCAGGCGCGCTGGGCCTGGACGGCACGCGCCTGGCCGTGGGAGGCGACAGCGCCGGTGGCACGCTGGCCATCGTCTGCGCCGTCCAGGCGCGCGACGCCCGCCTGCCGCTGGCCCTGCAACTGCTGTTCTATCCCGGTTGTGCCGCGCACCAGGACACCCCCTCGCACCGGACCTTCGCCGAAGGGTTCGTGCTGGAAGAGCCCCACATCAGCTATTTCTTCAACCATTACGTCAACACGCGCGCCGACCGCGACGACTGGCGCTTTGCCCCGCTGCTGGCACCCGACGTGGACGGCGTCGCGCCGGCCTGGATCGGCCTGGCCGAATGCGACCCGCTGGTCGACGAGGGCGTCATGTACGCCGACAAGCTGCGCGCGGCCGGCGTGGCGGTGGAGCTGGAGATCTACCGCGGCGTCGTGCATGAATTCATCAAGATGGGCCGCGCCGTCCCCGAAGCCCTGCAGGCGCATGCCGACGCTGCGCGGGCCCTGAAACACGCATTTCAAACACCATGACCAAACACACCGTGAATCGCGCCGATTTCCGCTTCTTCCATCGCCTGCGCGTGCGTTGGGCCGAGGTGGACCTGCAGAAGATCGTCTTCAACGCGCACTACCTGATGTACTTCGACACGGCCATCGGCGACTACTGGCGGGTACTGGCGTTTCCCTACGAGGCGGCGATGCACCAGCTGGGAGGCGACCTTTACGTGAAGAAGGCCGGCCTCGAGTATCACGCCTCGGCGCGGTACGACGATCAGCTCGACATCGGACTCAAGTGCGAGCGCATCGGCAACTCCTCCATCCAGTTCCGCGCCGGCGTGTTCCGTGGCGAGCAGCTGCTGGTCGACGGCGAGATGGTCTACGTCTACGCCGATCCGGCGACGCAGAAATCCCGGCCGGTGCCGCAGGCCCTGCGCGATACGCTGATGGGCTACGAGGCCGGCGAGGCCATGGTCGACCTCCGGATGGGCAGCTGGGAGGAACTGGCAGAAGCGGCGCGCCGGGTGCGCACCGAAGTGTTCCTGCAGGAACAACAGATTCCGGTCGAGCTGGAATGGGACGATGACGATGCCGCGGCCGTGCATGCCGTGGCCTACAACCGACTGGGCATGCCCGTGGCCACGGGCCGGCTGCTGCAGCACGCCCCGCAGGTCGGGCGCATCGGCCGCATGGCGGTCACGCGCGTGCTGCGCGGTAGCGGCCTGGGCCGTGCCCTGCTGCAGGCCCTGATGGACGCCGCCCGCATGCGCGGCGACCGCGAGGTCCTGCTGCATGCCCAGTGCAGCGCCGAGGCCTTCTACGCGCAGCAGGGCTTCGTGGCGCGTGGCCAGCCCTTCGACGAGGCCGGCATTCCCCACATCGAGATGGTGCGGGCCTTGTCCTGAGGCCGCGTCAGATGTCTTCCAGAAGCGCGTAGGGCAGCGGCAGCAGTTGCAGCGCCGGCCCGCCGGGCCGGCCCAATTGCAGGCTGGCCTGCGCGGCCGAGGTCTGCAGCGAGACGATGGCGTCATGGCCACCGCCGGGGGCCGCTGCCGCCTGCGCCACGATGCCGCAGGGTTGGCTCGCATCCGTCGCGTCGAAGACTTCCTGGCCGGCCTGCATCTCGGCCGCGCTGTGCGCCCGGTAGCCACGGCGCTTGAGCGTGCCGCGGAACTGGCTGCGTGCCACCACCTCCTGGCCGGGGTAGCAGCCTTTCTTGAAGTTGACGCCACCGAGCGACTCGTAGTTCAGCATCTGCGGCACAAAGGCCTCGAAGATGGGCTGCGTGACGGTGGCGACGCCGCTGCGCACCTCGCCCCAGAGCCAGTCTTCGTGTTTCATGGCGGCGCCCGCGGGCGCCGGTGTCCCGGCGGGCGCCAGCCACAAGGCCCGCGGCACGCCATCCGCCGGGTACAGATGGACCACGCTGCCCGCCCCCAGCTCGTCGCGGCTCCAGGGCTGATGTTCGCCCGGCAGCAGGGCGCGCAGGCTTTCGCCGGCGAGGCCGTACAACGCCACATCGGCGCTGGCGTCGCTCAACCTGACCTTGGCGCGCAGCACGAACATGGACAGGCGTCTGAGTGTCTGCGGCAGCAGGTCGCGGCTGCAGACCAGCCAGATCTCGCTGTGGCTGCGCTTGAAGGCGACGAAGCTGGCCTGCATGCGGCCTTTGGCCGAGCAGAAGGCCGCCAGGCGGGCCTCGGACAGGCCCAGCAGGGAGAAATCCTGCGTCAGCTGGCCATGCAGGAATTTGGCCGCATCCTCGCCCTCGGCGCGGATCACACCGAGGTGGGGGAGGGCGGCAATGCCGTTCAAGGTGTAACTCATGGAGTGAATTATCATCGTCCGCTGTACACACAGTTTTCCTAGGGTCGTGAAGTTCATATCCTCGCTTTTGTTTCTATTGGCCAGCCTGGTGATCGCGGCCAGCGCCTGGTGGTTGCAGCACCCCCTGACCCTGAAGTCCGAGACGGTGGAACTCACCATCGAGCCGGGGGCGCGCGCGCGCAGCGTGGTGCAGTCCCTGGTGGACGGCGGCGTACAGGTGCAGCCCCAACTGTTGCACTGGTGGATCCGCCTCTCGGGTCAGTCGCGCAAGCTCAAGGCCGGCAGCTACGAGATCAGCGGCCAGCCCACGCCGCGGATGCTGGTGGCCAAACTGGTACGGGGCGAGGTCGCGATGCGCAGCGTCACCCTGCTGGAGGGCCAGACCTTTGCCCAGTGGCGCGAACTGTTGGGTACGGCGCCGCACCTCCAGCCTGATACGCGTGACCTGAGCGACAGCGCCATCATGGAAAAGCTGGGGCGGCCGGGCGTGCATCCGGAAGGCCGCTTCTTCCCGGATACCTATACCTATGCCAAAGGTTCGAGCGACCTGGCATTGCTCAAGCGTGCCTTGCAGGAGATGGACCAGCGCCTGGCCACCGTCTGGACGCAGCGTGCGCCGGACTGCCCGCTGAAGAGCCCGGACGAAGCCCTGATCCTGGCCAGCATCGTGGAGAAGGAAACCGGCCGCCCCTCGGATCGCGGGCAGATTGCCGGCGTCTTCAACAACCGGCTGCGCAAGGGCATGCCGCTGCAGACCGATCCGACCGTGATCTATGGCCTGGGTCCGAAATTCGACGGCAATCTGCGCAAGCGCGATCTGCAGACCGACACGCCCTGGAACACCTACACGCGCAGCGGTCTGCCGCCCACGCCCATCGCCATGCCGGGCATGGACGCGCTGCTGGCCGCCGTGCAACCGGCGCCTACCAATGCCCTGTATTTCGTCTCGCGCGGTGACGGCACGAGCGAATTCAGCGCCACGCTGCAAGAGCACAACCGTGCCGTGCGCAAATACCAGCTGGGCCAGCACTGAAGCATGCAGGGCTTGTTCATCAGCTTCGAGGGCATCGACGGTGCGGGCAAGTCCACGCACGTCGAGGGCCTGGCCCAGGCCTTGCGCGAACAGGGTCGCACGGTCACCCAGACACGCGAGCCGGGCGGCACACCGCTGGCCGAGAAGCTGCGGGCCCTGGTGCTGAACGAACCCATGGACGCGATGACCGAGGCGCTGCTGGTCTTTGCCGCGCGCCGCGATCACCTGCAACAGCTGATCGAGCCGGCCCTGGCGCGCGGCGACGTCGTGCTGTGCGACCGCTTTACGGATGCCACCTTTGCCTACCAGGGCGGCGGGCGCGGCTTCGACCTTGACATACTGCGCGTGCTCGAAGGCTGGGTCCAGGCGCTGCCGGGTGGCACGGCCCTGCGTCAGCCCGACCTGACCCTCTGGTTCGACCTCGACCCGGCCATCGCGGCGGCACGCCTGGCCGGCGCGCGCGTGCCCGACAAGTTCGAGGCGCAACCGGTCGAGTTCTTCCGCCGCGTGGCCGCCGGCTATGCCCAGCGCATGGCGCAAGCACCGGCCCGTTTCGCGCGCATCGATGCGGCACAAGACCGCGATGGCGTCTGGACCGACGTGCTGGCGGCCGTGCGGGCGCGGAAAATGCTGGCATGAGTCAGCTCGCTCCCTGGATCGCGCAGCAGGGCCGCCAGCTGCTGGCCCAGCGCGGCCACGCCTGGCTGCTGCAAGGTCCCTCCGGTCTGGGCCAGTACAGCCTGGGCCTGGCGCTGGTGCGCGCCTGGCTGTGCGAACAGCCGACGGGCGAGGGTGCCTGCGGCAGCTGTCCGTCCTGTCACGCCATCGAGGTGCGTACGCACGCGGACCTGTGCGTGCTCATGCCCGAGACCGTGATGCTGGAGCTGGGCTGGCCGCTGGACGAGAAAGCGCAGACCGACATCGACGACAAGAAGCGCAAGCCGAGCAAGGAGATCCGCATCGAGGCCATGCGCGAT
>Ga0153915_10004637_pt1 | contig 12694 bp, 11 predicted proteins | sample Opewatmetagenome_2_FD_107003 | JGI IMG/M metagenome (GOLD analysis project Ga0153915, IMG submission 107003) | Freshwater wetland microbial communities from Ohio, USA - Open water 3 Core 3 Depth 3 metaG | ecosystem: Environmental > Aquatic > Freshwater > Wetlands | place: USA: Ohio, Lake Erie... | reverse complement strand
GGCGTTCAGGAGTCCAAGAACCCCAAGTACCAAGATGATTCGGATGATGGTCTGTCGACGTTGTGACATCGTTACATTCTACGTCAGAGAAAATTACCAGCGCCGCTTCTGAAGCGACACTGTCCCAAGAAGAAGGGTGAAAACAATCGCTGAAAGATAATAGAGCACATCACGTGAATCGATCACGCCGCGAGCAATATTGGAAAAATGATAATCAATGCTGAGATACTCCAAGACAGAAGCAAGGGAAGTTGGGACGTACAACAGAATCTTATCAAGCATGAACAGGACAAAGACGATCAGGAAGCTGACGATGAATCCAACCACTTGATTTTCCGTGATCGAAGATCCGAACACGCCAACCCCGAGGAAGACTGCCCCGACCAGCAACAACCCGAGGTAACCGCCGATGACGGGTCCGAGATCGAGCGTTCCGAGAAGCGTCATTGTAACATAGAAACTGAGGGTAGGAAGAAGGGTGAAGAAGTAGAGAACCCAAGCAGCAAGAAACTTGCCGACGATAATCTCATATTCCTTCACCGGCTTTGTGAGAAGGAGCTCGAGCGTGCCACTCTTCTTTTCTTCGGAGATTAGCCGCATCGTAATCGCGGGTGCAAAAAAGAGAAGCAGGAACGGTGTCGTCTCGAACACAGTGCGCAAAGAGGAGACGTTTGCGATGAAGATTCCGCTCACGAAGAACCAGCCAAGGATAACGAGAAAGACCACAATCACGATGTAGGCGACCGGTGAGTTGAAGTACGAGCGAAGTTCCTTCTGGAACACGTATTTGATATTTCTGAAAATCATTTGACTGAGTCAGCCGTCAGTTGTCTGAAGATGTCTTCGAGGCTCGTCTGCTCTCGGTGGAGTTCGAGCAGCACCCAGCCTCTTTGAATGCACAGTTGGAAAAGGTCACGCCTGATGTCAACAGCCTTGGAAGTCTCGACGCTGAACTTCTTGACACCATTCCGTTCTTCGATGAAAGCCACTGTCTCGATGGATGGAATCATTTTGACATGGGACGAAACCTCGTCAAATGATTGGGAACCGGGGATTTCAACCTCCATCAAGATTTTTTCGCCGCCATGAAGGCCGCGCTGCAACTCCTCAATGGGTCCGTCTGCTACGATCTTGCCTCTGTTAATGATGATCACCCGATTGCACGTTGCTTGGACTTCGGGAAGAATGTGAGTTGAAAGGACAACGGTCTTCTCTTTCCCAAGTTCTTTGATCAAGTTGCGGATCTCGATAATCTGGTTGGGATCCAACCCACTTGTCGGCTCGTCTAGAATCAACACCTTCGGATCGTGGATCATCGCCGCCGCCAATCCAACCCGCTGACGATATCCCTTTGAGAGCTGTCCAATGTCCTTGTGTTTCATTTCTCCGAGGGCACAAACATCCACCATCTCTCTCACCCGCGAAGAAACAGAATTCTTCTCCACACCTTGAAGTTGAGCAGAGTACCCGAGATACTCAAGCACATTCATATCGAAATAGAGGGGATTCTGCTCAGGCAAGTACCCCACCAGCTTTCGCACCTTCAGTGACTCACTTCGAATGTCTTTCCCTTCTACTTCCACGGAACCAGCGTTTGGGGAAAGATAGCAAGTGATGACCCGCATTGTGGTGGTTTTTCCGGCGCCGTTCGGACCGAGAAAACCCAAGATCTCTCCAGACTGAACCTTGAAAGAGATCCCATCTACGGCCTTAGCGTCGCCGTAGTACTTGGACAGATTATTAACAACAATTGACATTGTTTGCCCGTACTACAGTCAGAACAGAGGCGTCTAGTGCTTTTTGGCGTCAAAGAATATAAAACTTTTTGGGAGAAATTCAAGTGCGACGAGTCCCTTGCCAGCAATCCAAGAGTCCCCTAACGGAGCAACACCAACAAGAGCATCATGAACACAACAGATTGGCCCAGTAGAGTGAGACCGAGCTTCCTAAAATTGGGGTCGTTCGTAAGCTTTGCGGTGCCCCATACTGCATGGATTGTGATCGGGGCAAAGGCGAGCAATATAAGGGATGGCGTCAGTCCCTCGAAGACAAGAAGCAGGAGAATCGCGATCATCACGGCGTGGGAGATCAGATTCGTGCGGGCACATGTGAGCCGATCCCGAAAGCTCCACTGGGATTTCTTTGCGGCGAGCGCTCGAATTCGCATGTGTACGTGGAACACACAGCCCGCAAAGAAGAGAATATTGAGGAGCCAGACAACAAAGGCCGTTCTGTCCAGTTGACCGGAGACAACGTAGTACGCACTTGGCCCGGTGAGCGTGACGCCCACGACCGAAACAAGGTCACTCGGGATTGTCTTCGGTTGGCTCTTCGTTAAGAAAAAGCTGAGCAGGAAACAACCCATGCTGGCAACCCCAATGGGAAGAAGCAGCCAACGCTCGCGAATAACCAGTACAGGCAAACTGAGGATGATGCCCGCCATGAAGTATATTGCCGTCCACTGACGTGCAGCGATCAGCTTTTCTTGATCTTGAGTTCTGTCGAACGCCTCGCGGAGGACGGTTTGTGCTGGAAGATAGCTTAGGAATATTCCAAGCGAGGAGAGTGTGAAAAACAGGGCAAACCAATCGAACCCTCCTCCTAGCTGTGCACCAATGAGAAGTGGAACGAAGAAAACTGCCCACGCGCCATGTTCCTTTGGTATAACAGGATTTGCGAGCATCATCTTCAGACTGATGGTCTCTGTTTCTTGAGACTCATACAACAGGAGAAAGCTGGAATTCCATTACGCTGGGGGTCGACGTGGACCAGAGGCCACAAGAAACGTGAGGGGCACATCGGTAACAGAGGAGAAGTCCCTGAGAGGAGAGCTGTACTCTGCCTCCTTCAGCTAACGAGCTTGGGATCAACAGATCCTCGATGGGCATTCATCACGCGCGCCACATGAGCTATCTCGCCCCCAGTGAGAATACGTTCTGCCAAGGGGAAGATGGCTTCATTCTCCCCGCGGATATGCTCACGGTAGAAGGCGATGAGGACTCTTCCTCTCTTGACAAACTCCCCGATGAGAAGAGCGCACCTTGCCTCGTCGGTCTCAGTCCCTAGCTTGCTGTCAAGAATTTCGAGTCGCTGGGTTTCTGCCTCGGCTTTTCGGTGCTGTTCCTGAATCGCCTGGATTGGTGTGCGCTCGAAGTGGGGGTTGAGAACGGGCCGCCGCTGCAATTTCGGCTCGAGAAGTGGGAACAGGCCGTCTTCTTCATCCCTCGTGTGCAACTCCACATCTGTATGAAAGAACCCGAAGGTTTCCTTAATGTTTTCTCGTTCTCTCATGAAGGCGCGCATACCATTCTGCTCGAGATCATTGAGGGCATCCTCAAAGGTCTGAAGATACCTCAGGATTTGATCATGGCATTCAACCAGTTTCTTGAATGGATCTGATATGGCTTCAGGCTCAACCATCTTCACCTTTCAGTTTAATATTCGACGAGTAGTTTCTGTATTCTGAATGTGTCAGTATACCTAGGAGCCTCTACTTACACCGTTTGGCTCCGGAGCTCGCCCATCACGCTGGCGATTTCTTGCTCTTCCTGAGCTGTTAGAAATTGGTCTGCCACTGGGAAGAGGAAATTGCTCTCTCCAGATCTTGGTTCTTCCTTCGAGGTTCGGAAATCAACACACGGATCTCCCTGAAAAACCTCCATATGACTACGAATTTGACAACACGGCAACCATAGCAGCTTTCAGATCCCGCATTTTCTAATATAGTGGAAACGGTGCTCCAATTCCAGACTTATTTATCTGAACTCTACTGAGAAGGAAGATCATTGGAAGAAGTCAACGGTAGCTGCTGAATCGGCAGGGAATAATTGAAAGAGACAACGTCGACAGGGACTGCTGCCTTTCAAATCAATATCTTCCGCGTAGGTCGAAGAGTGCATCACGCAGGTGGGATCAACGCAGTGGAGAAGACCAAATGTGTGCCCGACCTCATGAATGGCTTCTTTCTCGATTCGACCCTCCAAAAGCGCACGGTCCGCGCGGAGGCCATAGTATTCCGGTCTCAACCGAAAGCTTGAAACGACAGCCACTCTTCCGTTGAGCTGCGCCTCACCGAAAACGAACGTCAGCACCGGAACAAAGAGGTCGTAGTCGGTTACGCCGACAATCCTCCCCTCTGTCTCATCGAGACCGTTCAGGAGGAGCGAGAGGAACATCGTTGAGTTGTACTGATTTCGATACGAGTCAAATGCGACCGACGGATCAAACCGGAGCGCTTGATGAGAAACTCCTGAGCGAAACGTCTCGCCGATGCTTTTCGCCAGACGAGTGAGGAGGCCCTCCGCAACGCTCCCAATCGGCACGACCGCGATGGCGGACATGATTATTTTCTAAGCCCGTACTTCTCAATCTTGTTGTACAGCGTAACGCGATCGATCTTGAGGATTTCCGCTGAACGGGTGATGTTCCATCCTGTACGGTCGAGAATATTGATGATATGCTGCCTCTCCACTTCTGCAATGGAATCCGCTTCAGGAAGTTTGGGCCGATTGTTCAACTGGAAAGGGAGATCTTCTATTCGAATACATGGCGGCTTGCCGACAACCATCGCGCGTTCAATTGCGTTCTGAAGCTCACGAACATTTCCCGGCCAATCGTACCGGATGAGGAGGTCAAGTGCCTCTGGCGAGATCGCATTGATTTTCTTGTTCATCGAGAGCGCATACTGCAGCAGAAAATGCTGCGCGAGGAGCGGAATGTCCGAACGTCTCTCTCGAAGTGGCGGAATGAAAACTGAAAAGACGTTGAGTCGGTAGTAAAGGTCTTCACGGAAGCTTCCGTCTTCGACTGCCTTCTCAAGGTTCTTGTTCGTTGCACAGATAACCCGAAAATCAACATTGATCACCTGCTCACCGCCGAGTCTGGTAAACTGCTTTGTTTCAATGACCCGGAGAAGGTCGACCTGCAATTTCATGTCCAGGTTTCCAATTTCATCGAAGAAGATCGTTCCACCGTTTGCCATCTCGAACTTTCCCTTTCGTCGGTACTGCGCACCGGTGAACGCACCCTTTTCGTGACCGAAAAGCTCGCTTTCGAGAAGCCCTTCTGGAATCGAACCACAGTTCACAGGAATAAGTGGGAAATACCGGCGGGTGCTGTTGTTGTGGATTGCCCGTGCCACCAGCTCCTTGCCTGTCCCACTCTCGCCTCGGATCATCACCGTTGTATCTTCCTTAGCCACAGTCTTGACAAGTTCCATCACCTTTTTCATCTGCGGGCTTTCACCGATGATCTCGCTTGGTTTCGAGAGCTCCTCGATCTTCGTTCGGAGAAGGAGGTTCTCGGCTGCAAGGGTTCGCTGTTTGATTGCATTTTGAACAAGATGACTGAGGTCATCGGGATCGATCGGCTTCGTCACGTAGTCAAATGCACCCTCTTTAAGCGCCTGGACCGCCGATTCAACGGAGGCGTATGCCGTAATGATGATCACATAGACGTTCTTGTCGATTTCCTTGATGCGCCTTTGCAGTTCGAGCCCACTGACACCTGGCATTTTTATGTCGACGAGAGCAATATCCCAAGACTGCTCCTGCATTCTCTTCAGAGCCTCGTTTGCATTCTCCGCTGTTGCAACGCGGAAACCGTCTTCTTTGAACCATCGTCCCAGTGAATCCCGAACTGAGAACTCGTCGTCGACGATAAGAATTCCGATATCTGACTTGTTCATGGCTCAACCCCTTTTTCTGTCAATTTCGTCTTGTTGTTCCCGCCTTCTTCCTTCCCACGAACATGAATGGGCAGCACAATCGTGAAGGTGGTCCCTTGGTCAACCGCCGAATCCACGGCGATGCGCCCATCGTGGCGCTTCACAATCCCGTATGCAACGGAGAGACCTAATCCCACACCTTTCCCTTCCGACTTTGTGGTGAAGAATGGCTCAAAAATTCTCGGAAGAACCCCGGAGGCAATCCCAACTCCAGTGTCGGCTATGCCGACCTCAACAGCTTCCCCCGCTTCCCGCAGAGTTGTCCGAAGGGTCAACGTCCCTCCTCCTGGCATCGCTTCAACGGCGTTCATCGTGATGGCCAAGAAAGCCTGTTGAAGTTGGTTGGCATCGCCCAGAAGCAGCGGAACCTCTTGGCAGAACTCTTTCTTGAGGACAATGTTGTGCATCTCAAGGTGGTGCGCGACGAGGCGTATACACTTTTCGAGAATTGCGTTGATGCTCTCGGGCTTGAAACCGGCTGATTCAGTCTTCGAGAACAGAAGGAGGTTCTTCACAATGTTCCCGCAACGCATTGTCTCATCGGCAATGAACGTCAGCTGTCCGACCATTTCTTCCAGCTCGGCATCCGACAGACGCCTATTCTCGAGCTTCTTTTTGAGAAGTTTCGTGTACGTGAGAACACCTTCCAGAGGATTATTTAGCTCATGGGCAACAGTTGCGGAGAGTTGTCCGAGCGACGCCATCTTCTCCATCAAGATGATATGGTTCTGGACCTTCTGAAGCTCCTCAGTTTTTTGCTTCACTTTCTCCTCAAGTGTCTCGGACCACCGTTTGATCTCATCGTATGCTTGTTTCAGGTCTGCTGCCATCTTGTTGAAAGAAGCTGCAAGGTCGCCAAGTTCGTCCTTTGAATCCGTCGAGGTACGAAACTCGAGATTCCCATCTGACACCTGCTTTGTTCCTTCGATCAATTTCCTCACCGGGCGACGCACGACTTTATTGATGAATCCTGCCGATACGACTCCGATGATCAACACCGTCCCGAGAGCAGAAAGAACCATGTGCCATTTGCTCTCGGCAAGATTCTCATCGATCTGCTTCAGGGACATCCGCACGTCGAGAACTCCGAGGACAGTTTTCGACTCGGGATGGGCGTGGCAGGGAGCCGTGTAGCAGTCTGTTTCATTTCTAATAGGATTGATCAGCCCAAGAACCCGATGGCCAGTAGAGCCAGTGAAAATCCGCATCCGGTTTTCATACGGCAGCGATTCGATGGGCTTCTCCTGACTGTGGCAGGCATAGCATGCTTCTCCTTTCATGTCAACCGAGGTGCCGATCTCGCTTGCCTGGTTGGAGAACATGGTCTCACCCTTCTTGTTGTAGATCCTGATTCCCTCGATGCCAGGCTCCGCTGCAATCGTTTGAATGATCTGGTAGAGGTCCTCTTTCCGATTGAGCATCATGCTGTAGTGAGTCGAGCTCTTGATGATGTCACTCGTGCGGTTGGCGCTCTGGAGCGCGTTGTCCATAAGGTGCGAAGTCTGGATCTGAATACTAATGTAGGTCGACAGCGCATAGACGAAAGTCATGACCAACAGGAGAAGCACAATTAGCTTCGTGCTCAATCTCTGTAATGTGCGCATAGGTTGTGTGACAAGGGAAAGATACAGAATCTCCCATCAAAAGAAGTCACAAACCGTGCCAGGGTGATCGTGAAAAGAGATGGGTTTTTGAAGGGTTTCCGGATTCTCTTCCCACTATTGCAAAAGAGCATCCAGGATTTTGCATTCTGGGGAAAGAACTTCGCACTCACAGATTCAGCGGCCAGACCGCAGAAAGCTTCAGCGGGAGAGACGCTCAGATCAAGGTTTGAAGAGCACTGAGATTAACTCAACATATTTTCTTAGGCCAAGAAGAGTCTGGACGTTCTCGACGTACCTGCCGCCATCGAGAAGAGTCACTCCTGTCGCTGGTACATCCATCTTCGAGTGGATTAACATCTGACGTCGTAGGCGCTCGATATCTTTCCGGCATCGTGCGGTAGCCGATATGCGAGGAAGGAGTTTTCTCACATCGAGAGGAAACCTCTCCAATTCCATCGTTGCCAGCCATCCTTTTTCGTATGGCGAAGTCCTCACGAGGTCGGGCATCCCGTACAATTCGTCGTTGACATCAACAACTGTTCCCGTGACAGGAGACACAAATGCAATGGTTCCTTCTGGACTCACAAACCAGCTACAATACTCCCCCTGCTGAACACGACTTCCCACTGAAGGAAAGACAATTGAATTTGCATGGGGGAGAAGCCTTGCTGCGAAGTCATCGACACCTATTGCAGTTGTTTTCCGACCACCGTCTTGTACCCACGTGTGGGAGCGATAGTAATAACGATCGTCCCGAAGAGAGAACTGCTCGAGTTGCTGGAAGAATTTGTTGAGGACTTTTTCTCTAGCCTCTGCTCTTTGAATTCCAAGTTCGGAGAGATCGACACCTGCCGCCGGAACGGGGATAGCAACTTCACCCTCCTCATGCGGGCCACGAAATCCTTGACGCAACGCCATGTCCAGAGGACACTTCTCACATTCGAAGTTCATGTCGCACACCTTCAAACCAATGACTCCTGCTTTCACCCAAACGCATTCGAGGTCCGGTTTGGAGGGTGTTGGCTCGTTCTTTCTTGATTTTCTATTCTCAGTTCCCATAGATGGCCTCAATGTCCGATCAAAACGTTTGACGAATAGGACGAAACAGGTTCCTTCACCAGAGTCGCCCCGTGGATTCTCGCATGTCCGATACCCGAGCTCTTTGGCTCCTCCGTCTCTGTGAAGATCCTCAGATTTCTCACCGCCAGAGCAAAGACGCCGAACCCAACAGCGACGATAAGCATCGTCACTGAGATTTCGGTCCAGGATGGAAAGTATGCAACACCCGATGACGCAGCCATCCCTGTGATGCTCACGTTAAGGCGATCCAGAACAAAACCCAGGATGACAAAAAGTGCAGAGACGAAAAGGATATTGTAGCTCCTGCGCAACTTCCGAATCGATAGAAGAGCAACGGGGAGGAGGACTCCAATTATCATTTCGAGGCAGTAAAGATACAACTCGAGCCTCGGTTGCCAGAGAAGAGGAAAAGTCCCCCGGTAGATCATGTCTCCCACTCTCAACGCAAGATAAGCGAGGAGGACGATAACGATTACCCGTCCGAGGGCCCTCAGGAGATCTGTCTCGAGTCGCTTGCCAAAGGCCCGGAAACTCATGAATGACTCAAAGATCATCATCGCACAGCCAGCAGCAATTGCAGAGATGAAGAAAAACACAGGCAGGAGCGGGGAGTACCAGAGCCCGTACAACTTCTCAGGAACAATCAGGTAGAGAGATCCCAATGATGATTGGTGAAGTGTCGACAGCAGTACCCCGACGATCACAAGTGGCACCGTCACTGTCTTGACCCACTTCAACGGCTTCTCCCACCCAAGTCGCTCGAACACCACAGGACTGAACTCAAGTGCAAGCACTGTTGTGTAAAGCATCACGCACCACGCTACCTCAAACATGACGGAATGTGGGTTCCACATAATCATTGCATGCCAAATGCGATCGGGGCGCCCGAGGTCATACATCAATGCTACGATTACAAGGACGTAGCCCAGAAAGGCAGTGAGTATTGTTGGGCGGAGGATCGGCTTGAATCGCTTGATATTGAATACGTACACGGTCGCTGCTATGGTGAAACCGCCCGCTGCAAGACCGACTCCGCAGAGAATGTCAAAGCCGATCCAAAGACCCCATGGAAACTCGTCGCTCAGGTTTGTCACCGCTCCTAAGCCCTGCGTGTACCGCACATACGTCGCATAAAGCCCGAATCCAAGGAGCAACACAAAGACCGCACGCCAAAAGCTCAGTTTTTTCACGATCGGTTCCATTTTCAATTTGAGTTTTCGATGTTGAGATTTGGTTCGTTAGTCTTCTTCAGCTTCCATCTCCTTCAGTCTCTGTTCAAGCTTTCGAACCTCCTCTCGCCTGTTCGTGATCCACCATATGCCGTAGAGGAGAACACTGCCCGAGAAAACAACTCCTGGAATCTTCGAGAGTGCCTGCCAAGTGAGCATCGGCAAGGGCGCCTTCGGGATATTGGTTTTGAATCCCACGGATTCAAAGGGTACTCCGGAGAGATAGAGGGTAGAGGTCCCACCTATTTCATCTTCGCCGTAGATGTAATGGACGTACTGATCTGGGCTCTCTCGGATGCGTCGACGCGCCTCCCGTAGAATCTCATCTCTATCTCCAAAACTGCTGGCGCCTGTCGGGCATGCCTCAACGCAAGCGGGCAGCTGGCCCTCTACTATCCTGTCATGGCAGAGGTTACACTTCTGCATCCTGGGTGTCGTCTGATTCCATTCGTAACGTGGAACCTGGAATGGGCACGCTTGCATGCAGTAGCGGCATCCTATACACTTCTCTGCGGTGTAAACAACGGGACCACTGTCTGTCTTCTGGATCGCTCCTACAGGACAAACTGATGCACATGTGGGTTTTTCACAATGCATGCAGAGCCGCCGAACAAATATTCCATTTCGTTCCTCGATTATCGTATAGGCAGTCGAAGAGAGCTTTTTCTCTTCTCCCTCAGGCAATCCGTTCTTTGTTTTGCATGCCATTTGGCAAGCACCACAACCAATGCACTTCGTGGTGTCAACGAGGATCGCTTTCTTTTTCATGGTGGTATCCGTGTTGATTCTAAGCTAGGCCGTGGCAGATTAAGCTCCCAGGAATTCCCTCTGAAATTTCTCCCAGACTTGAGCATCCATCCGTTCAAGCAAGCCATCGACTGGCTGGCCGCCGTCTTGGAGTGTCTCGCCGACCAGCGTTACCTGTGGTGCCACTCCGCTGACAAACTCACGGAACCGTTGGAGCTCTCCTTTGAGCCACTCCACAGCATCTTCAGCGATGAGCAAGTGTTTTAGACGTGCTGACAGGCCAGTTGGTCGCACCGTCACGAGCCAATTCTGCTGATAGGGTGTCTCCTTCAACAAGTCTGCATGTTGGAGCAGAGATTGATTGACGGCAGTTACAATGCCATCAACCGGCGAAACAAACGCGGCCGAGCGGCCGCCTTGAGTCAACCTGATGACTGTAACCCCTCGCTTGACTTCTTGCCCAATCGCCGGCAACTCAATCGTATCAATCCGGCCGATGAGGGCCTGAGAGAAATCATCAATGCCCACGCGAACCTCTCCTGATGGCCGCAACCGCACCCACGTATGGCCGCGATCAAAGAACAGACCACGCGGAAGATCGAATCCTCTCTCGTGGGCTGGATTCCGAGCCCGACGTGGGAGGAGGTTTTCGTCGATTGGAACGGGGACAAGGCCTACATGGCGAACAAGCTCTCCTTTGGCAACACGCCTGCGCTGAGCTCGAAGCACGAAATAGTCAACAGCCAAGAAGATCAGAATCGTGAGGACAACAAAGATGGCAACCATGGCTTCACCTCTTGAGTTGAGAATCGATTCAAAGTATGAATTCACATGCCCCGTCGGGCTCTTTTCAAGTCTTTCTCAAGTCCTAGAGACTGCAATGCAACAACCAGGCCAATAAAGCTACTAATGCCTGACGTTGATCACCGATAGCTCTTCGGATTCAATAGGTTACGAGCTTGAAAAATTGGCTTGGACGGGAGGTGAGGTCTGGAGGGGAAAGACGATGAATAAATCTACAGAAAAAAAGAAAAAGATGGAATCAAAACCGTTGAATATTTAATCTCAAGAGGTTACGCTTGTGTTGATAAAATAAACGATGATTGTAAAAAAGTTAAACGACTCGGGTCGCCCCTTTGAAGAGCACAGAAACGATCTGCGAGAAACTGCAGCAACCGGCCCAGCGTTCGTAGTTCCCATTGGCACTCTCTGAAGTGCAATCAGGGAATCCCTTTCACCACTTCTTGAAGAGATCTCCACCACCAGTCACTTCAGCGACTTCGAGGAGCTTGATCTTCCCTGCTGGTCTTGCTAGGGCACATCTGCCCGTCGGATCTTTGATTGTAAGCAGAATTCCCTTTTCGAAGAGATCAAGAAGAGTCTCCGCACGGGAAGTGTGCCGGCGTCCTCAACCCAAGCGGCTCAAACCAGCGGAGAGATCGCTAATGATATCATCCGCATCCTCTAGCCCAATCGAGAGCCGGATGCCTCCGGGATCGACTCCGCGCTGCAACTGCTTCTCTACCGGGATGGTTGAGTGTGTCATCGAGCTTGGATGTTCCACGAGGGTGCGGATGTTGCCAAGGCTCACTGCCAGAGTAATGGCATAGGCATTCTTTGCAAGGAAGTTAATCAACTGCTCTGCTTTGTGTTTCCGCGTCTTGAGATCTTTTCCCTTCAGAGTGAAGTAGAGCAAACTGCCCGGAGCAAAGTTCCCCTCGTAATCATGCATTTGCTTTTTCGCTACCGCGTGGTAGGGGAATGTTTCGAGCCCGGGATAATGAACGCCCTGGACACGCCGATCCGTACGGAGGAATTTCGCCACCTCAAGCGCAGTAGCCTGTTGCCTTTTCATTCGAATAGGCAAACTTGGAAGTCCGTAAACCAGGATCGGCCACGCACTCTTCGGCGCAAGAACTCCGCCAAAATCTTTTCGATACTGGAGCAGGTGGTCATAGTGCTTCCGTGCAGTGACAACAGCACCACCCACGTCCGTTCCGTAGCCACAGATTCCCTTTGTCAATGAGTGAACAACGAAATCTACTCCGTGTTCAAGTGGCCGCTGGCAAAGCGGCGTCGCAAACGTATTATCGATCACAAGATAGATTCTGTTCTTCGCTGGGCGCTTCCGGTTCTCCTCGTGAACCACTCTCACAATCTTCTCAATGTCAATCACTTCCATAGAGGGATTGACCGGCGATTCAAAGTAGAGGACTTTAGTTCTTGGCGTCAGTCGACGTCTGATACAGTCTGTCTGGAGAAAATCAACCCAGTGTACCCCAATCCGATAGCGCGGCAACCAATTCTTT
>Ga0153915_10004635_pt1 | contig 12695 bp, 8 predicted proteins | sample Opewatmetagenome_2_FD_107003 | JGI IMG/M metagenome (GOLD analysis project Ga0153915, IMG submission 107003) | Freshwater wetland microbial communities from Ohio, USA - Open water 3 Core 3 Depth 3 metaG | ecosystem: Environmental > Aquatic > Freshwater > Wetlands | place: USA: Ohio, Lake Erie... | reverse complement strand
GGTCATCGACGTATTTTCGCCTTTCGACATAAACTTGGGTGACGGCTCGCCCAGGGTCGTTATCACATCAAGACGCCCGAGCTCGAAAGAAAGCGCCGCCTCGTCGAGACTGCCGAATTTCATAAAACAGATGCTATCGAGGCAGGCGGCGGGATTATCCTCCCCGAATGGTTCCAGAGTAAGTCCGTCGGCGTTGCGCCATTTTATCTTGTAGGTACCGGCGCCGCTGACATTGCCCCCTGGCAGTTCCAGCCCCGGGCGAGGAATGATATATCCACCCGGACCAGCAAGGTATTCCTCAAACGAGGGGAATGGTTCCTTCAGAGTGATGGAAATAGTCTTATTATCGATCAAAAATATCCCCGAAATTTCGTTTCTAACCCGGTGGCGGAATTCATCCGTCCCCTTGATCATGAGAACGAAGCACCCTGCCGGAGTCAGTTTAGGAGAAAGTGACAGGCGCTCGATTGAATACAATACGTCGGTCGCTTCCACCGGCTTGCCCGAATGAAACCTGGCCCCGGGATCGATATAGAAAGTATAGGTCAATCCTCTTACTTCAAATGCGCCGGCGAGATCCGGAACGATCTTGCCGTCGATATCTCTGGTCAGTAACCCGCGATGAATCAACCGTCCTACCGTCTTTTCGTCGGGCGTGCTTATCCCCGACGGTTCGAGATTTAAATCCGATAAATAAGGTATGCTTAAGAAGCCCCCTCTGTTGGCCTGAGGTACGAACAGATTGATCTTCGCGGTCAAACCGTCATTGAAATAGATCGCGGCGATGGTTGTTTGGTCAAGCTTCTCGGATCGCGAAATATATTGATCGGCCCATTCTATCTTTCCGCTGGCCACCACCATTTCATCATAGTATATCTCGAAGCTTTCGCCCGGGGCCACCCCGGAAGAATTCCCGACGTTAAAGTAAACGACATCGGGTTTGACGAGGATCACGTTGCATTTTACATAGTCCTGGGTCCCGGCCGGCAAAATCAAGGGATAGAGAACAAAAAACGCCGAAACAAGAAACCGCATACTTTCCCCTCCCGATTATGGAGGCCCTCCGCTTTTTCGATTTATTCTACGCTAAAATCATGCCATCGGCAAATATTTTTTCTCTGGCGATAATATTTTACGAATCAACGGATTATAGTTGAGCCTGAATTCTCTTCACCTGTCGAGCGTGCCATATTTAACACGGTATCATGTTCGATAACACAGGCGTCATCAAAATAATAGTGAAATCATTCAGATACGCGCCGATCGCGGTCTTCGCCAAAAGCCGAGAAAACCGGCGGAGTCAAACACCGGGCGCATATATATTCCTTAAGGCCAGTCCTCGTTTTCAAAAAATCCCTTGCCGCTTTGAATTGATTGTTGTTCCAGATGTCGCTGAATTTCTCGCTGGTAACATTGCCGAATATCCGCTCGGGGTCTCCTTTATTGGCGACATAACAACAGGGAAACACTGCGCCGTCCCATTAGATCGTGGTTGCCGCGTACAACCAATAACACGACTTCTTTTGATCGGTGAGCTTTTTTCTAAAGCCGGGCAGCTTCTCGAAAAATCGCCAATCGGTCAGTCTTCCCGCCCAATCCTGCAGAAGAACGAATCTGTCTATGCCCAATCCGGAAGCGAATTTCTCGGCCTGCTCGATTTCATTTATCGTTAAATCGGTAACCACGTATTGCCATTCGATCACAGGCTTTCTCGATCCCATTTCTTTTCTTATTCGCACGATCCTTTCCAGATTCTCGAGCGCGAGTTTGAAATCCCCCCCTCTTCTGACCGATTCATAGGATTCCCGCGAGAACCCGTCAAGAGCCGCAATCATTTTATCGAGACCGCTCTGAACCAGCGATCGGCAATAATCCTCGCTCAGAAAATGAAGATTGGTGCTGATGGACACGGAAATATTCCTTTTATGAGCGGATTCTACCAGGTCCGGAAGATTTTTGTTCATTGTCGGTTCGCCCCAGAGATAGAAGATAATTTCGAACAGATAATCGCCTAATTCATCGAGTGTTTTCTCGAATACTTCGGGGGCGATATTCCCCGCAGGATATGTTACTGCCGCATCCCCCGACCGACATCCGAGGCATTTCAGGGTACAATTATTCGAGGCCTCGATTTTCGCGATTATAGGTTTCGACTTCACCTTTAGAGTCCGGCGTTTTATATCAAGCCACAATCCGGCCGGATTCAGGATCCGCCTGACGCTCAGGCGCGGCAAAATTACGCGGGCGTGTCGCCTGACGGCGTCACCGAACCTGGGAAGCTTCTGGGCTGTTTTCATGATATCTAAATATCAATTTTCTCAAAAACGAAGATATATGTTTTTGGGGCGAAATAAAAGCTTTTTTCGGTTTTCGAGAAATTCGACCGGATAATCAGACGCCGTAGATCTTGATTATGAACATTATGAATATGCCGAATACCAGCCAGACAAACGTGGAGGCTCTCTCCCTGTCGCTATGAAAGGCCTCCGGCAGCAAATCCATAGTGACCACGTACAGAAATGTCCCCGCCGTCAGGCCGGAAGGTATCGAGAGGTTGATATTCTGGAGAGTCTCTATAAAAGGAAGAGTGATCAACGCGCCGAGAGGTGTCATAATTGACAGCAGCAATATGAGACCTATAGTCTTTTTCGTTGAGAATTCAGCCAGACGGAATATAGTTGCCAGAGAAAATGAGTCCATTGCCTTATGGGCGATTATGGCGATGAAAATAATAAATCCCAGATTCGGTTCGGTCATCCCTACTCCCAGCCCGAAGCCCTCGAAAAAAGAATGGGCCGAAAGCCCGATCATGGCTGTGATGCCGACAATGGCATGCCTGTGTATGCAGTGATCGTCGCAATGGACTTTATGGCTGCCGAGGATAATCCTCTCCACAACAAGAATCAATAAAAATCCTATCAGGGCCATGCCGCTGGCCATCGCCCCAGATCCCTCGATCATGGCATCAGGAAGGAGATGCAGGAATATGGCGCCCAGGAAAACTCCTGCGCCAAAAGCAATGAAAAGATGAAGCTGGCGACTGCTCCATTTCTTATAAAGCGGTGGCAGAGCGCCGATTATCGCAACCGCGAAGATCCCCAGGGTATAAATCAACATTTTCGATGCGTAAACCTGCATGACCGCTCCCTCTGCCTCAAGTTTCAATTTCGCCATTTCGCCACGCCCGAAAGCATACTATTGATACTATTTTTTTTCAATAATAAAAAATCTTCCGATCCCCGAAAATCGTGAGCGGACAGAAAAAAAGGAAATTTTCCCGGGATAATAAAAAGCCCTCGGAAAAATTCCGAGGGCCCGGCACCCAAATCACGACCCAAACACCACCCGGTAGCCTTTAACATTTTAACCCGGCGGTTACCGGAAATCTGCCGACATTGTGAATTATTTCACATTAGATCGGCCACAATCAACCTTCCTTATCTTATATATGCGCCGTATATGGCCTTGTCAAGCGAAAAATATGATAAAAATCATCAATATTGGTGCCTATAGGACGATCACCTCCCGATTATTGCAGAGCTGACGCCGCGCCAGCATCCAAAAGCCATTCAAATAACCCATCTTTTGATGCTACCATCGCCGCCGGATATCGGCGATGATCGGAATCCTTGTTCAAGATCTCCGAAACGATTTCAGCTTTATCCTTTCCGGATACAATAAACGAAATTCTGGCTGCGTTATTAATAAGCGGCAGGGTCATTGTGATTCTTCTTCTTCCGGATTCGGGGTGTACGGCTGTCGCGCAAATAATCTTTGCCGCGTGCATCGCCGCGGCCTCCGGGAAAAGAGACGCGGTGTGACCGTCTTTGCCTAGACCGAGGAGTATCCAGCTGAATCGAGGCATACCGCCCGAAATTATGGGGACGACTTGATTGATTTCCCTGCCGTATCTTCCCGCTTCCTCGTCGGGGCGGGCCTCCCCCCGGATGCGATGAATATTTTTTTCCGGAATCGAAATCCGGCTCAACAGAGTGTCGGATACCATCCTGAAATTACTCTCCGGATGGTTGGGCGGTACACAGCGTTCGTCACTCCAAAAAAAGTGAATACGGCTCCAGGAGATTTCCGATCTGAATGGTTCCTCTGCCAGTCGTCGGTAGAGCGTGCGGGGAGTATCTCCGCCCGGCAAGGCTACGTACAATTCTCTGTTGGAGGTTACAGCTCGGGCGGCTTCTTCCTCCAATATTCTTGCGGCCGCTTCCATAAGCTCTTTGACAGATCCGTAGATTCGCACCTCGGGATCGTATTTCTTATTCGGCTTATTCATATTATCCCGACCATATATAGCATAAAGCCAACCTGCATGATATCGGCTTTCCCCGAAAGGCTCGTTCAGGTCAGCGGACGACTTGAGCATTGAAGTTTGGATGAGGGAGGAAAACCGCTGATTCTTTCTTGTCTATTAACGCGAGAAAATAGGAACCTCCCGCAGGACCGCTGTTCTCTTTATGACTACCGGCCGGAACAATCTCCAGCTACAATTCGCAATAAGTGCCGTCATTGGCGAGATTCTTGCAAGGGTAGCGCCAGTCCGTCGATGGATCGTCAAACAGCGCTCTGGCTTCTATTGGGCCCCAGGTCCCCGCCGGATAGCCGAAGATTTTTATCGCCGGATTGCCGGCCCACGCTTTGAGAATCGGATCTATGAAGCCCCAGCAGGTCTCGACAGCATCGGCCCTGGCGTATAACGTGGCGTCGCCGTTCATGCAATCCAAAAGCAGTCTCTCGTAAGCGTCTTCCAGTATAGCGTTTTTAAGATCGGAATAATGAAAATCCATGTTGACGTTTTCAATCTGGAAGCCCGAACCCGGTGTTTTCATCCCGAACTTAAGCAATATCCCCTCGTCTGGCTGAATGCGAATGATGAGCTGGTTATGGCTTATTTCGCCTCTTTCCCCGCGAGAGAACATAAAATGAGGAGTTCTCTTGAAATTAACTACGACCTCCGTAACCCGGGTGGGTAGACGTTTGCCTGCACGGATATAAAACGGCACTCCTCCCCAGCGCCAGTTATCTATATAAAATTTTAAGGCGGTGAATGTCTCGGTCCTGGAATCGCGAGCGACTCCCTTCTCTTCCCTGTATCCCGGGACCTTCTGGCCGCGAATTGTAGAGGCCGTATATTGTCCTCTTATTACATCGGTCATTATATCTTCCGATGTCATTGGCCTCAGCGCCTGGAAGACTTTCAGAGTCTCGTCACGGACCGCGTGGGCCTCGAATCGTACCGGCGGCTCCATGGCCATCAGCCCCGTCAGCTGTAACATATGATTCTGCACCACGTCGCGCAGCGCGCCCGCATGGTCATAATATGGTCCGCGGTCCTCGATGCCGATATTTTCCGCGGAAGTTATCTCCACGTGGTTCACATACCTGCTATTCCATAGCGGCTCGAAAATTCCGTTGGCGAATCGCAGCGCAAGGACATTCTGCACGGTTTCCTTGCCGAGATAATGATCGATTCTGTAAATTTGATTTTCCTCGAACTCCTTCTGCAGATTCGCGTTCAGCCACGTGGCGGACTCCAGATCGGTTCCAAAAGGCTTTTCGACTATGATCCGTTTCCACCCTTTATCCTGTTTATTCAGATTGTGGGCCCCGAGATAACTGACTATTTCCTCGTACACGGCGGGAGGAGTGGCAAGATAATACAGGTAGTTTTCGTCGATACCAAGTTGCTGCGCCATGGAAATCAGCCGTTTTTTCAGCCCTCCGAACTCATCGAGCGTGTTAGAGCTGACTATCTGGTAATGCAGGATTTTCAAAAAATCCGCAATCGTGTCGTCTACGTCCTTGACAAAGGATTTGAGATCTCCTTCCGACTTCTTGCGAAATGAATCATTATCATATACGGATCTCCCGATCCCCAGTATTGTGAATCTGTCGGGAAGCATCCTTTGTTTGAATTTATTGTAGAGCCCGGGAAGCAATTTTCTCTTAGCCAGATCCCCGGACGCTCCGAAAATGACCATAATGCAGTTCGACGGTTTTTCCATCATCTTATTCCCACTTTTTTCGGAACTATTAGCGCGCTCGGATCGCTATGCTTTTTTCTTCTGGACGTCATGGCCGCCGAATTCGTTGCGCAACGCCGCCAGCATTCTCATGGCGAACGAATCGTTATCCCTCGATTGAAATCTTACCATAAGCGATTGGGCGATAACCGGCGCGGGTACGTCCAGGTCCATGGCCGCCTGCACCGTCCAACGTCCTTCGCCGCTGTCACTCACGTAAGCATCCAGATTGTTAAGATGGGGATCAGCCGTAAAGGCCAGCTCGGCCAGCTCCAGTAGCCAGGAGCGGACAACGCTGCCATACTGCCAGACCCTGCTGATAGCTTTCAAATCAAGACCGAACGGCGATTTTTCGAGAATCTCGAAACCCTCGGCGTAGGATTGCATCATTCCATACTCGATCCCGTTATGCACCATTTTTACGAAATGCCCCGCGCCGCTTCGCCCGCAATAAAGGTGGCCGTTTTCCGGCGCGAGTGATTTGAAGACCGGTTCGAGATGATCGCAGGCCCCTTTCGATCCGCCGTACATTAGGCAAAATCCGTTCTCAAGCCCCCAGACGCCTCCGCTCGTCCCGCAATCGATCATCTCCAGCCCCCGCTCGAATAGCTCCGCCGCCCGTTTTTGCGAATCTTTCCAGTTGGAATTGCCGCCGTCGATGATTATATCGCCCCTCGAGAGAAGGTTCTCAAGCTCCGAGATATTATTGTCCACCGCCGCCCCTGCCGGGACCATCAACCACACGACCTTTCGGGTCGGAAGCTTATCGACCATATCTTTGAGGGAGAGCGCCCCGATTGCCCCTCTTTTTTGAGCCTCGTCGACCGGCCTGGGAGATCTGTTATAGACGACTACCTCGTGGCCCTGCTTGATAAGTCGCAAGACCATATTGCTTCCCATTTTGCCGAGTCCCACAAACCCTATCTTCATTTATCCTCCATAGGTAAATAGCGTATCGTCTCTTGATGCGATTTCCCGGATGCCACCCATCCCCTTTCTATTATATTCATTTTGAAATCCGCCCACAAGCCGACTCTTTATTTTTCTTTCCCGTCTTCCGCCGCCGGGTTACGTCCTGCACGACCCCCGGGCCAAGCCAGGCCGCCCGCCAGCTTTTTTATGCCGCTGATCGCGTCCGATTTGAAATGAATATGAAGAACTTTCCGCTTGCTGTCGAGCAACGCCTGCCTGTCGCCCAGAGCCTGAGATTTTATTAGGACCCCAAAATCGAATCCGGATTTTTCATCTCCGGCTTCGTCGGGGATACGTTCTTCGCTGTCGGGATCATCTGTAAAGATAATAAATAGTCCTTTGCCGGAGTCGCCTTTGTGAAGCTGGCCGGTGGAGTGCAGGAATCGGGGACCGTAACCCACAGTGGTCGCGACTTTATATAATTTCTGGATATTCGTCCTTAATTCATGCAGGGCTATATCCGCCGCGATCGATGGTTTCAAATAGGCCTGTATCGCGACATATGGCCTGACCGCTGAATCGCTGTTCAAAGAGTCGATAAAATCGGCAAGCGCCTGCGACGCAGTCTTTGCCCTGACCTCTCCGAAAATACTTGTATCATCATCCTGATATCCAGGCAGGGCCTCCGGAAAATCTTCACCTCGCATGTAAGCCGAAAGCATTTCGCGTGCGCGGATTTTCGCGGATTCCACATTCGGCTGATCAAACGGATGTATTCCCAGCCTCCAACCCGCTACGGCCGTAGCCATCTCCCAGCGAAAATACTCGCCGCCTATATCATAAAGATCGTCGAGCTGCATTTCCAATACTGGAAAGCCGGCCTTTTTCAAGACCGCGATCTGATTATCGTACTTCTTATCGCTGGAAAACCCGATATATATAAAGAGTCGATCTGCGCCATAATCGCGGGGCGAGAGAATCTCTTCTCCGACGACAGGCAATATTCCTTTCCCCTCTTTCCCGGTGCTTTCGGCGATAAGTTGTTCGATCCAGGCCCCGAAAGGCGCGATCCGCGGGGAAAGCAACAAGGTCAACTTGTCTTTCCCTGATTTCGCCAGCTCGCCCATGATAATCCCCAACAGGGCCCCGGGGTTATCGTGGTCAGCCAGGCATTTATCAGACCTGATACGCGCTCGATCGAGAAGCTTCGGAAGATCGACGCCCAAAAGGGCGGCGGGGACGAGCCCGAAAAAAGAGAGTGCCGAGTAACGTCCACCGATATTCGGATCATTCAGGAATATTTTTCTGAAATTCAATTCGCGGCCCGTCTCTTCAAGCTTGCTGCCGGGATCGGTAATGGCGATAAAATGCTCCCCCGCATACTCAACACCGGGTTTATGTGATATATAACTGAAAAAATATTTCATAAAAGAAAAGGTCTCCACAGTCCCGCCCGATTTCGTAGAGACGATAAAAAGAGTCTTTGACGGCTCGATACTCTCGCGGACTGCCCTGATCGCGTCGGGATGAGTGCTGTCCAGCACCCCGAGATCGAGATATCCTTTCTTGAAACCGAAAACCATTCGAAAAACTTCCGGCGCCAGGCTCGAGCCCCCCATTCCCAAAAGAAGCGCATTGTTGAATCCCGCATCGCGAACCCCTTCGACAAATTCCTCGATTTCGCCGATACGCTCCCGCATGACCACCGGGCTTTCGAGCCAGCCCAGCCTGTTTGAAATCTCCGAAGGGTCCGGTTTCCAGACTGTATAATCTCTCTTCCCTATCCTGGGAATTATCCTATTATTTCTTAATTCGACCAGCCCGGTATCTACAGCTCGTTGATCTGCTTCAGGCAATACAAAATTCATAATCGCATCCATAATCGACCCCAGTCACGCCCCTTAGTTCACATCGCTTCTAAACTGCCCCTGCTATCGCCTATTCAACAAGTCCTTCGCCGATTTCGCAATATTGTCGGCGGTGAAACCGAATTCTCTATATACATCTTTCTCAGGCGCGGATTCCCCGAACCGACTCATCCCGATTACGGCTCCCGAATTCCCGATATATCGCTCCCAGCCGAAAGTCGATCCGGCCTCGACAACCACCCGTCTCACGACAGATTCCGGCAGCACGCTCTCCATGTATGCTCTATCCTGAGACTCGAACAAGCTCCAGCAGGGCATACTGACAGTTCTCGATTTGATACCGTCGGCAATGAGCCGCTCATGAGCCTCCAAAGTAACGGATACTTCGGAGCCCGTCGAGATCAGGATTATTTCCGGATCGGCGTCGGTATCGGCAATGACATATGCTCCCCGCAAGGCGCCGTCAGCCGCAAGATATTTCGACCGGTCTATTACCGGCAGAGCTTGACGGCTCAGGATCAGTGCCGTCGGCCTGTCCTTCAAGGTCAATACATATCGCCAGAGCACCGCGAGCTCGTTGGCGTCAGCAGGACGTATGACTTGCAGGCCGGGTATGGCGCGTAGAGATGCCAGATGCTCGATCGGTTGATGAGTGGGACCGTCCTCTCCAAGCCCGATGCTATCATGAGTGAAAATCAGAATGCTCGGAAGTTTCATGAGGGCTGAAAGCCTGATGGCTGGCCGCATGTAATCGGAGAAAACCAGGAACGTCGCCCCATAGGGCCTTATTCCGGAAAGAGCCAATCCATTCAGGATCGCTCCCATGGCATGCTCCCGTATACCGAAATGAAGATTCTTTCCCTTATAATTTTCTCGTGAGAAATCGCCGGCACCGCTTATTCTGGTATTATTGGAGGGAGCAAGGTCGCCCGAGCCGCCCAAAAGCCACGGATAATCTTGGGCTATGGCATTGAGAATAATCCCGTTTGCCGCGCGTGTGGGCAGGCCTTTCGAATCCGCCGGGAATACAGGTAGTCTGGTTTCGATATCTGCGGGGATTTCACCGGAGATCATCATATCCAGCTGTCCGGCCGTTTCAGGATATTGGCTTTTATATAATCTGAATTTATTTTCCCATTCGGATACCAATCTCTCCCCCCGCGACACGACCTTGTCTCGATAAAGCGAGATATCGTCGGGAACGTAGAAATGCTTATCGGGGTCCCACCCGTAAAATTTTTTCGCGGCCCGCACCTCGTCCTCACCGAGCGGAGAGCCATGCGCGTCGGCTGTGTCCTGTTTATTGGGAGCTCCATAGGCTATATGGCTGTCGACTATTACCAGGCATGGCTTATTCTTCTCACTGATAGCGGATTCAAACGCTTTCGTCAGGTTGTCAAGATCATTGGCATCGGCGACATGCATCACTTCCCAGCCGTATCCGCGAAAACGAAGCGACACATCCTCGCTGAATGCCAGCGAGGTCAACCCCTCGATAGTAATATGATTGTTGTCGTATATCCAGACCAGATTGCCCATTCCGAGGTGCCCGGCCAGCGATGCCGCTTCCGACGTTATCCCCTCCATCATGCAGCCGTCGCTGAGAACGGCGAATACGTTGTAATCTATTATTTCATGACCGGGGCGATTGAAATATTCTCTCTGCCATTTTTCGGCGATGGCGAATCCCACCGACATCGCCGCCCCCTGACCGAGGGGACCCGTTGTGCATTCGATCCCCGGAATCAGGCCGTATTCCGGATGCCCGGCGCATTTGCTGTGAAGCTGTCTGAAAGCCTTGATATCGTCAAGCGAAACGTCGTAGCCCGTGATATACAAAAGACCATAAAGCAGCATCGAGGCATGGCCGGCCGAGAGGACAAATCTATCGCGGTTGTGCCAGGCGGGATTAGTCGGAGAATGACGGATAAACCTGTCCCAGAGAACATAGGCTAACGGCGCCAGCGCCATGGGCGTACCGGGATGCCCCGAGTTGGCCTTCTGGACTGCATCCATGGCCAGGGTTCTGATAGTGTTGATTATCGTTTTATCGATGTCAGCAGCTTCTTTACTATTCCTCACCGCGTCATCCTCGCGTTTCGTCGATCAGATTATTTTCCAGATCAAAAATCATTTTCAAGCTGTTTCACTCAAGACGAGCGCCAGGGGGCTTCATTCGAAATTCCAACGTTCCCCGAACGAAAAAAAACGGAAATAATATCGCGCTTCTAAAACGGTATTGATGTTGCAATAGTTCCCGGCCAGAGGACGCACCTCTATTACCTGTCAGGTACTGATTGCGTAGTGAAATATCCCGACGATTCACCCAACACGTGATAATATTAGCATATATACAAAACACTAATCAACAGGCAAATTCGGATTTTTTCGATATGAATATCAACTGCTCGCTATTGAAGATCCCCCCGCGAAAATGAGGTTGAAATATCCGCTATTTCTTCTCTTTTTTCTTGGTTTTCTTATGCTTCTTCGGTCTTATTTCCCTGTCCCAGTCGCTGAGTGTATCGATCGGTAACGATTCCGGTTCCACCGAATGGAATTTTACGAGTTCCTCCAATTCTTCCTCGGTCAAAACACGGTTATGCTGCTTGGCCGCTCTGAATATCTCGTCGACGAGTTCTTTGGACGGCTCGATGCCTCTTATTTTCAGCCAATAGACAATATTCGATACCCCGGACATAAAACCGATATCGATTATCTGCCGCAATCCGACCATGGCCGCCGGGACTCCGGAATAGACTCTGTCGGCCAGCCAATCATTGCCCTTGTTTTGGGCTTTGATTATCGCCGCGGCATGCACGCCGGTGCCGGTTCTGAAAGCGTCCCTGCCCATTACAGGATAGTTCTTGGGTATCATAACTCCGCAGGCGTCCGATACCAGCTGGCAGTAATCGGCAAGCTTGCTCAGGTCCCGACGGTAAATCCCCTCGAGGTTCAGGTTGACCAGCAGAAGATCCATAGGTGTATTGCCCACCCGTTCTCCGATGCCCAACCCCGTGGCGTGGACGCGATCGATCCCCTGCGCGATGGCTGCCATGGTATTGGGAATCGCCAGTCCGCGGTCGGAATGCCCGTGCCAGTCGATTTTGACCCGGGGATCGATTTGATCCACCATGCCCCTGATAAATTTCATCAGGTAATAAACCCCGATGGGCGTGGCGTGGCCTACCGTATCGCAAACGCAGATTCGACCGGCCCCGGCTCCTATGGCCGTCGAGTACAATTTCCTCAGGGTCTTTGGATCGGCCCTCGTGGTGTCCTCGGTTACATACATTACAGGAAGGCCGTTCTTTGAGGCGTAGCTTACGGCTTCCTCGGTCAATCTGAGCATCGTATCCAGGGTCCAATCCTCGGCGAACTGCCTTATGGGGGACGATCCTATGAATGTACAGGCCTCGATCGGATATCCCACGGCCTGTGAGATCTCGATCAACGGCGTAATATCCTGCTTGACCGTGCGAACCGCGCAGTTGGGCGTGATCTTCATCTTATTATCGGCTATATACCTGGCCATAGTGGTTATGTCAGCCCGCGCCCGTGGACCGGCCCCGGGCAAGCCGACATCCGCCGTATCGATTTTCAACTGCTCCATCAGCTCCAGCAATTTAAGCTTCTCTTCGATTGTCGGATCTATAATTGACGGCGATTGCAGGCCGTCCCTCAGAGTCTCGTCGTCCAACTGAAGATTTTTTTTATGACGGAATTTGAATCTCTTTCTCCTGTTCCAATCGTATATCAAGGCATTTTCAGATAATTTCTTTTTCATCATTCCTCCAGGAATATCCTTGATCGCATTTCTTCCGATCCGCTTGATATTAATGATTCGTAAAATCTGTCGGCATCGGCTTGAATCTTCTCT
>Ga0153915_10004634_pt1 | contig 12698 bp, 9 predicted proteins | sample Opewatmetagenome_2_FD_107003 | JGI IMG/M metagenome (GOLD analysis project Ga0153915, IMG submission 107003) | Freshwater wetland microbial communities from Ohio, USA - Open water 3 Core 3 Depth 3 metaG | ecosystem: Environmental > Aquatic > Freshwater > Wetlands | place: USA: Ohio, Lake Erie... | reverse complement strand
GATGATTTCATGCCCAACGCGGTCTCCACCGGCCGGAGGATCTGGGGGATCTACCTGGTGCTCACCGTCTTCTTCATCGGCCTGGTCCTGCTCTCCGGGGTGCCCGTCTGGGATGCCATCAACCTGGTGATGGTGGCCCTTGCCACAGGGGGCTTTGCACCCCGGGATGGGGCGATGATGGTGTACCATAACGTCTGGCTGGAGATCCTGCTCATTCCGGTGATGCTCGCCGGCATGGTGCCCTTCAAGCTCTACTTCTTTCTCTACAATGGCAAGGTCCGGCTGTTCTTCCGGGATGCCACCGTGCGGCTGATCCTGGCCATGGCGTTTCTCGGGTCCCTCTTCGTCTCCCTGGAGCTCTGGCTGGTATCAGGCCTGGCCCCCACGACGGCGATCCGCCAGGGTTTCTTTGTCACCATCTCCGGTTTTGCCACCTGCGGGCTCCAGAACGCGGACCCCCATTTCTGGTCGGCGGCACCCGTGATCCTGGTCACCATGTGGATGCTCGTCGGCGGCGCGGCAGGGTCAACGGCAGGTGGGATCAAGGTGAACCGGTTGATCCTGGGCTACCAGGGGCTGGTCTGGTGGTTCCGGCGCTTCTTTGTCAGGTCCAATGTGATGATCCCGTTAAAGGCCTGGGGCCGGGTGGTGACCCGGGAGGTCTCGGAGCTGGAGATCTCCAAGAACGTGCTGGTCATCACCCTCTGGATCCTCTCCATCTTCTTTGCCACCTTAATCGCCCTCCACCTCCCCCATGCCGGCTTTACTGTGGAAGAGGTGATCTTCGAGCTGGTCTCGGCCATGTCCAACGTGGGCCTGGGCCTGGGTTACCTGACGCCGGCAAGCCCGATCACCCAGAAATGGCTCTACACCCTGCTCATGTGGATCGGGAGGCTGGAGATCATCCCGGTCATCATCCTCTTTATCGGCCTCTTCCGGGGATTCGAGGCAACGGTGGCAAAATAGGGGCAGATGGTTCCCCTCACCGCACCCTGTTGGATGACCTTATATTGTGCGGACTGGTGGGACGCTCTCGGGGGCTCCGCTGCGGCTCCGCCCCCGCCGCGTGGGCACCCCCCGCCGGTTGGCCGGGAATGGTGAGCATTCAGGGAAACACCGACGTGGTCGGTTATCCTCCCGGGGGAGGGACCGGGAGGGGGCTGGCCCCCTCCCGTCTAAGGCTACGGGACACCGATGTGGGGAGTGGTATCTGCCCCCTCCCGCCCCCACCCCAGCGTGAGGATAATCTGGGCATATTGACCCATCCATCCCGGGATCTCGTTCCCTGATCCTCACTCCATGCGCTTGAAAAACGAGGGGAAGAACTCCCTGCGGCCCGGGATGAAGATGGCGGCCTGGTACTCCTCGATGAAGTCCAGGTCCACCAGCAGGTCGTGGTAGACCATCCCCCGGGCGATCCGGGCCGCCTCCTCCCGCCTCTCCAGGGAAAGGAGGGCGGCGTAGGCACCTCCCAGGGAGCCGTTGCCGATGGGGTGGACGGGGGCCGCAGGGAACTCGGGGAGTATCCCGAACCGGGTGACGCTGGAGAGGTCGGTGAAGGCCCCGAAGGCCCCGGCCAGGTGGACCCGGCGGATGTCCTGGATCGTCAGATGGTACTTCTTCAGGAGGACGCCCACGGCCCCGCAGGCGGCGGCCTTCGAGTCCATCAGGTAGGTCATGTCCGCCTGCGTGAGGGCAATCTCCCTCCCCGTGGCGGATGTATCCATGGGTACCAGTACGTACTCAGGCCCGTCAGGACCCGGCCGGACGAAGGGCATCCCATCCTGGACCCGGCCCGAGGGATCGATGATACCGGCCGCGAACATGCCTGCCGCCGCATCGATGATCCCCGAGCCGCAGATGCCCCGGGGTGCGGTGCCGCCGATGACGGTCCAGGTGGCTGCCCCCGTCGCAGGATCGATGGCCACATGGTCGATGGCCCCCCGCATGGCCCGCATCCCTGCACGGACCCCGGCCCCCTCGAAGGCCGGGCCCGATGCGCAGGAAACCGATGCCAGGAATTCGCTGTTGCCGATGACCATCTCGCCGTTCGTGCCCAGGTCGATGAGGAGTTCAATTTCGCGCGCACGGTGCATCCCGCTGGCCAGCACGTCCCCCACCGCGTCCCCTCCCACGAACCTGCTGACGTTCGGCAGGGAGTAGCACCAGGCGTCCGGATGGACCGCGAGGCCGATCCCCGCCGCCCGGGCCAGGATCGGTTCCCGGGGGACCGCCGCATCCACCATCTCCAGGCCCGACGGGTCGATGCCGGCCAGGAGATGGTTCATCACCGTGTTTCCCCCGATGGCCACATCCAGGATCATGGCGGCGGGGAGATCCGCGGCGGCTGCCAGGGACGCGATGACCCTGTTTGCACTCTCCGCCGCCGCCCGCTGCAGGAGGGCGGTGCCCCCCTCCCGCTGGCAGAAGGCGATCCGGGTGATCAGCTCCTCGCCGTAGGTGATCTGCGTGTTCAGCCCCGAGGCCCTGGCAAGGATCCTCCCGGTGGTGAGGTCCACGAGCAGCCCGGCGACCGTCGTGGTCCCCAGGTCCAGGGCCAGGCCCAGGAGGGGGGTGAGGGTGGCGGCAGGGGCCGCGGCGATCACCTCGGGATACCCCCCGGTCCGGGAGATCGCCGCGGCGGCACCCTCCCCCACCCGGCAGGCGGCCCGGGCGATCTCACCGCTCACCCGCGGTCGCGGGCCGCTGTACCCTGTGAAGCGCACCGAACGGACGTTCGTGAAGAGATCATCGCAGGAGGCCGTGTCGATGGGATGGCAGGTCACCGCGGGGTCCGGGCGGTCCACGGACCCCTCCACCGTGATCAGGATCTGGGGGCTGTCGATCCGGCTCTCCACCGGGACGGTGATCTCCACGTCGCGTTCCGCCCGCGAGAGGCAGGCCAGCCGGTAGCCTGCCGCGATCTCCCCTTCCGACAGGAACTTGCGCTCTCCCGGAAGGAGACCGCTCACGCCGGCGGCCGGGGCAATGATCCGGCACTTGCCGCACTGGCCCTTCCCCCCGCAGATGGACTCGATGGGTACCCCCGCCGCCCGGATGGCATCCAGCAGGCGGGTTCCGGGCTCCACTTCCTGAACCCGGCTGAAGGGGAGGATGAGGATCCGAGTTATTGGGTCCATGGCGTGTTCCCCGCTTCGCGGGATGCGGATACCGTCGCTGTGCCCCTCACGGGGGCGCTACCGGGGGCCACTTCGTGGAGAGGAACCCGGGCAGGCCCGACGAGTCCTTCGGGCCCACGAGCACCCTCCAGCCGGTCGCCTCCTCGGTCTCCCCCGACAGGCGGGCGGCGAGGCCCGGAAGGACCAGGTACCGGTGGTCCACGGCACGTTCGACCTCCGAGGACTTCACGGCACCGGCAATCGTCGCGGCGGTCAGGTAGCGGCCTGCCACCGCCGACTCCACGCTGATGCCGCCCGTGTCCACCACCAGGAGATGGCAGTCCGCGTGCCCCCCCTTCAGGTCGGATTCCACCGTGAAGAAGGTCAGGGCATAGTTGGTGGTGATGATGATGGGCGAGGACCGGTCCGGGTTCCCGACGGGACGGAGGCCGGCCTCGACGGAGACCGGCCTGCGGGGGTCGGTGTACAGGTTGAACCGCCAGATCAGCTGCGGGAGGAGGGTCCACCCCTCCAGGCTGTGCATGACGAGCATGTCGGCATAGCGGGTGAGGAGGAGCGCCGCAAGGCAGGCCTCCTTCCACTGCACCAGTTCCGGGGCCATCTCCTCCCCCAGCCATACGGCCATCGGCACGCCCAGGAGGGGATAGCCCAGGAGCCCGTCGCTGCCCTCGAAGGCTGCCCGCCGGATATCGGTGAAGGCCTGGACCGTTGCCGCAAGCCCGTCATCGGTGAAGGAGCCCGGGTCCAGCACCAGATCCTCGATGCCGCAGGATCGCAGGGTCTGCACCAGGCTCCGGAGGAGGGCGATATCGCCCGGTGCGATGGCAACCAGGGGACACCGGTGCGTGATGGCCAGGTCTGCCATCGCTTTCCAGTTCCCCTCCGTGGCACCGTAGAGGAGCGGCCGGCGCGTGCCGGCCTCCTCCAGGCCGGCGGCCATCACCTTTGGGTCCAGGGTACAGAGGATCAGGGGACGATCCGTGAGGGATGCGACCTGGTGCACCGCACGCCGGAAGGTATCGGGATCCCCGGAGGCAGCTCTCACGGCGATGGCGTCCAGGGTGAGGTCCCGGCCGATGTACTGGTACGAGAAGGAGGAGATGGCCTTCACCCGGTCCTCCCGCTCCTTTTCGGGCAGGGTATCGGCCACGTCCAGCACGATGGGAGCGGGGTGGGAGTAGGTGAACTCGTGCCGCTGCAGCACGTACTTCCCGCCGGCCACGATGGCCCGGTCGCCGGTACCGATGGTGACCGCCCGCACGGGCGGGGCCAGGAGGAGGGAAAGGGCGGCGTACGCCTGCACCGATTCCGGCTGGAGGATCGGGGGGCATGCCTCGGGGAGAACCTCCCGGTTCACGAGGCGCGTGGCAAAGGCCATGCAGTTCGTCTCCCCGCAATCCCCGCAGTTCGTCCGGGGCAGCCGCAGGTAGACATCAATGGGGCTGACCTCCCGGATGGACTTGCGGTGTTCGGCCATTCTCCTCCCTTCAACCCTGGATCTGCACCGTGGTCCAGCTGCAGTAGCGATCAGTATCCGGCGCTGCCAGGCGGTGGAGTTCCCCTGCCATCTCCCGCACGGTGCGGATGGCAGCCGGGTGCATCATCATGAAGAGGTCCACCCCTGCCGAGAGAAGGATCAGGGCGTTCAGGGTCTCCCAGAGGGGGCCCCGGATCTCCTGGGGCCCGTAGGCGGGGTCCAGCTGCATCCAGGCCTCCCGGGCCGCCCATGCGTTCGTGCATCCGGAGGCGGTGGGATGCGCAAGCTCGGGGTCGCCCATCAGGGCGGCGTGGCGTGCCCGCTCGTGGATCGTGAAGGAGTACTCCAGGCCGTACCCGAGGGCAACGGTGGTGAGATCCATGACAATGCTCTCCGGCGGCAGGTAGTCGTAGAGCCGCCGGTTCAGCTCCCGTGCGCTGTTCAGTTCCAGCGGCGAGAACGCGATGACCCGGTGCCCGTGGGCCTTCGCCGCCCGGGCCACCACCTCCAGGGTCCGGGCCTCTGCCATCTCGTGGGTCACCGAGTTGAGGAGGAGCCGCTCCCCGTCGGCCATCGCTGCCACCTCCGAGAAGACGGCCGCATCCTTCTTCGGGTCCCCGCAGCCCCCGATGATCAGCGGTACATCCACCGCCTGGAGGACGGTCTCCACCGTCTTTGCCGCGGCGGCCGGGGAGGTATTGCGGATCAGGGGATCGGTGGAGAGGAGGTGGACGGTGACCATCTCGGCCCCGTACCGGTCCACCAGGCGCTTCGCCCACTCGCCGGGATCATCCAGGACATCCTCCACGTGCCGTTTCAGGACCTTCGGGAGGGGGACCCGGTAATCGAAGACGTCCATGGCAATGACGGGGAGGTGGGGCGGCGGGGTCTCGAGTCCGGTGTACGCCGGCCCGGCAGCCCCCCCGATGGTGACCGTCGTTCCCCGTGTGCCGCCTTCGGCCTTCGTCGCACCCAGGACCACCTCACGGATCCGGGCCGGGTATTCCGTACGGACCGGCGTGAACGTCTCGCGGATCAGCTCCCGGGGACCGGGCGGGAGCGGTGCCGCCGCTCCCGTACCGGCACCGCAGCCGGGGGCAAGAACACCCGTGGCCCCCAGCGGGATGAAGAGCTCCAGGTCGCCGATGTCCAGGCTGACCTGCTCCAGTTCCACCTGCTTCACCCGGGTGAGCATCTCCCGGAGCTGGGGGAGCAGCTCCAGGAGCGCCTCGACGCCCTGTTTCCGCGGCTCGCGCTCTGCCCCCATCGCTAGGCTCCCTTCTCCTCCTTCCGGGGGATCACCGGCTGGATGATCACCCGGTCGGCATGGATGCGGGCGTTCTTGAAGATGATCCGGACCCCCCCCGCGGTGACCGGCAGGTCGCCCGCCGGAAAGACCGCGGACCTGGGGATCTCCCCCGGGCGGGCCGGTGACCCGCCAGCCATCCACCGGGCGGTCACCGGGTGCTGCACCTTCGCCAGGTAAGCCTTCAGGTCAGGGACCGTCTTCGCCTCCCCGTCAGTGGCGATGCAGCCCCGGATCTCCTCGGGAATGAAGGCCCCCACACGTTCCTTCAGTTCCGCGGGCATCCAGACGACCCGCCCGTACCCCCCGTCCGCCTGGAGGAACTTGGGAGACCGCATGTACTCGATGGAGATGCCGTGGAACCCGTCCACCTGGCGGCCGCCGGCAGTGGAGTCGGCCAGGGTGGAGAACGGGAGGCCGTTCACCGTCACGTCCTTGTATCCCCGGTCCACGATCCCGAAGCCCTCCACCTCGGGGATGTAGAAGGCGATGGCCTCGAAACAGCCGCAGGACGTATGGGGGTACCCGAAGCCCGTGTACAGCCAGACCCGGTGCACCGATCCCATGGACCCCTTCTTCGCGGCCTCGTTCACGCCTCCGTACTCCCCCTTCACGGCATCGGTGCACTCGCCCTTCGCGATGGGGTAAATCGATCCCTTGGGATCGATCCGCGCCGCAGCCCTCCCGTCGAACCAGCTGATGGCTCCGCAGTTGGGGAACCGCTGGGGCGTGATGATGCAGATGTGGCTCGGGGCAAAGGACTGGCAGAGGGCGCAGGCGTAGAAGGTGTCCACCTCCTCGTCCGAGAGCCCCCGGGCCCGGGCGTCCCGGGCATCGTAGATCTGCCTCGCCTCGGCCGCCATCCCGCTCACCTTCGCCGGGTCCGTGAGGAAGGTCACCTGGATCCGGTCGATGATGGAAAGCTCGCTCTGGAAAAGGCGGATGAGGACCTTCCCGATGGGAACGAGGGAGGTGAGCCCCTTCTGAAAGGACTTGCGGGAGATGCGGATCCAGATATCGTAGCGCTGGTTCAGGTGCATGACCCCTTCGATGTAGTTGCAGTACTCGTGGATCCGCCGCTCGAAGACCCCCTCCAGGTCCTCTTCCAGGGCCGGCCCCGCCACCTCCACGAGGATCCCCAGCGGGTAGGCCTTTCCCTGCTCCATCTCCGAGAGATCCGGGCCCTCGATGGAGATCTTCCCCTGCTCCACCCGGTCCATCTCCCGTACCCGGACCAGCTCGAACTTGTCAGGGATATCGGGCCCTCCCAGCTCGACCTGCATCTCTTTCCTGCGGATCCGCTCGCCCTCGTGGACCAGCCCCACCTCGACAGGGATATCGGAAAACATCTCCATCCTGTCTCACTCCTCGAAGTGCTCGATGAGAGCCCCGAGGTGCTCTGCCCACTCCTCCTCGCTCAGGTTGGGGAAGGAGAGGGACGCCTGCGGGTGGTACACGTTGTCGATGGTGATCGTCTTCAGGTGCGGCGCGAAGTGCTTGAGACCCGAGAGCACGGTCCATGCCATCGGGTAGGGCAGGCCGATGAGGAGCACGAGATCGCTCCCGCCCTTCCCGTCAATTCCCGTCCAGGCGGGATCGGCAAGCCGGTTCGCCGCGTCCATGACAGGCAGGCAGGCGGCCGGCGGATACCGCCGGCCGACCAGGGCCGCCGCGGCCTTCCCTGACGCGATGATCGGGAGTGCGGCCCCCTTCGAGAGCCGGATGACCCAGTCGATCAGCGGGCGGCCGCCCAGGGTAATCTCGGCGGCCCGGTGGCCCACGAGGAGCAGCGGGCGCTTCGCCCGCCGGATGACCGCCATCGCCACCTCGGCCTGGTTCAGGACCGCCGCTTTCTTCGGGCCTGCCACCTCGGCCGTCTGCCAGGGGTCGGCACGGGCCATTGCGCGCTCCTCACCCCTTCCCCGCGCGGATCATGCGCAGGAGCAGCGTCGGATCCGGGATGGTGGTCTCTTCCCAGCCCTTCTCGGCGAGGATCCTCTGGACCTCATCCTTCATGGTGATGGGGATGTCGGCAGGTGTGCGGACAAAGAGGTGCAGATCTTCGGGAACCATCCCGTAGTGCCGCCGGTGCAGGTCCATGTAGTGGGTCAGCTTCAGGGCCCGGCCCCGGGTCGTGTCGTTGGGCCTCATGCAGAGCTTGGCCGTGAGCACCATCGCCTCCTCCCGGGTCTCGGCGGCACAGAAGAGGTGCTCGGGTACCGGACCCACCTGGACCTTCTCGCCCGTCCGTGCATCATAGACGCACCAGTCTTCGGGCCGGTCTGCCCGCCCGAGGAGCATCCGGCGGTACTTGGAGCCATGGGGCCCGACGATCACCGGGATCCCCAGGCGCCAGAAGCCGGACGCAATGGCCGCCGCCTTCTGCGACATGGCGCCCCAGGCAACTCCGACCGCGCCGACCCGGTTGTAGACATAATCGGCGATCTCCTCGTAGTTGGCCCGCAGGTTCCTTCTCGCAAAGATGGAGGCGATCTTCACCGCTGCCCCTGCGATGTGGGCGTTTGCGACGCAGGAACCCACGTTCACGATCCCGCCCGCTTCAAACGCTCCCGGGAACATCTCGTACGGGGATTTCCCGTCGCCGTCCCGGTACATGCCGATGGACATGGCGGCGCAGCCGGAGGTCATGACAATATACTTCCGCCAGGCGAACTCCACGGCCATCTCCGCCACGTCGTTCCCGCCGCGCGGGTAGTTGGCGCAGCCCACGAAGGCAACGACACCCGGGATCTCTCCCAGGACGATGGGGCCACCCACCTTCCGGATCTCCACGTCCTGGATGGCACCCCGCCCCGCCCGCATGGTGAAGGTCTCGCCGGTCAACCGGTCGCTGCAGGCCGCGATGATGCAGCTGTGGACCGGTATCTCCCGCGGGCATGCCTCCTCGCACCGCCCGCAGCCGACGCATGCATCGTAGAGGGCCCCCAGAGGTTCCAGGTTCCCGGCGGCGGCCTGCTCCATAGCCTCAGGGATGGGGAGGTCGTTCGGGCAGGACCGCCGGCACAGGACGCAACCCCGGCAGCGGTCCGCGTCACCCGTGAGGGCCTGCAGGCCCGGGAGCACCCCCTGCTTCTTCCGTTCCGGTGCCACCCGGAGCACGGTCTCCACGGCAGCCGCGCCGGCCTTCTCCGGGTCGAGGATCAGGGCGCCGGGGAGCCTGCCCGCCGCCAGGTCAGCGGCAATCTGGTCCACGGCATCGTCCGTGCGGTCGGGGAGACCCAGGCAGTTCTTCTCTGAGGTCACGATCAACGGGGAACGGACCCGCCGGGCCTCTTCCAGGAGATCCGTGCGGACGCACTGCTCGTCAAGGACGATGACATCCGCGATGCCGCTCCGCACGTACCGGAGCTGCCAGGAGATGGGCCCGATGACCTTCGTACCCGGCGCGTACCGGGCCATATCCTGCGCAGAGCAGCAGATCCCGGTCACCTCCACGTCACGGGAAAGCCCCCGGTCGTGGAGGCAGTCAATGATCCCGACAGCCGGGGGCACGTTGTGCCCGATGACAAGGATCACCGGCTTCCGGGTATCCACCGTGCCCATCCCCAGGGGAACCGCCGGCGCATCGGCATCGGCCTTCGGGTACCCGAGGGCCGAGACCTGGGCGATGTCAGCCACCTCCATCCCCACCTGGTCGATCATGCCGGCATGGAGGACCTTGGACTCGAAGTCCAGCGCGTCCCCCTCCATCCCCGTGTGGGTGGCCGAGAGGAGCGCCGTCACCTGGCCCTCCAGGTATTCCAGGACGCGTTCCAGGTCCCCGAGGGTCTCGGGCCGCACACCGGAGACCAGGCGGGTGATGGGTGCCTCCACCTCCACGTTCACCCCGCCCACGTCGATCCGGTGCGTGGTACCGGAGCGGCCGATGCAGTAGGTCACGAGCTCCCGCGCGTGGCTGATGTGGGTGGCAGCCCCGATGCAGCTCGCGAGGAGCACGATGCGCGACTGCTGGGCTGCCATGTCAATCCCGCAGGCACCGCGCTTGCCCCCGGTGAGGTCGCACTTCCCGTAAGTGCAGAGGCAGCAGAGATCACAGAACGGGAGGTAGAACGGGCGGTAGCGCGAGAGCAGGAGCCGGTCCCAGGAGCGGAGCGCGGTCACCCCGGGGAACGGGGTGGGGCCCATCGTCTCCGCCCAGGTGTCCCGGGTGATCCGGCCGACCGTGAGTTCCAGATCCCTGATCTGCCCGACATCGCTCGCAAACTCACCGATCTTGAGACTGATACCCTTTCGGTCCAAGGAAACTCCTTCCGGCGGGCGGTCAACTGGTACTAGATAACACACCACCGCTGCTAGATAAGGATTATGTCTTATGTGCGCATTAATGGCCACCCGCGCCAATAACCACCGCCTGCTCACCGGCAGGGGTAGCCGGCCCTGGCCAGGATCTCCCCGACCGCGAGGACCGCGGGGGAACCGCCGGGGAGGTCCAGGAGGGATCCCCCGGAGAGGCCCAGGGCGGCGACCTCCGGATCCCGGGGAACCCTCCCCAGGTACGTGAGGTGGGGGATCCTGCGGGCTTCCTCCTCCAGTTCGCCCGGGAAGAGGTACCCCCCCACGCCCAGGAACCGGGAGAAGGAGATCCCCACCTCCCGTGCCACACGCCAGGCACGGGAGATATGGGCAAAGGATTTCCGGGACGGTCCCAGGATCTCGAAGAGGTCGTCCACCGAGGCCGTCACCCGCCGGTTCAGGTGTTCGAGACCGGCCGGCGCGTCGATGAGCACATGGCGATAGTTCCCGGCGATGGATCCGAGGGCCCCCTTCAGCGCGGCGTCCGGGAGACAGTAGCACCCCTCCACCCACTTGGTGCCCACGGCCAGGAAATCGAAGGACTCACCCTCCCAGAGCCCCTCTCCCCAGATGCGCGACTCGATCCGCTCCCGGGGCGCCACGCCGACGGTGGTGCCGCCCCCGCCGATGAAGGTATCGGTGACCAGTTCTGCGATGGTCTTCCGGCCTGCCCTCTCCAGGTCCACCCCCACCATCTCCCCCAGGGACTGGTCGGGGTCCAGGTCCACGAGCAGGATCGGTGTCTCTCCGCAGCGGATCAGGTGACGTGCCACGAGGGCCGTAAAGGTGGTCTTGCCCACGCCTCCCCTGCCCATGACGACGATCGTCCTCACATCCCCACGCTCCCGGGAACCGTGCGGGCCAGGAGGGCCTCTCCGAGTCCGGCGATGGCGGAAACCGCGGGGGACCCCGGATCGGCGAGAGGGGTCCTGCCCCCGATCTCGGCGGCGGGTACCGCGGGATCGAAGGGGATCAGGGCAGCCACGGGAATTCCCCTCTGCCTGCCAAACGCCCGGATGCTCTCTTCCTGGTCCGCACCCTGGACCCGGTTTCCGACAAGCATCACCCGCGGGATGCCTGCTGCCCTGGCAAGGTCCAGGATCCGGCCTGCGGCCTGGAGGGACTTCAGGTTGGCATCCGTGACCACCAGCATCGCGTCCACCCGTTCCGCCGTCCCCCTGCCCAGGTGCTCGACCCCCGCCTCCATGTCCACCACCACCGCCTCGTTCCGCTCCACGACGAGGGACCGGAGGAGGTTCCGGACCACTGCATGAGCCGGGCAGGCGCATCCTGCGCCGGGGGCACGGACGGTCCCCATGACGAGCAGGAAGGGGCCTGAGGGTGTTGACAGGGCATGGGCTTCGATGAGGTCGTCGACGGTGAAATGCAGCCGGTACACGCCGGGGTAGTCGGTCCGGGTCCTGGATTCGATCAGGTCCTCCCTCTCCGACAGGGGGATGATCGACTCCACCTGCCCCGGGGAGAGACCCAGGGTGAGACCCAGGTTCGGTGACGAGTCGGCATCGATGGCGATGGTCCGGATGCCCTTCCTTGCAAAGGACCAGGCCAGGGCACCGGCGACCAGTGTCTTCCCGACGCCGCCCTTCCCCGAGACCGCCACCTTCACGGAACCTCACCCCTCCCTGAACTGCTCTCTGGCATCTCCCCTATATGATAGCACTGCGGGGTGCGGGATATCTTCTCCCGGCTTCCTGTCCGGATCAGGACCGGCTGCCGGGGTGCGGGGAGCCCTCACTCGCTGTGCCGGAGCTGCTTGTTCAGGAGCGCCAGGCAGGCTTCCTCGTCCTCTTTCTTTGTGAAGATCGTGAGGGTATCCCCGGCACGGATCGTGACGTTCCCGCTGGGGATGATCACCTCTCCCCCGGCCCGCTGCACGGCAATGATCACGAAATCCTTCACCTTCATGTCCCGGATCTGCCGGTCCACCACCGGGGCGCCCTCCTCGGTCACGATCTCGAAGATCCTGCCGCCCGGAATGGTGGCCAGCTGCTGCAGCTGGGGGTTCAGGGTCCAGTAGTAGAGACGTGCAGCCACGAGCTCGTCCGGGTCCTCGCTTACCTTCACCCCCACCTCTTTGAAGAAGTCGGAGTGCTCCTTGTGGTTCACGATGGAGATGACATTCGGGACCTTCATCCTTTTTGCAAGCCAGCAGGCCATCAGGTTCACGGCATCATCGTGGGTGGTGGCAATGAAGGCCTCGGCGCGGTCGATCCCTGCATCCATCAGGATGGCCTTGTCGGTGGCATTGCCGATGACAGCCATCACGTCGTACTTCTCCAGGAGCTCGTTGCACCGCGCCTCGGTCCGGTCCACGACCACCACGTTGTCCCCGTGCTCCGCGGCAAGGGCGGTGAGGTTCCTTCCGATCCCACCCAGGCCCACGATGATCACATACATGGAGAACGATTCGCCTCAGGGGAAAGTAAACTTTGCCGGGGCG